>Ga0180217_1003793_pt1 | contig 12456 bp, 10 predicted proteins | sample eDN3rd37CBELigOP_FD_128521 | JGI IMG/M metagenome (GOLD analysis project Ga0180217, IMG submission 128521) | Enriched Organic Plus compost microbial communities from Emeryville, California, USA - eDNA 3rd pass 37_C BE-Lig OP (version 2) (version 2) ... | reverse complement strand
CGCGCACAAGGCGCAGTCGACCACCGAGCCGATCCTGCGCGGCCTCGTGCCGCCGGAGCTCGTGATCGGGCTGCATCAGCACGCCGGCGAGAGCGCGGTCCCGATCGTCGAGGTCGGCCAGCGCGTCGCGAAGGGCGAGCCGATCGCGGTCCCCGGCCCCGGCGTCTCCGCCGGCGTCCACGCGTCGAGCTCGGGGCGCGTGCGTGCGATCGAGGAGCGGCTGATCCCGACCGGCGCACGGCTCCGCAACGCGCTCTGCGTCGTGATCGACACGGACGGCGAGGATTTTCCGTACCGCGGCGCGACGTCGAGCGCATGGCCGACGGATCGCGCCGCGCAGCTCGACCTCGTCCGCCGCGCCGGCATCGCGGGGCTCGGCGGCGCCGCGTTCCCGACGGCCGCGAAGCTCGAGGGCGTCGCCGGACGCTGCAAGGCGTTGATCGTGAACGGCGCCGAATGCGAGCCGTACATCAGCTGCGACGACATGCTGATGCGGGAATTCCCGGAGGAGATCGTCCTCGGCGTGATCCGGATGGCGGATCTCGTCGACGCGCCGCTCGCGATCATCGTGATCGAGCGCGACAAGCCGCAGGCGATCGACGCGATCCGACGTGCCGCGCTCGCGGCCGGCGATCCGCGGCTCAGGCTCGCGGAAGTGCCGACGATCTACCCGGCCGGCGGCGAACGGCAGCTGATCGAGCTCCTGACCGGCGAGGAGGTGCCGAGCGGCACCTATCCGAATGCGATCGGCTACGTCTGCCAGAACGTCGGCACCGCATACGCGCTGCAGCGGCTCGCGTCGAGCGGCGAGCCGGTCACGTCCCGCATCGTGACGGTGACCGGCCTCGGCGTCGCTACGCCGCGCAACGTCGAGGTCCCGATCGGCACGCCGATCGGCTGGCTGATCGAGCAGTGCGGCGGCTACCGCGACGACGTCGTGCGGCTGATCCACGGCGGCAGCATGATGGGCTACGCGCTGCCGAGCGACGAGCTGCCGGTCACGAAGGCGACGAGCTGCATCCTCGCAGCGACCGACGACGAGATCCGCGTCGACTTCGACGAATGGGCCTGTATCCGCTGCGGCGAGTGCGGGGCCGCTTGCCCGGCGCGGCTGCAGCCGCAGGAGCTCGTCGTCGCGGCGACCGCGCGCGACTTCGACGACCTCGAGGCGCTCGGGCTCGACGACTGCATCGAATGCGGCTGCTGCGACGTCGTCTGTCCGAGCCACATCGTGCTGACGGAGCGATTCCGCAGCGCGAAGCGCGCGCTCGCGCAGCACCTCCGGAAGCAGGCGCTGTCGTCCGAAGCGGAAGCGCGGCACAAGCGCCGCGAGCGCCGCCGCGAAGCGGCCGTCGAGGACACGCGCGCGGCACAGGAGGCGTTGAAGGCGCAGCTTCGCGCGGACGAGGAGCGCCGCCGCGCGATCGAGGAGGCCGTCGAGCGCGCAAAGCGGCGCAAACGCGGCAACGTCGAGCCGTGATCGAAGAGCCGACGCCCTCCTCCGCGCGCCCCGCGCCGCGCCGATTCGCGACGGCGGCGCCGCCGCATTCGAAGCCGATCAGCAGCGTGCCGCGGATCATGCGCCGCGTGCTGTATGCGCTCGCGCCGGCGGCCGCCGTCTACACGTGGTTCTTCGGCTTCGGGCTCCTCATCAACTTCGTGATCGCCGTGCTCGCGGCGGTCGGGACGGAGGCGGCGATCATGCTGCTGCGCCGCCGGCCGGTCGTCCGGTCGCTCCGCGACTGCAGCGCGATCGTGACCGCGGCGCTCCTCGCGTTCGCGCTGCCGCCGCTCGTGCCGTGGTGGATCCCCGCGCTCGGCGGGGTCGTCGCGATCGGGCTCGCAAAGCAGCTTTACGGCGGGCTCGGCAAGAACCTGTTCAACCCGGCGATGGTCGCGTACGTGCTGCTGCTCGTGTCGTTCCCGGTGTTGATGACGCAATGGCTGCCGCCGCGCATGGGCGACATCGACTATCGCGCCCTCGGCTTCGTCGATCAGGTCCGCTACAGCCTGTTCGCCGAGTTGCCGCCCGAGCGCACGATCGACGCGTACACGCGCGCGACGCCGCTCGACATGGTCAAGGAGGGGCTGCGCGCGCAGCGCCCGTTCCAGGAGCTTCGCGCGCACTCGATGATCGGGACGTTCGGCGGCCGCGGCTGGGAGTGGGTCGGGAACTTCATCGCGCTCGGCGGGCTGTACCTCCTCTACGCCGGCATCATCCGCTGGCACATCCCGGTCTCCGTGCTCGGCGGCCTCCTCCTTCCGGCGCTCGTGCTGCATCTGATCGATCCGAGCGGCTATGCGGGGCCCGCGTTTCATCTCTTCAGCGGCGCCGCGCTGCTCGGCGCGTTCTTCATCGCGACGGACCCGGTGTCCGCGCCGACGACCGACCGCGGCAGACTCTACTACGGCGCCGGCATCGGCCTCCTGACCTATGCTATCCGCACGTGGGGCGGCTATCCGGACGGGCTTGCGTTCGCCGTGCTCTTGATGAACGCGGCCGTGCCGCTGATCGACCGCTACACGCAGCCGCGCATCTATGGACACGCCAAAAGGTAGCGTCGCGAAAACGCTGATGCTCGTCGGCCTGATCGCGGGCGCGGCTGCGGTGCTCGTCGCAGGCAGCTACGAGCTGAGCCACGAGCGCATCGCGGCGAACGAGCGCGAGGCGCTGCTCCGCAGTCTCTACAGCGTGCTCGATCCGGCGTTACGGGATCGAGACCTCACGCCGACGCAGCTCACGGTGACGGACCCCGAGCTCCTCGGCAGCGCCGCGCCGACGGACGTTTTCGTCGTCACGAACGGCACCGGCGAGCCCGAAGCGGTCATAGTCGTGTCGACCGCGCCCGACGGCTACAACGCGCCGATCCGGCTCCTCGTCGGCTTGTCGCCGGACGGCGTGCTGACCGGCGTCCGCGTGCTGAGCCACCGCGAGACGCCGGGTCTCGGCGACGCGATCGAGCTCCGCAAGTCCAACTGGATCCTGCAGTTCGACGGCAAGCGCCTCGGCGACCCGCCGGAGGCGCTGTGGGCCGTCACGAAGGACGGCGGCACGTTCGATGCGTTGACCGGCGCGACCGTGACGCCGCGCGCGGTCGTCCGGGCCGTGCGCAACACGCTGCTATACTTCGAGCGCCATCGCGACGAGCTCTTCGCGGCCGCGCAGAGCGCCGCCCGCGAAGAGCGCGACTGACGACGGCCGCCGGCGCGGACGCGCGGCCTGCACGGAATCCATCGACGGGCGAATGGACGAGATCAGAAAGACGCTGCACGAGGGTCTCTGGACGAGCAATCCGGCGCTCGTTCAGCTCCTCGGCCTCTGCCCTCTGCTCGCGATCACGACGACCGCCGTCTACGGCTTCGCGCTCGGCGTCGCGACGACGGCCGTGCTCGTCGTGACGAATGCGGTCATCTCGACGGTGCGCCGGTCGCTCGTGCCCGTCGTGCGGATTCCGCTGTTCGTGCTGATCATCGCGTCGCTCGTGACGTGCATCGATCTTCTGACGAATGCGTTCCTGCACGATCTCCACGAGGTGCTCGGGCTCTTCATCCCGCTGATCATCACGAACTGCGCGATCCTCGCGCAGGCCGAGACCGTCGCGAGCCGCCGCCCGGTATGGATTTCCGCGTTGAGCGGCTTCGCGACCGGCGTCGGCTTCTTGACCGTGCTCGTCGCGCTAGGCGCGCTGCGGGAGATCGCGGGCCAGGGCACGCTCCTCGCCGGCACGGCACTGCTCCTCGGCGGAGAGAGCGATCGGTTCACGATCGAGCTGCCGTTCGACGGCGTGCTCGCCGCCGTGCTGCCGCCCGGCGCGTTCTTCGGTCTCGCGGTGCTGCTCGCGGTGCGCAATCTCCTCGTCGGCGAGCGGGAGCCGTCGCGGCTGCCGACCGCCGAGGAGCCGGCCACCGCAGCGGAGCGCGGCCCATGAACGCGGCGAAGCGCCGCCAGATCTTCGAGCGGCTCGCGCGGCACAATCCGAACCCGACGACGGAGCTCGTGTACTCGACGCCGTTCGAGCTGCTCGTCGCGGTCGTCCTGTCCGCGCAGTCGACCGACGTCGGCGTGAACAAGGCGACCGAGAAGCTTTTCAAGGTCGCTAACACGCCGCAGCAGATGCTCGCGCTCGGCGAGGAAGGCCTGAAGAGCTATATCAACACTCTGAACTTCTTCAACACGAAGGCGAGAAACCTGATCAGGACCTGCGCGGCGCTCGTCGAGCAGCACGGCGGCGAGGTCCCGCGCGACCGCGAGGCCCTCGAGAAGCTGCCTGGCGTCGGACGGAAGACGGCGAACGTGATCCTGAACACGGCGTTCGGCGAGCCGGCGATCGCGGTCGACACGCATATTTTCAGGGTCGCGAACCGCACGGGGCTCGCACCCGGCGAGACGCCGCGAGACGTCGAGGACGCATTGACGCGGACGACGCCCGACGAGTTCAAGAAGAACGCTCACCACTGGCTGATCCTGCACGGCCGCTACGTGTGCAAGGCACGGAAGCCGAACTGCGCAGAGTGCGTGATCGCGGATCTCTGCGAGTATCCCGCGAAAACGACGCTCGTCGAGCCCGGCGAGAAGCGGAAGGCGGCGCGCGCCGCGAAGAAGAAGACACCGAGAATCGCGAAGGCGCGGACGCGCTAAGGCTTGCCGAGGGCCCACGGCGGCCCGGGAATCCGCAAGCGCGATCAAACGGCGTGCGTTAACGTGCCGTCGTCCACCAGGAGAACACGCATGAGCGCGCCGAAACCGAGCACGTCGAGACCGAGCACCAAGGCCTCCTACGCCCGCCGGATCGCGCGCGTCACCGAGCACATCGCCACGCATCTCGACGAGCCGCTCGACGTCGAACGACTGGCCGAGGTCGCGAACTTCTCGCTCTCCCAAGCGGCCCGACGACGCCACCGGCCGGTACGACGTGCAGATCGAGCGCTTCGAAGGTGCACGCCTCGCCGCGATCGAGCACCACGGCGACTACCAGAGAATCGGTCCGACGTTCGAGCGCCTGCCTCTACACGTGGGCCGGCTCGCGCGGCCTGATCGGCCCGGCGACGCGCTCGTTCGGTATCTACTACGACGATCCGGAATCGGTCCCGCGAGCGGAGCTCCGCGCACACGCGGGACTCACGGCCGCCGGCGCCGTGGACGCGGACGCGCTCGTCGTCGAGATCCCGCCGCTCCTGTGCGCGTCGTGCACAAGGGCCCGTACGCGGAGCTCGAGCGGCCCTATCTATTCCTGTTCCGCGACTGGCTCGCCGAGAGCGGAGCCCGCCGACCATCCGTGCTTCGAGGAGTACTTGAACGACGCCCGTACGCTGCCGCCGTCTGAGTGGCTCACGCGGATCTATCTGCCCCTCGCGGGTTGACCGCGCATCAGCCTGCCGTCGAGACCGCGCGGCTCACTGCAACCGGCGACGACGTCCGACCTTGCGCGCGACGACGCCGATGCCGTACCCATCATTCCACAGTCACGATATCTTGACCATCAAGAGACCTGCATGCAACGATATCGCCCGATACACGTGAACGGCAATGCAAGGAGGCAGCGATGCTCGACATTGCGATGCCGGCTACGGTGTTGGGCGCAGCTCTCGCGCTCGTCTCGCTCGGCGGCGGCTTGTACGAGTACAGCGTCGTCGATCCGTTCTGGCCGAGCCGGCCCGATCTGATCCAACCCGGCCGCGGCGGCATCTCCCGCAGGCGCTTCTGGATACCAGCGCACACCGCGTTCGAGCTCGTGCTGATCGTCGCCCTCGTCACGGCATGGAGCATGCCTGGCGTGCGCACGTGGCTGCTCGTCGCGCTCGCGAGCCACGCCGCGATGCGCCTCTGGTCGGCGTTCGACTTCATTCCGCGGGCGCTCGCGTTCGAGAAGGCCGAGCGGGTCGATCGCGCAGAGGCCGTGCGCTGGACGCGTCGAAGCCTGCTGCGCCTCCCGCTCGACCTGGTCACGTGCGCGGCGATGCTCGCCGCCGTGCTCGCATGGTGAAGCGGGCCGGGGCGGCCCCGGCGAGGAAGCGCGCGCCACGGAAGGCGGCCGCGCGGAAGGCGAGCGGCGAGCCCGGCGTGCGCGCCGACATGGTCGCGCAGGTCGGGGTCGCCGTCCGCCGAATGGGCGCACAGTCGGTCATCACGAGCCGGACGATCGCGGATCGCTTCGACCTGCACACGACGGACCTCGAGGTCCTCGACCTCATCTATCTTCGGGGCGCCGTCTCGCCCGGCGAGCTCGTGACGGCGACCGGCCTCACGTCCGGCTCCGTGACGGCCCTGATCGACCGTCTCGTGCGCCGCGGCTATGTCGAACGAAGCGTCGACGATTCCGACCGCCGCAAAGTCGTCGTCCGCGTGCGCCCCGACGCGATCGAGCCGATCAAGAGGCTCTACGCCGGATTCGAGAAGCAGATGTTCGCATTGTGGTCGACGTACGAGGCGCGCGAGCTCGAGCTCATCCTCGATTTCCTGTCGCGCAGCACCGAGCTCGCGGTCGACTGTTGCAAGTCGATTCAGGCCGAAGCTCCGGCGTCGCGCCATGCTCGCCCGAAGGCGCAAAGGACCCATGCTCCGACCGCACTCCCCTCACGAGCGCGGCCGCGAGCAAGGACAACGTGACGAGCAGCAGGACGCCGTAGCGATAGTGGCCCGTCGCGTCGAAGAGCATCGCGAGCAGCACCGGGCCTACACCGGCGCCGAGAAGCCAGATGCCCATCAGCACAGGCAGCACCGTGCTCACGAGCGCCGCGCCGAAACAGTGCTTCGCCAGAACGGCCGGCTTCGGCACGAGGCCACCGTGAGCGAGCCCGCGCACGACCGCGAACGCGAAGAGAGTCGCGATCCCGACGACGGGCAACACGAGCGCGACGGAAACGGCGACGAGCACGTTCCAAAGGGACATCCCCTTCACCGAGCGGGCGTCGTACAGACGGCCCGCGGCGACCTTGCCGATGATCCCGAACGCGAACATCGCGGACATTCCGGCGGCGACGACCCGCGCGTCGATCTCTGCATTGGCCGCGAGAAGCATCGGCGTATGCTGCACCATCGCGGCGTCCGCGGCGGCGACGAGGAGCAACGCGCCGGCGATCAGCCAGAACCGTTTCGTGCGGCAGATCGCTGCGAGGCACGCCGCGTCGCCCGACCGCGCATCATCGTCAGCGGGTCGAAGGTACTCCGCCGAAGAGCCGATCTCCGACTCGACGTCTTTGCTGCTCGGCTCTTCCATGGCCTTCCACACGTAGATCGGCAACGCCACGAGCCAGATGAGCAAGCCGAGGCTCGCGACTGCCGCCCTCCAGCCCGCGGCCTCGATCAGCGCGACCGTTAGCACGGGAGATACGATGCCCCCGACGCTCGCACCCGTCAGCGCCACGCCGACGGCGAGTCCCTGGTTCCGGTAGAACCACCGCGAAACCAAGACGTTCGTTCCTACGGTGGCGGCGGCGCTGCCAAGCCCGAGGAGGATTCCGGCCAGGTAGTACGTGAGTAGCGATTCGACCGCTAGGAAGGCGGTCATGCCGAGGCCGGTGCCGATGAAGGAGCCGATCATCAATTTGCGCAGACCGAAGCGCCGGAGAAGCGGTCCGAGCAGGAACAATGCGGCAGACGCGGACGCGATATTCTTGTACGTGAAAAGCAGCGTCGCTTCGGTCAGGGACCAGCCGAACTCGGCAACCACGGCGCCGTAGACGAACGGCAACGCCGCGACGGGCCCGCCGAACACCAGCGCAACCGAGATGAATCCGACTGCCACCATCGGCCAGCCTGGATAAATCTTCGGTCCGGCGACGAGAGGCCGAGCCGTCCACGCGGCACGACCGCGGCTCGGCGCGCTCGCCGGCCGGCGCTGCGAGCTCGTGTCGGCGTCGAAGGGAAGCATCTAGGGGGTTCGCTGCCGTCGCTCCAGTGGTACGACGCAACTCTAGTCGATCACGCGGCGAGTTTCTCGATCCGGAGGGGCCGCGTTGTGTTCGTATGCTGCCAAGATACAATTCGGTGCAGGGAGGCAGGCGGCGCGACACACGTCCCGAAGCGCGATGATTCCTTGCACTCTTCGTCAATTGGAGATCTTTCTCGCTGCAGCCGAGGATTGTCACTTCGTGCGCACGGCGAACCGGCTCGGCATTTCCCAGGCCGCCGTTTCGAACCACATCGCCGCGCTCGAGCATCAGCTCGGACGGCCTCTCTTCATCCGCAGGCGCGGCCGAAAACCGCTGCTATCGAGCTACGGCATCGCGCTATTGAGCGAGGCGCGGTCTTTCGTAGCCGAAGCCGACAAGATTCGCGAGTTCAAGCGGAGGACGGAAACACCGAAGCGCGTCACCGTTCGAGTCTGCGCCGGCGGGCATCTCCTCGACGATTGCATCAAGCGACACCTTTCGCGCTTCTATCAGCGGCATACGAACTTCGACGTCGAGTGCCACCTCGCGGACTCGGCGGCCAAGGGCGTGCAGCTCGTCAAGGACGGACGGATGGATCTGCTCGTGTTCACCGTCGCAAACCCTGCCGACCATTCGCTGCACGCCGAGATTCTGAGACCCGTCAGATTCGGCCTCTACGCGAGCCCCGCGCTGTCCGTCCGCCGCGACGCATCACCCGCGGAGCTCTCGGACCTCCCGTTCATACTGCCTCCCGAAGGATCGGAAGCGTGCAGGATGGTGCAGAGCGCCCTCCTCGAGCGGGGCATCGTTTGCAGGAACGTCGCTGCTCGCGCGCAGTTCATCACAGTCGCAAAGGACATGGCGAAGTACGGCGAGGGCATCGTCGCGCTGTTCGAAACGATGGTCTTGCCGGAAGACGAACCCGCGCTCGTGAAGCTCGACGTCGAGCTTCGCACGATGTACCGAACTCTGTTTCGAGCGCCTGGCCCGGCGAGCAGCGCCGTCGGGTGCGTCGCCGATTTCCTACGCGAAACGCTGTCCTGATACGACCTAATCTGCGCCGCGGGACGAGAGGCGGCTCGCGAAACGGCCGCCTCCCGGAGCGGGCATTCCGACGCCGCCAGTGCCAAGTTATAACCTTCCGCTAATGACCACCCATTAGTCGCGTCCTAGGCGTAGCCGAGCGCTTCTCGACTTGCGGAGAATAGGATCGTCTGCGCCGCCGCTTCTCCGGTGCGAGCGGCGTCTACGAGTCCACAGCAATTCATTTCTTCGGGACGAGAGGCGATGCGAATCGACAGCATGATCAGGATCGGCGGCGGCCTGTTGGCGCTCCTTCTCGGCACGTATGCGCTTGCTCAAGAGCCCGACGCGCCGCCCAACATCGTTCTCATCATCGGCGACGATTTCGGCCTGGACGTGACCTCCGACATGTATCCCGGGCTGATCGACGATCTAGCCAAGCGATATGGACCGGAAGGGCACGGTCACCCGGAGCACGGCCTCATCAGCGGCAGCCCTGCGTCGACGCCTCGATTGGACGACCTTGCGCGCCAAGGCATGACCTTCACGAACGTCTGGGCTCAGCCGTTCTGTTCGCCGACCCGCGCGTCGATCCTCACGGGCCTTTTCGCGTCGAAGGCGAACGTCCTGACCTACGCCGATCCGCTCGCGCAGCGGCACACGTCGTTCGTGCAGCTCCTCAAGGACCGGGCCGGCTACAGCACGGCGCTGTTCGGCAAGTGGCACCTCGCGGGCCTCCCCGGCAATCCCGTGAGCTATCCGGGGATGAAGCCCAAGGAGGCCGGCTTCGAGATCTTCAAGGGAAACATGCACGCGGCGATCCGCACGTACTGGAGCTACGACTATCACGTTCAGGACGCCGACACCCCCGCGAGCGAATGGCGAACCGAATCGCCGCCCGAGAAGTCGCTTCCGGGCATCGCGCCGACGACGTTCGCTCCGGTCGTGAAGGTTGCCGACGCGATCGAGTGGATCACGGCGCAGGAAGAGGCCGATGCGAACAAACCGTGGTTCGTCTGGCTCGCCTACAACCTTTCGCATGCGACCGCGCAGCAGCGGCCGAGCGCGATGGCCGTGCCGAATGCCGACACGCTGGATCCGCGGAGCCGCGACGAGATGAAGGCCTGCGAAGGCGAGTTCGGGTCTTCGAACGTCGGCTCCTGTAGCGGAGAGGCGCTGATGCGCGCAATGACGAACGCGCTCGACACGGTGACCGGAAAGCTGCTCGATGCGATCGACGCCCTCGATCCGAACACGTACGTCATCTTCATCGGCGACAACGGAACACCGATGTACGGCCGGCCGAACCTCGACTTCATCGACAACATGTACATCACGCGCAGCGGCCGCGGAAAGGGCTCGGCCTACGAGAGCGGCGTTCGCGTGCCGCTGGTTGTCAAAGGTCCGGGCATCCCGGCCGGGACGTCGAGCGACGAGTACGTGCACGCCGCCGATCTCTTCTCGACGATCCTCACGATCGCGGGGCTCACGCCGCCCGAGAGCGTTCCAGGCAGCGACCGCACGGCTACCGTCCCGGTTGACGGCGTCTCGCTGACGCCCATCCTGTTCGGCGAGGCCGCCGCCGTTCGGGATCCGAACGACGACTACCTGTTGACGGAGACGACGAACCTGCTGACGGGCGGCACGCGCCACGCCGCCGCGCGCAATGCCCGATACAAGGTCGTCTGCACTGCCGAGGCGGACGCGAAAACCTGCGAGCTTTACGACCTGCGTGACGATCCGCTCGAGGAGTATCCGCTCGAAGCGCCCGCGAGCTGCGGCGACTACGACGACGGCGCATGGACGGCGGAGGATGCGGGCTGGCACTACTGCCGCTTGCGGCTAATTATCGAAGAGGAGTCCGTGCTGGCTGCCCGGTAGCCCGTCGGTGTTCCGCGGACGCGGCGCGGCCGCTCCGAGCTGCACGGCGTTCGTCGCGAGGGGCGCGAAGGTCAGTTTCCGGTCGCGTCGCGCGGCTGCCCGCCTCCCCGCGGCCCCTGGCCGCCCGGCTGGCGACGTTGAGGCATAGAGCTCTCGGGCATCTCGTAGCCGGGGCGGAGGAAGGACTCCGTCGCGACGACCTCCAACAGCCGGCAGAAGTGCCACTCCGCCGCATCCGGCCCCCACGTGCCGTCCGCGTAAGCGGCACAGCTTTCGGGCTTCTCGAGCGGATACTCCTCGAGCGGATCGTCGACGAGATCGTAGAGCTCGCAGCTCGCCGTGGACGCGCTTTCGGCGCAGACGAGCTTGTAGGTCCCGTTTCGTGCGGCGACGTGGCGCAGGCCGTTCCGTACCGGGTTCACCGTCTCCGCGAGCAGGTAGCCCTCGATCTGGTCGCGCACGCGGGAAGCGCCGTCGAAGATGATCGGCGTGAGCGAGACCGAATCGAGCGCGACCATGCCGTCGCCGGCGCGGTTCGGGACCTTTTCCGGAACGTCGAGCTCTGCGAGGCTTAGGATCGTCGCGAACAGGTCGACGCCGTGGACGAACTCGTCGCTGCGGCTGCCCGCGGCGATGCCCGGCCCGCGGATCACGAGCGGAACTCGAACGCCGCTTTCGTAGGCCGTGCCTTTGCTGCGATCGCGGCGCGTGATGTACATGTTGTCGATGAACTCGCGCCGTTCGCCGAACATCCACGTGCCGTTGTCGCCTATGTAGATCACATAGGTATTCGAGTCGAGCGCGTCGACGGCGTCGAGCACCTTGCCGATGATCGTGTCCATCGAGTTCGTCATGGCCCGCATCAGCGCCTTGTCGGAGCATCTGCCGGCGTTCGCCGATCCGAACTCGCCTCCGCAGGCTTCTATCTCGGCGCGCGAGACCTCGTCCAGCGTGTCGGCGTTCGGCACGGCCATCGGGTTCGGCTGCTGCCTGCCCGTGATGTGCGACAGGTTGAACGCGAGCCAGACGAACCACGGCCTGTCCGGGTCCTCTTCCTCCCGGGCGGTGATCCACTCGATCGTGTCGGCCGCCTTGACGATCGGCGCATAGGTCGTCGGTGCGACGCCCGGCAGCGATTTCACCGGCGGCTTCTCCGTTCGCCACTGGTGGGCGGGCGTCGCGTCGTCCTGGACGTGATAGTCGTAGTCCCAGTACGTCGCGATGCCCCCGTTCAAGTTGCCCTTGTAGAGGTCGAAGCCTGCCTCCTTCGGCTTCATGCCGGGATACCGGCCCAATCCGGCCATGTGCCACTTGCCGAAGACCGCCGTGCTGTAGCCGGCGTCCTTCAGATCGCGAACGAACGAATGATGGGTCTGAGACAGCCAGTGCGTGTAATCGAGCACGCCGGTCTTCGCGGCGAAGAGCCCCGTCAGCAGCGACGCGCGCGTCGGCGAGCAGAACGGCTGCACCCACACGTTCGTGAAGCTGATACCGGACCGGGCCAGTGAATCGAGCGTCGGCGTCGATGCAGGCCGCCCGTCGATCTGCTCGTAGTCCGGATGATCGTGCCCGGATGGCCCGTATCGCTCGACGAGGCTCTCGATCAATCCTGGATACATGTTCGACGTGACGTCGATGCCGACGTCGTCGGAGATGATCAGCAGGATGTTCGGGCGCTCG
>Ga0180217_1003791_pt1 | contig 12462 bp, 10 predicted proteins | sample eDN3rd37CBELigOP_FD_128521 | JGI IMG/M metagenome (GOLD analysis project Ga0180217, IMG submission 128521) | Enriched Organic Plus compost microbial communities from Emeryville, California, USA - eDNA 3rd pass 37_C BE-Lig OP (version 2) (version 2) ... | reverse complement strand
GGCACACGGGCCGCCGCCAACGCGGCGGAGGACAGGCAATCGTCGGCGCGCGCAGCGCCGGCCAGGCTGCCCAGCAGGACCAGGGCACCGGCCACGCGAAGCTTCACCATGTTTTTCTCCTCACTGCTTGCGGGCGGGGACATCAAGTCGAGTTTGCAAGCCCGGCCCATGCATGCCAGTGCCTTTCGGCGGGGGGCGGTACGGCCTGGGGCGCGCCAATAAAAAGCTCGGCGCGGGGCCGGGCGAGAGAGAGCTGCATGTTTCTGGTTGTTTCCGAACAGATGCGGTTTGCGCCGCAAAGGTTGCACCGCGCCGTGCAGGAAGCGTTTCGTCCCCCGCGAAAAAAAAGCCCGGCGCGGGGCCGGGCAGGAGAGCATCGCGGGTTGTGGTTATGCAGTGATTGGTGGCGCGCAATCAGAACTCGTACCGCACCATCAGGCGCACGTAGCGCGGCGACATCCGGTGCATGGGCTGGCCGTAGGTCTGGCTGTAGTCGGCGCCGCCGCGGTACGGAGACGCGGCGTAGAAAGGATTGAACGCGCCGGGCGTCTGGCGGTTGAACAGGTTGACCACCGTCGCGCCGAGGCTCAGTCCTTCCATCCAGCGCGGCGTGTAGGTGACGCTCGCGTTGACCTGGAACTGCCACGGCGCATCCCCGTGCGAACCGCGCGGCGAGGCGCGGTAGTCGGCCGAGGGCGGGACGTATTTCGGATCGTCCGGCGCGGTGCCGCTGCCGGGCAATCCGCAGTACCAGTAGTACGCACCTTCATAGAGCCCTTCGTCCGGCGTGGGATACATGCTGTTGCAGTTGCGCGGCCGGCCGGACGACAGGCTGAGACTGCCGCCCACCTGCCATTCCGGCGTGAGGCGGTAGGCGCCGTGTGCCTTGATCTGGTGGGTGCGATGGTTGGCCAGGCGACCGTTGGCGCCCTGCATCAGTTGCGGCAGATCCCAGTCCTGTGTGGTGGACACGTCGCTCTGGCCGCCACCGCCGGCGTCCAGGTCCGAAGCCAGCTGTCCCTCGGTGTTGCCGTAGTTGCGCGAGTAAGTGTAATCGATCCGCCCGAAGAAGCTCTCGCCACGACGCTGCGCGAACAGATCCAGCGCATAGTAGCGACGCTTGAGCCGAGGCAATCCGAGCTGTCCGGCGCTGTAGTGGACCTGGGCGAGGCTCCCGTCCGCCTGCTTCCGCCAGAAGGTGTTGCCCTCGCCGGGATTGAACAGGAAGCATCCGCCGCCCAACGCGGGCGCGCAGGTGTCGTCGATGGCGCTGCGCAGGTCGCGATAGGTGAGCTTGGCGCCCCAACTGGCGTCCGCGCCCAATACCTGCTCCAGGCCGACGATGTACTCGTCCTGGTAGTGCGACTCGATGTCCACCGCCGCCACGGTGCGCGGATCCGGCGCATTCCCGCATTCCAGATTGGACGAGACCGCGTTGCCGCCCGGGCAGCGATAACGCGAGCCCGGATCCACGGCGATCGGATTCAGGCCGGTGGGCTCGCCGGTGACCGGATGGACGCCGGTGTAGGTGAAATATTCGCGCGTGTAGAGGGATCCCGACGCCGCGCGTGTGGCGACGTTGTTGGGCAGCGCGAGGTGGTAGCGGCCTGCGTTGGCGAACAGCTTGAGCGAGGAATCGCCATGCACGTCCCAGCTCGCGCCCAGCCGTGGCGCCCACTGGTTGCGCTGGCTGATGTACTTCTGGCCGGTTCCGGTGTAGTTGTCGAAGCGATCGTTGCGCAGGCCCAGCGAGAGCAGCCAGCGTTCGCCGACCTGCCAGCGATCCTCGATGAATTGCGCGGACTGCTCCACCCGCGGCCGCGCCAGCTTGTCCACATGGATCCGGTATACGTAATAGCCCTGTGCGCCATGACCGCCGGCGCTGGCCGGTGAGCCGGTCACGCCGCTCGATGGCTCCACCGCGCTGTCGGGATTGGTGGCGCGCCGGTAGATCCAGCCATAGCGGCCCGGATAGCTGGAGCCGACGAAGGACTCGGCATCCATGCGGTCGTAGCCCAGTCGCAGATCGTGGTTGCCGATGCGCCAGCCCACGTCCAGGCGGCCGCCGCGGGTCTCGTCGAACTCGCCCTCCACGCGCTGGAAGGACGTGGAGTATTGGCAGCTGGGGTAATCCAGTCCGGGCACGCGCGCCGACGCCGCCGCGCTGATGTACGGGCACGCCGGGTCGTAGTTGAACGGGGACTGCGCGTGGGTGATCTTCTGCCGGCCGTACAGCACCGACAGGGTGAGATCTTCGGTCAGGTAGCCGGTGTACTTGCCGATGTACAGGCGCGCATCGTCGCGGTTTTCCAGGCCGCCGTTCTGGACGTTGCCGTGGCGGAAGTTCCCGTAGTCGTAGGCGTAATGGTCGGCATCGTTCCTGCGTAGATCCGACACGCCGGTGAACTCCAGTCGGTGATCGTCGGTGATGTTCCAGTCCAGCTTCGCCGCCCAGCGGTTCAGGTCATTGCGGTATTCGTTCCAGCCGGTTTCCAGTCCGGAACGCGTGGATGTCCTGCCCGCGCGGACCGACTGTCCTTCGGTGCGGATGCCTTCGGCTTCGGCATAGACGAACAACCGATCCTTGATCAGCGGACCGCTGGCCCACGCACCCACGCTGGTCTGCCACGACGTGTTGTCGCGGCGGCGCGTCTGCAGCGTGCCGTCGGTGCGCCGCGCCGGATCCGGGTGATCGGCACCGAAGTGGCCGGTATGCGGGTACTTCGCATCGCGCGGGCGCTCGCGCAGCCCTGTCGGCGTCCAGATCGTGTACGCGCCGCCTTTCCACTCGTTGCCGCCGCGCCGGGTGACGATATTGATGACGCCGCCGGTGGAACGCCCGAACTCGGCGCCGTAGCCGCCCGTCAGCACCTGCTGTTGCGCGATGGCGCCGAACGGCAGATCGCTGAAGCCGATGGAGGTGAGCGGATTGGTCACCGGATAGCCGTTGATGTAGTACGCGTTCTCCGACGACGCCGCCCCGCCGAAGCTGGGCACGCCGTAACTGCTGTTGCGGACCACGCCGGGCGCCAGCAGCGCCACCTCGCCGATATTGCGCGGCATCGGCAGCTGGGCGAGGTCTTCGGCGGTGAACACCACCCGCGTGTCGGTCTGCGAGATGTCCACCGGCGCGATCGTCGAGGCGCGCACCTCGACCCGATCCAGCTCGCGTACGCCGGCATCGAAGGACACCTCGGCGCCGCTGGCGATATGGACGCGCACGCCGGCGCGGGTCCCGACCACTTCGCCATCGCGCAGTACCGTCACGTCGTAGCGCCCGTCGGGCAGATCCGCAACGCGGTAGCGTCCGTTCGCGTCGATGCGCACGGTGCGGATGGCGCCGGTGTCGAGATTGCGGACCACGACCTGCGTGCCGGACGCCTGACCGAAAATGCTGCCGGTCACCGATTGCGCGTGCGCGGTCGATGCCAGCGCGCATGCGAGCGCCACGCACAGGCCGGCGCGGCGGAAGGAAATGGAACCGGGCCGAAGGTCCGGGCGTCTTGCGGTCATGAATGCTCTCCCCTGGTAAGCGGTGGCGCGATATGGAGCCGTCGCGGGCGAGCATAGACAGTATCACTGTACGTTATCGATTCTGACAGAATTGCCTTCAAAATTAACCTGCTCACTTTTCGTGTGCGGGCATTGCGTGGCTTTCGCGTGCGACGTGCGCGATGCCAAGCCGGACAGATGCTTTCGTGTCGTCGGACCGGCGAGCGGCGCGCGTCAATCCGCGTGTCCGGATCAGGGACAGCGCGATCGCGCATCCAAGGATTCCGGTCTCCAGGGAGCCGCGATCGAAACGCGCCGGCGGAAGCCACAGCACGCGCACGCAGCCGGCGGCGTCGCGCTGTCGCGTCTCCCCGCATCACTATTTCCGGCACCGGCGCGGCGCCCGCACGCAGACGGGCCTTCCAATTACCCGCCCGTGGCAAGTCCGCCCGCCATCCCGCCGCGCGCCGGCTTTGCGGGTCCGGGCGCGCATGCTTGAATAGGCCGCATGTTCATCGCCTGTCCCCACTGCCGCTATCTGGTGGCCACCGATCCGCGCGGCCAGCACGCGCCGACGCGCTGTCCGCGTTGCGGCGGCGTGCTCGGGGATTCCGGGCAAACGGCAGCGTCGCCGCGCACGGCCGGCGAACGCGATCCCGGACCCAGCCTCGCGCGCCTGTTGCGCCGCGACGAGGATTCCGTCAAACCCGCGCCTGCCGCATCCGATCCGGCCGGATCGGCGGCGATCGCGTCCGCCGGAGCCAGCCCTGCCGGAGCGGTGCCTTCCGCATCACCGCCACCGGAGACATCCCCCGTTGCCGCGGAACCGACCGCGACCGTCGCGGCCATGCACGCGATCGAGGCATCGGCGACGGACGGGGACGGTGACTCCGCGCATGGCTCCTCCGCGCCCGAACCGGCTCCGCCTCCGGAAGCGGATGCGGACCGGATCGGTGCTCCGGCGCAGGCCGCTCCCGCCGTGCCCGTGGTGGCGAAGGCGGCGGCGCGCGAGCCCAGCTTCCTGCACGGCCATGCGCACGCGCGGCCCTCCGCGGCACGCGCGCCGCGCTGGCAGTGGGCGGTACTCGGCGTGTTGGCGCTGGCGTTGGTGTTGCAGGTGCTGCTCGCCGATCGCGCCCGACTGGCCGGCGATGCCGCGTGGCGTCCGGCCTTGACCACGTTGTGCGATGCGCTGGGCTGCTCGCTGCCGCCCTGGCGCGAACCGCAGGCCTTCGCGATGCTGGACCGCGATGTGCGTCCGGTGCCGGAGGTCCCCGGCGTGCTGCAGGCGCAGGCGACCTTCCGCAATGATGCGCGCTGGCCTCAACCCTGGCCGGTCCTGGTGCTCACCCTGAAGGACGCCGACGGCCGCACCCTGGGCGCGCGCGCGCTGCGTCCATCCGAGTACCTGCCGCGCGACGGCGCCGCCTCGGCCACCCTCGGCCCCGGGCAGAGTGCCCAGGTCGCCGTGCGGGTGCGCGAACCGAGTGCCAACGTGGTCGCGTTTTCCTTCGACTTCCGCTGACCGCCTCCGCCGATCGGCGGTGCCCGCGACGAACGGGATGCACGGACGCACGACTGGCGCTAGACTCCCTCCCCCGCCGTAAAACACAAACACAAGGCGGGCGCTTCGTCCTCAGCTTCCGGGAACCCGTGTGAACGCTGCTTCCACCCGCCAAGACAATCCACGTTCGCCCCGTCCGCCGCTGCGCGAGCACGTTGCCCAGTCGGTACGCCGGTACCTGCGCGATCTGGATGGCTGCGATGCGGACGACGTGTACGAGATCGTCCTGCGGGAGATGGAGATTCCGCTGTTCGTGGAAGTCCTGAACCATTGCGAGGGCAACCAGAGCCGCGCCGCCGCGCTGCTGGGCATCCACCGCGCCACCCTGCGCAAGAAACTGAAGGACTACGGGCTGGCCTGAGCCGGCCCGGCGCGGCCCGGTCCGCGCCCGCCCGAGGGAAGCCGCCCGCCGGGAGGCTATAATTCCGCGGTCTTCCCGCCGCATCTCCCCATGACCGACCAACGCCTGCCCGTCCGCCGGGCACTGCTTTCCGTTTCCGATAAAACCGGCCTCGTCGAACTGGCGCAGGCCCTGGCCGCGCAGCACGTGGAACTGCTGTCCACCGGCGGCACCGCCAAGGCCCTGCGCGACGCCGGCCTGGCCGTCCGCGACGTTTCCGACGTCACCGGCTTTCCCGAAATCATGGATGGACGCGTCAAGACCCTGCATCCGAAGGTCCACGGCGGCCTGCTCGGGCGCCGCGGCACCGACGACGCGGTGATGGCGCAGCACGGCATCGACGCGATTGATCTGCTGGTACTCAACCTGTATCCGTTCGAGCAGGTCACCGCGCGCGCCGACTGCACGCTGGACGAGGCGGTGGAGAACATCGACATCGGCGGCCCGGCGATGCTGCGCGCGGCGGCCAAGAACTTCGCCCACGTCGCGGTCGCCACCGATCCGGCGCAGTACGCCGATCTGGTGCGCGAGCTGGCCGAACACGGCGGCCTGTCCGCGCGGACCCGCTTCGCGCTGTCGGTGGCCGCGTTCAACCGGGTCGCGCAGTACGATGCGGCGATCAGCAATTACCTGTCGGCCATCACCGACGCGTCGGCGGGGGTGCCGGTGCGCAGCGAGTTCCCCGCGCAGATGAATTCCACGTTCGTGAAGGTGATGGATCTGCGCTACGGCGAGAACCCGCACCAGTCCGGTGCGTTCTACCGCGACCTCGGCCCGGTGCCGGGCACGCTGGCCACGTTCCAGCAGTTGCAGGGCAAGGAACTGAGCTTCAACAATCTGGCCGATGCCGATTCGGCCTGGGAATGCGTACGCCAGTTCGACGCCCCGGCCTGCGTGATCGTCAAGCACGCCAATCCCTGCGGCGTCGCCGTGGGCGTGGCCTGCGGCGATGCCTATGAATTGGCTTATGCCACCGATCCCACCAGTGCGTTCGGCGGCATCATCGCCTTCAACCGCACGCTCGACGCGGCCACCGCCAAGGTCATCCTGGATCGGCAGTTCGTGGAAGTGCTGATTGCGCCGGACTACGAGGAAGGCGCGCTGGAGTACGCGAAGAAGAAGGCCAACGTGCGCGTGCTGCGCATCCCGCCGGGCGCCGGCCTCAACAATTACGACAGCAAGCGCATCGGCTCCGGATTGCTGCTGCAATCCTCCGACAACCGCGGCATGAGCGCGGACGAGCTGAAGGTGGTCAGCCAGCGTGCGCCGACCGAAGCCGAGCTGCGTGATCTGCTGTTCGCCTGGCGGGTGGCCAAGTACGTCAAGTCCAACGCGATCGTCTATGCGAAGGACAACCGCACCATCGGCGTCGGCGCCGGCCAGATGAGCCGGGTGTATTCGGCGCGCATCGCCGGCATCAAGGCGGCCGACGCGAACCTGCAGGTGGAGGGCTCGGTGATGGCCTCCGATGCGTTCTTCCCGTTCCGCGACGGCATCGATGCCGCCGCCGGAGCCGGCATCAAGGCGGTGATCCAGCCGGGCGGCTCGATGCGCGACAACGAGGTCATCGCGGCGGCCGACGAACACGGCCTGGCCATGGTGTTCACGGGCGTGCGCCACTTCCGGCACTGATCGTGCCGGCCCGCGCGCAGTCCGCCGCCGCCGCCCACGCCCTGGCCGATGCGCTGGGGCTGGGCACGCTGGCGGCCACGTCCACTTCGCCCAACCGGCTCGCCTGGGCCGGCGGCGACGGCCGCGCGCTGCTGTACCGCGCCAACTGCCTGGAACTGCTGGACCGGATCATCGAACGCCATCCGGGCGGTTTCTTCGACATGATCTTCGCCGACCCGCCGTATTTCCTGTCCAACGGCGGCGTCACCTGCCACGGCGGGAAGATGGTCAAGGTCGACAAGGGCGACTGGGATCGCAGCCAGGGCCCGGCCTACAACCACGAATTCAACCTGGCCTGGCTGCAGCGCTGCCAGGCCGCGCTGAAGCCGGACGGCACCCTGTGGGTGTCCGGCACCCACCACGTGATCCACTCGGTCGGTTTCGCCATGCAGCAGCTCGGCATGAAGCTGCTCAACGACATCGTCTGGGAGAAACCCAATCCACCCCCCAACCTTGCCTGCCGCACCTTCACCCATTCCACCGAAACCCTGATCTGGGCGGCGAAAACGGAGAAGAGCCGGCATCGCTTCCACTACCGGAAGATGAAGGCCGAGAACGGCGACCGGCAGATGAAGTCGGTCTGGCGCCTGCCCGCGCCGGCGAAGGGCGAGAAGATCCACGGCCGTCATCCCACCCAGAAACCGGTGGAACTGCTGCTGCGCTGCATCGAGGCTTCGACCGATCCCGGCGATCGCATCTTCGATCCCTTCAACGGCTCCGGCACCACCGGCGTGGCCGCGCTGCGCAGCGGGCGGCAATACGTCGGCAGCGAACTGGATCCGGCCTTCGTCAGGTTGACCGTCGCGCGCCTGGAGGCCGAGGCGTGAGCGCGCCGCGATTCCCGCGGTTTCCTTTTCCCGATCCGCGCCGCGGATCCCCATGCATTTCGGAGTAGACACCATGAAGATCCTCGTCATCGGTTCCGGCGGCCGCGAACACGCGCTGGCCTGGAAGATCGCGCAGTCGCCGCGCGTCGCCGAAGTGCTGGTGGCGCCGGGCAACGCCGGCACCGCGCGCGAGGACAAGTGCCGCAACGTCGCCGTCGGCGCGACCGAAATCGATCGCCTGGTGGAACTGGTCAAACAGGAAAACGTGGCCCTGACCGTGGTCGGCCCGGAAGCGCCGCTGGTCGCCGGCGTGGTGGATCGCTTCCGCGCCGAGGGCCTGCGCATCTTCGGGCCGACCGCCGCCGCCGCCCAGTTGGAAGGCAGCAAGGCCTTCGCCAAGGATTTCCTCGCCCGCCACGGCATTCCGACCGCGCACTACGCGGTGTTCACCGAGACCGCGCCGGCGCTTGCGCACGTGCGCGGGAAGGGTGCGCCGATCGTGATCAAGGCCGACGGCCTGGCCGCCGGCAAGGGCGTGATCGTGGCGATGACCCTGGCCGAAGCCGAAGCCGCCATCCAGGACATGCTGGCCGGCAATGCGTTCGGCGCGGCGGGCGCGCGGGTGGTGGTGGAGGAATTCCTCGACGGCGAGGAAGCCAGCTTCATCAGCATGGTCGACGGCCGCACCGCGTTGCCGATGGCGACCTCGCAGGACCACAAGCGGGTCGGTGACGGCGACACCGGTCCCAACACCGGCGGCATGGGCGCGTATTCGCCCGCGCCGGTGGTGACGCCCGAAGTGCATGCGCGGGTGATGCGCGAAGTGGTCCATCCCACCGTGCAGGGCATGATCGCCGATGGCGTGCCGTTCACCGGCTTCCTGTATGCCGGCCTGATGATCGACCGCGAGGGCGCGCCGAAGGTGATCGAGTTCAACGTGCGCTTCGGTGATCCGGAAACCCAGCCGGTGATGCTGCGCCTGCGTTCGGATCTGGTGGATCTGGTGGAAGCGGCCATCGACGGCCGGCTGGACACCGTGCAGGCGGACTGGGACGAACGCCCTTCGCTGGGCGTGGTGATGGCGGCGGCGAATTACCCCGACACGCCCAGGACCGGCGACGCGATCCACGGCCTCGACGCGGATTCCGGCGCGGCCAAGGTCTTCCATGCGGGCACCCGCCTCGGCCCCGAAGGCGAAGTGCTGACCAGCGGCGGCCGCGTGCTGTGCGTGGCCGCGCTGGGCGACAGCGTGGGCGCCGCGCAGCGCAATGCTTACGCCGCGGTCGACCGCATCGGCTGGGAAGGCGAGTTCCACCGCCATGACATCGGCTGGCGCGCCATCGCACGCGAACAAGGCTGACGTAGAGTCGCGCTTGCCCGGCTGCGCAATGGCGGGCGAACCGTAAAAGGCGGCGGAGCAAGCTCCGCGCTACCGGGCGGATCGGGTGACGCCGCCGTTCTGCTAGGCTTCGCGCAATTCACGGAGGGCGCATGTCCAGCCACAGCCAGTTCGCCTTGTTGAAACAGCGGCGCTTCCTGCCGTTCTTCCTGGTCCAGTCGCTGGGCGCCTTCAACGACAATGTCTACCGCCAGGCGATCATCGGCCTGCTGGGTTTCATGAGCGTCAGTCCGCAGGACAAGACGCTGTACACCAACCTGGCGCCTGCGATCTTCATCCTGCCCTACTTCCTGTTTTCGGCCACCGCCGGCCAGATCGCCGAGAAGCTGGAGAAATCGAAGCTGATCCGGATCACGACGACGATGGAAATCGTGATCATGTCGCTGGCCGCCATCGGTTTCCTCACCCATGACCTCGTCGTCCTGCTGACGGCGCTGTTCTGCACCGGCCTCCAATCCACACTGTTCGGGCCGGTGAAGTACTCCATCCTGCCGTCGGTGCTGAAACCCGAGGAATTGACCGGCGGCAACGGCCTGGTCGAGATGGGTACATCGCTGTCGATCCTGGTCGGCATGATCTTCGGAGGCCTGATCTTCAACCTCGCCGGCAGTCACGGCCCCACCGTGGCCGCCATCGCGATCATCCTGCTTGCCGTCACCGGCAACCTGGTCAGCCGCCTGATCCCGCCGGCCGACGCGGGCGCGCCGGATCTGAAGATCAACTGGAATCCGCTGACCGAATCGCGCGCGGTGCTCCGGCTGGCGAAGAAACAGGTCGCGGTACGCAACTCCGTGCTGGGCGTGTCCTGGTTCTGGTTCTTCGGCACCGTGCTGACCGGCAACATTCCCACCTATGCCGATCTCAACCTCGGCATCGGCACCTGGTACGTGTTCCCGCTCGCCCTGTTTTCGATCGGCACCGGCGTGGGTTCGCTGCTGTGCGAACGGTTGTCCGCACGCACGGTGGAAATCGGCCTGGTGCCGCTGGGCGCGTTCGGCATGAGCGCATTCCTGCTGGATCTGTATTTCGCCCGCAGCGGGGTGGCGCCCGCGGCCGGCCTGTCGGTCGGCGCGTTCCTGCAACAGCCGGGCAGTTGGCGCATCGTCGTGGATCTGGTCGGCATCGGCCTGTTCACCGGCTTCTTCGTGGTGCCGCTGTTCGCCCTGATCCAGAGCCGCACGCCGAAACAGGAACTGGCGCGGGTCATCGCCGGCATGAACATCCAGAACGCCGGCTACATCGTGCTGGCGGCGGTGATCGGCATCGCGTTGCAGATGAAGGAACTGGCGATCGGCGGCGTGCGCATCCCGCTGCCGGGACTGACCATCCCCCAGCTCTTCCTGGTGCTGGCGGTCGCCAATGCACTGGTGGCGATCTGGATCTTCACCCTGGTGCCCGAGTTCCTGATGCGCTTCCTCAGCTGGGTGCTGGTGCGATGCCTGTACCGGCTGCGCCTGCACGGCATCGAGAAGCACGTGCCCGATGAAGGCCCGGCCCTGCTGGTCTGCAACCACGTCAGCTACATGGACGCGCTGTTGCTGGCGGCCAGCATCCCGCGGCCGGTGCGCTTCGTCATGTACTACAGGATCTTCAACATCCCGGTGATGAGCTGGATCTTCCGCACCGCCAAGGCGATCCCGATCGCCGGCGCGAAGGAAGATCCGGAATTGATGCGGCGCGCGTTCGAGGAAATCGACCGGGCGCTGGCCGAAGGGGAAATCGTCGGCATCTTCCCGGAAGGCGCGCTGACCCGCGACGGTGACATCGCGCCGTTCAAATCCGGCGTGGAAAAGATCCTGGAACGACGCCCGGTGCCGGTAGTGCCGATGGCGCTGAAAGGCATGTGGAGCAGCATGTGGAGCCGCCGCGACAGCCGCCTGGGCCGGATGCGGGTGCCACGGCGCTTCCGCGCCCACGTGGACGTGGTCGCCGCGCCGCCGATGGACGGCGCCGACGCCACCGCCGAAAGCCTGGAAGCCACCGTGCGCGGCCTGCGCGGGGATGCGGCCTGAGCCTTCCGACGCGCGTACGGAGTGAGTGGACTAACGTTAGACTAGCGCCCGACCACCCCGCTCCATCACCGCAAGGAGACTCCGATGAGTGCCGTTCCCCCGTTGCCGCAACAGGCCCCCGCCAACATCCCCAATCATCTGGCCTGGTCGATCATCTCGACCGTGCTGGCGACCTGCCTGTGCTGCCCGCTGGGCCTGGTCGGCATCGTCGCCATCGTGTTCTCCAGCCAGGTCAACAGCAAGTTGAACCAGGGCGACCTGGAAGGCGCCCGCCGCGCTTCCGACAACGCCAGGATCTGGTGCTGGGTCGCCACCGCGCTGGCCATCATCGGCCTGCTGATCAACATCTATTTCTTCGCCACCGGCGGCATGGCGCAGTACATGGAAATGATGGAACAGATCCAGCAACAGCGATAAGCCGATGGCGGTCGCCCTGAAACCGCTGCAATGGACCGCGCTGGCGGGGATCGCGTTGATGATCCCCGCCGGCGTCTGGCTGCTGCTGCATTTCGATCCCAATGTCGAGGGCAATCCTTTCCTGCCCTGCATGTTCCGGGAACTGACCGGACTCTACTGCATCGGCTGCGGCCTGACCCGCGCGCTGCACGCGCTGGTGCACGGCGACATCCTGCGTGCGTTCGGAATGAACCCGCTGGCGATGCTGGTGCTGCCGCTGGTGCCGCTGCTCGTCGCGCATTCGCAGGGCTGGCGCCCGCGCGTGCTGGAACCGCTGATGCGCGTGGTGATGGAACCGAAGCTGTGGCTGGTGCTGCTGCCGATTTACTGGATTGCCCGCAACTTGCCTTGGTACCCGTTCACCCTGCTCGCGCCGGGCTGACAAAGACGCCGCATTGATGCGGACAGGCATGGGCGCGCTGCGGCGCGTTCGAAAATTCCGGCGCCCGCCGTTTCAGGGGGCGCGGATTGCCCGCAACCTGCCTTGATACCCGTTCACCCTGCTCGCGCCGGGCTGACAAAGACGCCGCAATTGATGCGGACAGGCATGGGCGCGCTGCGGCGCGTTCGAAAATTCCGGCGCCCGCCGTTTCAGGGGGCGCGGATTGCCCGCAACCTGCCTTGGTACCCGTTCACCCTGC
>Ga0180217_1003783_pt1 | contig 12479 bp, 12 predicted proteins | sample eDN3rd37CBELigOP_FD_128521 | JGI IMG/M metagenome (GOLD analysis project Ga0180217, IMG submission 128521) | Enriched Organic Plus compost microbial communities from Emeryville, California, USA - eDNA 3rd pass 37_C BE-Lig OP (version 2) (version 2) ... | reverse complement strand
GTGCGGGTGCCGCTCGCCGCGGCATCCTGTCCGTCACCGCTCCCGTCCTGCGGACCGCCGTGCAGCCACGCCTCGGCCGAGTAGTTCAGGTAGTCCCCGCCGTCGTGGCTGAAGCTCACGCGGTGCGAGAACTCGCCGCCGTAGGCGTGCTCGCCGTAGTCGATGACGCCGGTGCCCTCCCACACGCCGAGCAGCCACGACAGCGGCACGAGCTCAGCGGGAAGATCCGCCGGAAGTTCGATCACGGCGCGATCCGTCAGCGCTGGCCGCGGTAGAGATTCTTGACGACGACCGCGGAGGTGAAGACGATGGCGAGCGACGCGAGACCGAGAAGTCCCACGAAGAACAGTTCGAGCGCGACGAGATCCATACGGGAAGTCTAACCGGGAACGATGGCGGCCAGTCCGAACCCCAGACTGATGACGCCCATCACGACCGCGGCGCCGAGGATGCTGGCGGCCACGCGCTCGGTGAAGCCCTGCGAGCGTCCGGACCACAGCTGGATCGCGAACGCGACGACGAGGCAGCCGCCGAGCCCGACGGCCAGCCACGCGGCGCGGATGTCGGGGGTGGCGAGCAGGCCCACCACGATGGCGACGAGGGCCGCGAGGACCCACACGGCGACGATGCCGCCGATCATGCGGCGGGGAGCGAGTTCGGGCACGGCCACGCCTCCATCATCCCGCATCCGACCGTGCGTCGCATGTCACGCGGAGACGCTCGGCACAGGACCGGCCCCGCGGTCGTTCTAGACTGAGGTTCGCGGCGCGCCCCCCGCCCGCACCGGAAAGAGGATGCATGGCTCAGCTGCTGGTTCTCAGCTCCACGCCCGGAGGCGGTCCTGTCCTGCCCTCCCTCGAGCTGCTGAGCCACCGCGTCCGCCAGATCCCGGCGGAGCCCGCCCAGCTCGTCAACGCCCCCAGCGCCGACGTGATCTTCGTCGACGCGCGCGTGGACCTCGTCGGCGCGAAGTCGCTGTGCAAGATCCTCAACACCACGGGGCTCGACGCGCCCCTCATCCTCGTCGTGACCGAGGGCGGCCTCGCCGCGGTCTCGACGGACTGGGGCGTCGACGACGTCGTGCTGGTCACCGCCGGCCCCGCCGAGGTGGACGCGCGCATCCGTCTCGCCGTGGGCCGTCAGTCGGCCGAGCAGGTCTCCACCCGCATCCAGACGTCGGGCATCACCATCGACGAGTCGTCGTACTCGGCGAAGGTGCACGGCAAGCCGCTCGACCTCACCTACAAGGAGTTCCAGCTCCTCCACTTCTTCGCGACGCACCCCTCGCGTGTCTTCACCCGCGAGCAGCTGCTCAGCGAGGTGTGGGGTTACGACTACTTCGGCGGCACCCGCACGGTCGACGTCCACGTGCGGCGTCTGCGCGCCAAGCTCGGCGACCTCGAGCAGCTCATCGGCACGGTCCGCAACGTCGGCTACCGCTTCAACGTGTACGAGGACGACCAGGTGCCCGCTCCCCGCGAGCGCAGCGACGCCTGACCCCGTGATTCCCATCCCCTCATGGCAGACGACCCTGCAATGATGAGGAGATGATCGAACCCGAGGTTCTCGACGCGGGACTGGATGCCGACGATGACGACTTCGACATGTCGGAGGAGTTCGACGCGACGCTGCCCGATCACCGCTACCTCGACCGCGAGGTGAGCTGGCTCTCGTTCAACCAGCGCGTGCTGGAGCTCGCCGAGGATCCGACCCTCCCGGTGCTGGAGCGCGCGAACTTCCTCGCCATCTTCGCGAGCAATCTCGACGAGTTCTTCATGGTGCGCGTCGCCGGCCTCAAGCGCCGCATCGTCACAGGTCTCGCCGTGCCCACCAACGTCGGCCGGTCCCCCGCCGACGTCCTGGCCGACATCTCGGACGAGGCCCACCGGCTGCAGCTGCGCCACGCCGCCGCGTGGACCGAGCTGGTCAAGCCCGCCCTCGCCGAGGCCGGCATCGAGTTCGTCTCGTACGACGCCCTCGACGACCAGGACCGCGCCGCGCTGTACGACTACTTCCAGGCGCAGGTCTTCCCGGTGCTGATGCCGCTGGCCGTGGACCCCGCCCACCCGTTCCCGTACATCTCCGGCCTCTCGCTCAACCTCGCGATCCGCATCCGCAACGCCCGCACCGGGCGCCAGGAGTTCGCGCGCCTGAAGGTGCCGCCGATGCTCCCTCGCTTCGTCGAGGTGCCGTCTCCCGACGGCAGGCTGCGGTACCTGCCGCTCGAGGAGCTCATCTCCAACCACCTCGACGACCTCTTCCCCGGCATGCAGGTGCTCGACCACCACGCGTTCCGCCTCACCCGCAACGAGGACGTCGAGATCGAGGAGGACGAGACCGAGAACCTCATCCAGGCGCTCGAGGCCGAGCTGCTGCGCCGCCGCTTCGGCCCGCCGATCCGGCTCGAGATCACCGACGACATGGACGACGTCACGCTCGACCTGCTGATCCGCGAGCTCGACATCACCGACCAGGAGGTCTACCGCCTGCCCGGTCCGCTCGACCTGCGCGGCCTCTTCGACGTGCGCGTCAACCGTCCCGACCTGCGGTTCAAGCCGCACGTGCCGACGACGGCGCTGGCTTTCCAGCCCGGCGACAACAACGAGCGGCCCGACATCTTCGCCGCCATCCGCAAGGGCGACGTGCTCGTGCACCACCCGTACGAGTCCTTCGCGACGAGCGTGCAGGCGTTCCTCGAGCAGGCCGCCAAGGACCCGCACGTGCTCGCCATCAAGCAGACGCTGTACCGCACGTCGGGCGACAGCCCCATCGTCGAGGCGCTCATCGACGCCGCCGAGGCCGGCAAGCAGGTGCTCGCGCTGGTCGAGATCAAGGCGCGCTTCGACGAGGCGAACAACATCGTGTGGGCGCGCAAGCTCGAGAAGGCCGGCGTCCACGTCGTATACGGCCTGGTGGGTCTGAAGACCCACTGCAAGCTCGCCCTCGTCATCCGCGAGGAGAACGGCGTGCTGCGCAGCTACAGCCACGTCGGCACCGGCAACTACAACCCGAAGACCAGCCGTGTCTACGAGGACTTCGGCCTGTTCACCGCCGACGACCAGGTCGGGCGCGACCTCACGCGCCTGTTCAACGAGCTGAGCGGCTACGCGATCGAGAAGAAGTTCAAGCGGCTGCTCGTCGCCCCGCTGCACCTGCGCAAGGGGCTCATCCGGCTCATCGACAAGGAGCGCCGCAACGCGATGGCCGGCAAGCAGGCCCGCGTGCGCATCAAGGTGAACTCGATGGTCGACGAGCAGATCATCGACGCCCTTTATCTGGCCAGCCAGGCCGGGGTGAAGGTCGAGGTGTGGGTGCGCGGCATCTGCTCCCTCAAGCCCGGAGTCGAGGGCATGAGCGAGAACATCACCGTGCGCAGCATCCTGGGTCGGTATCTCGAGCACTCGCGGATCTTCGCGTTCCACAACGACGGCGACCCGCAGGTGTACATCGGCAGCGCCGACATGATGCACCGCAACCTCGACCGCCGCGTCGAGGCGCTGGTGCGCGTCGTGGCGCCGGCGCACGTGCAGTACCTCAACGCACTGTTCGACCTCGCGATGAGCGACGGCACCAGCTCGTGGCACCTGCAGCCGGACGGCGAATGGATCCGGCACACCACCTCGGAGGAGGGCAAGCCCCTCGCCGATCTGCAGGACCGCACCATGGCGCACGTGCAGCGCCGTCGCCGGGCGCGGGCGGTGCGATGACCGAGACCGCCGTCTACGCGGCCGGCGGCGTGGTGTGGCGGGTCGTGGACGACAAGCTGCGCGTGCTGCTCATCCACCGCACCCGCTACCGCGACGTGACGCTGCCCAAGGGCAAGGTCGATCCGGGCGAGATGCTCGCCGAGACCGCCGCGCGTGAGATCCATGAGGAGACCGGCATCCGCGTGAACCTCGGCGTGCCCGTCGGCGTCTCGCGGTACCGCCTGCCCAGCAAGCGCACGAAGATCGTCCACTACTGGTCGGCCGAGGCGACCGACGACGCCATCCGCGCGTCGACGTTCGTGCCGAACAAGGAGATCGCGGCGCTGGAGTGGGTGTCGCCGAAGAAGGCGCTCAAGCGCCTCAGCTATCCCGTCGACGTCGAGATCGTGGAGAGCTTCCTGCGTCTCGTCGAGGAGGGCGTGCTGCGCACCTTCCCGATCATCGTGCTCCGCCACGCCAAGGCGGTCTCGCGCGACGACTGGGAGGGGAAGGATGCCGCACGCCCGCTCTCTCCGCGCGGCAGGAAGCAGGCGCAGTCGATCGTCGGCCCGCTCCGCGCATTCGGCGCCCGCAAGCTGATCTCCAGCCCCGCGCGCCGGTGCGTGAAGACCCTGCAGCCGTACGCCGAGGCTGTCGGCCGCAAGCTCGAGACGACCAAGCTCATCAGTCAGGACGCGTGGGAGGAGGGCAAGTCCGACGCCCGCACGGTCGTCGGGGCGCGCGTGCGCGCCCGCAAGCCCGCCGTGCTGTGCAGCCACGGACCCGTGCTCCCCGACATCCTGAACGAGCTGGCCCTCGCCACCGGCACGCTGCGCGGGTCCTACCTCGGCAGCGCCTCGGCGCTCGAATGCGCGGCGTTCTCGGTCGTGCACCTGTCGGCCGACAACCCCGGCTCGGGCATCGTCACGATCGAGACGCACGTCCCGAAGGTCTGAGGCGGCGGCCGCCGCCTTCCGCCGCGCTCCCGCCGCAACGACGCCGTCCACCGCTGTTCACCTTCCGTTCACCCGGGGGGCGCACTCTCTTAAGAGTCCGCTCCTACGGTCAGTGGCGAGCCCCCTCCCCGGGCACGAACCCGACGCCCATCCGGGGCTCGTCCATCCCTGACACGTGAAGGATTCACACAGTGAAGCTCTCCCGCATCGCCCCTCTGGGCGCTGTCGCCGCGATCGCGGCACTCACCCTCGCCGGCTGCGCGACCAACGAGGTCGCCGCCGATGACAGCGGCTCCGGCGCAGGACTCTCCGGCGAGATCGCCGGCGGCGGCGCCTCGTCGCAGGAGGTCGCGGTCCAGGCCTGGACCGCCGGCTTCCAGACCGCGAACCCCGACGTCACCATCTCCTACGACCCGGCCGGCTCAGGCGCCGGCCGCGAGTCCTTCCAAGCCGGCGCCTTCCCGTTCGCCGGCTCCGACCGCGCGTTCACCGTGGAGGAGATCGAGGCCGGCCCGTTCGACGCGTGCGCCGACGGCTCGGGCATCATCGAGCTGCCGACCTACATCTCGCCGATCGCGGTCATCTTCCACGTCGAGGGCGTCGACGCGCTCAACCTCGACGCGACGACCCTGGCGGGCCTCTTCGCCGGCACCATCACGAACTGGAACGACCCGGCCATCGCGGCTCTCAACCCGGGTGTCACGCTCCCCGATCTGACGGTCACGCCGGTGCACCGCGCCGACGACTCCGGCACGACCGAGAACTTCACCGATTACCTCGCGCAGACCGCACCGGACGTGTGGACGTTCGAGCCGGACGGCGAGTGGCCGCAGACGCCGGTCGCCGGCGAGGCCGCCCAGGGCACGTCGGGTGTCGTCTCCGCGGTATCGGGCGGCAACGGCACCATCGGCTACGCCGACGCCTCCCGCGCGGCCGAGGAGGGCCTGTCCACCGCCGCGGTGAAGGTGGGCGACGAGTTCGTCGCCTATTCCCCCGAGGCGGCCGCCGCGATCGTCGACGAGTCCCCCTTCGCGGAGGGCCGCGGCGAGGGCGACCTCGCGATCGACCTGCACCGCACGTCGGATGCCGACGGCGTCTACCCCATCGTGCTGGTCAGCTACATGATCGCCTGCCAGGAGTACGCCGACCCCGAGGTCGCACCGATCGTGAAGAGCTTCCTGGATTTCGTCGCGAGCGCCGAGGGACAGGATGCGGCGGCCGCCGCATCCGGCAACGCGCCGATCTCCGACGCGCTGCGCGACAAGGTCACGGCCGCGATCGACCTGATCGCCGCCAACTGATGCCATCGCCCGGCCCGGTCCTCGCGACCGGGCCGGGCACCCACGAGGAACGGACCACGAGAACACATGACCACGACCACGGCTCCCGCGCCGGCGAGGATCGGCGGAACCCGCCGGCAGCGTCCGGGCGATCGCTGGTTCTCGGGCACCGCGCTGGCCGCCGGCGTCATGATCGTCGTGACGCTGGCGGCGGTCGCGATCTTCCTCATCGTGCAGTCGATCCCCGGCCTCGTGGCGGACAGCCGGACCGCCAGCATCCTGTCGGGGTCGTTCTGGGACTACGTGTGGCCGCTCGCGTTCGGCACGGTGTGGGCGTCGATGCTGGCGCTCGTCCTGGCCGTGCCGCTGGCCGTCGCCGTCGCGCTGTTCATCTCGCACTACGCCCCGCGCCGGCTCTCGCAGGCGCTCGGCTACGTCGTGGACCTGCTGGCCGCCGTCCCGTCGGTCGTCTACGGCCTGTGGGGCATCCTCGTGCTCGCGCCCGCCGTCCAGCCGGTCTACGCGTGGCTGAACACGTACGTCGGATGGTTCCCGCTCTTCGGCGGCACGGTGTCGAGCACCGGCCGCACGATCTTCACCGCCGCCATCGTGCTCGCCGTCATGATCGTCCCGATCATCACCGCCATCTGCCGCGAGATCTTCCTGCAGACGCCGGTGCTGCACGAGGAGGCCGCGCTCGCCCTCGGCGCGACGCGCTGGGAGATGATCCGCATGGCGGTGTTCCCCTTCGGGCGCAGCGGCATCATCTCGGCGTCGATGCTCGGCCTCGGTCGCGCGCTCGGCGAGACGATGGCCGTCGCCATGGTGCTCTCGGTGTCGGGCAAGGTGACGTTCGAGCTGTTCACGTCGGAGAACCCCGGCACGATCCCCGCCAACATCGCCCTCACCTTCCCCGAGGCGTACGGCGTCAACGTGAACGTGCTCATCGCGACCGGCCTCATCCTCTTCGTCGTCACCTTCGCGGTCAACGCGGTGGCCCGCTGGATCGTCAGCCGCCGCAGCGAGTTCTCGGGAGCCAACTGACATGACCGTGATCGCCGCTCCCCCGCAGGCGCCGCAGACCGCGTCGCCGCTCGTCCGCGAGACGCCGCGTCTCACCAGCGGCCGCCTGCCGAAATGGGCGCCGTGGGGCCTGCTGGGCGCCAGCGCCCTCATCAGCGCCATCGTGTTCGGCATCCACTCCCTCGCCTCCGGCGAGACGTTCAGCGTCGCCGGCTGGGCCGTCGTCGGCGCTGCGCTCTACCTCGCGCTCATCCTGCTGATCTCGAGTCTCGTCGAGGGCAGTCGCAAGGGTCTCGACCGCCTCGTCACCGGACTCGTGACACTGGCGTTCGCGATCGCCATGGTGCCGCTCGTGTCGGTCGCCGTCACGGTCGTTGTCAACGGCATGGCCGGCATCTCGGCGGAGTTCTTCACGAACTCGATGCGCAACGTCGTGGGCGAGGGCGGCGGCGCGCTGCACGCGATCGTCGGCACGCTCCTCATCACGGTCGCCGCCGCCGTCATCTCCATCCCGATCGGCGTCTTCACCGCCATCTACCTCGTCGAGTACGGCGAGGGGAAGCGGCTGAGCAGAGCCATCACGTTCCTCGTGGACGTCATGACCGGCATCCCGTCGATCGTCGCCGGCCTGTTCGCCTACGCCCTGTTCGCGCTGTTCTTCGGCCCCGGCATCCGCATGGGCATCATGGGGTCGGTCGCGCTCGCCGTGCTGATGGTGCCGGTCGTGGTGCGCTCCACCGAGGAGATGCTGCGGCTCGTGCCGAACGAGCTGCGCGAGGCGTCGTACGCCCTCGGCGTGCCGAAGTGGCGCACGATCGCGAAGGTCGTGCTGCCGACGTCGGTCGCCGGCATCACCACCGGCGTCATGCTGTCGATCTCGCGCGTCATCGGCGAGACCGCACCCCTGCTGCTCACCGCCGGCGTCGCGACGTCGATGAACTACAACCTCTTCGACGGGCGCATGATGACCCTCCCGGTGTTCGCGTACTCGCAGTACATGAACCAGGGCATCCCGGCATCCGCCTACATCGACCGCGCGTGGGCCGCCGCCCTCGTGCTCATCGTCATCGTCATGCTGCTGAACCTGATCGCGCGTCTCGTCGCGAAGATCTTCTCCCCCAAGCTCGGCCGCTGACCGTTCGAGAACCACTGACAGGAACCATGTCCAAGAGCATCGAAGTCCAGGATCTCAACGTCTACTACGGCGACTTCCTCGCCGTCGAGGGCGTCTCGCTCGAGATCGAGCCGCGCAGCGTGACGGCCTTCATCGGCCCGTCCGGATGCGGCAAGTCGACGTTCCTGCGCACCCTCAACCGCATGCACGAGGTGATCCCGGGCGCGCGCGTCGACGGCAAGGTGCTGCTGGACGGCGAGGACCTCTACGGCCCCAACGTCGACCCGGTGCTGGTGCGCCGCCACGTCGGCATGGTGTTCCAGCGCCCGAACCCGTTCCCGACGATGTCGATCCGCGAGAACGTGCTGGCGGGCGTGCGCCTGAACAACAAGAAGATCTCCAAGTCCGACGCCGACGCGCTCGTCGAGAAGTCGCTGCGCGGCGCGAACCTGTGGAACGAGGTCAAGGACCGCCTCGACAAGCCCGGCTCGGGTCTCTCGGGCGGTCAGCAGCAGCGTCTGTGCATCGCGCGCGCGATCGCCGTGTCGCCGCAGGTGATCCTGATGGACGAGCCGTGCTCGGCCCTCGACCCCATCTCGACCTACGCGATCGAGGAGCTGATCGGCGAGCTCAAGAACGACTACACGGTCGTCATCGTCACGCACAACATGCAGCAGGCGTCGCGGGTCAGCGACAAGACCGCGTTCTTCAACATCGCCGGCACCGGCAAGCCCGGCAGGCTCATCGAGTACGACGACACCCGGACGATCTTCACGACCCCGTCGGTGCAGGCCACCGAGGACTACGTCTCCGGCCGCTTCGGCTGAGCCCTCGTGGCTCCGGGATTCGACACAGCGGCGGAGATTCTGGCCGACACGCCGTTTCGCGGCATCCCTCACCGGCGTGTCGCCGACGGACTCCGCCATTGTGCAGGCGGGCGCGGCTCCTCCCCAGCGACGGAGGTCGAGCTCGGCATTCACAATCGGCAGTGACGGATGCCGGGCGTCGGGGCTGTTGCGACACGGTGGCTGCGTGTGCACCGTGGACGACCCGATCGCGACCTACGGCGAGCTGAGACGTCGAGGCGCCAGCCGTCACCGCATCCGGGCGGACGTCGACCTGGGGGCTCTCCGGCCGCTCCGGCGCGGCGTGTACGCCCGCGCGGGTGCCTGTGCCGCGGTGGAGACGGCGGCGCTCCACGGCGGTGCGCTCGCCTGCGTCTCCGCGGCGCGCCACCTCGGGCTCTGGGTGCTCGACGAGGAGCCGCCCGTGCACGTGTCGCTCGGCAGACACGGCCACACCCGGACCCACGACCGGTGCGGCTGCGTCGAGCACTGGGACGATGCCCGTTCGCTCGGTACGTTCATCACCCCCTCTGTGCCGCGCGTGCTGCGTCAGATCCTCGGATGCCGCGGCATCGAGCACTTCTTCGTCGCCCTGGAGTCGGCGCTGCGGCAGTCGCGCCTCTCGCCGGCCGACCTGGACTGGCTGCGCGCCCACACCAACGCTGTCGCGCGCGAGGCCATGGAGTTCGCCCGCTGCGACGCCGACAGCGGCCTGGAGTCCCTCTTGCGGTGGCGGCTGCGTCCGCTCGGGCTCGAGGTGCGCTCGCAGGTGCGGATCGTGTCGGTCGGCCTGGTCGACTTCCTCATCGGCGATGCGCTGATCGTTGAAGTCGACGGGAGGGAGAACCACGAGTCCGCCGCGATGCGACACAAGGATCTGACACGCGACGCCCACGCCGCCGCCTGGGGCTATGTCACGCTTCGGTTCGATTACGCGCTGATCGTCCACGACTGGCCCACCGTGGAGCTGGCGATCCTGTCGCACCTGGACCGCGGCCTGCACCTTCGTTCGCGGTGACCAGCCCTCGGGTGCACAGCGGCGGAGTCTGTGACCGACACGCCGCCTCGCGGCATCCGCTCCCGGCGTGTCGCCGACGAAGTCCGCCGCTGTGTACGGGCGGCCAGGGCGTCAGTCGCGCGGGGAGAGCAGGTATTCGTTGAAGGATGCCGTGAGGGCGGCATCCACGGGCACCGGCGTCCCGTCGATCTCGGTGATGGGCGCGGCCAGCCGCACGCTCGAGACGAGCCAGGCGGCGTCGGCGGTCGGCAGCGCTGACACCGGGATCGTGTCGTACGCGGTCTCGAGGCCCTGCTGCTCCAGGTGCTGGAACAGGCTCAGCTGGGTCGTGCCGTGCAGGATTCCGCCGTTGGGCGCGGGCGTGAGGAAGCGGCCGTCCACGCGCAGGATGAGCGACGCCGTCGGCGCCTCGAGCACGAAGCCGTCGGAGCTGACGAAGATCGCGTCGTCGGCGCCGCGGCGCTTCGCCTCACGGATCGCCGCCATGTTGACCGCGTACGACAGCGTCTTCGCGCCCAGCAGCAGCCACGGCGCCCGCGCGGGCGTGTCGACCGCGTAGCCGCGGTCGAGAGTGACCACACGGATGCCGCGCTCGCGGGCCCTGCTGTTGTCGGCGGCCTGCGCGGCGGTGACCCACGCCGTGGGCGCCGGGCCGTGCTCGACGCCGCGGCTCAGGATGAGCTTGATGACGGCCTCGCCCTCGGGCGGGCAGTGCGCCGCGGCGGCCTCGACGGCCTGTCGCCACTGCACCAGGTTCGGGACCGGCAGATCGCAGATCCGTGCCGAGTGCGCCAGTCGCTCGAGGTGCGGCTCGGTCTCCTGCGGGTGACCGTTCACGACGCCGATCGACTCGAAGATGCCGTCGCCGCGCTGCGTGCTCAGCTCCCCCACGCTGAGGGCCGGGGCGGACGGGTCGATCTCGCGGAACGTGTCGGCGAAGTCGGAGCGGGGGTCATCGGAGGCCGCGGGCTGCAGCACGAGCGCGAAACGCCAGGTCATGTCACCGAGCCTAGGAGATCGGGAATGCCGCACCATGCGCGTCGGTTACACTTGATCGGCCGGGCCGCAGTAACCCCGGGCTCCATCTTCTGCCGCTGCGAGCGGCCTTGCGCCGAGAGGCGTTCTGCGGCCCGGCACCATCGTCTCCGGGCACCGTGCTCGTCGAGAAGCCGTCCCGCCGCACGCCCGGCGAGCGTCAGGTGAGCGCGTCGCGCCGCCACAGCGCCGCGCATGCCGCGAGGTCGCCGGCGTAGTCCGACAGCCGCAGCGCGCGCGTCGTGAACGTCGAGGCGCGGTCGGGCTCGGTGGGCTCGTAGTCGTCGGCGACGTGCGTCGCGCCCGACGACTGCACACGGCAGAAGGATGCCGCACGGTCCAGCGCCACGGCGAAGTCGCCCTCGAAGATCCCGCGCATGATCGCGTCGATGACGACGATGAGCTCCTCGGGGCCGGCGGGCGTCGGCGCACCGACGATGACGTCGTCGGCGGACGCGAGCTCGGCCCGGCCGCGCTCGAACAGCAGCGCCGCCGTGCGCGGGTCGTCGTGGATCATCAGCTGCAGCAGGTACAGCCGCCACAGCGCGCCGGGCAGCGTCTTCGCCGGCGAGCGCGACCACAGCTCGGCGATGTCGTCGATGCCGTACTGGTCGGTGAAGGCGACCAGGCGGTCGATGATCACGCCGTCCGGGTCGGCGCGCACGCGGGACAGCAGCGCGTTCGCGGTCGAGTGGGCGACGCGCGAGACCTCGGCCGGATCCTCCGCCGCGTAGAGCCGGTCGAAGAGCTCGGCCGGGCGCCGCACCGGCTTGTGGAAGTCCCTGGACGCGTCGGTCATCCCTTCCAGGCTACCCGCCGGGCTCTGCGCGCGGGCCGGGCCGCTCGCCTCGGCCGGCCACGGCAGGCACATGATCCGCCGCCCCGCAATCACGCCTGGTTGATGCGGATGTGGTTTCCCGCGGGATCGCGGAACGCACAGTCGCGCGCGCCCCAGTCCTGCTGGATCGGCTCCTGCAGCACCTCGGCGCCCATCGCGCGCAGGCGCTCGAACGTCGCGTCGAGGTCGTCTGTCGAGAACACGTACGGCCCGGGGCCGACGCCCTTGACGATGAGCCGCAGCAGCGCCTCGCCGTCCTCCGGCGACCGCCCGGCGGTCGGGTCGGAGACGACCAGCGCGAGGCCGGGCTGCCCGGGGAACCCGAAGCTCACCCAGCGGTGGCCGTCGTACGAGACGTCGTTGACGATCTCGAGGCCGAGCCCGTCGCGGTAGAACGGGATCGCGGCGTCGACGTCGTCGACGGTGACGGGGCTGTATGCGAGAGAGACGGTGGTCATGCAGGCCACGCTAGAGCGCGCGGCGCCGGCGCGCTTCTCCGATCCTGCTCGCTTGCGCCCGGCCTAGCGGGTCGCCTGCGGCGCGGGTGCCCCGGCGTAGCGGGCCGGACGCGTCAGGATCTTCGCGATGCACAGCGGCATCGCCTCCGCCGCATCGTGCGGCCGCGCGCGATACGCGCTGGGCGTCTCCCCCACGATCTCGGTGAACGTCGAGCTGAACGAGCCG
>Ga0180217_1003782_pt1 | contig 12483 bp, 10 predicted proteins | sample eDN3rd37CBELigOP_FD_128521 | JGI IMG/M metagenome (GOLD analysis project Ga0180217, IMG submission 128521) | Enriched Organic Plus compost microbial communities from Emeryville, California, USA - eDNA 3rd pass 37_C BE-Lig OP (version 2) (version 2) ... | reverse complement strand
CTGGAGCAGGCCGGCGGCAAGCCCGGCTTCGAGCGCATGATCGAGGTGAAGGTCTCCTTCGACACCGACCGCGACCGCGCCATGCAGGATACCCGCCACTGGGCCGCGCTGGCGCTGACGCCGGAGGAGAAGGTGTCGGTCGAGGACCCGGCGGAGATGGAGCGCCTGACCGATGCCCTGCCGCTGGAGCGCGCCGCCAGCCGCTGGATCGTCTCCGCCGACCCCGAGGAGCATGTGGAGCGCATCGGCTTCTACGTGGATCTCGGCTTCCGCCATCTGGTGTTCCACGCGCCGGGGCCGGACCAGGCTCGCTTCCTGCGGCTCTATGGCGAGCAGGTGCTGCCGCGGCTGCGCCGCCGCTACGGCTGACGGCGCGCATGGCGGCCACACGCCGGCTGGAGGTGCTGGCGGTGCCGGGACTGCCGATGGTGCAGGCCGGCGACGCGCTCGCGGCGCTGATCGCCTCGGGCCTGGCGCAGGGCGGCATCGTGCCGCAGGCCCATGACGTGCTGGTGGTGGCGCAGAAGATCGTCTCCAAGGCCGAGGGGCGCATGGTGGATCTCGCCACCGTCACGCCCTCCCCGCGCGCCGAGGCGCTGGCGGCGGAGGTCGGCAAGGACCCGCGCCTGGTCGAGGTGATCCTCTCCGAATCCGTCCGCGTGGTGCGGGCCCGCCCGGGGCTGATGATCATGGAGCACCGGCTCGGCTTCGTCATGGCCAATGCCGGCGTGGACCGGTCGAATGTCGCGCCGCAGGACGGCGCGGAGCGTGCGCTGCTGCTTCCTCTCGACCCCGATGCGAGCGCCGAGGCGCTGCGCGCGGCGCTGTCGGCGCAGTACGGCGTGCCGCTCGCGGTCGTCATCAACGACAGCTTCGGCCGCGCCTGGCGCCGAGGCACGGTGGGAGTGGCCATCGGTGCCGCCGGCCTGCCTTCGCTGCTGGACCTGCGCGGCAATCCCGACCTGTTCGGCCGCACCCTGGAGGTCAGCATCACCGGCCTCGCCGACGAAATCGCCGCCGCGGCCTCGCTGCTGATGGGGCAGGGGGCCGAGGCGCAGCCCGTCGTGCTGGTCCGCGGCCTGGACTGGTCCGCGCCCGCCGCCCCGGCCGCGGCGCTGGTCCGCGCCGCGGCGGAGGACCTGTTCCGATGAGCCGCCTGGTGGTCGCGCTTTCGGGTGGCGTCGGCGGCGCCAAGCTGGCGCTCGGCCTCAGCCGCGTGCTGCCGCCGGAGGAACTGCTGGTCATCGCCAATACCGGCGACGATTTCGAGCATCTGGGGCTGGCGATCTCGCCCGACCTCGACACGCTGATGTATGCGCTGGCGGGCCTCGACAACCCCGCCACCGGCTGGGGCCGCCGGGAGGAGAGCTGGTCCTTCATGGAGAGCATCGGCGCGCTCGGCGGCGAGACCTGGTTCCGCCTGGGCGACCGCGACCTGGCGACGCATGTCGAGCGCACGCGCCGCCTGCGCGCCGGCGAGACGCTGAGCGCCGTCACCGCCGATTTCTGCCGCCGCCTCGGCATCGGCCCGCGCATCCTGCCCATGTCGGACGATCCGGTGCGCACCCGCGTGCGCACGGACGAGGGCTGGCTCGACTTCCAGCACTGGTTCGTGCGGCTGCAATGCGTGCCCGTGGTGCGCGGCCTCGCCTTCGAGGGTGCCGACCGCGCGCGGCCGCAGCCGGCGCTGATGGCGGCGCTGCGCGATGGCGGCGTGCGTGCCGTCGTCATCTGCCCCTCCAACCCCCTCATCAGCGTCGAGCCGATCCTCGCCGTGGCTGGTGTCCGGGAGGCCATCGCCGGCTGCGGCGCGCCGGTACTCGCCGTCTCGCCCATCATCGGCGGCCAAGCGGTGAAGGGGCCGACGGCGAAGATGATGCGCGAACTCGGCACGGAACCCGGCGCTGCCGCCGTCGCGCGCCGCTATGGCGATCTGCTGCAGGGCTATGTCATGGACCATGCGGATGCGGAGCAGGCGGCGGGCCTCGCCCCGCGCGTCGTGCTGGCGCGCACGCTGATGCAGAGCCTCGAGGACCGCGAGGCGCTGGCGCGCACCGTGCTCGACTTGGCCGACACGCTGCGCGCATGAGCCGCGACGTCTGGGCCGTGCTGCCGGTCAAGGAGCTGGACGGGGCGAAGCAGCGCCTTTCCCCTCTGCTGTCGCCGCCGCAACGCCGCGCGCTGGCCGAGGTGATGCTGGGCGAGGTCCTTGCCGCGCTCGCCGCCACGCGGGGCCTGGCCGGCATCGCCGTCGTCACCCTGGACCCCTGGGCCGCGGAGCAGGCGCGGCGCATCGGCGCGCGGATCATCACGGACGGCGCGCGCGACGGCCATACGGGCAGCGTCACCGCCGCCCTCCGCCTGCTGGCCCGCGAGGGCCGCCGTGGCATGATGGCGGTCCCGGGCGACATTCCCGCCGCCACAGCCGACGAGTTCGAAACCGTGCTCGCGGCCCATGGCGAGGCGCCTGCCTTCACCATCGCCGCGGCGCATGACGAGATGGGTTCCAACGCCGTGCTCTGCTCGCCGCCCGATGCGGTGCCGCTGCGTTTCGGCGACAACAGCTTCTTCCCGCATCTCGACGCCGCCCGCCGCTGCGGCATCGCGCCGCGCGTGCTGCACCTGCCCGGCATCGGCATGGATATCGACCATCCGGCCGACCTCGCCGCCCTCGCCCGCCTGCCGCAATCCGCCGGCACGCGCACGCGCGCCTGGCTGGAGGACACGGGCGTGCTGGCCCGCCTCCCTGCCTTCCCGGCTTCGGTGACGGGCGAAGGCTAGAGGGAAGCGGTTCCATGGGCGGCGGACGGAGCGCTTCCGCGAGCGCGCGCGAGCGGAAAATGCTCCAGCGCGGCCGCACGGACACGGGCGCCGTGCCGAGCGCGGGAACGGGACATGCCCGAGGATCGCGCCGTTCTCGATCGCGACGAGCGACATCGCGCTGCCGCCGGCGGAACGAGGCGATCGACCAGTCCCGCTTCCGCCGCCCGACCGGATGTCGCGGCCGGCCCATCGGCCGCGCGAAGCGACCGGGCCTCAGGCCAGGGCCGCGACGCGCCTGCGCGGCGGTGTCATCACCACCGGCGCAAGCTCCGCCGCGTTGAAGGACGCCTTGCGCCGCTCCTCCTCTACGGGCCGGTACAGCGTGTCGCGCTGCTGCGGGTCACGCCCGATCGAGCGGATCAACGCCTCCATTGCCGCCGGCGGGAATTCCTGCCCGTGCTGCGTGCCAGCCGCGCGCGAGATGCTCTCGTTCATCAGGGTGCCGCCCAGGTCGTTCGCACCCGCCTGCAGGCAGGTCGCCGCGCCCTGCGGTCCCATCTTCACCCAGCTTGTCTGGATGTTCGGGATCAGCGGATGCAGCGCGAGCCGCGCGACGCTGTGCATCAGCACCGCCTCGCGGAAGGTCGGTCCCCGCCGCGCCTGGCCCTTCAGGTACATCGGCGCTTCCATGTGCACGAAGGGCAGGGGGACGAATTCGGTGAATCCCCCCGTCTCCGCCTGCAGGTCGCGCAGCGCCAGCAGGTGCCGCGTCCAGGAGAGCGGCCCCTCCACATGCCCGTACATGATGGTGGCGGTGGTCCGCAGCCCGAGGCCATGTGCCGCCCGCGCCACCGCCAGCCATTGCGCGGTGTCCAGCTTGTCGGGGCAGATGATGGCGCGGATCTCGTCGTCCAGGATCTCCGCCGCCGTGCCCGGCAGGGTGCCCAGGCCTGCCTCCTTCAGCCGCGCCAGGAATTCCTGCACCGTCAGCCCGAGCGTCGCGGCGCCCTGCGTCACCTCCAGCGGCGAGAAGGCGTGGATGTGCATCCCCGGCACCGCCGCCTTGATGGCGCGGCAGATCCCGAGATAGGTCTCGCCCGTGTAGTCCGGATGGATGCCGCCCTGCAGGCAGACCTCGGTGGCGCCGCGGTCCCAGGCCTCCACCGCGCGGCGGGTGATCTCCGCCATGTCCAGGTCGTAGGGCGCGCCGCGCAGCGCCTCATGCGTCCTGCCCTTGGAGAAGGCGCAGAAGCGGCAGCGGTAGCCGCAGATATTGGTGTAGTTGATGTTGCGGTTCACGACGTAGCGCACGGTCTCGCCGCTCACGGCGCGGCGCAGCGCATCGGCCGCGGCGGTCACATGCGCGTAGTCGGCGTCGCGCGCGGCGAAAAGCCGCAGGATCTCCGCCTGGTTCAGCCGCTCACCCTGCGCCGCGCGCTCCACGCTGCGCGCCAGCGCCGCGTCGGCATGCATCGCGCGCACCGGCGGCAGGCGCGGCGGCACCGTCTCGCCCGGTGACCAGGCATCCTCCCGCGCCAGCCCCGTCGCATCGCTCAGGCGCCGCGCCGCGGTCGCCACCGCCGGCGCCAGCCACCGCTCCGGCTGCATGGCATAGGCGGGATAGACCGGCAGGCGCTGCACCAGCAGCTTGCCCGTCTCCGCGGTGCGCTGCGCCAGCGTCTCGATCTCCGGCCAGGGCGCTTCGGGATTCACATGGTCGGGCGTCACCGGGGAAACGCCGCCCCAGTCGTTCAGCCCTGCCGCCACCAGCCGTTGATAGACGCCGGGCGAAAGATTGGGCGGCGCCTGGATGTTCACCGACGGTCCCAGCAGGATGCGCGCCGCCGCGATGGTCCACAGCAGGTCTTCCAGATCCGGCTCCGGCGCTCCTGCCCGCTTCGTGCGCGGCTTGGCGCGGAAATTCTGGATGATGACCTCCTGGACGTGGCCGTGGCGCTGATGCAGTTCGCCGATCGCCCGCAGCGCCTCGATCCGCTCCGCGCGCGTCTCCCCGATGCCGATGAGGATGCCCGTGGTGAAGGGCACGCGCAGCTCGCCCGCCAGACGGATCGTCTCCAGCCGCACCGCCGGGTGCTTGTCAGGCGAGCCGTGATGCACGCCGCCCGGCCGGCACAGCCTCTCGCTGGCGGATTCCAGCATGATGCCCTGGCTCGCCGTCACCTCGCGCAGCGCGGCGATCTCCTCCCGCGTCATCACGCCCGGATTGGCATGCGGCAGCAGCCCGGTTTCGCGCAGCACCAGCGCGCACATGGCGCGCAGATAGGAAATGGTCGTCTCGTGCCCCAGCGCCGCCAGCGCCTCCTGCGCGGCAGGCCAGCGCAGCTCCGGCTTGTCGCCCAGGGTGAACAGCGCCTCGGTGCATCCTGCTGACGCGCCGGCACGCGCGATCGCCAGCACCGCCTCGGGCGAGAGATAGGGCGGCCGCCCTGTCCGCGGAGTCTCGGCGAAGGTGCAGTAATGGCAGACGTCGCGGCACAGCTTCGTCAGCGGTATGAACACCTTGCGCGAATAGGAGACGAGCCGCCCGTGGCCCTCGTCGCGCAGCGCCGCCGCTTCGGCCATCAGTTCGGCCAGCGGTGCGCGCTCCAGCCGCTCCGACAGATCCATGGTCCCGGATTCCTCCTGCAGCCGCCGCTTGCCCGCGACTGCCTTCGGCCGCATCGTGTGGTATCTCGGGACCTGACGCAATCGGGGGAGGAGGACGCCATGCAAATCGGCTTCAGCGCGCCGACCGCGGGGCCCCTGGCCAGGCCGGAAAGCCTCGTCCGGCTGGTGGAAGGCGGCGAGGCGCTGGGCTTTGGCTACGCCACTCTCAGCGATCACGTGGTGATCCCGAAGGACATCCACGCGCGCTATCCCTATTCCGATACCGGCGAGTTCCCCTCCGGCGCCCGCGGCGAGCGTCACGAACAGCTGACCGAGCTTGCCTTTCTCGCCGCCCGCACCACGCGGCTTCGCCTCGTCACCTCGGTCATGGTGGTGCCGCACCGACCGGCGGTGCTGACGGCCAAGATCCTTTCCACCATCGACGTGCTCTCGGGCGGGCGGGTGACGGTGGGCATCGGCGCCGGCTGGCTGAAGGAGGAGTTCGAGGCGATCGGCGCGCCCGATTTCGCCGCGCGCGGCGCCGTCACCGATGAGTATCTCGAAGCCTTCCGCGCTCTCTGGACGCAGCCGGATCCGCGCTACGAGGGGCGGCATGTGCGCTTCGACAACATCGTCTTCGAGCCGAAGCCGGTGCAGAAGCCCCATCCGCCCATCTGGGTGGGCGGCGAGAGCGGCCCGGCGCTGCGCCGCACCGCGAAGCTCGGCGATGCCTGGTACCCGATCGGCACCAATCCCGCCCACCCGCTGGACAGCCTCGTGCGCCTCAAGGCCGGCATTGCGCGCTTGCGCAGGCTGACCGCGGAAGCCGGGCGTGATCCCGGGGCCGTCGGCATCGCCTATCGCGTGCAGGCGCATGGCGAGGGCGTGCCCGCCAGGGCCGGCGACGGCGAGCGGCGCCTCTTCTCCGGCAGCGCCGCGGACATCGTCGCCGATCTGCGTGCGCTGCGTGATCTCGGCGTCGGGCATGTGGATCTCAGCTTCGGCGGCGCCACGGCCGAGGAGGCGCTCGATGGCATGAAGCGCTTCCGCGACGACGTGATGGCGCGGCTGTAGGACGGGCAGGGGAAACAGGCATGAGGCTCGGCATCACCATCGGCATGATCCGCGGCGCGAAGCCGCAGCTCGAGATGGAGGTGGTGGAGGAGGCGGAGCGCCTCGGCTACGACGCCATCTGGTGCGGCGAGGCCTACGGCACGGATGCCGTCACGCCCATCACCTGGGTGCTGGCGCGCACCACGCGCATCAAGGCCGGCACCGGCATCATGCAGATGCCGGCGCGCACCCCGACCTGCGCGGCCATGACGGCGATGACCCTGCAGGCGCTCTCGGGCAACCGCTTCCTCTGCGGCGTCGGCCCCTCTGGCCCGCAGGTGGTGGAGGGCTGGCACGGCGTGCCCTTCGGCAAGCCGCTCGGCCGCACGCGCGAGTATATCGGGATCATCCGCAAGATCATCGCGCGCGAGGCGCCGCTCGAGCACGAGGGCGAGCACTACCAGATCCCCTATCGCGGGCCCGGCGCCACCGGCCTCGGCAAGCCGCTGCGCAGCATCGTCCACGCCGAGCCGGGCATTCCGATCTACACCGCCTCGATCATGCCCGCCGGGCTGCGCCTCGCGGGCGAGATCGCCGATGGCACGCTGCCCATCTTCCTGTCGCCGGAGAGGGCCGACACTGTGGCGAAGCCGATCCTGGAGGGCATGGCGAAGGCCGGCAGGCCGGCGGATCTCTCGCGCTTCGACATCGCCCCCTACACCAAGATCCGCATGGGCGATGACCTGCAGGCCTGCCGCGACGCCACGAAGCCTGAGCTCGCGCTCTACATCGGCGGCATGGGCGCGCGCGGCAAGAATTTCTACAACGAGTACGCCAAGCGCCTGGGCTATGAGGAAGCGGCAGCGAAAATCCAGGACCTCTTCCTCGGCGGCCAGAAGAAGGAGGCCGCCGCGGCGGTGCCCGACAAGCTGGTGGACGAGATCGCCCTGGTCGGCCCGCCGGACCGCATCCGGGCCCGGCTGCAGGACTGGAAGGCGGTGGCGAAGGAGGGCAAGGTCGGTACCCTCGTCCTCACCGGCGCCACCGTCGCGGCGTTGCGCGTCGTGGCCGAGGCGGTGCTGTAGCCCCGGCTACAGCGCCTGGATCAGCCGCGCCCAGCGATCGAGCTGCGGCAGGATCACATCCGCCTTCGCGGACTCGAGGCTGAGCACCACCCGCGCCACGCCCGCATCGCGGTCGCGCTTCAGGAGATCGGGATCCTCCGGCGCGCTCCAGACCGTGATGGGCAGCGTGGCCGGATCGCGCCCGGCCTTCGTCGCCATCTCGCGGAACTGCGACAGCAGCGTCACCACATCGGCGTAGTGCTTGCGCACGCGGTGCGGCATCCAGCCATCGCCGTAGCGCAGCGCCCGCCGCGCGCTATAGGGGAAGGCACCGCCTACGATCACCGGCGGATGTGGCCGCTGCACCGGCTTCGGCCAGGCCATCATCGGACCAAAATTCACCATCTCGCCGTGATACTCGGGCGTCTTCTGCGTCCAGATCGCCTTCATCGCCTCGATGCGCTCGCGCGCCAGCTTGTGGCGCGTCTCGAACACCGTGCCGTGATTCGCCATCTCGTCGGCGTTCCAGCCATTGCCGACACCGAAGAGGAAGCGCCCGCCGGAGACCTGGTCGATGGAAGCCACCAGCTTCGCCGTCTGGATCGGGTCGCGCTGCGCCACCAGGCAGACGCCGGTGCCGACCAGCAGCCTGCGCGTCGCCGCGGCCGCCGCGGTCAGGCACACGAAGGGATCCATCACGTCGTAGTACTGCTTCGGCAGCTCGCCGCCCCCGGGATAGGGTGAGACGCGGCTGAGCGGGATATGCGAGTGCTCCGGCGCCCAGAGGCTCTCGAAGCCCCGCTCCTCCAGCGCCTGGGCCAGCTCCCCCGGCGCCATGGAATAGTCGGTAAAGAACATCGCCGCGCCGATCTTCATGGCCGCTTCCCCCGTTCCGTGCCGGCATTCCACCACCGGCCGCGGCGCCGCGCCAGCCATCGTGTCGCGGCGCTTGAACCGCGCCGTGCGCCGCGCCACGCTCGCCAGCAACAATCAAGGACCGGAGGACCGTCCATGCTCACTCGCCGCCGGCTCGGCGTGGCCGCTGCCGCTGCGTTCGCCGCCCCGTCGCTCCTGCACGCCCAGGGCGCGGCCTGGCCGAATGCGCGGCCCATCGAGGTGATCGTGCCCTTCCCGCCCGGCGGCGGGGTGGATGTGATGACCCGGCTGATCCTGCCGCATGTGCAGGCGCGCCTGCCCGGTACCAATTTCGTCGTCATCAACCGCGCGGGCGCCGCCGGCCAGCTCGGCCTGGAGGCGATCTTCAACGCAGCGCCCGACGGCTACACCATCGGCGCCACCACCATCCCCGCCCATAGCGGCATCCCGATCGAGCGGGCCGCGCGCTACCGGCCGCTCGACTTCACCTTCCTCGCGAATATCGTGGACGACCCGAACGCCATCTTCGTCCGCGCGGACTCGCCCATCCGCAGTTTCGCCGACCTGATCACGCAGGCGAAGGCGCGGCCGGGACAGCTTACCTACGGCACCACCGGCGTCGGCTCCGATGACCACATCTTCATGCTGGAGCTGGAGGCGGCGGCCGGCCTGCCGCCGCTGGTGCATGTGCCCTTCGCCGGATCGGCCGTGCTGACGCCCCAGTTGCTCGGTGGGCATCTCGATCTTGCCGTCGGCAATGCGGGGGAGATGATCGCCCTGTCGCGCGAGGGCAAGCTGCGCGGCCTCGCCGTCGCGGCGCAGCAGCGCCTGGCGCAGTCGCCGGAGGTGCCGACCTGCCGCGAGCTTGGCCACGACCTCGTCGCCGGCGCCTCGCGCGGCCTGCTCGGCCCGCCCGGCATGCCCCGGCCGGTCGCCGGCCGGCTGGAAGAGGCGCTCGCCGGCGCGCTCGCCGACCCCGCCTTCACGCAGGAAGCGGAGCGGCTGTTCATGCCCCTGCGTCCGCTGACCGGCGAGGCGTATCGCGAGATGGCGGCGGCGGTGGATGCGCAGCTCCGCGCGCTCTGGCAGCGCCGGCCCTGGCGGGGGTGACGGTCGGCATCCGGGCGCGATGACCGGGAGGGCGCCGCCCTTCCCGGCCCCCGCGCGCCGGGGAGGCGCCGCGTCCTGGATCTTCCGGTCCGCTTCCTGACGGCGCCCGGCGCGGGCTGCGGAGGGCTGCCGCTCCTCACGCACGGCATGCGGCGGGGCCACGCGGTGGCCAGCTCGCCGCCATGCCGGCCGGCAGCGGCGGCAGACCCTTGCTTCCGCCACGTTGTTCTCTTCATGTTCTGTTCCTGGCGAGGAGCGAGACGCATGCGCTGCCACTACACCCCCGCCCGCGCCTGGGAGCCTCTCTCGGAGGAGGAATGGACCGCCCTCGCGCCCTTCATCCGCCGCCAGGGGCCTGGCCGGCCGGTGCGGGATCCCCGTGCGCGGCTCGATGCCTGCTTCCGTGCCGCCACCTCCGGCGAGGCCTGGGCGCGGATCGAGGCCAGCCCCTTCCGCCCGGACACGGTGCACCGCCAGTTCCGCCGCTGGGCACATGCCGGGCTCTGGACCCGGCTGCTGAGGGCCGTGGCGCGCCGCCGCCCGCCCGTGGTCCTCCGGCGCCTCGCGCACTGGATCTGCCGCGCCTACCGCCGCGCGCTGCGCCTCCTCGGCCTCGCAGGCATCGTGCTGGCCCGGCGGCTCGGCCTGCTGAGCGCCCTGCCGGGACCGCCCTGGATGCTGCCGGACCCGGATTTGTCCGCAACCGTCTTCAGGGCTCTCGGTCGGGCCCTGCAGCGGCTGCGGGAAGAGCTGGGCGAGCCGTGGCCGCGGCCGTCCATCCTCCGAGCCCGACGTGCCCTGCTGCGACGCTATCGCCGCGTGCTCGGCATCGTCGCCGGCCGCCGCTGGATTCCGCGCTGCCTGGCCTCGGCGTGACGGCCGGGCCATGCAGCGATCCATCGCGGCGGCGCCGCGGGCCGCAGGGAGCCCCGGCCGGGGCAACAGAGGAATGCCGCCCCCCGCCCATCCCGGCCCACCGGTCCCGGGCATGGCCGGTTCGAGCCAGACCGGCCATGCCACGGAAGCGGGGAATGGAGCGCGATTCGCGCTTTCGGCTGTTCCAGCCTCGGGCGATCGCGCTCTAGGCGGCCTCGCGCTCCACGCACATGGCGACACCCATGCCGCCGCCGATGCAGAGCGTCGCAAGGCCACGCTTCGCGCCGCGCCGCTGCATCTCGAACAGCAGCGTGTTCAGCACGCGCGCGCCGCTCGCGCCGATCGGGTGGCCGAGCGCGATCGCGCCGCCATTCACGTTCACCTTCGCCGGATCCCAGCCGAGATCCTTGTTCACCGCGCAGGCCTGCGCCGCGAAGGCCTCGTTCGCCTCGATCAGGTCGAGCGAGGCGATGTCCCACCCCGCCTTCTGGAGCGCCTTGCGCGAGGCCGGGATCGGCCCCGTGCCCATGATGGAGGGATCCACCCCCGCCGTGGCCCAGCTCACGATCCGCGCCAGCGGCGTGATGCCGCGCTTGCGCGCCATCTCGGCCGACATCACCACCACCGCCGCGGCGCCGTCATTGATGCCGGAGGCATTGCCCGCGGTGACCGTGCCGTCCTTCTGGAAGGCCGGGCGCAGCTTCGCCAGCACCTCCGCCGTCGTCTCGGGCTTCGGGTACTCGTCCGTGTCCACCACCACGTCGCCCTTGCGCGTCTTCACCGTCACCGGCGCGATCTCGTCCCGGAACCGGCCGGCCTTCATCGCCGCGCCGGCGCGGCGCTGGCTCTCCGCGGCGAAGGCGTCCTGCTGCTCGCGGGTGATCTGGTACTTCTCGGCGACGTTCTCCGCGGTGTTTCCCATGTGATAGCCGTGGAAGGCGTCCCACAGGCCGTCCTTGAGCATGGTGTCCACCAGGGCGAGATCTCCCATCTTCTGCCCCGCGCGCAGGTTCGCCGCATGCGGCGCCTGGCTCATGCTCTCCTGCCCGCCGGCGACCACGATGCCGGCATCGCCGGTGGCGATCTGCTGCGCCGCCAGCGCCACCGCGCGCAGGCCGGAGCCGCAGAGCTGGTTGATGCCGAAGGCGGTGCGTTCCACCGGGATGCCGGATGCGATCGACGCCTGCCGGGCCGGGTTCTGCCCCGCGGCGGCCGTCAGGATCTGGCCCATGATCACCTCGTCCACCTCCTCCGGCTTCACGCCGGCGCGCTCCATGGCGGCCCTGATGGCGACGGTGCCGAGGGCGTGGGCGGGGAGGGCGGCAAAGGCCCCGTTGAAGCTGCCCACGGGCGTGCGGGCGGCGGAGGCGATGACGATCTCGGTCTCGGTCATGACCGGGTCTCTCCCAACTGGTTTTGCTGCAGCGCAGGATGGACCCGCATGGCGGCGCGGGACAAGCAGTCGGCCGCTCAGGCGCCCTCGATCCAGCGCAGGAACGGGAGCCACAATGCGCCCTCGGCGCCGCTCCCGGCCACCATGCCGATATGGCCCGCCGCCGGCCGGTGTGCCACCGCCCCGGGCAGGAGTGCCGCGAGCGCCTCCGCCGAGGCCGGCGGCACGATGCGGTCCCGCGCCGGGATGGCCAGGAAGGCCGGCCCCTTCCAGCCGGCGGGGTCCACCGCCAGCCCCGCCACGTGCCATTCGCCGCGCCCCGGCGTGTTCGCTCCGTACCAGCCGGCCAGGCATTCCCGCGCCACGGGAGCGGCGAGGGGGACGCCATCGTTCAGCCAGTCCTCCAGCGCCACGAACAGCCGCGCCCGCGGCCCGGCCTGGTCCAGCCGGGCAAAGGCGCGGAACTTCTCGGCCACCGCGAAGGGGTCGAGGCCGGCGAACAGCATCTGGATGGCGTCCACCGGCAGCGTTCCCGCCGCCTCGAGCACGGGCTCCAGCGCCGGCAGCATGCCGGCGAGCGCGCGGGCATGATCCGCCTCGTTCCCGGCCCAGAAATCCCAGGGCGTGGCCAGCAGTGCCAGCGCCCGGACCTGCTCCGGCCGCCGGAGCGCCGCTGCCAGGGCCAGCAGGCCGCCCATGCAGTAGCCCGCCAGCACGACGGGGCCGCCTGCCGCCGCGGTG
>Ga0180217_1003780_pt1 | contig 12486 bp, 12 predicted proteins | sample eDN3rd37CBELigOP_FD_128521 | JGI IMG/M metagenome (GOLD analysis project Ga0180217, IMG submission 128521) | Enriched Organic Plus compost microbial communities from Emeryville, California, USA - eDNA 3rd pass 37_C BE-Lig OP (version 2) (version 2) ... | reverse complement strand
GTCCTGGAATAGCTCCAGACCGGGACTGTTAAGGACCTGGGTGCTTGAGAACGTGGCGCCTACTTTTTCCGGAAGCGATCGAGCCGCACGACCTCGGCGCTGGGGGCTTCGTCGGAGGCCGGCTCGGGGGTGTCCATCGCCTCATCGCCGGACGGCGTGGCCGCCGGCTCGACCGGCTGCGCGGCAGCCGCCGGCCGCTCCGGATGGCGGACCGGCGGGCGCGGGCGGTCCGATTGCGGAGCCGACGCCGTCTCCTCGGATTCGCCGGTCAGCGTTTCGAATTGCAGCGCGAATTGCACGGAGGGGTCCGCGAAGGCGGTGATCGCCTCGAAGGGCACGACGAGGCGCTCGGGAATGCCGCCGAACGACATGCCGACCTCGAACAGGTCCTCGCCCACCTTCAGGTCCCAGAACTGGTGCTGCATCACCACGGTGATGGTTTCCGGATATTGCTCGCGCAGGCGCGGTGAGATTTTCACGCCCGGAGCCGTGGTCTGGAACGAGATGTAGAAATGATGATCGCCCGGCAGCCCATGACGGGCGGTCTCGGACAGCACCTTGCGGACCAGGCCGCGCAGCGCCTCCTGGGCGAGAATGTCGTAGCGGATGTGATCGACGGCCATGGCACACGAATACCGGATGAAGGGTGTTTGTCCTAAAGTGGGGCAAAGACGCCATCAACGCCAGGGCCGCGTCGCGGCCTCACGGTCGCAGCCGGGGATAGCGCTCGCCAGGGCCGGCGTTGCGGGCGTTCGCGGCGCCAAACCGCGAGGCAAAACCGCGAGGAATGCGCGGTCGCCGTGTCGGCCGGCACCGACGGACGGCTAGGATAGTGGTTTGGAAGGAATGCAACTGATAGGAGAAGGTGGAGGCTTCTGTTGCCAGGTGCCTCCGAACCCCGCCTGACGGAGCTTAACCCGCCAGGGCTTTGATTCGGTGTTTCAGACTGCCTTACGCAGCCTGAGCAACCGGAGCATAGTTGTCGTTGGCAACTATAGTTTGGTCCGATATCGGCGGTACCATCCCGAGCAAAAGCACGCCCTTTACGCCCTCGTCGATCCTGGTTCGCCCCCGCCGGAACCCGCCTTCGCCGCTCAAGGATCGCGGGACGGGCTCTGGTGGAGGCGCCGGGTACTGCCCCCGGGTCCGAAAGGTTTATTCCGACGCACGTTTATCGCCATAGCCGGGTATCCCCGGCACCTCGGAATATAGGGACAATCGCGCCGCAACGGAAGCTGCGTTCATCGATGAATGTTCAGCCATTCTCGGAACGCAATTCCGTTCAACGAGAATCATGCTCTAAATGGCGCCATGCCTTCATCTGATGCACCTCCAGTCGCAGACACACCGCCCGCCGAGACGGCGCCGGTCGCCATCCCGTCCCATGCCGAACTGTTTTTCGCGTTCTTCAGCATGACGTTGGTGAGCTTCGGCGGTTCGCTGCCCTGGACCCGGCGCATGTTCGTCGAACAGAAGCGCTGGATGACGGCGCAGGAGTTCAACGACGCCTTCGCGCTGTGCCAATTCTTGCCAGGTCCCAATATCGTGAGCCTGGCCGCCGTGTTCGGCTGGCGGATGCGTGGATGGACGGGAGCCGCCGCCGCCTGGATCGGGTTCCTCCTGTTCCCGTTTTGCCTGATGCTGATCGCTTCCGTCGCCTACGCTCATTACAGTGACGTCGAAGCATTGCGAGCGGCTTTGCGCGGCTTGGCATCCGCCGCCGCCGGGCTGCTTGGCGCCACCGCCATCAAGATGGCCTGGCCGATCCTGAAGACCTTGAACCCCGGCATCCTGATCGTGCTCGCCACCGGCGTGTCGCTCGGGATTTTGCGCCTGCCGCTGGTGGCCGTTCTCGGGGTCCTCATGCCCCTGTCCATTCTCCTCGCATGGTGGTTGCGCCGATGAAGGATGACGGCATTCTCGGCACCATCGCGCTGCAATTCTTCATCCTGGCGTTCTTCGCGTTCGGCGGCGCCAACGCGGTGGTGCCGGAAATCCATCGCCAGGCGGTGGATGTCTTCGGCTGGCTGGACAACCGCACCTTCGCCGACTTGATGACGATCGCGCAGGTGGCGCCGGGGCCGAACGTCATGCTTGTCACGCTGGTCGGCTATCACGTCGCCGGCATCGCCGGCGCGGGGGTCGCGACCCTCGCCATGTGCGGACCGACGGCCATGCTGGCCTCCGTCCTGGCCCGTATCTGGGATCGGTTCAGGGACCGTCCCTGGCGGATGGTCGTGCAGGCCGGATTCGTGCCTGTCTCGGTCGGCCTCGTCACTGCCAGCGCGCTGGTGTTCCTGCAACTGACGGCCCAGAGCCTGATGGCGGTGGCGATCACATTGGCGACCGCATCGGTCGCGCTGTTCACGAGCGTCAGCCCGTTGTGGCTCTTCGCGGCGGCTGTGATCGCGGGACTGGTGGGGCTGGTTTGAGGGCGTCTCGTCCGACGGCGCACGGAAAAAAACGACGCCGCCGACCTTGAGGGACGGCGGCGCCGCGATCGTCGATTCGGCGAACGCTCCAGAGTCCGATCCAGCTTCGTTGAATCAGGCTCCAGCGCTGTCCGCCCGCCGGAGCGTCAATGCGTCTTGATGCCGGCCCGCTTGGCGATGCTGCGGAAGTGATTGGATTCGTCCAGGATGCGCTTCTTGAAGGCCTCGGGCGGCATGCCGCCGACGATGGAGCCGCCCTTGCGGAAGCGCGCCTGCACATCTTCGGACTTCAGCGCCGCTGCGGCATCCCGATAGATCTTGTCCACGATCTCCTTGGGCACGCCCTTCGGTGCGAACAGGCCGGTCCAGATCGAGCTGGTGATGTTCAGGCCCGATTCCTTGAGGGTCGGCCAGCTCTTGTCGACATGGGTGCGTTCGGGCGTGGAGACCGCGAGGACCCGCACCATCTTGCCGTCGATCTGAGGCTGGTTCGACGACAGCGCGGCGACGCCGAACGCGACCTCGCCGGAGCCCGCGGCGGCTGCGGCCGGCGCGCCGCCCTTGTAGGGCACGTGCAGGAATTTCACACCGGATTCCAGTTCGATCCAGGCGCCAGTCAGGTAGTTGATGGTGCCGATGCCGGGCGTCGCCATCTCGATGGAGCCAGGCTTTTTCTTGGCGGCGTCGATCAAGTCCTTCATCGTATTATAGGGCGCCTTGGCATAGACGCCGACAACGAGCGGGGCGTCATTGACCATGGTGATCGGCTCGAAGTCGCGCTCCAGGTCATAGGGCACGTCATTGAACATGACCGGATTGACCGCGAATTCGCCGGTGTGGGCCATCAGCAGCGTGTAGCCGTCTGGCGTGGCCTTGGCGGCGACGCTGGTCGCCAGATAGCCGCGGCCGCCGGGCCGGTTGTCAACCACCACCTGCTGGCCCCAGCGCTCTGACAGGGCATGGGCGATGATGCGGGCGGCGACATCGACCGCCCCGCCGGGGGCGTAAGGCACGAGAAGACGGACCGGCTGGGACGGATAATTCTTGGCGGCATCCTGCGCCGTGGCGGGAGCGGCGGCTCCCAAGGTTAAGAGAGCCGCGCCTAGCGCGGCGGTGAACATGCGCATGAATTTCCTCCCTGGCGGGCGCTGTGCGCGCCCTGGCTGGCGTTGTTCCGCCAGCATAACCGCCAGCGGGTGGCGTGCAACGCAAGGGAAAAGTTTCATCGTGTTCGGCAGCGTGACCGAGCCGTCCACAATCTGAGCGGATTGTGGGGATTAGCTCCGCTCTCTTGCCATTGTGCCAAGGAATCATGATCTAAGTCGGCCATGCGCCAATATCTCGACCTCATGGAGCGCGCGCTGCGCCATGGCGTGGACAAGCGCGACCGCACCGGCACCGGCACGCTATCCGTGTTCGGTCACCAGATGCGCTTCGATCTGGCGGCGGGCTTTCCGCTCGTTACCACGAAGAAGCTGCATGTGAAGTCGATCATTCATGAATTGCTGTGGTTCCTCGCCGGCGACACCAACATCCGCTATCTGAACGACAACGGCGTGCGGATCTGGGACGAATGGGCCGACGCTGGCGGCGAACTGGGTCCGGTCTATGGCCGGCAATGGCGTTCATGGGCGGCGCCCGACGGCCGCGCCATCGACCAGATGGCCGAGCTGATCACGGCGATCCGGCGCAATCCGGACTCGCGCCGCCTGATCGTCAGCGCCTGGAATCCGGCGGACGTGGACAAGATGGCGCTGCCGCCCTGCCATTGCCTGTTCCAGTTCTACGTCGCGAACGATCGGCTCTCCTGCCAGCTCTACCAGCGCTCGGCCGACATCTTCCTGGGCGTGCCCTTCAACATCGCGTCCTATGCGCTGCTGACCATGATGGTGGCGCAGGTGACGGGCCTGAAACCGGGCGAGTTCGTGCACACGTTCGGCGACGCGCATCTTTACCTGAATCACATCGAGCAGGCGCAGGAGCAGCTCTCGCGCAGCCCCCGGAGGCTGCCGACCCTGCGGATCGATCCGGCCGTGACGGATCTGTTCGCCTTCCGCTACGAGGACTTCGCGCTGGAGGGCTACGATCCCTATCCGCATATCAAGGCGCAGGTGGCCGTGTGAGCGGCGAAGGGAGTGACCTTGGGGCTCGCGGTGCGAGCGACACCGGCCGCGCGATCGCCATCGTTCTCGTCGCCGCGGTCGCCGACAACGGCGTGATCGGCCGCGACAACGGCCTGCCGTTCCGGCAAAGCTCCGATCTCAAGCATTTCAAGGCGCTGACCATGGGCCGGCCGATGATCATGGGCCGGCGCACCTTCGTCTCGATCGGCCAGCCGTTGCCCGGCCGGACCAGCATCGTCATGACCCGCGATGCCGGTTTCTCGGCGGCCGGTGCCGTGATCGCGCCAGACTTGTCGAAGGCGCTGGCGGTCGCGCGCGGCGACGCGCTCCGGCGTGGCGTGAATGAAATCGCCGTGATCGGGGGCACGGACATTTTCACGCAGACGCTGCCCCTTGCCGATCGCCTTGAAATCACACATGTGCATCTGCGGCCGCCGGGGGATGTCTTTTTTCCTGCGATCGATCCCACGATCTGGCGGGAAATCGCTCGCAGCCATCAGCCGTCCGGTCCGCGCGACGAGGCCGATTTCAGCTTCGCGACCTACGTCCGGATGTGACGGCAAGGCCGCAAAAGCGACAGAAAGGCAAGGTCTTTTCGTGGCGACTGCGCGTTGTAAGGGGGCATTTCGTCCCCTATAAGCTGGCTCAAGACCAAGCTGGTCCAGCCCAATAAGCTGGTCCAAGACGTGAAGCCTTCGTTCGCGCTGCCCTGGCCCACTCCGGTGTCTCGCAGGATGCCAGTGATCCGGCAGGTCCGAGTATCCCGAGGAGAATGTGATGCCGTGGAATAATCAGGGCGGTGGCCCTTGGGGTGGTGCGGGAGGCGGTGGTCCGCGTGGACCGTGGGGCGGCGGAGGCAACAATCCCTCGTCCGGCCCCAATCAGCCCGATCTCGAGGAGCTCCTGCGTCGCAGCCAGGAGCGGCTGCGCGGCGTGCTCCCCGGCGGCAATCTGGGCGGTCGCGGCTTCATCCTGATCGTGCTCGCGGCCCTGGTCCTGTGGGGCGTGTCCGGCTTCTTCCGCGTCCAGCCCGACGAGATCGGCGTGGTGACGCGCTTCGGCGCCTTCACGCGCGAGGCGCCTCCCGGCCTGAACTACCATCTGCCCTATCCGATCGAATCCGCTGTCACGCCCAAGGCGCTGCGCGTCAATAAGATCGATGTCGGCATGCGGGTGGTGGACGACATGCGCCGCGGCACGACCGTGCGCGACGTGCCGGAAGAAAGCCTGATGCTGACCGGCGACGAGAATATCGTGGACGTGGACTTCTCCGTGTTCTGGCGCGTGGCGCCGGGCGGTGTCGCCGACTTCCTCTTCAACATTCAAAATCCCGAGGGCACCGTGAAGGCGGTGGCCGAGAGCGCCATGCGCGAGGTGATCGGCCGCTCGAACATCCAGCCGATCCTCACCGGCGCCCGTCAGACGATCGAGGTGGGCGTGCATGAGCTGATGCAGCGCACGCTCGACACCTACGGCTCCGGCATCCAGGTGACCCAGGTGCAGTTGCAGAAGGTCGATCCGCCCTCCACGGTGATCGACGCCTTCCGCGACGTGCAGGCGGCGCGCGCCGACCTCGAGCGCGCGCAGAACGAGGCCCAGACCTACGCCAACCGCGTGGTCCCTGAGGCCCGCGGTAAGGCGGCGCAGATTCTCCAGAGCGCGGAAGCCTATCGCGAGCAGACCGTGGCCGAAGCCGTCGGTCAGACGTCGCGCTTCAACGCCATCTTCACCGAATACAGCAAGGCGCCGGAAGTGACGCGCCGGCGCATGTATCTCGAAACCATGGAGCGGCTGTTCGCCGGAACCGACAAGATCATCGTCGACACCGGTGCGGGCGGTCCGAGCCAGGGCGGCGTGCTGCCGATCCTGCCGCTTCAGGACATGATGCGATCGCCGTCGAGCCCGGGCTCGACGACGCCGTCGTCGGGCGCGGCCGCGACCACAGGCTCCGCGCCCTCGTCAGTCAATGCTGCGCCGCTCGCCGGACGCATGCCGGCCCGGGGAGGCAACCAGTGAAAATCGGTGTTGCTGGCGGCGTCGCCGCCGTCGTTCTCGTCGTCGCGCTGATCCTCGGCTTCGGCGCCATGTACACGGTTCACCAGACCCAGCAGGGCCTCCTGATCCGGCTCGGCGAGCCGGTGCGGGTCGCATCGCAGCCGGGCCTGCACTTCAAGATTCCGCTGATCGATGCCGTCATCCTTATCGATCGCCGCATTCTTGATCTCGAGAATCCAGCCCAGGAGGTGATCGCGGCCGATCAGCACCGGCTGGTGGTCGATGCCTTCGCCCGCTATCGCATCAGCGACCCGCTGCGCTTCTATCAGACAGTCTCGACGATCCAGGGCGCCAACTCGCAGCTTTCGATCCTGATGAACGCCGCACTGCGCCGTGTGCTCGGCGAATCGACCATGAACAACGTGGTGCGAGACGAGCGCGGCGAACTGATGGGACGGGTGCGGGACCAGCTCAACCGCGAGGCCCAGGTCTACGGTATCGATGTCGTGGACGTGCGCATCCGCCGGGCGGACCTGCCGGAGCAGAACAGCCAGGCGATCTTCCAACGCATGCAGACCGAGCGTCAGCGCGAGGCGGCCGAGTTCCGCGCCCAGGGCAGCCAGCGCTCGCAGGAGATCCGGTCCCGCGCCGATCGCGAGGTGACGGTGCTGCTGGCTGAGGCAACCTCCAAGGCTGAGCAGATCCGAGGCGAGGGGGATGGCGAGCGCAATCGCATCTTCGCGGAGGCCTTCGGCAAGGATGTGGACTTCTTCTCGTTCTACCGCTCGATGCAAGCCTACGAGGCCGGCCTCGGCGTGGGCGGCACGCGCCTGGTGCTGCGGCCCGACACGGAGTTCTTCCGGTTCTTCGGCAACCCGGCCGGCAGCGCGGGATCGGGCGCGCCGGCCTCGCAGAAGCCGGCGGCACAGCCGCCGGGCTGATGCCAGCATCAATCATGTCCGCCATGCGCGGGCTTGCTGTGGATTTGCAGATGATCCTGGTTCGAAAGTCTGGCATCGTTGTCAGATGATACGTCGAGCCGGACCTGCGGCCGAGACAGTGAGCGGCGGCACGGTGTGCGGGCATGTCTGATTTCCTGGTCGGCATCGGTCTCATTCTGGCCGTCGAGGGCTTGGCCCTGGCGGCGCTTCCGGCGCTGACCAAGCGGGCCCTGATGCAAATGTTGGAAATGCCGGATTCAACGCTGCGTCGCGTCGGCGTCGGCAGCGCCGCGCTCGGTGTTGCGGTCGTCTGGTGCATCCGCGGCTAGCGCGTTTTCGCGCGAAGTGGGTGCCGGTTCGCGTGAGGAAAACGCGACAAAACATAAGGCTAGGGCCCCGGTTCTGATTCCATCGGAGCCAGACAGGCCCCAGGAGGCCGCCGAGCACGATCGCCCGGACCGGTCGCGTTGCCTATCGCGGGCGCCCTTTCGCGTGCACCCTGTCCGCCCCATCTCGCAGGCCCCCGATCCAGTCAAGAATCGGTCCGGACCCGGCCAAGTCTCGGCCAAGACTTCGTGATCCCACAAGCACTTGCATCCGTTTCTCTCGGGATGCAGTGTCGTGCTTCCGCCTTTCGGAACCGGTTCATTCAAGTTGAAGCAGGCTCCAGGCTTATCTTTGTTTGAGCATGATCTTGTCCGAAAACCAGTGTCCGCATTTCGGGATCAGGCTCTTGTTCGGGATCAGGCTTTTGGGAGATCAGACGGCCATGGCTCGTGTCCTCCACGCCCTTGCTGACGCCATGGGGCGTTCGGTCATGGCCGGTCTGGCCGTCGCGCTGGTGCTGACGGCGCCGGCCGTCCCGGCGTCGGCGCAGGTGCGCGGGCCCGAACAGATCGCCGATGTCGCCGAACGGGTGATCGACGCGGTGGTGAACATCTCGACCTCGCAGAGCGCGCAGATCGAACGGCCGCAGTCGCGGCCTTTGCCGCCGGGCTCGCCATTCGAGGAGTTCTTCGAGGAGTTTTTCAAGCGCCGCGAGGGCGAGGGCCCCAACCGGATGCCGCGCCAGGCGAATTCGCTCGGCTCGGGCTTCATCATCGACCCCTCGGGCGTGGTCGTGACCAACAATCATGTGGTCGCGGACGCCGACGAGATCACGGTGATCCTCAACGATGGGCGCAAGCTCTCGGCCAAGCTGATCGGCCACGACCAGAAGACCGATCTCGCCGTGCTTCAGGTGGAGACCGACAGGCCCCTGCCGGCGGTGAAATGGGCCGATTCGGACAAGGTTCGGCTGGGGCAATGGGTGATTGCGATCGGCAATCCGTTCAGCCTCGGCGGCACGGTGACGGCCGGCATCGTCTCGGCACGCAATCGCGATATCAATTCCGGCCCCTACGACAATTACATCCAGACCGACGCCTCGATTAACCGCGGCAATTCGGGCGGGCCGCTGTTCAATCTCGATGGCGAGGTGATCGGCGTGAACACGGCCATCATCTCGCCCTCGGGCGGCTCGATCGGCATCGGCTTCGCCGTGCCGTCGCGCACGGCCATGGCCGTGATCGATCAGCTCCGCACCTACAAGGAGGTGCGGCGGGGCTGGCTGGGCGTGAAGATCCAGCAGGTGTCTCCGGAGATCGCCGAAAGCCTTGGCGTGCGCCCGCCGCGCGGCGCTCTGGTGGCGGGGGTGGACGACGATGGTCCCGCCAAGCCGGCCGGGATCGAGGCCGGCGACGTGGTGATTCGCTTCGACGGCAAGACCGTTGCCGAGATGCGCGACCTGCCGCGCATCGTGGCCGACACGCCGGTCGGCAAGAGCGTCGAGGTGGTCATCATCCGCAAGGGCAAGGAGGAGACCCGCACCGTCACGCTGGGCCGTCTCGACGACGGAGCCAAGCCGAAGCCGGCCTCCGCCACCACCGAGCCTGGCGCCAACGAGTCCCAGGACAAGCCCGTGGTTCAGAAGACGCTCGGGCTTTCGATCTCGGGCCTCACCGAGGCTTTGCGCAAGGAATACGGCATTCGCGAATCGATCCGGGGCGTGGTGGTGACCGGCGTCGAGCCCGGCTCGGTCGCGGACCAGAGGCTGACGCCCGGCAACGTCATCGTGACCGTCGAACAGCAGCAGGTCACGACGCCCGAGGAGTTGCAGGAGCGGGTCGAGCAGCTTCGGAAGGCGGGCAAGAAGACCGCGCTTCTGCTGGTGTCCGACGGCAAGGGCGATGTTCAGTTCATCGCGCTGAGCCTGGAGTGAGGCGAAGCGCGTTGCGCGCAGGGCGCAAGAGCGCGCGGATCGTCGTCTGGCATGGGTCGTCGGCGAAACGGCAGCCACGGCCGAGGAGCAAACGCGGCTTTGTCATGCTTGAGCAGGTTTCGACGGAGACCGACATATGTCGGTCATCCGTCATGCGCGGGCTTGACCCGCGCATCCATCGAGAATGGCAGCCGTTCTCGGTGATGGATCGCCGGGTCGAGCCCGGCGATGACGATCAGCGTCACACGCGCGTGCGGACTTCCGGCTATTCCGCGAATTCCGCCCGGCGGTAGCCTTGCATATAGAGCAGCGCGGTCAGGTCGCCGTGGTCGATGCGCGCGGCGGCAGCCTCGGCGGTCTTTGGCTTGGCGCGATAGGCGACACCGAGGCCGGCCTCTTGCAGCATCGGAATGTCATTGGCGCCATCGCCGACGGCGAGCACATCGCGCGGATCGAGGCCGTGCGTCGCGCGCAACTCCCGCAGCGTGTCGAGCTTGGCGGCGCTGCCGAGGATCGGCTCGGCGACCGTTCCGGCGAAACGGCCCTGCTCGACGATCAGCGTGTTGGCGCGGTTCTCGTCGAAGCCGATCAGGCTCGCGATGCGCGACGTGAAGGGCGTGAAGCCGCCCGAGACGAGACAGGTGTAGGCGCCGGACCTGTGCATGGTCTGCACCAAAGCGCGGCCGCCCGGCGTCAGCGTGATCCGGTCGCGGATCACCGCGTCCACGACCGTCTCGGGCAGGCCCTTCAGCAGCGCCACGCGTTCGCGCAGGGCAGGCTCGAAGGCGATCTCGCCGCGCATGGCGCGCTCGGTGATGGCGGCGACATGGGCCTTGATCCCGGCGTGATCGGCCAGCTCGTCGATGCACTCCTGGCCGATCATGGTGGAATCCATGTCGGCCAGAAACAGACGCTTGCGCCGGTGGGCCAGAGGCTGCACCACGACATCGATCGCGGCACCGCCGAGCGCGGCGCGCACCGCTTCGGTGAGGGCGCGTTGGTCGGTTGCGCCGTCCGGGGTAAAGGGAATGTCGGCTGCGACGCCCGCGTCGAGCCATTCGGCAGCATTGGCGGCCGGCAGCGCGGCGCGCGCGCGGTGGAGCGTCGCGGTGTCGAGCGAGGGTTTCGCGGGATTGCAGATCAGGGTCGCGACGTGGGTCATTCGCAGGAAATCGCGCAAGAGCTCGCTGGGATGGGTCGGCCGGTGCTTATTGCAGGGCCGACCGCGAGCGGCAAGTCGGCGCTGGCGCTCGAACTGGCGGATCGTCTTGGCGGCGTGATCATCAATGCCGATTCCATGCAGGTCTATCGCGACCTGCGCGTCATCACGGCGCGGCCGACGCCGGAGGAAGAGGCGCGGGCGCCGCACCGGCTCTACGGCCATGTGGACGCCGCGGTGAATTATTCGGTGGGCCGCTGGTGCAAGGACGTGCGGGCGGCGCTCGATGAGGCGCGCGCGGCGTCACGCGTGCCGATCCTGGTCGGCGGCACTGGGCTTTATTTCAAGGCGCTGACGCAGGGGCTCGTCGCGGTGCCGACGGTTCCGGACGAGGTGCGCGAGGCGGTGCGCGCCCGGCTGGCCGCGCAGGGACCGCAAGCGCTGCATGACGAGCTTGCGCGCCGCGATCCCGACGCCGCCGCGCGTCTCGAGCCCGCCGACCGCACGCGAATCGCCCGCGCATTGGAGGTCCTGGAGGCCACCGGACGGCCGTTGTCGCAGTGGCAGCAGGGCGGCCAGCCGGCGATCCTCGATCCCGGACGCGCGATCAAGATATTCTTGACGCCCGAGCGCGGTGAATTGCGCCGGCGCATCGACGCCCGCTTCGACACCATGCTCGAAACCGGCGCCCTGGATGAGGTGCGCGCGCTCGATGGCCGTGGGCTCGACCCTTTGCTGCCGGCGATGAAGGCTCATGGCGTGCCCTGGCTGCGGCGCCATCTGCACGGCGAGATCGCGCTGGACGAGGCGGCCGAAGGCGGCAAGCGCGACACCAGGCGCTACACCAAGCGGCAGATGACCTGGTTCCGTCACCAGATGCCCGGCTGGACGGCGGCGGCCCCGCCGGATGCCCTGGCGGCGGCACTGCGGTTGCTGGAGGACCAGGCGACGGCAGCGCACAAAATTGCCCCTTGACCGGTGTCGGAGGCACCCATATAACGCAACGAAATGATCAGGCGAACGAGAGATGAGTAATTTTCTTTCTTGGGCCGAAGGCCAAGGGCTCGTAACCGTAGGTTGGCGCGCTGCCGGGGGTGGTTGAATCCACCCGCGACCGGAGGCGCGCGCACGGGGGCTTTGGGCCCCTTTTTCTTTGTCTTGGGCATGATCCCGAAAAGTGCGAAGCGGTTTTCGGATCAGATCATGCCCTAATAACCCAGCATGATCCCGAAAAGTGGGAAGCGGTTTTCGGTTCGATCATGCCAGAAATAACCGGGCGGCCCGCCAGCCGTCCAAGCGGAATCCAGGAGTGGACGATGGCAAAGACCACGAAACAGGCCAGCCAGCCGGCGCCGGCCAACAGCATCGAGCTGACCGGTGCCGAAATGGTGATCCGGGCGCTGGCCGACCAGGACGTCGAGCACATTTTCGGCTATCCGGGCGGCGCCGTGCTGCCGATCTATGACGCGCTGTTCCAGCAGGAGAAGGTCCGGCACGTCCTGGTGCGCCACGAGCAGGGCGCGGTCCACGCCGCCGAGGGCTACGCGCGCTCGACCGGCAAGGTCGGCTGCGTGCT
>Ga0180217_1003776_pt1 | contig 12503 bp, 7 predicted proteins | sample eDN3rd37CBELigOP_FD_128521 | JGI IMG/M metagenome (GOLD analysis project Ga0180217, IMG submission 128521) | Enriched Organic Plus compost microbial communities from Emeryville, California, USA - eDNA 3rd pass 37_C BE-Lig OP (version 2) (version 2) ... | reverse complement strand
CGCGGCAGCTTGCGCCCTTGGGCGATGCCAAACAGCTTTTCCACCAGCCACCGCGCGGGCCGATTGCCGATGGCCCAGTTGGCCAAGGGGCTGAACAGGCTGCCGAAGTAGCCGACCAGGTCCAGCCGCGTGAGCAGCCAGTCTTTGAATGGCAGGCCCTTGGCACGCACGTGGGCGGCCTTGGCTTCGATCATCAGCCGCGGCACGTCCACGTTGGCGGGGCACTCCAGCCGGCACATCTGGCAGTTGACGCACAGATCGGCCACCGTTTTGAACTCGTCGCTGGCCAGCACGTCTTCATTGAGTTGGCCGGTGAGGATGCCGCGCAGCAGATTCGCTTTGGCCCGGGGCGAGGATTCCTCCGCCGGCGCGAAGCGAAAGATCGGGCACATCCGCACCCCACTGGCTTGCGTGCGGCAAATGCCGCAGCCGTTGCAGGTGCGTGCAGCGTGCAGCGTTTCGTTCGCGTCCCAATTCAGTTGCAGGTCGATCACCGGCAACAATTCGCCGTCGGGCTGCGACGTTTGCTCCTGCGTTTTGACCGGGGCGGCGACGGGCCGGAGCCACTGCGTAATGGTTTGATGTTCGGCGCCGACCTTCTTGCCCGGGTTGAAAATGTTGGTGGGGTCGAACAGCCGCTTGACCGACTCGAACACCCGGTACAACTCGCCGTATTGGCGGGCGACAAACGGCGTGCGGCTATAACCGTCGCCGTGCTCGCCGCTGATCGTGCCGCCGATGTCCCAAACGGCTTCGTACAGATCGCTGGCCAGGCGGTCCATCTTGGCCACGTCTTCCGGGTCGGCCAGGTCGATGAACGGCCGGATATGAAGCTGCCCTTGCCCGGCGTGCCCGAACAGCGAAGCTGTCAATTGATGCTGCTTCAGCACGTTTTGCAGCGTGACCAGGAAGCCAGGCAGCTCGCCCGGCGGAACGGCAATATCCTCGACAAACGGCAGCGCGCGGGTGGAACCTTTCAGGCGGTACAACGTGGGCACCACTTTGAGCGCCAGGTTCCAGAACAAGTCGACTTCGTCGTTATCGAACGCCATCCGCGTTTCGAACGCCAGACGCCGTCGGCGGCGCATCCGTTCGGCCGTGAGCTTAAGCCGTTCGCGCACTTCCACGGCGTCGTCGCCCTGGTATTCGACTAGTAGCACCGCCTCGGCCGCCGGCGGAATGATCGGTTGGTAGCGGCTGTCGGTCTCGCGGGCGAGGTTCAAATGCCGGCGGTCGATCAGGTCGCACGCGCTTGGGCCGAGTGGAACGATATCGAGCGAAGCTCGGGCCGCTTGCTCCAAGCGGTCGAAGAACAGCAGCAGCACTGCCCGATGCTTGGGCAGCGGCTGCGTGGCGACCGTGATTTCGGTAAACAGGGCCAGCGTGCCTTCGGAGCCGGCCAGCAAACGCGCCAAGTGTAATTGCCCGCCCTCCAGCACTCCGGCCAACTGATAGCCGCAGCGGTTGACCAGGCTCTTGGGCTGGTGCCGGGTAATCGTGCCTTGGTGTTCCGTGAGCAGATCGGCCAGGCGGCCCAGGCGGTCGCCGTGAGCTGTTTCGCGGCGCTGCTGGGCGGTGGGAATCGGGGTGGGCTCAAACTCGGCCACGGTGCCGTCGGCCAGCACTGCCTGGATGCGTTGCACGTGGCGGCGGGCTGAACCGTACTTGAGCCAATGGCTGCCGCCGCTATCGAGTGCGACGACGCCGCCCATGGTGGTGACGCTGCTGTTGGCCGGGTCGGGACCGAACTGGCGGCCGTCCTTCTGGAGATCGTTATTCAGCCGCTGATGGACCACGCCCGGCTGAACGCACACGCTGTCGTTCTCTTTCCACAGCGTGCGTCGCATGTACTTGGAGAAGTCGATCACCAGCCCGTGACCGAGGCTCTCGCCGGCCAGGCCGCTGCCGGCCCCGCGGCCATGGATCGGGATGTTGTTTTCCAGGGCGTATTGGACCGTGGCGACCACGTCTTCCACGCTCCGAGGCAGCACCACACCCAGCGGTAGCACCTGGTAGATGCTGGCGTCGCTGGAATAAAGCTGCAGCGTAACGGCATCGCACCGGACCTCACCTTCGATGAGTCCGCGGAGATCCTGTTGGATACGCGAGCGCTGCTGGTCCATGTCGGCGGGAAAGCCCTAGTTTGCAAGCGAGGTGCGGAAAAGGCGGCCGTGATGCCCAGCGGCGGTTCTGGTTGCCATGGGGATCGGATGCGGTGAGCTTTGTGCCCTCTGGCCAGGCGCCGCTGCTGGCCCAAGCGGCGGTGCCGGTTCACCAGCTTTCATAATGCGTTGCGGGCGGCCTGTTGGCGGTACCGTTCGTGGATTTCCAAGTCGAATGGTTGGTGGCTGTCCAAGCCTTCCAGTCCCCGGTACGTGGCTCCGCACCGATAGCAACTCAAGGCGTTGCCAAACAGCAGGTACAGCACCACGTCGAGCAGGGCCGTCCCGAACAGGATGGCGAACGTGGTGTACACCAGGTAATAGTTCCAGGCGATCGCGCTGGCGATGAAGCCGGCGACCACGATCGTCACGCCCAGCCGCTGCGGAAAGTCCTTGCGCACAAACAGGTCGCGGCTAGGACAGCACAGGCAGCGCGTCAGCCGCGAGCCGTCCCACGCATCGGCGGGAGCCTCCACGCGGTGGCCGCAATGCGGACACTCCACCGCCTCGCCGCCGGGCTGGATCTCCACCCGGGCTGCCTGGTCGCAGGCGGGGCAGGCGTATGTCACGTTCATGGAACCACTTGATCCGAAGGTGGGCGGGCGCGAACGTCCGTCGTAGGCCCCACGCGGCGCGCGTGGGAACCTATCTCAATCATAGGAGACCGCTAAGACGCCGTCGACGGGTGAGAAACGCTCGGGCTGTTGCGGGGCGGGCCAGGGCGTGGTGCGAAAAGATCGTTTACGCGGACATTGGCGGTCGCACCGAGATTTCAGCCCATCAGCAGCGACTCGGCCCCGTCGATCCAGATCTCGGTGCCGGTGATGTGACTGGCGGCGTCGGAAGCCAGGAAGGCGACCAGCTGCGCCACTTCGTCCGGCTTGCCAGGTTTTCCGTCGGTAAGCGGGATGGCGCCTTCGGGGAATTCGACCGGTTCCTCAACGTCGTCCAGGTTGCGCGTTTTCGTCTTGCCGTGGATAGGCGTTTCGATCGCTCCGGGGCAGATGACATTAACCCGCACCCGATGCTTGGCCAGCTCCAACGCCAACATCTTGGCCATGGCAACCTGCGCGGCTTTGCTGCTGGCGTATGCGGTCGCCCCGGTGTTGCTGAAGACGCGGGTGCCATTCACCGAAGCATTGACGATCACCGAGCCACCGCGCTGTTCGAGGAACGGCACCGTGTATTTAAAGGTGAGGAAGGTGCCTGTCAGATTGACGTCCATCACCTTCTTCCATTCCTCATACGTCAATTCATCAATGGGTGCCCAGGTGCCATTGATGCCGGCGTTGGCAAACACGATATCAAGCTGCCCATATTGATCCGTCAATTGCTTCACAGCTTGTTCGACGGCGCTTGGCTCGGAGATATCGGCGGTCAACGGCAGCGCTTCGCCGCCGGCGGCTTTGATGGCGTCAACGACTTCTTCCACCGTTTCAGCTTCTCGGCCCAGCACGCCGACCTTCACTCCGGCCGAGGCCAACAGTTCGGCCGCCGCGCGACCAATGCCTGAGTTGCCGCCTGTCACCAGAGCAACCTTGCCAGTCAGGCTGGCAGCGAGATTCAAACGGGCATTGCTGGCATCTTTGGCCATGTGGGGCAACTCCTGAACGCAAAAAGCACCGGCTAAAACGATGACTGCGGCAGTTATGAAGAAAGGTTGCATGCCTTGAAGCACGTGCGCCATTCGACCTAGTCAAAGCACATCCGCGCGCCTGACGCATTGCATTAAGCAGCCTTCATGCCAACGACCGCGACAGAATTGACGCGGCTAAAAATAGGGGCGTGCGAATTTTTGGATTCTGAGGAAAATCCCTAGCAGACGGTGGGATGATTCATTAACTTCGCAATGAGCGATGGGAATCACCTACTAGGGTGACTTCATCGCCACCGTCCGACCGGGGCAACCGCTTGTATGGCAGCCGTTATGGCTTCCCGCTGATATGCGGCCACTGGGCAGATGCCGCTGCTTAAAGCCGCTGCTGCCACCTTCGTAAACCAGCTTTTGCTGCCCTCCCGCCCCCGCTTTCCCCCGTTGGTTCCATAAACCAAGCCCGGGTTGATGCAAAGCCGTGCGCGGCTGCGCTCAGGAAAACGGAGGCGATGAGGACGCTGCTATTGCTAGCGAAACTGAGCAACGCAGCGACCGCCAAGCCCCCTAGTTTCCCTTAACTGCCTCGCCGTGTTGTTCCAGGAAAAGCGCTCTGGCCGCGAAGCCTTGAAAAGGCTACCTTCCGCGACCGACGCGCCCGCAATCCCGCCGTCGAACAGCGCGCGCGTCGCCGACCCAGGCCGCAGAGGCGGCCGTAGCCACATGGGAGAGAGCATGGAAGCTCGAAGCATTTGCTGGGCCATCATCGCCGCAGCGACGCTGTCGCTTGGAGCCCGGTTCGCGACGCCAAACTTTGTCGTCACCGCTCCCACGCCCGAAATGGCCAAGACCATTGCCGAAGCCGCCGAGCGCTACCGCGAGGAGCTGGCGGTCGCGTGGCTGGGGAAACCGCTGCCGCAATGGGCACAGCCCTGCCCGATCCAAGCTCGGGTTTCGCCGAACCTCGGTTCCGGTGGCGTGACCACGTTTGTATTCAATGCCGGCCACGTGTACGACTGGCGGATGTCGATCCAAGGCTCCTACGAGCGGATTCTCGACAGTGTGCTGCCGCACGAAGTGAACCACACGGTCTTTGCCAGCTACTTCCGCCGGCCGCTGCCCCGCTGGGCTGACGAAGGGGCTTGCACCACCGTGGAGCACCCGAGCGAACGCGCCAAGCAACAGCAGATGCTGATCCATTTCTTGCGGAACCGCCGCGGGATCTCGTTCAGCGAAATGTTCCGCATGAAAGAGTACCCCAGCGACATGCTTCCGCTGTACGCGCAAGGCCATTCGCTGGCGACCTACCTGATCAGCCAGGGCGGACGCCGGAAGTTCTTGCAGTTCCTGGCCGATGGCATGCAGAACGAAGATTGGACCACCGCCATCGCTCAGCATTACAGCTATCAGGGGCTGGGCGACTTGCAGAATCAATGGCTCGAATGGGTCAAGCAGGGCAGCCCGCCGCTGGAAGATCACGCTTTGCCGGGCAACACGCTGATCGCTCAGAACGACGCCGACAAGCGCTCGCGTCCCAATCCCAACTTGCTGGTGCGCGGCCAGAGCCCCGAGCAGGGCGGCGTGACCAGTCAGAGCGAGCAGGCTCTTGAAGATAATCGCCGTTGGTCGGGCGGCCGGTTGGTGCCGGTCGGCAGTGAGAACGTGGCCGTGGCACGCGACAGTGAACCGGCCCTCAGCGCCAGCGCCCCGAATGTGATGGTGAGCGGACGCGTTCAAGGCTGGCACCCGCCCCGGCAAGATGCCCCGGGCAGCGCCTTCCGTTCGAAAACGACGGTCGAACGTACCCCGGATGCCCAACCAATGCAGGTCACTCGTCCGCAACCGCCCGAACAGGCACGGCAAATCATTTTGGAGTGGAGCCGCGACCAGGCGACGTCCGCACAAAGCTACCGGCCCGAGCAGCCGGCCAACGAGTTGGACTCGATCGCGCCGAGCGAGCCGTCGGTACCGCAGCCGCTGCGCGAAGGGCTCTACTTCAGCGGCGAACGGCTGCTCAGGTAACTGCCGCCAGGCCGGTCGATCGAGCTCGGCTAGCCATCATTACCAGCATGCAAACAAGCCACCTGCCAGTTGCTGGCAGGTGGTTTTTTCTTGCGCGTGGCGCGAGCCATCCAGTGGTGCTTGGGTGGTTGGCACGCCGTAACTGCAATTGTCACCGGAGCCGTCGGTTTCTATGATCGCCGCCCCGTCTATTCCGCAGACGGCCGGCTCGCTTGAAGCGAAAACGCATTTTGCGTCAATTCGCTGATCGGACCTGCCGATGCAATGGTCAGAATCGATTTAATCGATACAACCTGTCTCAAGGGCTTGCTGTGGTCTTTAGCATTCGTGCCAGCTGCTGGTGCCGGTTCGCAGCCGTGGCGGCGGTGTGGTTGCTGCTTGGCAGCAGGGACACCGGCAAGCTCGCGGCTCAGACTCCGCAACCCCGCCCAGCTGCTGCAAACGCCGCGACGGTCGACGACGACGCCTATTGGGCGCAAGCCACCACCGCCAAGGCCGGCGACCAATGGGCACAATCGCGGGCAACCACCGGCCCCATGATTCCAGGTGCTGCGCCGGCCATGCCGGGCGGCGTGCCATACCCTGGCACCGCGAACGCATGGCCCGGCTATCCACCGCCGCAGGGCATGTATACGCCGCCGGTTCCGCAAGGGCCGGTTGAAATGCAGGGGGCAGCTGGTGCCTATGCGCCGGCCCATCCGGGCGCGATGTGGCCAGCTGCGCCGCAACCGAGCTATGCCGCGCCGCAATCTGGCTATGCTGCCCCTCAGCCTGGCTATGCTGCCCCGCCGGTTCCAGGCACGCATGCCGGCGCAATGCCAAACATGCGGTACCCCTCGACCGCTCAAGCTGCCGAGCCTGCTGCCACCTATCCGGCGATGCCGGCCTACCCCAGCACGGCGGCGAATACCGGCATGCCGGCCTATTCTTCTCCGCCAGGCTACGCGCAGCCGCCGGCCTACGGCAGCGGCACGATGGCGGCACCAGCCGCGGCATACGAGCCAATGACTCCCGAGCCACAGAGCGCGACCGTGGCACGGCCAGCTTTTGGCGCTCCGCCTCTAGCTGCGGAACCCGCGCAGCCTGTAGCGGTTCCGAACGCCGTCGCACCAAACGCAGCTACTCCCAGCAACTATCCGCCATTGCCTTCGACACCCTACCAGGCACCGCAGGCGGACCGTGCTGCTGCAGGTGCCGGCGCGGCTGGCTGGGAGAATCCTTTCGGCGCAGCGGAGCATCCGCTGCTGCAAGCAAACACGGCAGCCGACTATCGTTCGCGGCCCACACAGCCGGCGGCCGAACCTGCCGATCCGCGCTACGGCACGTCGGCAGACGAGCCGAGTCAGCCGGCCCAGCCAATGCCCACTCCGCCGCCGACGACCCAGGCAGCTGTGCAGACGCCAGCTAGCATGGCTCCTGCTCCAGCGGCCAAACCGGCCGAGGAATCGGTCAGCGGAGCCAAGGCTAAGTCGCCTGAGGAATTTCTGCGGAACTTGCTGAACATCAACGGCGATCGCTGCCTGGCCACGGTCGGTCCCGAGGTGATTCTGCTTTCGGAGATCCTGCCCGAGGTCGACAAGATTCTGGCGCCGTACAAGGGCAAGGCTCCGCCCGAGGCGCTGGAGATGCAGCGAATTCTGCTGATCCAGAAGATGTTGGCTCAGCTCATCGACGTGAAGCTGTTGCTGGTGGACCTCAAGAACAAGGTGCCCAAGGACAACCTGCCCAAGCTGCGGGACCAGTTCCTGGAACCATTCGAGGAAAAGGAAGTTCCCATCCTGCTGAAACAGTACGAGGCGAGCAATCGTAGCGAACTGGATCAGAAGATGCGGGCGGAAGGGCAGTCGCTGGTGCAGTACCGCCAGCAGTTCATCGAACGCACCATGGCAGGCACCTGGGCTCGGCAGCAGATCAAACGCGACAAGGAAATCACGCACCAGGACATGGTGGATTACTATCGCGCTCACCTGGCCGATTACGAATTCCCGGCCAAGGCTCGGTGGGAACAGCTCACGGTTGAATTTGGCAGCCGTCGCAGCAAGGAAGAGGCGTATCGCCAAATCGCCATGCTGGGCAACATGGTGCTCGATGGCGTGCCCTTTGCCGAGGTTGCAAAGCAGCACTCCGAAGGCCCCACCGCAAGCGCCGGCGGTCAGCGCGACTGGACAACCAAGGGCAGCCTCGTCTGCGAGGCCTTGGACACGGCGCTGTTTGAACTGCCGGTCGGTCAGCTCAGCCCGATCATCGAGGATCGCAGCAGCTTCCACATCATTCGCGTGCAGGAACGGCAGGCGGCTGGCCGCGTCGATTTCCTGGAAGCCCAGGCCGACATCCGCAAGAAACTGCAATCCGCGGATCGCTCGGAGCAGGTGCAGGAGTACATTAACAAACTCCGCAAGACCACCGAAGTGTGGACCATCTTCGACGAGTTTATCGAAGAGGTTGCTCAGGAACCGCCGCGTACCATCTACTAATTCCGCGGTGCCAAGAAGAGCGGGATCGGTTGGCCGGGCAAACGTACCACGCCCAAGCGTACCGTGGGCTTAAGCCGATGCCTCGGTGGCTGCGGTGGGTTCGCTCGGCTGCGTGCGGGGCTCGCCAAACTGCAGATGATGCACCCAAGCCGGCGGTGCGTTGAAGATCACGCAGTCGCGGCGAATCTCGAAATGGCGGATTGCCTCGCCGGTGACGCGTCCCACGCCGAGCAGCCGTTCGCGCTCGGCCTTGCGACACATGCAGGCTTTGATGCGCCGCAGGGCCACGTACTCAAAGTACGATAAGATCCCGCCCGGCTTCACCAGCCGCTGGAGGGTCGCCAGGATGGCCTCGACCGCGGCCACCGGGAAGTTGTTCAGCGGCAAGCCAGAGATCACCAGGTCGTACTGGGCGTCGGCCGGCATGTCTTCCACCTTCTGGTGCAACACGCGGACGCGGTCGGCGTACGGCTGAAAGGTGGAATCGTTGGCGAGCCGCTCGCGGAGCAGTTCCACGAAGGCATCGTTGAGCTCGACCAGATCGAGCGTATCGCCGGGCTGCATCGACGCCATGATATGGCGGGTTACGGCGCCGGTGCCTGGCCCCACTTCCAAGATGCGCCGTCCGCCGTTGGGCGAAGTCGTCCCGTTGTTCAGCGGCCGCCGCACATACCGGGCCAGGGCACGAGCCAGAAATCCACTGCTGGGGCTGATCGCACCGGTGCTGTAGAAGTTCCGCCGAAACTCGCGGAAGAACACCCGGTACTCCAGAAACCGGCCAGCCATCGGGGAAGCAGCCCGCTTAAAAGGAAAGAGCCGCTGCAATGCCGGCAGCGGCCCGATGCTGAAACTAGCCCGCCAGGACTCGAACCTGGAATGAGGGAGCCAAAATCCCTAGTGTTGCCAATTACACCACGGGCTAAAGGTATTGGTGCTTGCCGCAGCGACCGCCAGTTGCTCACGCAAGGTGAGCCGCGCGACGCCTCGGGTTGCTGGCCGTCTATGTTACATTTTTGCCGCGTTTCCGGCAGGGGGTAAACCCCGGCCGGCGGGCGAAAATGCTGCCCCAGGCTTGGGATGCGCGACAGCGTGATCCCCTGCTATGGGTAATACGCCTGACGCCCGCAGCCTGTTGGCCGTGTTTTAGCCTTTTTCGGCTTCTGAGTCAGTACCGGAAGGCTCGCGACGCAGGTGATTCGCGGACCGATTGGTGACCGCAAACGACAACTGCTCGAGCTCGATCGCCAGATCGACGCCGACGGAACTGACGCCTTCGGGCAGTGATAACGTAACGGGGGCGAAATTCAAGATGCCTTCGACCCCGGCTTCCACCAGCCGATCGGCTACGCCTTGCGCCGCCGCGGCAGGCACGGCGACGATGGCGAGCTTAATGCTATGTTCTTGGACGATTTGCGCCAACCGGTCGAAGGAATAAACCGGCACGCCTTCAATGGCTGAGCACTGCTTGGCCGGGTCGATGTCGAAGGCGGCCACTAGCCGGAAACCCTGCTGCATGAAGCCGCGGTAACCCAACAAAGCTCGGCCCAAGTTACCGGCACCCACCAGGGCGACCGGCCACTGTTGGTTGGTGCCCAGGATGCGGCAAATGGCGGCGATCAGCTCCTCGCAGCGGTAGCCGATGCCTGGGTAGCCGAAATGCCCGAAGTAAGCCAGGTCCTTACGCACCTGGGCATCGGTAAAGCCAAGCAGCTGGCCCAGTTGGGTCGAGCTGATGGTATCGCGGCCGTCGCGGACGAGGTGTTGCAGCTCCCGCAGGTAAAAGCTCAACCGCTGGACCACCGCCTTAGGGACGGCGACGTTCTTGCCGTTGGTCGAGTTTTTCTTGGGAGCGCTCTTCATGGGCGACATAAGCCATCAAAGTGAGCGAGGCGGAGCCGACGTGGCCCCCCAAGAGGCGGCTTCCTCTCCATCTACACTCTACGGATATGGCTTTCGGCCTACAACCCCGGGGCAGCATGAATGCCTGCGCAATGTCTTAACATTAAAGACGTTGCGAGCAGCTAGCAGCGGCTCATCTCCCCGCCTGGCGCGGGGCCAAATGGCAGCTTGCGCGTGTGCGACGATAGCGGCGCCGTGTCAATTCGTCGCGATGCCGACGGCCCCGAATGCAGAAACGACCTGCGAACTTGCCGCTTCCGCCTCGCGGCCAAGTTAGCAGGTCGAATCCCGCGTCGGTCCTAACTCACACCTGTTCGATGCGTTAGTCGTCGAGGTGGTCGGCGTGATCCAGCCAGATGTTGCCGCTGGCCGCGTGATACAGCCAGCCGGCGTCCGATTCGCCACTGGCAGCCGTCGGAGGATTGGTGCTCGTGGTGCGAACCCGGTTGCTGTTGGTGTACGGGTTGGTCGGGATCTTGAGCAGGTACGGGCCGAAGTCCGTGCCTTCAGCGCCCGAGGCATCAGTCTGCTTGGTCAGTTCCAGCAGCGTTTCCGACGGCGTCAGTCCGTTGTGCTGCATGCGGTACATCTGGAGCTGGCCCCGCAGCACGTTGAGGTTGGTCAACGCCGTGCTGGCCCGAGCGTCGGACGTTGAGTCGGTGAACGTGGGGATAATGGCGGCGGCCAGGATGGCCAGAATGACCACGACAATCAACAGTTCAACGAGCGTGAAACCAGACCGAGGCTGGCGGACCATGACGATTTCCCTTTGTATCTACTTGGAATTGAGGGTGAGAGGTTGACGCGGCATCGCGACAGGATGAGCCCGTTGTGGCTGATTGCCCCGCCAGAGTAGCCCCCTGGGAAATACCCACTCGGACGCCCTTTCAGTAGGTACTTAGGTCGCGGTCCAACCGTGGTCAAGCAACCCTAAGAGCTAGCCTGGCGGAGAAATGCAACTCGCTTCACAGCGCCGCCATATCAACGTTTTTTGCCCTACGGCCGCGTTCTCCGGACTCCCCCAAAAGCTGTAGTTCGTGATCGCTATGGAACCCATGCGGGGGAAAACGGTTCCCTGGCCGGGATCGGCTCCAGGTAACCATAGGTTGCCGCCAGGTATTTGGCCCCAGGCAAATCACGCCTGAATGTGCGCGCCGGATTGATGAAGCAACCAACCCGGCGCTACGACGAGGGGCGCGGGGAGAAAGGCGGTCGGCCGTCTTCATGGCTCAGACGGCTTTCATCAGGAGGCCGGTCGCAGCCTGGCATCGCTTGCCGCTGCTCACCGGCATAGCCGTTATATCTCGCCTCATCCATTTCATTGATACTGCCGCTGCTGCCGGCTTATTTGGCTAACCGCGGGCAGGGAATGTCGCGCGCCAATCGCCGGGGGCAGCAGGCGAGGTGCGATCCTCCCGATGCGCTCAATTCACGCAACTGATGGATTGAGCATGATTTGATGCATTTCCCCCAATTTGGCCAATGTGGTGAGTTTCGTAAGCCATATTCCCTTAGCCACTTGACCTATTCCCATCCGTTGGAACGGCCGATTGGTTCACACTGGGAATATTGAGTGTGACGTATAAGGCCCGGCAAATTGCCGCGACAGCACAAAATGGGATGAGTGGTTAAGGAAGATGCGATGGAGAGGCCGAAAAACACTAAGGCATACGTTCCCCACAGACCAGGGACTATCTACTCAAACGTGCTCGGAGGAGGCAAGAACATGAGACGCTCGTTGGGGGCGCCGATTCTCGCCGTCGTAGTGATGGCGTTGTCGGCGAACATGGCGCTGGCCGGCTATTGCGGTGCCGCGAAGTACCGCAACTGTTCGGCGAGCTGCGACACCGTCAGCTACTGTGGCAGCAAGCAGCTCTGCCACACGGTGATGAAGACGTGTCGCGAAGTTGTGTATGACAAGCAGGATTACACCTGCTACAAGACTGTCTACGAGACGGTCTGCGAGGAGAAAGAAGTCAACTGCGTGAAGTACGTTCGCGAGACCCACTATCGCGATTGTCACTACACGGTCTGCAAGCCGGTTTATGAAACCCGGACGAAGCAGATTCACTACACGGTCTGCAAGCCGGTGTACGAGACCCGCACCAAGCAGTGCACGTACACGGTGTGCAAGCCGGTCTACGAGACCCGGACGAAGCAGATCCACTACACGGTCTGCAAGCCGGTCTACGAGACCCGCACCAAGCAGATTCACTACACGGTGTGCAAGCCGGTCTATGAGACCCGCACCAAGCAGTGCGTCTACACGGTGTGCAAGCCGGTCTACGAGACCCGCACGAAGCAGATCCATTACACGGTCTGCAAGCCGGTGTACGAGACCCGCACCAAGCAGAT
>Ga0180217_1003769_pt1 | contig 12517 bp, 10 predicted proteins | sample eDN3rd37CBELigOP_FD_128521 | JGI IMG/M metagenome (GOLD analysis project Ga0180217, IMG submission 128521) | Enriched Organic Plus compost microbial communities from Emeryville, California, USA - eDNA 3rd pass 37_C BE-Lig OP (version 2) (version 2) ... | reverse complement strand
CACCGGCCGCGCCAGGCACCCCGAGATCCTCCACTGCCACCCGCAGCTCGACGCTGCGTCCGACGATGCCGAAGCCCGGCGCCTCGATCAGCCGCAGCCGGCGATCCGTCTCGCCCGGCCGGCCGGGCAGCAGGGCGTGGAAGGGCGCATCCAGCGGTGGCTGCTCGGGGACGTCGTGCACCTGCCCGTCGGTCAGCGCGATGATCCCGGCAAGCCGCGCGCGGGGGATGTCGGCGAGCGCGCGCTCGACCGCCGAGAAGAGGCGGGTGCCGCGATTGCCGCCCTCCGGCAGTTCCACGATGCGCAGCTCGAGCTCGGGCAGGCGGGCGGCGAGCGCCTCGATCTGTTGCCGCGCCGCCTCGATCTGCGCGGCGCGCGGGCCGAGACGCGCGCTGTCGCTGCGGTCCACCACCAGCAGCGCGATGTCGGGACGCGTCTCGCGCGTCTCCTCCACCAGCCGGGGATTGGCGAGCGCCAGCAGCAGCAGCGCGAAGGTCGCGGCGCGCAGCAGGGCGCCGCGCGCGATGCGCCCGCCGCGCGGCCAGAAGGCAGGCGCCAGCGCAAACACCGCCAGCGCGCCGAGCAGCGCCAGCAGCCAGAGCGGCAGGACGGGGGCGAAGTCGAGGCCGGTAAGGACCTGTGTCATGCGGGACGCGCCATGCCGTGACGACGGCGCAGGCCCGCGACATCCACGCCGGCCTCCGCCATCCTCTCCTCCGCCTGCGCCCGTATGGCAGCGCAGAGCGCGCGCAATGCCGGCTCATGCGCGGAGCGTGCATCCATCTTCGTGTAGACCAGGTCGTGCTCGACCGGTTCCCATGTGCCGAGATCGGCCAGGTTGTGCTGCGCCTGCACCTCGAGGTGGTCAAGCGCGCGGATCAGCTTTGCCTCCGGCGACGCGCTCGCCTCGCAGTCCTCCCAGAGATCGAGCAGCATGGTCGCGTCGGCCGCCGGGAGCAGGGCCGCGATGCGCCGCATCGCCATCCGCTCGGCCGCCAGCTTGGCGTGCCGGTCGGTCGCCGCGAAATACGGCGTATCCCCGGTCAGCGCCTCGGCCAGGTCGTGCAGGACGGCCATCGCCAGGGCGCGGTCGAGCCGCACCGGCACGGCGAGATGGCGGTGCAGCAGCAGGGCCAGCAGCGCGACCATCCAGCTGTGCTCGGCCACGCTCTCCCGCCTGCCATCGGAAAGCCAGGAGTGGCGCAGCTCGCATTTCAGCCGCTCCGCCAGCCGCACGACCTTCAGCAGCGAACGGGCAAGCTCGGCTTCGCTCCCGGTCATGGCGGTCAATTTCCCAGCCTTTCCAGGATGGCCGGCACATGCACCTGATCGCCCTTGTAGTTGCCGGTCAGCGCGTACATCACGAGGTTCACGCCGAAGCGATAGGCGAGGGTGCGCTGCCGCGTGCCGCCGGGGATGGTGGCATAGGGATTGTTGCCGCGCGCATCCACGGCCCAGGCCGCGCCCCAGTCATGGCCACCGATGATCACCGGGCTGACGCTGTCATTGGCGCGGTCCTGGTCGCGCGCCACCCATACCTGCCCCCCGGAGAAGCGGCCCGGCAGGTCCGGCAGCAGGTAGAAGGCCCGCTTGAGGACATGGTCCTCCGGCACCGGCGCCAGCGGCGGGACCGCCAGATCGTGCGTGACGCGGCGCAGCGCCGCCTTGGCGCCGGGGGCGTAGCCCTCGCCGGTGCCCTCGTCGCGCGTGTCGAAGAGGATGATGCCGCCGTTGCGCATGAAGGCGTTCAGCGCTGCCGCTGCGGCGGCGTCAGGCTCCGGCGCGTCCGGCGTGACCACCCAGTAGAGCAGCGGAAAGAAGGACAGGTCGTCCTGCCCGGGCACCACCGCGGCGGGTTCGGCCAGCGCCGCGGCCGTGCGTCGGTTGACGAAGTCGGACAGGCCGACGAGGCCCGCGCGCATGGTCTCGTCCACTACCGAATCGCCGGTGACCACATAGGCGAGGCGGGTGGCCAGCGCATTCGCTCCGTCGCCGACCGGTTCCTGCTGGGCATGCGCCGGGGCGGCCAGCAGCACGCCTACTGCCAGCACCGTCGCGGCGGTGCGAGACCCCGCCGGGCGCAGCAGGCCGCGCAGCGCGAGGCCGATCAGCAGGTCCACGGCCAGCAGCAGCAGCGCCGCCGCAAGCAGCCATGGGCCGAGGTCGCGCTCGGCCGGCACGCCGCCGATCGCCATCAGCCTGCTGCCCGCGGGCGGCGGCGGCGCGGCCCGCGGCGGGGGAACGGCGCCGCCGAGGTTCAGCGCGCGCCGATAGAGCGCCTCGCCCGCCTCCTGCCCCGCGGTGCCGTACCAGCCAGGGGGATGGCGTGGGGAGGGGACGGTGGTCTCGAACCGCGATGCGGGCAGGGCGGCGGCAGCGGGCGGGGCGGCGCCGAGCCGGCCGAAGCCGTCGAGCGTCTCCTGCGGCGCCAGCGGCGCATCTCCTTCCTGTCCCGCGATCCCGGCGGAGAGCTCCACGATCCGCCGCAGCATCTGCACGAAGAGGCCGGAGAGCGGCAGGTCCGACCATTCCGCATGGGCGGTGACATGGAACAGCACGATGCGCCCCTTGCCGCGCGGCTCGGCGGTGACGAGCGGTGTGCCATCGGCCAGCCTTGCCCAGACCTTTTCCGACAGCCGCGGCGAAGGCTCGGCCAGCACCTGGCGGGAGACCGTCACCTCCTCGGGCACCGGCAGGCCGACGAAGGGCGAGCCTTCCGGGAAGGGCGCGAGGTGCTGCGGCTGCTCCCAGGTCAGCGTGCCGCCGAGCTGGCGCTCTGCGCGCAGCGGCACCGGCAGCAGCGGGTCGGGCCGCTCCGCGACGCGGGGGCCGGCGAAGCGCAGCAGGGTGCCGCCGGCCTCCACCCAGGCACGCAGCCGCTCCTGCTCCGCCTCCTCGGTGACCGGCCGGTCGGCCAGGGCCAGCACCGCGATCGGGCGGGCCAGCAACTGGTCCAGCGTGCCGCGGCGCAGTTCCACGAAGGGGCCGAGGGCGCGGTCGAGATAGAACAGCTCACCGATCAGCGGCGCGTCCGCGCCCTGCTCCAGCCCGGCCAGCAGGCCGACGGGGCGGCGGCGGAAGCGTTCGTCCAGCAGCACCACGCCGCCGGCGCCGGCGTCGCCCTCCAGGTCCAGCCGCACCACCTGGTTGCGAATCTCGAGCGGCAGTTCCAGCCTCGCCTCGCCGCGCCCGGCATCGGCCGGAATCGGCACTACGGCACGGGCCAGCGCCCGGCCGTCGCCGGTGCGGGCCAGCACCGCGGCCTCGGTCGGCCGGGGCAGCGGCGCTTGCAGCACGGTCAGTTTCAGCATGTCGGCCTCGGCGACGGGCGGCGGCAGCAGGCGCACCGGATGGTCCTGGGCCAGCGCCGCCGTCAGCGGGCCCGCGGCGGCGAGCGCGGCGGCGAGCCTGCCCGCCGCGTTGCCCTCGGCCCCGTGCTCGATGCCATCGGAGACCTGCAGGGCGGCCACCGGCCCGGGATTGGCGCCGCGCCAGGTTTCGAAGGCCGCGAGTGCGGCCTCGCGGTCCGGTGCCCAGGGTTTCGGCCGCAGCGCGGCGAGGCGCGTGCGCAGGTCTTCCGCCGGCATGGGGCCGATGACACGCGGCGCCTCCCCGGTTTCGGACGGAGCGGTGGCCAGCAGCGCGGCGGGGCGTCCCTCCCGCCCGGCACGCTCCAGCGCGCCGGTGGCCGCGGCCATGCGCTCGGGCCAGTCGGCCGCGGCGGCCCAGCCATCGTCCACCACCAGCAGCAACGGGCCCTCGCCGCCCGCCCCTGCGCCAGGACCGAGAACCGGCCGCGACAGGCCGAGGACGAGGAGCGCGGCCGCCATCATGCGCAGCAGCAGCAGCCACCAGGGCGTGCGCGCCGGGGTCTCCTCGGGCGGGATGAGATCGCGCAGCAGGCGAATGGCGGGGAAGGCGACGCGTCGCGGTGCGGGCGGGGTGATCCGCAGCAGCCACCACAGCAGCGGCAGGGCTGGCAAGGCGAGCAGCAGCCATGGGGCGGCGAAGGCGATGGGGCCCAGGTTCAGCATGGGAGGGTCGGCATCCGGGCCTCAGGCTACCGCGATCTGCATTGCGTATACCATGCAGGCTAGGTGCTGGACCGGTCGGGGCTCAGCGCCTGCCACAGTGCCAGCAGGGCCTGCTCCGGGGGATGGTCGGTCCGATGCGTCAGGAAGCGCCAGCCCGCCGCCGCGGCGATGGCCGCCACGCCGGCCCGATGCTGCCGCAGGCGCTCGGCATACATGTCCCGGACGCCCTCGACGCGCGGCACCAGGGCCGGTTCCTCGGCTTCCAGCCCCTCGAACCGGACCCGGCCGAGATAGGGCAGCGTCTCCTCCGCGGGATCGAGGATCTGCACCAGGTGCCCCCGCACCGGCAGGGCGGCGAGCGCCGCGACGGCGGCCTGGATCTCCGGCAGCGGACTGAGGAAATCGCCGAGCAGCACGGCGCGCGCATGGCGCGGCAGGCCCGGATCGGCGGCAGGCAGGCTCGCCGGGGTTGGCGGCAGGGAGAGCAGCTGCGCCAGCGCCTCCAGCGCCGTGCGCCCGGCATGCGCCCGGCCCGCGCCGCCGATCAGCCGCACCCGCTCCCCGCCCCGCAGCAGCAGCGAGGCGAGGGCCAGCAGCAGCAGTTCGGCGCGGTCGCTTTTCGCCGGCAGCCCTGGGGTCGAGCGCCAGTCCATGGAGGGTGAGGCATCGCGCCACAACCCGACGGTCTGCGCCGCCTCCCATTCGGTCTCGCGGATGTAGAGTCGGTCCGACTTGGCGCTCTGCCGCCAGTCCACGCGCGCGGCGATATCGCCGGGCAGGAACGGGCGGAACTGCCAGAAGGCGTCGCCCTGCCCGGCGCGGCGGCGCCCGTGCACGCCCTGCATGACGGTCGCCGCGACCCGCTCGGCCGCAACCACGAGCGGCGGAAGCCGGGCCCCCAGCGCCTCGGCGCGAAGGGCGGAGGCAGTCACGGTGCCGGGATCCTGGCGCGCTGTCCCCGGTCCGTCCCGGGGTCTGTCACCGCCGGCAGGCGGGATACCGGACCGGGGCGGGCCCCGGGACCGGAAAGGCCCATCCCCCTCACGCGATCTGTGCCTTCAACGCGGCGATCACCTCCGCGAGCTGCACCCCGTCGGCGCGCGCCGAGAAGTTCAGCGCCATGCGGTGCCGGAGCACCGGATCGGCCAGCGCGAGCACATCCTCCACGGAGGGCGCGAGGCGCCCGTCCAGCACCGCCCGTGCGCGGGTGGCCAGCATCAGCGCCTGCGCCGCGCGCGGGCCCGGCCCCCAGGCCAGATGCTTGCGCACCGTCTCGATCCCGGCATGCTCCGGCCGCGCGCTTCGCACCAGCTTCAGGATTGCGTCCAGCACGCTCTCGCCCACCGGGATGCGGCGGATCAGCGCCTGCGCCGCCATCAGCTCCGCCGCGGTCATAGCCTGGACCGGTCGCGTCTCGCGCGCCCCCGTGGTCGCCAGCAGCATGGCGCGCTCCGCCGCCTCGTCGGGGTAGAGCACCTCGATCTCGAGCAGGAAGCGGTCGAGCTGCGCCTCAGGCAGTGGATAGGTGCCCTCCTGCTCGATCGGGTTCTGGGTCGCGAGCACATGGAAGGGGGCAGGCAGCGGATGCGGCTCGCCGGCGATGGCCACCCGCTGCTCCTGCATCGCCTGCAGCAGCGCCGACTGGGTGCGGGGCGAGGCACGGTTGATCTCGTCCGCCATCAGCAACTGGCAGAAGACCGGCCCCTTGATGAAACGGAAGGCACGGCGGCCACTCTCCGTCTCCTCCAGCACTTCCGAGCCCAGGATGTCGGCCGGCATCAGGTCCGGGGTGAACTGGACGCGCTTGGCATCCAGCCCGAGCACGGTGCCGAGCGTCTCCACCAGCTTCGTCTTGCCGAGGCCGGGCACCCCCACCAGCAGCGCATGGCCACCGGACAGCAGGGTGATCAGCGTATGGTCCACCACCGCCTGCTGCCCGAGGATCACGCGGCCCACGGCCTCGCGCACCCGGTGCAGACGTTCGGCCAGGGTCTCCGCCTCCGCCACCAGGGTGGCGGGGTCGCTGGAGGCCGTTCCGTGGGCGCCGCCAGAATCCCGTTCGGACCCGGCTACTTCAATCATGCCAGCCATGCTCCCTATATTGGCGGCGACGCGCCGCGGTCCATGCCCGGCCAACGCCTGGGCGACGCCGCGTCACACGGACGTGTGGAAGACATCCAGCCTATGGCCAGCCACGGTGCGGACAAAGCTATGAACGGGGAGGCGGAGGTGCAGCACCGGACGATGCCCCAGGCCGTTCCGCGGAAAGGAGCGGCAAGGCCCAAGCACGATGTCGGCGACTTCGGCATCCGCATTGGGCGCGACGGCACCTGGTACTACCGGGGCAGCCCCATCAACCGGAAGGAGCTGGTCTGCCTCTTCGCCAGCGTGCTCCGCCGCGCGCCGGACGGCGGCTACCTGCTGGAGACGCCGGTGGAACGCGGCCGGATCGAGGTGGAGGACGCGCCCTTCGTCGCCGTCGAGATGTGCTGGAAGCACTGCGACTGCGGCGACGGCAAACCGCAGCAATGCCTCACCTTCCGCACCAATCTGGACGAGATCGTGACGGCGAATGCCGAGCACCCGATCCGCGTGCATCTCGATCCGCGGACGCGCGAGCCGCGGCCCTACATCACCATCCGCCCGGGGCTTGAGGCCCGGATCAGCCGCGCTGTCTTCTACGAACTCGTCGCGCTGGCGCAGCCCGAGACGGTCGACGGGCGCGACGTACTGGGCGTCTGGAGCGAGGGCGTGTTCTTCCCGATCGATGAGGTGAGCGCGCTGGAGACCGCCGCGGAGTGACCCGGCCGGGGGGCACGGGAACCGGCCTCGGCCGCGCGGCATGACCGCAGCCGAGATCGCGGCGCGGCTCGCGGATCCGCGCGCTCTGGCCCGTGCCGCGCCCGCGGGCAACGATGCCGAGGGCCTGGCGCATGAGCGCATCATTCCGGCGGCCGTGCTGGTTCCGATCGTGATGCATGCGGAGCCCACCGTGCTGCTGACCTTGCGCGCGGCGCGGCTGTCTTCCCATGCCGGCCAGGTGAGCTTTCCGGGCGGACGCATCGAGATGGGCGAGACGCCGGAAGCTGCGGCGCTGCGCGAGGCGGCGGAGGAGGTCGGGCTGGATCCTCGCCTGCCGGAGCTTCTGGGCCGTCTGCCGGACCACCTAACGGGCACGGGTTTCCGCATGACGCCGGTCGTGGCGCTGGTGCCGGCGCCGCTCTCCCTCACGCCCGATCCGGCGGAGGTGGAGGAGCCCTTCGAGCTGCCGCTCTCCGTCGTGCTCGACCCGCGCGCCCCGGAGCGCCGCAGCGCCGTCTCCAGGGGGCGGCAGCGCGAGTTCTGGGTGTGGCCGCATGAGCGGCATTACATCTGGGGCGCGACGGCGGCGATCCTGGTGAACCTGGCGCGGGTGCTGCGCGGCTAGAGCGGATCCCGCTCAGCTGGAATCACCCGAATGGGTGAGGATGCTCGTGGAAACAGAAAGCTGGGGCATTCGCCGTGAGCCCGAGCGAACGGAAAGGGCTCCAGCGGTCCGGCACCGAGGATCGCGGACATCGTCCGCCGCCGTCATCCTGCCGCGGCGGATGACCCCGGTGCCGCCGGCCCCGAGGCGGGCCTGACATCGCGCGCCAGCTCCGGCAGGCCGCCGATGGACAGCAGGTGGGCGTAGATCGCCTCCAGCCAGCTGCGGTCGCGCAGCTCGGCCAGCTTCTCCGGGGCGAGGGCCTGCAGCGCCGGCCGGTCCACGGCGAAGAAGCCGTCCACGCGAAACGGCTTGGCGCCGTGCTGGAACTGCACCACCGAGGGCTTCAGCAGGCCAAGCTTGGCCAGCCCCTGCGCCATGCTGCGGGTGCGCAGCATCGCCTCCTCCACGCCGCGCGTGAATGTCAGCGCGCGCTCGACCACGGGTCCCGGCTTGCCGCCCTCGGTGAACAGCGCCTCGCCCTCGGCGGGCCCGAGCTGAGGCGCGCTCGGATCGAGGCAGAGCGCGAGCTCCTCCGACCCCGGCGCGGTGCGCATCAGGAAAAAGGGGTGACGGCGCAGATAGGCCGGGATGTAGGCGCCCCGGCGCCAGCTTCCGTCGGGCTCGACATAGAGGTTCTGCCCGGCGGCGAGGCCGGTGAGCGCCACCGGCATGTGCGGTGCCTGGGCGGCGAAAACGATGGGCATCGAGCGCGCCGCCACCACGAACTCCTCCGCTGCCAGCGGCACGGCATTCGCCTCGGCGGCGAAGCGGTAGCCGGCATGGCGCAGGCGGAGCGTACCGTGACGCTGCGCGGTCAGCGGTTCCAGCGCCCGGTACAGCGGCGGCAGCGGCGGGGCTGCCTCTGTCGGGCCGTTGGGTTGGGGCGTCGGGGTGTCGGACATGGCAGTCCTCCTCGCGCGGCCTTGTGCCGGCGGTCCGTGAATCGGGCAAGACGCCGGGTCCCCACAGCATGGGCCCGGCGCGTGGTCAGGCCGCCGCTTCCGCCTTCCGTTCGCCCGAGAACAGCGCGGCGAACTCGGCCCGCTGCCGACTCAGCTCCTGTGCCAGTGGCGCGTGGACCAGGCGCCGGCCGTGGCGTGGCTCCATCTCGAACAGGCCGTTCGGGCAATAGCGGTCCTCGTCCCAGCCCATATGCGACATGATGGGGTAGAGGCAGAGGCCCTCCATGGGCACGCCCTGGCGGATGGCCTCGCGCACCTCCTCGGCGATGAAGCGCAGCCAGGCAGCGCGTGGCCAGCCCTCGATGCTGGTTTCGGCAAGGAAGATGCGCTTGCCGTAGCGTGCATGCGCATCGGCGAAGAGGCGATGCACCGGGGTGAAGCGTTCCGTGTCGAAGGGGGAGAGCGGCTCGCCCTCGTCCAGCCACTGGTTGTTCCAGTAGTAGTTCACACCCATCACGTCGAAGGCATCGGCATGACCGCCGAGTTCGGGCTCGATCCGACCGGTCAGCAGGTCCCAGGCCTCCCACTGAAAGCCGTTGTAGGTCTCCACCGGGCGCGGATCCTGACCGCGGCGGGGTTGGATGCGAATGATGGGGTCGATGGCGAAGATCAGCGCGCCGGGCGTCGCCGCCCGGACCGCCGCGGCGCCGGCGAGCGCCGTGCGCGCCAGCTGGCGCTTCAACTCGCCGCCGCGGCCCTCGGCGCAGGGATTCAGCCGGCGCATGTCGCCGCCCGCCCAGGCGAGGAAGGAGATCTCGTTCACCGGGCAGACCATCGGTGGACGCCCGGTTACCTCCCGGTGCAGCCGGGCGAAGGCGGCCGCGTAGGCGGCGAAGCGCTCGACGAAGGCGGGAGAGAAGACGTCCAGATCGTCCGGCCAGCCGTAATGGCAGAGGTCCCAGATCACCTCCACCCCCGCGGCCTCGGCGGCCTGCAGCAGGGGCAGCACGGGGGACCAGTCGTATCGGCCTGGCGCGGTCTCGATCAGGTGCCAGCGCGCGCCATCGCGGGCGCTCAGGATCCCGTGCTCGGCCAGCTGGCGATAGTCCTCCTGGGCGAGCAGGTCATGGCGGGTGCCGGCGATCAGATCGAGGCGGCGGCCATCGGCGCGGCGCTGTGTCGAGCATTCGAAGCCGCCGAGAAAGAAGCTTCGGAACAGGCTGGGTCGAAAGGTCACGCGCGGATTCCGTAGCTGGAGAAGACAGGATCGGGGCGGGTGATAGGGGGTTTAGCAGGGAATGACTACTATATACGATAAGTAGAAGAGTAGGCGGCCCCGGCTCGCGTTCGGCCGAAGCCGTCGGCGCGGCATGAGGATGGCCGCAAACCCGTCCGCCGACGCGGAAAGCAGAAAGCCTCGCGGCCGATGCCGTTCCCGAAGGTTGCTGCTGCGGGATGATCCGGCCCGCAGGCAGCAAACCTGCGCGAGCCGGTGGTCCGGAGCCCGGCACGACGGCTTGCGCCCGTGGAACCCCCGGCCCCATGGATCCCGCTCTGCCTTGCCGCCAGCCGCTGCGTTCTATGGGCCCGCCTTGCTGCGTTGCCCCGGAGCATCATTCTGCCGACACGGTGGTCCGACATTTCGGCCCGGGTCCACCTGGCGCCGCGCAACATGCCGACGATCTGCCGCATGGAGGCGCAGGGGGCTGGACCGAGCAGGACCGTCGGCGGCCCAGCCCGCTTGCGCGGGGCAAGCCAGCCACCGGGCGGATCGATGCCGCGACGAAGCGGGCTATCCCAGCAACTGCCCGATCACCCGCGCGGTATAGTCCACCACGGGGATGACCCGGCCGTAATTGATGCGCGTCGGACCGATCACGCCGATGGCGCCGACGATGCGCTCCTGCCCGTTGCGGAAGGGCGCGACCACCATCGACAGCCCGGCGGTGTCGAACAGGCCGCTTTCGGCACCGATGAAGATCTGCACCCCCTCGCCGCGCTGGGCGAGTTCAAGCAGGCGCAGCACCGTCTCCTGCGCCTCCAGCCGCTCGAACAGCGCCTGGATCTCCTGCACCCGGGCCAGTTGGTCGAGATTCTCGAGCAGCCGCGCCTGGCCGCGGACGATCAGGCTGCCGCCGCCGCCGCCGGCCCAGGTGGCCAGCCCCGACTCGACCACCTGGTTGGTCAGGGTGTCCAGCGCCGTGCGGTTGGCGGCAATCTCCTCCGCCACCTTGGCGCGCGTTTCCTCGAGCGTCCGGCCCGAAAGCCGGGCGTTCAGGTAATTGGAGGCCTGGGTCAGCGCCGAGAGCGGCAGGCCGGCCGGCACTTCGATGACCCGGTTCTCCACCTGGCCGTCGGCCGTCACCAGCACCACCAGCGCGCGGCCGGGTCCAAGCGCCACGAACTCGATATGCCGCACCGGCGCCTCGCTCTTCGGTGCCACCACCAGGCCGGCGGCGCCCGCGAGGCCGGACAGCATCTGCCCCGCCTCGGCGAGGGTTTCCTGCAGCGAGCGGCCGCTGGCGGCGCAGCGCGCGGCAATCTCCGCCCGCTCCTTCTCCGCAAGGTCGCCGAATTCGAGCAGCCCGTCCACGAAGAGGCGCAGACCGCGCTCGGTCGGCAGCCGGCCGGCCGAGGTATGCGGAGCGAAGAGCAGCCCCGCCTCTTCCAGATCGGCCATCACGTTGCGGATGGAGGCGGGGGAAAGGCCGAGCGGCAGGCGGCGCGAGAGGGTGCGGCTGCCGACCGGCTCGCCCGTCTGGACATAGAGCTCCACGAGTTCGCGCAGGACGGCCGCGCTGCGGCTGTCGAGACCGGCGCTGCTGGCCGCTGGGACCCCGATCGGGGGCTTTGGCGGCAGCGACGTCATCATCGGCACAACCCCCTGAAATCCTTTGCAAATAGGCTAGGCAGGGGGGGCGTCCGCGTCAACTGGCCGAACGAAGTCGCCATGCCGACCGCTGGCGGCACGGTCCGCTGCGGTGCGGAACCGCGCTGCCGCTCCAGGCGGGATCGCCCGAAAGGGCGGCCGCCCACTCCCCCCTTCGCGGTCCGCGTGCTGTCACGTCCCGGTGAAGCGCGGGCGGCGCTTGGCGGCGAAGGCGCCGATGCCCTCACGCCCGTCATCGCTGCCGGCCATGTCCACGATGAACCGGCTCTCCCGCTCCATCTGCGATTCGAGCGTGTCCGTCAGGCCGGTCTGGATCAGCTTCTTCACGCCCCCGAAGGCACGGGTCGGACCGGCGGTGAGCTGCGCGACGAGGCGCTCGGCCTCGGCCGCCAGCCCGGCAGCGGGAACGACACGGTTCACGAGGCCCCAGGCGAGGGCCTCCTCGGCTGTCAGGACGCGGTCCGTCAGGTGCAGTTCCATCGCCCGCCGCGGCCCGATGATGCGGGAGAGGAACCAGGTGGAGCTGCCGTCGGGCGTCAGGCCGATGCGCGTATAGGCGCTGGTGAAGCGGGCACTGTCGGCGGCCACGACCAGATCGGCCGCGGCCACCAGGCTGAGCCCGGCGCCGGCCGCGACGCCGTTCACCGCCGCGATCACCGGCGCGCGCATCCAGGCGAAGCGGGAAACCGCCAGATGGAGCGCGCCGGTCATGCGCTGCAGCAGCAGCGGCAGGCCTGTCTCCCCGGCCGCGGCGAAGGCCGCGACGTCGCCGCCGGCGCAGAAGGCCCTGTCGCCGGCCCCGGTCAGCAGCACCGCGCGCAGGCCGGGATCCGTGCTGCAGCGGTTCGCGATGTCGAGCAGCTCCTCCATCGCCGGGAGGTCGAGGGCATTGAGCTGTGCCGGGCGGTTGATGGTGATGCGGGCGATGGCATCGCTGAGCTCGAAGCCGAGATGGGCGTAGGACATGGCGTTTCCTCCATCTGGATGTGCGTGCCGGACGGAGGATCCCACCGGAGGCTCCCGGTGTTCCAGCGCCGGCCTGCGCCTTCCCGTTTGCGTCGTCCGGCCGGCTCAGCCGCGGCGGAGGCGCCGCCATAGCAGGATTGCCCCGAAGGCCAGGCCGATGACGAGGACGGAGACGCCCGTCGTCAGCGTGCCGAGGGCGTAGATCTCGGGCGTCGTCACGGTGGTGGTGAGCCCCTGGAGCTCGAGCGGCAGGGTG
>Ga0180217_1003759_pt1 | contig 12547 bp, 11 predicted proteins | sample eDN3rd37CBELigOP_FD_128521 | JGI IMG/M metagenome (GOLD analysis project Ga0180217, IMG submission 128521) | Enriched Organic Plus compost microbial communities from Emeryville, California, USA - eDNA 3rd pass 37_C BE-Lig OP (version 2) (version 2) ... | reverse complement strand
CAGCGCGGCCTTCTGCACCCTGTTCGGGTAGAGCTTCAGTCGGTATGCCTTGCTGATCCGCGCCAAATGTTCCCGCTCCGTTCCTTATCGGAAGTGCCGGATGCGGCACGGCCCGTCAACCTCAAAACTCAATAGCCCTTGCATCTCGGGATTTCGGCAGGCGATTCCTTGTGAAGGTACTCCCTGGTAATCCATTTGCGCAGTGAGGTGTTGGACCTGAGGATCACTTCCGGTTGCGGGTTGTTCTCTTCCCTTCCTTCCCAATGCGGATCCGGCGTTCCGATACGAAGCACGTAGTCCTCGTCGTCATCGATGCCGTAAAAAGAAACCAGCGCGGCGATGACGTCTTCCCTTTGGGTATTCTCACGTGTAAGCCCAATGAAAGCGAGTGCTTCCGTTACTTTCGGTTCCTCGGGTATCTCCAATAATCCAACCTTGATACGGAAAAGGTTATCGGGACCGTCGGCGTCTCTGTAGGGGATCACTTTGACGACATGCACACTGTCTTCGTGAACGGCATCGTTGCGCCAATAGAAGCCTCCGTGCCGGATGTTGACGTCGCCGAGATAGTGCCATTCGAGATCGCGCATGTGCCCCTCGCTTCCATGTCCGTCAGGATAGACCGCATGGCAGCAACCGACAGCCTCGAACCTTGGGTGACGGCTGCTGGTTGCGTTCATGGCTCCGTGCTATTCAGGGGAAAGCTTGGGAGGAACGCATGGATTCGCTGTTTGAGGAAGTGAAGAAGACTGTTGAAGTTCGCCGAGCGTGAACGTCTTGCCAGGTCCCCGTTCCACCTCATTTCATGCGGCGGTTGCGATAGCTAAATGGGTTGCCGCCGTCGATCAGAACGATAGCTGTGCAGCAATTGATGCACTTGACGAAGGTTGTCGTATCGCAACTGATATGCTGCCGAATTACAGACGAAGAAATCTCCTTGCTGCGATACGAGACCTCGAAGCTGCGAAAGCTTTGGTATCGAGTGAAGTGTCTCAGCCTCGGTTCTGACGGATAGTCTCCTCAGTCAGATTGCCAGCTATCCTGAGCCTAACGACGAAATGCGATGCTGCAGAGCCGCCTACACGGCGGGAAACGGGTGGTCCGATCAAGGCTCATCGAGTGCTTAATTCAGAGCCGCCTACACGGCGGGAAACACCGCAGACTTGCGGATGAAGCTGCCGTAGAGATTCAGAGCCGCCAACACGGCGGGAAACACCAGCCAGAATGTCTGGTTGATCGGGGGAGGATTCAGAGCCGCCTACACGGTGGGAAACGCGAGCGACCGTTCCAGCCCCTCCGCCGACAAATTCAGAGCCGCCTACACGGCGGGAAACGATGCCAGTCGCTATGGCGTTGCACAGCGCCGATTCAGAGCCGCCTACACGGCGGGAAACCTGGAGGCTGGACCTCGACGATGCGACTGTGGAATTCAGAGCCGCCTACACGGCGGGAAACCTGGAGGCTGGACCTCGACGATGCGACTGTGGAATTCAGAGCCGCCTACACGGCGGGAAACGGACCGCGCCTATGATCCAAAGCGTGCCGATTATTCAGAGCCGCCTACACGGCGGGAAACGTCCATCATCGGGCCTGCTTCACGGGCGACCGATTCAGAGCCGCCTACACGGCGGGAAACATGGACGTGGCGGCCGCCATCGCCACTATTCCATTCAGAGCCGCCTACACGGCGGGAAACATCTCTGAAAGTGTCGTTCTGGCACGGACAGAATTCAGAGCCGCCTACACGGCGGGAAACGCTGCGACGGCCGGAAATACGGGCCACACTAAATTCAGAGCCGCCTACACGGCGGGAAACGAGACCTTTCGAGGCCACACCTTTGCAGAACGATTCAGAGCCGCCTACACGGCGGGAAACTCCTCGAGCGCCCCGTAATACTCCCGCAGGGTATTCAGAGCCGCCTACACGGCGGGAAACAGCCTTATCGATCTGGTCCAGGAGCTCGCGTAATTCAGAGCCGCCTACACGGCGGGAAACGAATTGGGTGTTTCTTCCTCTCACGTCTCCAAATTCAGAGCCGCCTACACGGCGGGAAACTGCGAGCGACAGAGCGTGTGACTGACACTATCATTCAGAGCCGCCTACACGGCGGGAAACCAAAATAGCGGCCCAGTTCCGACCGCGTTTGTATTCAGAGCCGCCTACACGGCGGGAAACAGGTGCCAAAGCAAATTCGCGACCCCGAGACAATTCAGAGCCGCCTACACGGCGGGAAACCTGACCCGTCGTCCTCGCCCTGGCGTCCGCATATTCAGAGCCGCCTACACGGCGGGAAACCGCGTCATCGATAACATTTCCTTCCCCGTCCAATTCAGAGCCGCCTACACGGCGGGAAACTTACGCCTACGCCCTCGACCCTTCCGAGGTCTATTCAGAGCCGCCTACACGGCGGGAAACCCGCATAGGCTCCTGATCCGCCGCGCCAGAAGATTCAGAGCCGCCTACACGGCGGGAAACGTTGCCGTTCCCTGTCCAGCTGCAAATATCTGATTCAGAGCCGCCTACACGGCGGGAAACCCGGATCAGTGCGTCCAGTATGAACATCTAGAATTCAGAGCCGCCTACACGGCGGGAAACTAAACCCTAGTTAGGACCGCTGAATTGGGGTTATTCAGAGCCGCCTACACGGCGGGAAACACCGATGACCGACACAAATCCCGATGCTGACAATTCAGAGCCGCCTACACGGCGGGAAACGTGAATTACGAATTCGCCATGGGATTCATTCTATTCAGAGCCGCCTACACGGCGGGAAACTTTCCGATGGCCTTGTATCGAGGGCCGTCCGAATTCAGAGCCGCCTACACGGCGGGAAACCTCGAGCAAGGCTGGCACCGTCAGCTCTGCATATTCAGAGCCGCCTACACGGCGGGAAACACGCGATGCGAAAAGCATGGCGTCGGTTTTTGATTCAGAGCCGCCTACACGGCGGGAAACACCTGCGGCGGCGGATCGATGCCGCACTGTCGATTCAGAGCCGCCTACACGGCGGGAAACGCTCTCTCCGTGAATTTCACGTGCCCATCGAAATTCAGAGCCGCCTACACGGCGGGAAACGAGATCCTGCCCGCCTACGGCATGGGCATCAAATTCAGAGCCGCCTACACGGCGGGAAACTCTTCCGCAAAAGTGAGAATTGCCAATGCAATCAACGATGTCAAAGAACAAGGAGATCAAACCCCGATTTTCGGAAGCTGCTGCAGACTCGCATGAAAATCAAGGGGATTCATAATTCATTCCGAAAATCGGGTCACGAGCACATCATTTCATCATCTGAAGGAAAAAATCGGAATGCCAGTTTTTCTTTTCGCAAAACCCAAGCGCCCTATGGTAATAGAATTGGGTATAGTTCGATTTCTCTATGGCGTCTTTGCGATCCCCATGAATGGGCCGTGAAATCGACAGAAGGCTGATCATTTTCCATTCCGGAACGCCATCGTCTCCCCAGAGCTTGGTAGCAAGATTTGAAGCCAGAGCCTCTTCGTCTTCAATTTGGATCAGAAGACGTCGGGTATCGACATCAATGGACGTTACAAGATGAGACGACTTCACCCATTTTCGTTTTGGACCATCTTCGCTGATGCGGAACCAATAACCTGAACGATGTCCCGTCCCGAGGAAATAGATAACGTCATAACCGTCGGGCCTGCGGAACATTAGGTTCTTCGGGTGATATCTTGTCAGCAGGGATGTTGGTTCGCGGGTGAAATCCGGCAAAGACAACTTGCTGTTCTCAGCCTTCCCGTCAATGAGGAAACGTTTGGTGAGTTCTCGTTCCTTTTGTCCCAAAACGTTTTTTAGAGAGGGAGCCACGCCGATCGCGTCCCGTGCGTCTACACGACATCCTAGCATCTCGAGATCGTAGATATCTTTTGTCTTATGGCTTTCCAGACTCACGACATGCAGTTCTTTGCCATTGTGCCTTATCGGAGTCTCGATACCGGGGAAGGAAAAATACCTGCTGTTCTTCACTTCATGAATCTTCAGGTTGTCCAGGAGTTCTTTGAAAGAGAACGGCATCAGGACCAGGTTGGGGAGCTGGACTGGTTCGTGGCGATGTCGCCGGATGCGACCGCCGATTTGGATTACAGAACGGAGAGAGTTTGGTTCCGATATGCCCCAATCAAAATCGTGGTCTCGTCCGACCTCCTCCATAGATGTAGTGATTATTACGATGACCAGGTTTTTCTTTGTGCACCGATTGCTCAAAGCATCCCGGACGATATCGTTGTCCAGAATTGGGTCAGAAGCGCCTTTTCGTCTCAGCATCGGGTTTATTATGCTTTCGACCTTATGGCGAATTGCGGGGAGCAAAGTTCCATTATAGGGCACGATAAGGGCGCAGTGTTCAGGGTCCAGATCGTTTTCAAGAAGAAATTTTGCGTGGAGCATGGAAGCGTCCACGTTGTTCCATCTCACGACGCCGACACTGAAATTCTTTCCTGTAGCTGGATCGCATACATGATGTACGTCATGGAGGTCGATAATTTGTTCAGAGATACGGCGAAAGAATTCTGCGACGGTAGGGAACTCTTCCAGGCGCATCTCCGCAGCTTTCCTCTTAGCTGGGAGATCGTCGAGTTTCTTTGTCAATTCCCCGACGAAGCCCAAGTGCTCGTCTGAAAACAAGACTTCTTCCTCGAGCTCGATACATTTCGGCTCCGCGGCCTCGGAATACCAGCCGCATAAGATCGGCAAATCTTCGCCCTGTGCGTGACAGTGGAGTTTCCAGCCTTCTCGATAGACATGGAACAGGCCACGGGCAATTTCGGGTGTCACTGTGGCAGATGAAATGATCACCTTCCTCCCGAAAGCGGCCGTGAGGTAGACGAGCCTTGCAAGCGCGGCAATGTCTTCGTTGCTGTAATCGTCGATCTCGTCGAGAACGAGGTCGGCACTGGCCACCCGGAGCGTCTTGAGGACATGATTGCCGCGCATGGCGGACGCTGCAGGCATCAAAATGTCGACTGTGGAAACCAAGATCGGGCTTGCGAGAAAAAGAACCTTGTCGACGGAAGCACTGTCGCCGGCGAAGCGCATCATTCCTTTGGGCAAGGTTCTGGCTGGGGTGCCGAGATCGCTTTGCACCGTGTTTTCAGCATCCGGAAAATCCGCATCGGTGCCGTTGGCACGCTCGGCACTCTCCAGTTCAAATAACTCACGGGTAAGTGCGTCGCCAATCACGACTGAAACGTCTTCGGCTGCAAAATGCATGTCGTCGAGGTACTCACGTCCGCCCTGGAGCGTGAGCGACCTCATGCCGGTCGAAACGTTCAGGCGAAGTATTTTTCCGGAATTCGCGGCGGTTGCAATGATGGGGGCAGCACGGGTCTTTCCGCTCCCAGTTCCTGCCATAAGGACTCCAAAAAAACCGCTTCCTTCCGGCACCTTCCTGAAAGCCTTTCTGGTCACTCTTGAAGATTTCGCTTGCCACTCGAACCGGGAATCTCGGACGCGCGGGTACAGGATGTCCTCAGGAATGCTGTCAGGGTCTACGCCTTCGATTTCATTTCTCAGCAAGAAAATGGCGTCCAAAGCGACTATGGTTTCTTTTCGCACGCGGCGGAGATGTGACCCGAGAGGTTCAGCGAGCTTTCCGTTAATTTTGTTTGTGTTCGCATATACGGTTGCGGGATCTGGATCTCTTCCCTCCTTCGGGAACTTGGTGTTGCCGATTTCAGAGGCTTTATGGTCACCAAGTATCAAAGCAGTACGTCCATAGAGTGAGGATGCCTTCAGGTCCTGTGCAAAATTCATGGGCGGTCGGCAGTCCAGGAGGCGTTGTGCAACCTGGGAGATCTCATCAAGCCAGACCTCGTCATCCCATAGAGGCAACCCTTCCGGCAGTTGAAGCAGTGCTGCAAGTCCATCATCGAACGATCTGCCCTCCTGCGGATGTGTCAATACATCATTGAGTTCCATCAAAAACCCAGCGTTTGCAAAGGGTCGGGCGTCAGGTAATCGATGGTGAGTCAGGACAAGGGCAGCCACACACGAGAACTTTGGTCGGCTGTCATGGGCAATGAACTGAATAAACCTGTCGGCACCCTGCGAAAAGACGACGAGTGCTCGGAACTCACGAAATGCCAGGTGGAAGGAGTCTTTGATGAAAGCGGCCACATGGCGGCGGTCCGAGAGATGCTCCAGCCACCTGCGCTCGTCATTGTCTGCAAGTTTCAGCATTGCCTTCATGACGGAATAAGAGACCACTTCGTGGCGCACAGGATCCCCGATCCGGGTAGAATTTTTCAGTTTTGTCTGAAAGAACTTTGTGTTCTTTCCGAGGTCGTGGAAAAGCGCTGCCAATTCTGTGCAGACCCTGCAAAAGATTTCGAAGCTGGAGACATTGCGCTCGGTTGGCGATGTTTTGGTGGTCTCTGACACTGCGCAATGGCCTTCTTTGCTGAATTTCTTTCTGCTGCCGACGAACCACAGAACCTGAAGGGTCCGGGTGCCGACGACGCGTTGGCAGCAAATAGAAGAATTCGTGCTGGCCACTTTTGCAAGCGAATCCTTAAGACGAAGCAATCCTTGTTGGGTAATCCTTCCGGACCATGTCCTCCGGCCTATTCGCGGGAGAAAATCGTCAAGAATTCGCTGGGAGCGCAGTCTTGCTTTCCCGGAGCACTCTGAAGTGATGACCACTATCATGCGGCTGCACCGCCACCCTGCCGGATGGCCTCCTGCATAATGCCGAAAAGATTGGGTAGAACATCGAGTTCATCGAATGTATCGATCACCCTTGTCCTGAATTCTGAGGAGTGGTCCCCTCTTGCTGCGCATTCGAACGCAATGGGGAGAATTATTGCATCCTTGATCGTATCTGCGAGGTCAAAGACGAGCCCACCTGCACGGGTTGCTCCATGATTGACGGCCAGCCCGGGCGGGATGCCCAGTGCCCATAGCACCGTGCCTGCAGCGCCATATGCAAGATAGTTTCCTTGGTCCAGGAAAGCGTTTGCTAAATCCTGTTCCTCCTCACCAGCCTGTCGGCCCCTCCATTGCAGGCCAGTCGCCCTAGCCACCTCTTTGTAGGCAGATTTGGCAAAATCACCCTCGAAACCACGGAGCTGCTCGATTGTCCGCGCCGTCTCGGCTCTGCCCCTGAAGAAGGGAGTGACAACATCCGGTGCCGGGCTGGAGGGGTATGTCGGCCAGATTCTATCGATTGCGTCACATCTGGCATGAGTGAAGTATTTGGCCACAGCCAGTCGAGCATCTGCACTTGGCCAGAACCTGATCCATTGGATCAAGCTCTCTGTGGGTGCGTATTCATTCACGGCACCTAGAAAAATCGGGGTCCCTCCCCCTCCGGTGAAAGCTACAAGGACACGTTCAGCAGCCAATTTCCTTGCTGCTGCTTGAGTGAGGGAACAGCCTGATCCGAGCAGCAGGGCTGCAGTGTTTGCGGTTGGGATGTTCCACTCCCTGGTGACCGCTCCTTGGGCCATGGAATAGACCAACCTGTCGCCGTCCATATGAATCCTACAAAACTCGAGATAAATGAAGCATGCACGCCGTGACTGAAGGATTCGTGGCGTAGGGGTATTGACTCGGGCCATTGTATCCTTTAAAGCCTATGTATGTTCCTGTGTGAGAACCCAGTCCGAGCGACTGAATCCTTGGAGAAGGTTATGATCGACGCATCATCGGCGCAAGAAATTGACAACGCGAATCCATTAGCCGCGACGGCTGACGAAATGTATTCGGCGGCAATGGAGAGCGAGAATGGATACGGTGAAATGTTCAAATTTCACCGTGACATCCGGAACATGCCCTACAAAGTAAATGCCGACCGTCTTCGGGAGGGGCTGGAAAAGACGATCTGGTCGTGTCTCGGGCAATCACCCCAAGTCATGAATGAAAAGGCTGCCCTTGCTCTATGGGAGAAGGCGCGTGAACAGAATCACGCCGCCGATTTGCTCAGGGCGGAAATGAAAAATCTCAAGATTGCGGCGGCCGGACATGTCGGCACCCATACAGGGAAGGTTCCCAATCCGAATGTGGGGGGGCCTGTCGCGCTGATCGCAGATAGGGATGTCATGGCGGCAGCCGCAAAGCTCCCTTTCCTTTCATCCTCCACCTTGAAGCCGGGACTGAAATTTGGTGCTGCCGGAAATGCGGCCCAAGGACGGGCCCAGCGTCTGCTTTGCATGGTGTTTGATGTCGAGGGGAAGGTTGTCAGCCTGCTGGAGGATCTTGCAAGTCGTGGCCAATTCTATGAGGCCCTGGTTTCAATTGCGGGTGACAGCACGGATGTCGACGAGATTTCGGACATTCTCGCTGGGCGGCTGGCAACTAGCATCAACGAAGAACCTGGCGAGTATGCTAAGGCCCTGATCTGGCCTACCGAGGAGGGTGATGTGGTGATCACCCCGGTTCACCCCTATGCGATGCACGACGCGTTTCAGAAACGCCATCGCGAACGCGTGGCGGGGGGATCAGGACTTCGGTACGTTTCGGTGAAGGTGGGAGGCACCAAACCCCAGAATGCCGGACTGGTGAACAACGATCATGGTGGTTGGCACAGGCATCTCGTCTCGGTACCGCCAAGCACCAGGACTTGGGCAGAAAGGGCGTTCTATCGGGCCTATTTTGCCAAGGAGCTTGCCTTCGCGTCGGTTGGAAAGAGCCATCCCGCATGGTTGAAATTCCATCGGGTCGTGAAGAACTTGGACTGGGACAATGATGCAGGCCGGAAGGCACTCGGCCATTCGCTCCGGAAGCTCGTGGACATCTCTATTCGGCCGTATGTCGCACTGAAAGCTGCGGTCGAGGACCAGGATGACGTGGCAATCTCTGCGCTTGAATCTCTTTCGGTCACGGAACAAGCGATCGTAGGGGGACAGCTGAACAAGGTCGAAAGGGCGAATCTCGACCATTTCATCGACCGTGTAGTTTTCCATATTGCTGGGTTGGCAGGAAAGCATGGGGTCGTATTCGACGACGCGTTGAATCGTGTTGCGAGGATCGCGGTCAAAGACCGTCTTTTGAAATTTTTCTGAGGAAAAGCGAAATGGAAACATCCAGCTACATTATCCTGGGTCCCGTAGATGTTGCGGATATGTCAGCGACACATCCAGACATCATCAACGGGTATCCAATGCCGACCGCTGTTGCAGGGTTCGGGTATAAAACCGTGTTGGACCTGAACAAGGAATTTGGAGGCTGCCTGACACATCTCGGTACAGCGGTCGTCGTGCACAAGCATTCCATGATGGAGGGGCATCCTAAAAACCCCGTCGAAATCAAAGGGAAGCTCAATCAGGGAGCGCCCATCGTCGACGAATACAAAGCTAGGGCCGAGGTGACGTTCATTATTGCATTGAACGAAGAACCTCGCTTGTCCGAAACAGGGGATATGCTCCCTGGAGTTGATCCAGATTTGGCCAAAAGTTTCTTGGCTCGGAGAATGCCAGGGTGGAGTTTCGGGGGCGGCAAGATCTTTGTGCCGTCAGGCAAGCGCCCTGATGATTTGGTGAAGTTTGTTCCTGGAAACGAGATCGGGCAGGCTTTGTCCATTGTCGGTGCCGGTTATGTTCTTGTTGACCGGAGAGACCTGCTGGAACTTGAACGGACTGGCGAGGAGGATGCGCTCGATGCCTTGTTCAATTGCGTCGAGTTCATCAAGCAGGCTGAACCTGACGGCAAGGTTAATGACGGCGACGGAACGGAGAAGGCAGCCAAGCGCAAGCATCCAGGCTGGATTGTTCCCCTTCTCGTCGGATTTCAAGGAATCGAGCGTCCCTCACAAAGAGGCGGCACTCGTGTCGGAGGGGCGGTCAACCACGTCTATGCGGAATCCATCTATTCGATCGGGGAATATAAGTCCCTGAAGGGTATGTTGGCCGCAGATGATGATCCTCTCGAGGCTAGTTTGTGGCGGCATTGCCGACACAAGGCTTCCGAAACCTTCTACGTCTCGGCAATCGAAACCATCTAACAAAGGAGTTTTTTCAGATGGCACAAAAAGTAATTCTTCCTTCTTTCCTCAACTACAACCGCTCGATCTCGCCGAGTGAAGGCCTGCTTTACGGCGTCACCTCGCAAGGCGAATACGTCCCGGTGGAGGTGATCAAACGAGGAATCCGCGGAGCGATCTCTTCCTACTCGAACGTTTACAAGGGCGAGAAAGCAGAGAGCAGCGAGAACATCGCGAAGCAGCTCGACCCGAAAAACGCCAATCTTCAGCAGATTGAGGTCGCATTCCTTCCCCACACTGCGGAGAGGCTTGCACTTCAGTTTTCGGTAGTGGTCCAGAACAACTCGGTTGCTCCGTCCGGATGCAACGATCCTGAGTTCTACAACAAGTTGACTACGCTCACGAGCCGTTATGCAGAGATCGGCGGTTACGAGTTCCTCGGCGAACGCTATGCCTGGAATCTGATCAATGGCCGTACCCTGTGGCGGAATAGGTTCGCGACCGAGAAGCAGGTGAAAATCGAACTCAGCACGGGCGAGAAGTTCACGTTCAACGTCGACAACATGCGCCTCGACAAATTTGAGCGGGAGGCGATGCCCCAAGACTTCGAAGTTGTTGCCGCTCGTATCGGTGCTGCTCTTGCAGGAGGCGACCCACTTTTCCTGAGTGTAGAGGTTTCGGGCAAGATGCCGGCGGGTGCCGAGGTATTCCCCTCTCAGGAGTTTCTCCCCGAGGCCAAGACCTCGAAAGACAAGGGGAAAGTCCTCTCCTCCATCGACGTCAATGGTGTGCGCCAGGCGACGATGCACTCTCAGAAGATCGGCAACGCTATCCGGGTCATCGACGAATGGCATGGACAGATGGACGAGTACGGCACGACTGCCGTTGAGGCTTTCGGGTACGTCCAGAGTCGCACTGACGCCGTCCGCGTTCCCGATAAGAGCAAGGACATCTATGTCTTGCTTAAGGAAATCGATTCGGTGATCGAGACCCTAAATGGTGCTGACAAGGCTTCGTCGATCGATGGAGACGTTCATTACATGATCGCCATGCTCGTACGGGGCGGGGTTTTCTCCGGCGAGAAGAAAAAGGCGGCCTAACCAATGAAGAAGCCGACACACTATGTGGAGGTGCGCATTCTGCCTCTCGACGGTTCTGTGCCGTCGGGAGGGGATGTGGCCTTCGTCACGACAAAGCTGATGCGGTGTGTTCATGAACACATCGTAGATGGTTATGCAGTGGCCGTTTCATTTCCTGAACTCCGGGAAGAACCCCAGGGAAACACTCCTATCGGGACTGGATCCAGAATCCGGATTTTCGGGGATGCGGGAGCTTTGGCTGCCCTTCTTGTGAGGCAGGAATTCGCGCAGATGGTCGGAGCAGCAGCAATTTCGGTGGGCGCTTCTCCGATCCGAGAAGTACCCGGTGAATGCCGATGGGAAGTTCTGCAGCGCTGGCGTGAACCCGAAAAGCATTGTGATGGCTTTGCTTTGCGGGCCGCCCGACGGAAGTTCAGGAGGGATGGCAAAGCGGAGCAAACTGTCGCCCCAAAGGCGAGGAAAAAGCAGCCTCCATACTTCATCATGGACAGTGCCTCCACAGGACAACGGTTCAGGATTTTTCTGAAGCGCATTCCAGCGGAAGCTCACAACGTCGGACAGGTCAACACCTATGGTCTCGGGGTCCCTGTTCCCGCTTGGTAGTATTCCACCGCGAGGTGGCTCTGAACTATGTTTGTTCTCTAATTAGGTGATCCGCCGAAAGGCGGCGGGGGTGGCAACTTTGGCCACCCCCTTTTTTTATCAGTTGCAACATTGGTGGTTTCACAGAGCCGCCTACACGGCGGATAACCAGCGGCTTCGGCATGGCAGTTTCACCGTCGACTTCAGAGCCGCCTACACGGCGGAGAACGCCATCATCTTCACTGTCAACGGCAAGGAGCACTTCAGAGCCGCCTACACGGCGGAGAACATCAAGGGCGTTCACGTTTCGTGACGGTATATATTCAGAGCCGCCTACACGGCGGAGAACAAGATGCAGGCAGATATTGTTTTCACGGGCTGATTCAGAGCCGCCTACACGGCGGAGAACGACGGGCGCTATTATCGGTACGGTCGTTGTTTATTCAGAGCCGCCTACACGGCGGAGAACGATGGCCGGAATGGCTTTCGTTCTCGGCCTTAATTCAGAGCCGCCTACACGGCGGAGAACTGCTGGAGAGACGTGTGGAGCGCTCAAGAGCGATTCAGAGCCGCCTACACGGCGGAGAACCTGCATAGGCTCTTGGTCCGCCTCGCCCTGAAATTCAGAGCCGCCTACACGGCGGAGAACAGGCTTCCCAGCAAACATCCGAAGCCGTTTGTATTCAGAGCCGCCTACACGGCGGAGAACGACCCTCGTGCCGACAAGCGCGATCTCTTCAAATTCAGAGCCGCCTACACGGCGGAGAACAGCGGATGCGATTGGATGAAGGTCCGCTATCTATTCAGAGCCGCCTACACGGCGGAGAACACCTGCCCTATCGTGCTGAAATCAAAGAACGGATTCAGAGCCGCCTACACGGCGGAGAACACCTGCCCTATCGTGCTGAAATCAAAGAACGGATT
>Ga0180217_1003758_pt1 | contig 12548 bp, 8 predicted proteins | sample eDN3rd37CBELigOP_FD_128521 | JGI IMG/M metagenome (GOLD analysis project Ga0180217, IMG submission 128521) | Enriched Organic Plus compost microbial communities from Emeryville, California, USA - eDNA 3rd pass 37_C BE-Lig OP (version 2) (version 2) ... | reverse complement strand
GGGCCGGTGGTGCCTCGTCCCGCCGGCTCAGCCGATCAGCCGGTTACACCCGCTCGGCCGCGGATTAGCGGGTTCATACACGGATTTCGCGAGGGACTGGGCTATGCGATCGGTTTTCGGCCGATTCGGGCAATCATGTTGCTCGTGGCGATCACCAGCTTGCTCGGAATTCCTTACACGGTGTTCATTCCGTTCTACGCCGGCGAGATTTTTCATGGCGACGCGCGAGCGCTCGGCCTGATGATGACGGCTTCGGGGATCGGCGCACTCGCGGGAGCGCTTTACATGGCTTCGCGGCCGACGGTACTCGGCCTGGGGCGCAAGGTGGTGCTTGGCAGCCTGATGTTCTCGATTGGGCTGATGATCTTCTCGCACGCGCCGTACTTTTGGATGGAGCTGGTCGTGCTGCCGATCACGGGCTTTGGCCTGATGATTCAGATGGCTTCGTGCAACACAATCCTGCAGACGATCGTGGAAGACCGGATGCGGGGGCGCGTGATGAGCCTCTACACGATGGCGTTCATGGGAATCGCGCCGTTCGGCACGCTGGCAGCGGGCACGTTGGCCAAGCAGATCGGGGCGCCGCTGACGATCCTGATGGGGGGCTTCGGCTGCCTGCTCGCGGGCATCTACATCGCCAGCCAGCTCGGCACGCTCCGGCAGTTGATCCGGCCGGTGTACGTGGCGAAGGGGATTCTGAGCGATTCGGAGTGAAGACTTCTCCAAACCAAGTCGCTTTTTCGCCCCAAGCACGAAGTCTCCAAGACTTGCCCCCATTAGACGAACTATGCTGGAGTTAATCAGCCGAAGGCTCCCTTTCGGCGTCTTCGGGCCGTAGCGTCTTTGTGCTAAAAACAGGGCGAACTTTCGCCAGCCATTCCAACTCGATTCTCCTGCAGGTCTGAAACACTCAACGCATGTGCGGCATCACTGGCGGTATTTGGACCGACCCGAAGCTGGCGCTCGACGAAGCGCAGCTCGGGCGGATGACCGATGCGATCCGCCATCGTGGGCCGGACGATTGCGGCGTCTATCAGAGCGACTTTCAACTGCGCCCGCCGTATGAAGCGATGCCCGGCGTGGGGCTTGGGCATCGGCGGTTGTCGATCATCGACCTGGCGTGCGGCCATCAGCCGCTCAGCAACGAAGACGGCACGGTGTGGATCGTCTTCAACGGCGAAATTTACAACTATCTCGATCTGCGCCGCCGGCTCGAAGGTTCGGGACACAAGTTTCGCACCGATAGCGACACCGAGACGATCGTTCATTTGTACGAGGACGAAGGGGCCGCCGGGTTTGCCCACCTGAACGGCATGTTCGCCTTCGCCATTTGGGACGCGCGTCATCGCAAACTAGTACTCGGGCGAGACCGGATCGGCAAAAAGCCGCTCGTCTATCGGCACGAGCCGGGGCGGCTGCTGTTTGCGAGCGAGCTCAAAAGCATTCTCGAAGTGCCGGGCATCCCTCGCGACCTCGACCTGGCAGCCGTCGACGAATACTTGACCTATCAGTACGTGCCGCACCCGAATTGCATCTTGAAAGGCTTCCGCAAACTGCCACCAGGGCACTTTGCGGAGTATCAAGACGACCGGCTGACGGTGAAACCGTTTTGGCAGCCCGATTTCAACTTCGAACAGCCGACTTCGCAGGCAGTGGCTGCGGAGCAGGTGCGCGAGCTGCTCGATTCGTCGGTCCACATGCGGATGCGTAGCGACGTGCCGCTGGGGGCGTTTCTTTCGGGAGGCATCGATTCGTCGCTCGTCGTGGCGCTGATGCAGCGGCACGCAGCCGAACCGGTAAAAACCTTCACGATCAGCTTTCCAGAGAAGGAGTACGACGAAAGCGGCTACGCCGAGCAAGTGGCGAAGCATTTGAAGACCGACCATCGGACGATGCAAGTCACGCCCGACGCAGCCGAAGTGCTGCCGCAGTTGATCTGGCATTACGACGAGCCGTTTGCCGACAGTTCGGCCATTCCGACTTGGTACGTGTCGCAGCTAACGCGCGAGCATGTGACGGTGGCGCTCAGCGGCGATGGCGGAGACGAACTGTTCGCCGGCTACTCGCGCTATCGGGCGGTGGCCCTGGCGCAGTCGTTCGATCGGCTGCCGCCGGTGCGCAGCTTGCTGGCGTCGAGTTGGCTGCAGAAGATTCCAGTCTCTTCGCGGCAAAAAAGTCGGCTGCGGCAGTTCCGACGGTTCTGCGAAGCGCTCTCACTGCCAGCAGAGCGGCGGTATCTCGACTGGATTTCGATTTTCAACGAAACGCGGCGAGCGGAACTTTATAGCGACGAACTGCTCGCCGCGCTGCCAAACTCCGATCCGGCGACGTTCCTGCAGCGGGCCTGGCGGCGGGCCGAGCGGCGCGATGCGGTGACGGCTGCCTCGCTGGCCGACGTGACGACCTATCTGCCGTGCGACCTGATGACAAAGGTCGACATTGCGTCGATGGCGCATGGGCTGGAGGTCCGGGCGCCGTTTCTCGACTATCGGCTGGTGGAATTCGCCGCTTCGCTGCCGAGCAAGTTGAAGTACCGCCGGGGGCGGGGAAAGCGAATTCTGCATGCGGCGCTCGGCGACTTACTGCCCGAAGCGATCTGGAAGCGGCCCAAAATGGGTTTCGGCGTGCCGCTCGAGCATTGGTTCCGCGGCAAACTGAAATCGCTGCTGCACGACACGCTGCTCGACAGCCAGGCGCGCACCCGGGAACTATTTCGTCCCGAAGTCGTACGAAATTTGCTCACCGAACACGAGCAGAAGCGGTTCAACCACAGTGCCCGGTTGTGGGCCCTGCTGGTTTTGGAGCTTTGGATGCAGCGGTGGTTGGGGGAGCGGACAGTGCTGTAGCTCCTCAGCGGGGTGGCTAGTGCTGAGAAGGGTGGCTGGAGCAGAGGCGAAGCCGTTGCCCAGGACGGTGCGCGTTGACGTCATCACCAGGCCGCGGCTGTTTGCTTGGCAATGCTTCGCTTAGCCCAGGCGCCCCGCCCATTGCCTACGGGAAGTCGGTCTGGGAGCTAGCGACTACTTGGGAAGGCTGTCGCAATGGACTAAACTTCAAGGGTTGGATCGTCGACATTCGGTCGGCGGTTCGGCTGGCGATTACGGCGCTGGCGCGAGAGGCAAGGAATCGCGCGAGCGCTCCTGCCCGTCGCCAGATTTTGTGCAAGAAAGCGGTTCTGCCGGATAACTCTGCGCCTTGCGCCTCGCGGCGGAAGACGCATTTCGGACGGACCGCAGCAACGGACGATACTGCACGAGAGCTACAACAACGAGTTGGGGCTTGCGGTTTAGCGCCGCGACTGGCCCGACGCCCGTCGCACGGCGCTGGTAGGAGTGGAGTATATGAAAGATATCTTGGCGGTCATTCTGGCGGGTGGCAAAGGCTCGCGTCTGGAGCCGCTCACTCGTGACCGGGCCAAGCCTGCGGTGCCTTTCGGCGGCCTGTACCGCATCATCGACTTTACTCTCTCCAACTGTCTGAACAGCCAGTTTCGCAAGATCTTGATGCTCACGCAGTACAAAGCGATGAGCCTCGATCGCCACGTGAACCTCGGCTGGCGGCAGTACTTCAACCGCGAGCTGAACGAGTTCATCGACGTCGTGCCGCCGCAGCAGCGGATCGACGAGCAGTGGTATCAGGGGACCGCCGACGCGGTCTACCAGAACATCTACGCCCTGGAAAAGGAACGCCCCGACTATGTGGTGATCCTGGCGGGCGACCACATCTACAAGATGAACTACAAGAAGATGGTCGAGTATCACCAGCAAGTCGGCGCCGACATCACGGTCGGCGCTCTGCGGGTGAGCCCGATCGAAGCCCGCGAATTTGGCGTGATGGAGGTCGACCAGAACCAGCGGATCATCGGTTTTGAGGAGAAGGTCCCCAACCCCAAGACCATCCCTGGCGATCCCGAACACTGCCTCGCGTCGATGGGCATTTATGTGTTCACGGCCCGCTTCCTCTTCGAGCAGCTTTGCCGCGACGCCACCAAGCCGGGCAGCCGGCACGATTTCGGCCGCGACATCATTCCCGACAACATCGAGTCGAACAAGGTTTACGCCTTCCCGTTCGTCGACGAGAACCGCAAGGGAGACGCCTACTGGCGCGACGTCGGCACGCTCGACGCCTACTTCGAAGCGAACATGGATCTGATCTCGATCGATCCACAACTCAACCTGTACGACGAAGCCTGGCCGATTCGCACCTTCCAGGCGAACATTCCCCCGCCGAAGTTCGTTTTCGGCAGCCGAGGGGAGGGAGACCGCGCCGGTCGGGCGATGGACAGCATCGTCTGCCAGGGAACGATCATTTCCGGCGGCCTCGTGGAGCGGTGCGTGCTCGGCTCGCGAGTGCGCGTGAACAGCTACGCCCACGTGCAGGATTCGATCCTGTTCGACGGCGTCGACGTCGGCCGGCACGCCAAAATTCGCCGGGCGATCATCGACAAGGGCGTGAAAGTGCCGCCGGGCGTGGAAATCGGCTACGACCTGGAACTCGATCGCCGCCGCGGCTTCGCGGTGAGCGATGGCGGCGTTGTGGTGATCGCCAAGGCGGACGGCGTGGAGCACGTGCTCGAGAATCCGCCGCACGGCTAAACGGTCGGCTTCGAGTCGATTGCCGTATTGCCCATCAGTGGCTTAGCGCCGGGTTCGCGTCCCACTGCGAACTCGGCCACTTGCCTGCATTTTCCTAGCTAGCGGCCTCTGACTGCGCCGCTAGCAGCCCCAATATTTTCTATCCGTAGCCCCAATCGCGCGAAGGTTGGTGTTCGCGCAGTTTACCAGGCGGCTTATAATCCCGGCCCCCACTTTCAGTAAAGGGGCATAGGGCGATCGGGCCTTTTGTGGCATGAAGCCGCAAACAAGTTCGACGGCGGACATGGGCCATGTGGCTGGCGTCCGCTGGAAGAATCGCCGGACTCAATCGACATCGTCGTCTCAAGTCTTCACACAAAGGGAGTTGTCGTGAAAGCCATGATTCTGTGCGGTGGGCAGGGTACCCGCCTGCGTGAGCATACTGAGCTCCGCCCCAAACCCATGGTGGAGATCGGCGGCAAGCCCATTTTGTGGCACATCATGAAGCTGTATGCCTTCCACGGCATCACCGACTTCATCCTCTGCCTGGGCTACAAGGCCCACGTGATCAAGGAATACTTCCTCAACTACAAGGCGATGAACAGCGACTTCACCGTCCGCCTTGGCGAGGACAACGGCATCACGCTCCACGGCAGCTCCCACGTGCAGGAAGACTGGCGCGTAACGCTGGTCGACACGGGCGAAGAGACCATGACGGGAGCTCGCGTGCTGCGGGCTTCGAAGTATCTCGGCGACGACGAAACGTTCTGCGTCACCTATGGCGACGGCGTGTCGGATGTGAACATCCGCGCGGTGCTCGATTTCCACTTGCAGCACGGCAAGTGCGCCACGCTCACCGGCGTGCGTCCGCCGAGCCGGTTTGGCGAACTGCACACCGAAGGGGACCGCGTGGTTTCGTTCAGCGAAAAGCCGCAGATCGGTCAGGGCCTGATCAACGGCGGCTTCTTCTGCTTCCAGCGCGAGTTTTTGAACTACCTGAGCGATTCGCCCGACTGCATCCTCGAACGGGCGCCGCTCGAAAACTGCGCCAACGACGGCGAGCTGTGCGTGTTCGAGCATCCCGGCTATTGGCAATGCATGGACACCTATCGCGACTGGCAAAGCCTCGAGTCGCAATGGACCAGCGGCAACGCTCCGTGGAACGTCTGGCGTTTTGGCATCGCCGCCGAGACCAAGTCGGATGTCGCCGCGTCGCGTTCGCGCCGCGCTGCTGCAATGCTCAAGAGCGCGTAGTCGTACGGACCAGCGCTTTCCACTCACCACTCCCCTAGCCCGCCGTTGCTTAATCATGGATGTAACTTCGGCTCCATCGCTTCTCTCCGAACTGGCTGGCCGGTCGGTCTTCGTGACCGGTCATACGGGATTCAAGGGGTCGTGGCTTACGATCTGGTTAAGCCAACTGGGCGCTAAGGTGAGCGGCTACAGCCTGGCCGCTCCGACTTCGCCGAGCAACTTCGAGGCGTCGGGGGTGCGCGAGCTACTGGCTTCGCACGTCGAAGCCGACATTCGCGACGCAGCCCGGCTGCATGAATCGATCGAGGCGGCCGATCCGGAAGTGATCTTCCACCTGGCCGCCCAGCCGCTGGTGCGCGAGAGCTATCAGATTCCGCACGAGACGATGGAGGTGAACTTCATGGGCACGTGCAACGTGCTCGAATCGGTTCGCCGCCGCAACAAGCCGTGCGTTCTGGTCGTCATCACCAGCGACAAGTGTTACGAAAATCGCGAGCGTCTGTGGGGCTATCGCGAGGACGAAGCGATGGGCGGCCACGATCCCTACAGCGCGAGCAAGGGAGCGGCCGAACTGCTCGTCGCCTCGTACCGGCGCTCGTTCTTCCCGGCCCATCGCGTAGCCGAACACGGAATCAAAGTCGCTTCGGCCCGCGCGGGGAACGTCATCGGCGGCGGCGATTGGGCGAAGGACCGTATCGTTCCCGATATCGTCTCGCACCTGACGACCAACCGGCCGGTCCCGGTTCGCAGCCCGCGCTCGGTGCGTCCGTGGCAACACGTGCTGGAACCGCTCGGCGGCTACCTCACGCTCGCCGCCAAGATGCTCGCTTCCGACGAGCCCACGCTCTGCGACGGCTGGAACTTTGGCCCCAACCAGGATGGCAACGCCACGGTGCGCGAGCTGGTCGAGCAGTTCTGCGAGACGTGGGGTAGCGGAACCTGGCAGGACCTGAGCAACCCGAATCAACCGCACGAAGCCTGCCTGCTGCGGCTGTCGATCGAGAAGGCGATCGCGCAGCTCGGCTGGCGACCAGCTTGGAACTTTCAGCAGACCATCGAACACACGGCCGCCTGGTATCGCGAATTCGCCGAAGCGAAAGGAGCGTCGATGCGCGACGCTTGTCTCCGCGACATTGCCGCGTACTCGCGAGCGATGCAGCCGGCCACCGGCCGCGGTCTGCAGACTCAATCTGGCCGCGTGTCGAAGGCCGCGTAACGCCCTGCCGCAAACTCACCCCCAGCGCCACTCCGGGAAAGGATTTCCATGAGCATTGTCGACGCTCCCTGCAGCCAGCGCAAACAGCCGGTCGAAGCTGCCCCTGCCAACGGCTCTCCTTCGGCCGATCCGGAAGCGCTGCGCGCCCAGATTTTGGAGCTGACCCGCGCCTATCACGCGGCGAAGTGGCCGGAAAAGGCGTTCGTCGCCGGCCAGTCCCCCGCTCCGGTGAGCGGACGCGTCTTCGACGACGAAGACCTGGCGACGCTCGTCGATAGCTCGCTCGACTTCTGGCTTACGACCGGACGCTACGCTGCGCAGTTCGAAAGCGAGTTTGCCAAATTCATGGGGACGCGTTACGCCCTGCTGGTGAACTCCGGCTCGAGCGCCAACCTGCCGGCTTTCACCACGCTGACCGACGAAGTGCTCGGCGAGCGGCGCGTGAAGCCGGGTGACGAAGTGATCACCGTGGCTGCCGGCTTTCCGACGACCGTGAACCCGATCATCCAGAACGGCGCGGTCCCCGTGTTCCTCGACGTGGAACTTGGCACGTACAACGTCGACGTCTCGCAGCTCGAAGCCGCCCTCAGCCCCAAGACCAAGGCGATCATGATCGCCCACACCTTGGGCAACCCGTTCAATCTGGAAGCGGTCACCGCCTTCGCCAAGAAGCACAAGCTCTGGCTGGTGGAAGATTGCTGCGACGCGATCGGCGCCACCTACCAAGGCAAGAAGGTCGGCACCTTTGGCGACCTGGCAACCTGCAGCTTTTACCCGGCCCACCACATCACGATGGGCGAAGGTGGCGCGGTGCTGATCAACAGCCCGATGCTGAAGAAAGTGTGCGAATCGTTCCGCGACTGGGGCCGCGATTGCTGGTGCGAGCCGGGCAAGGACGACACCTGCGGCAAGCGGTTCGCCTGGCAACTGGGCACCCTGCCCTACGGCTACGACCACAAGTACACCTACTCGCGCATCGGTTACAACCTGAAAGTGACCGACATGCAGGCGGCTGTCGGCGTTTCGCAATTGAAGAAGGCGCCGCAGTTCATCGCCGCTCGCCGTCGCAATTTCGACCTGCTCCGCGAAGGTTTTGCCGATCTCGAACATCTGCTCCTCCTGCCCGAAGCCACGCCCGGTTCGGAGCCGAGTTGGTTCGGTTTCCCGGTAGCGGTGCGGCCTGAGAGCGGCATCGATCGCGAGGAACTGCTGAAGCATCTCGCAGCCAAGAAGATCGGCACGCGATTGCTCTTCGCGGGCAACCTGATTCATCAGCCGGCCTACAAAGGACGCCAGTACCGCGTCGTCGGCGACCTGAAGAATTCCGATTTCGTGATGAATCAGGTCTTCTGGCTTGGCGTCTATCCGGGACTGTCGCCCGAAGCGATCGAGTACATCGTTCAGTCCGTTCGCGAATTCGTGGTGCGCTGATGCCGAGCCTGGCTTCTCCGAAATTCAGCCTGTTCGCCGACGACCTCGAGCGAGTACTGTGCAAGACTCGCTCGGGTTGGGAGCAACTGCGCGGTGGCCGATTGTTCGTCACCGGCGGGACGGGCTTTTTCGGCAAGTGGCTGCTCGAAACGTTTCTGTACGCCAATCAGTCGCTCGATCTCGGCGCCGAAATGGTCGTGCTCACGCGCGATCCAGGTCGTTTCGCCGCGAGCATGTCGCATTTGGCCGATCAGCCGGCGATTCAGTTCTACGCCGGCGATGTGCGCGATTTTGAGTTTCCGGCGGGCGAATTTTCGCATGTGATTCACGCCGCCACCGAGGCGAGCGCCCAGCTCAACGAGCAATCGCCGCGACTGATGTACGACGTAATCGTCGATGGCACGCAGCGGGTGCTCGACTTTGCCCGCGCGTGCAACGCTCAGAAGTTGCTGCTCGCCAGTTCCGGCGCGGTGTACGGCCCGCAGCCGCCCGGCGTGACGCACGTCAGCGAAGAATTCACGGGCGGACCGAATCCGCTATCCCCTTCGGCCGCTTACGGCGAAGGAAAGCGCGTCGCCGAAATGCTCTGCGCCATGGCCAGCCGGCAACACGGCTTGGAAGTGCGAATCGCGCGCTGCTTTGCGTTCGTGGGCCCCTATTTGCCGCTCGACATTCATTTTGCCGTCGGCAACTTCCTGCGTGACGCGTTGAAAAATCAGCCGATTCGCGTTGGCGGCGACGGCCGGCCGATGCGGTCGTATCTGTACGCAGCCGATCTGGCGATCTGGCTTTGGACCATTTTGTTCCACGGCCAGAACTGCCGCCCGTACAACGTCGGTAGCGATCGGGCCTACTCGATTCGCGAAATCGCCGAAGCCGTGGCGCAACTCCCCGAGTCGCCGCTGCCCGTGGAAATCGCCAACCCGTCGCCGTCTTCGGCCCCCGCGTCCTACTACGTGCCGTCGATCGAGCGGGCCCGTACCGAACTGGGGCTGGAAGTCGAAGTCGACTTCGCCGCGGCGATCGCTCGCACCTATCAGTGGCACAAGAACCAAATACCCAATTAGATCACCGCTTGCCCCAACTGACCGGAGTTTACCTCGCATGCGCGTCGCCGATTACATCGCCCAACAAACGGCCCAGCACGGTGTCCGTCATGTGTTTCTCGTGACCGGCGGCGGCGCCATGCACCTGAACGACGCCTTCGGCCGCTGCGCCGATTTGCAGTATGTCTGCTGCCACCACGAGCAAGCCTCGGCGATGGCTGCCGAAGCCTACGCTCGCGTGTCGGGCCAGCTGCCGGTGGTGAACGTGACGACCGGTCCGGGCGGCATCAACGCGCTCAACGGCGTGTTCGGCGCTTGGGTCGACTCGATTCCCATGATGGTCATCTCCGGCCAGGTTCGCCGCGAGACGACGATGTTCAAGAACGGCCTGATCGGCAAAATCCGTCAGCTCGGCGATCAGGAAGCCGACATCATCGGCATGGTGAAAGGGATCACCAAGTACGCGGTGACGATCGACGAGCCGACCTCGATTCGTTACCACCTCGAACGGGCCTTCCACCTGGCGCGATACGGCCGGCCCGGTCCGTGCTGGATTGACGTGCCGGTTGACGTGCAAGGCGCGCAGATCGATCCCGATTCGCTCGTCGGCTACGATCCGGCTGAAGATGCGATTCGCTGGGAAACGCCCGACCTGTCGGCGGCCTGCGACGAAGTGCTCGCCCGTCTGCGAGCGGCGAAGCGGCCGATCGTCTATGCCGGCGGCGGTCTGCGTGTGGGCGGCTGCTACAACGAATTTCTCTCGCTCATCGACCGGCTCGGCGTGCCGGTGGTGACGGCTTGGAACTCGAACGACTTGCTCTGGAACGAGCATCCGCTGTTTGTCGGTCGCCCGGGCATCATCGGCGACCGTCCCGGCAACTTCGCCGTGCAAAACAGCGACTGCTTGCTGATGCTCGGCACCCGGCTGAACATTCGCCAGGTCAGCTACAACTGGGAGTACTTTGCTCGCGGCGCGTACAAGATGGCCGTCGACATCGACGCCGAAGAAATGCGCAAGCCGACCTGCAAGATCGACCTGCCCGTGCACGCCGATCTGCGCGACTTCCTCCCGATGCTGCAAGCCAAGGTCGAGAAGGCGCCACTCAACAAAGACTCGGAGTGGCTCGACTGGTGTAAGGAGCGCCAGCGCAAGTATCCGGTCGTCCTGCCGGAATATTGGCAGGAAACCGAAGCCGTGAATCCGTACTGCTTCATGGATTCGCTCTTCAAGCAGCTCGACGACAACGAAATCATCGCCACCGGCGACGGAACCGCGTGCGTGGCTGCCTTCCAAGCCGCCTACATTCGCCCCGGTCAGCGGTTGTTCCACAATTCGGGTTGCGCCTCGATGGGCTACGACCTGCCGGCCGCGATCGGCTGTGCGTTTTCGCGTCCTGGACAGCGCATCGTGTGCATCGCCGGCGACGGCAGCATCATGATGAACCTGCAGGAGCTGGAAACGATCGTCGGCCACAAGCTACCGATCAAGATCTTCGTGCTCAACAATCGTGGCTATCACTCGATCCGCCAGACGCAACGAGGCTTCTTCCCCGACAACGTCGTCGGCTGCGGCACCGAGTCGGGCCTGACGTTCCCGAGCTTCGAGAAGCTGGCGACCGCCTTCGGCTTGCAGTACGTCAACTGCCCGAAGCATGAAAACCTGGAATCGACCATTCGCGCGACGCTCGACGCCGAAGGGCCGGCGATTTGCGAAGTAATGCTCGACCTGAAGCAAGGCTTTGCCCCGCGTGCCAGCTCGCGCCGGCTGCCGAACGGCCAGATCGTCACCGCTCCGCTCGAGGATATGTCTCCCTTCCTCAGCCGCGAGGAGCTTGCGGCCAACATGCTCATTCCTCTCGTCGAGGAGCAATCGCCAGCCATTCCCGCGCCTCACATGCCGGTGAAGACCACTCCGGCAGCCAAGCCGGAGTTGGCGAGCGCCCGCTAAGCGAAACCACCAAACACAAGCCATTTCCTCATGACTTCCTCTGCTACCACTCGAACTGCACTCGTCACCGGCGGCGCCCGCGGCATTGGCGCGGCGATCGTCGCCGAGCTTCAAAGCCGCGGCGTGCGCGTGCTCGCCCCGCCGCGACAGGAGCTCGATCTGGCCGATCCGGCATCGGTCGAAGCCTACCTGGCTCGCCAGCGAGAAACGGGCGAGACGGTGGACATTTTGATCAATAATGCGGGGATCAACTTCATCAATCCGATCGAGAAGATCTCGCAGGAGCTTTGGCTGCAGACGTTCCAGGTGAACCTGCACTCGCCGTTTCGCCTGGTCCAAGCATTCGCGCCGGCGATGAAGGCCCAGAATTGGGGCCGAATCATCAACATTAGCTCGGTTTTCAGCACGGTAACGAAAGAACACCGGGCGGTTTATTCGACCGTGAAGTCGGGCCTGAACGGACTGACGCGAACGCTGGCCGTCGAGCTGGGTCCGAACAACGTGCTGGTGAACGCGGTCGGTCCGGGATACGTCGAAACGGAACTGACGCGGCAGAACAACTCGCCGGAAGCTCTGGAGCGAATCGTCGCCAACATTCCGCTACGGCGAATGGCCCAGCCGAGCGAAATCGCCAGGTTCGTCGCGTTCCTGTGCAGCGACGACAACACCTACATCACCGGCCAACTGCTCCTGATCGATGGCGGGTTCACCTGCCTCTGAGCCATGTTGAACATCCAAAGCAAAAGCCACCCGTACCGCGTGATCGAGTCGCCGAGCCCGCGCGCCGCGATCGAAACGCTCGAAAACCGCGATACGGCGTTCTACCTCGTCGATCGCAAGGTGGCCCAGCTTTACGAAGGCGAGTTCGCCGGCCTTATTCCGCCGGAGCGTTGCTACCAAATCGAAGCTTCGGAACACGCGAAATCGTACGAACAACTGGCGCCGATCTTCTGCTGGCTACTCGAATCGAAGTGTCGCCGCACGTCAAACCTGGTGGTCATCGGCGGCGGAGTGCTGCAGGACATCGGGTGCTTTATCGCGTCGGTGCTGATGCGCGGCGTCCGCTGGACGCTCATTCC
>Ga0180217_1003749_pt1 | contig 12570 bp, 11 predicted proteins | sample eDN3rd37CBELigOP_FD_128521 | JGI IMG/M metagenome (GOLD analysis project Ga0180217, IMG submission 128521) | Enriched Organic Plus compost microbial communities from Emeryville, California, USA - eDNA 3rd pass 37_C BE-Lig OP (version 2) (version 2) ... | reverse complement strand
GCGGAGGTTTGCGGAGAGGGGTTACGTTCTTCTGGAAAGTGAATATAAGAACAATGCGACACCGCTGCTATTTAAGTGTCCAAAACACCCAGAAAAAGAGACTAAAATTACAGTGAATAGGCTTATGAGTGGGCAAGGGTGCCGGTATTGCGGATATGAAAAGTTAAGCGAACAGATGCGATTACCCGAAGAAGTTGTAATAGCGGCTTTCAATGAAAAAGGGTATACATTGCTTGATAAATATAATAATTCTAGCCAAAAGTTGAGGTACGTGTGTAGCAAACATCAAGACTTCGTTTCTGCAATCACATACTCAGACTTAAAGCAAGGATACGGTTGTTATCATTGTGGTAGAGAACGTACAATCAAAGCCATCTCGGGGAGCGGAAGTCCTTTTTGGCGAGGAGGAACTAGTGCGCTAGGAAAATACTTACGTCAGCAAATTACCGAATGGAAACTAAAGTGGTTAAAAGAGTATGGTTACCGATGTGCAATAACTGGAGTAAATAGTAAAGAGATAGAAATACACCACCTAACAAAGCCTTTTCACATTATACGTGATGAGACACTAGCAGAGTTAGGGCTAGACGTACGTGACAAGATAAATGATTACACCACGACAGAACTACATCAAATATGCAAATTATTCATTCAGAAACACGAAGAGGTCGAAGGTGTTCCTCTTTTACGTAGCATCCATATAGAATTTCACAAATCTTTCGGTGATAGTCCCTCACTGGAAGATTTTTTAGTTTTCAAGGATGCACATACCGCCAACAAGGAGGTGACTTATGGGAAAGTTGTTTGAAAAGGGGAGTCAATACCCGCCGGCATCCGAAATTGAACGGCTCGCGAAGTATAAACGCAGCCGAGCGATATTCGACGGCCGCCTATACGAAGTCTACGAACGTGCATCGGATTTACTAAAAGATACGCCGGCCGCCGCGCAGTTATCGAAACTATACATCGCCGTTAACTTGATGGACGTAATTATTTCGAAGCCCAGCGATTTAATGGTTGGCGATCCGCCCACGTTCGAATCCGGCGAGCGCGACGACACGGCCGAGCAAGAGGCGCTTAATCGTATCGTAGAGGAAAACGATATTGTACAGCTCGTACACGAATCGGTAATCGGCGCCGGTATCCGTGGCGACGCGTGGTATAAAACGTATTATGCGCCGCGGCAAGATTACTCAGCGTTAGAATCCGCCGGCCTTCCGATTCCAACCGACGTTAAGCCGGAGCCAATTATCGAAGCGGTCGACGCAAACTACGTTTTTCCGGAACTGGCGAAAGGTTCCCGTAAGAAATTCCGTGCAATTAACGTCGCCTATATCGAATGGGTTGACGAAGGTAAGGACGAAGTACCGTATCTGAACGTAGAACGCCATTTACCGGGCTATATCGTATATGAACGTTACAAGGCGTACGCGACTGGCGTTGACAATTCGTTTGGTGTGCCGATACCGACGTTTACGATTGGTGACGCAGTACCGACGGGGCGTGAAACTAACGTTGTAGAAACAGGCGCCGACCGTCCGCTAATATTCCACGTACCATACAAATCGGTCGACGATGATTGGCGGGGCATTGGCGGTATCGAAAAGCTGGAATCCGTACTGGCGGCGATTAACGACCGTATCGTACAAATCGACTATATCCTGTGGAAGCACGCCGATCCTATTGCGTACGGTCCGGACGATATCGGAGACGACGAGGATAGTAACGGCAATGCGGTACGTTGGGGCGGTAAATATATTCCGGTCGGTAAAGAGGACGTAACGCCCGGCTATATGACGTGGAGCGGCGAATTAGACGCAGCATTCAAGGAGCTGGACATGCTCCTATCGATAGTATTCGTTGAATCCGAAACGCCGCAGTGGCTATTCGGTACGGTTATCGCAGGCTCCGATAAAGGCGGCACAGGAACGTCGCACACGGACGGCGCGGCGATTAAAGCGCGGTTCATGCCGATTTTATCGAAGGTTAAACGTATCAGAACGCACGTTGACCGGGCACTCCGAGATGCGTTGTGGACTGCGATGGTACTCGAAAACTACGCAAACGACGGCGTAGAAGGATTTACGCCATACGATCCGGTGTATCCGAAAATTAACTGGCGCGACGGCATTCCGAAGAATGAAAAGGAAGAAGCGGAGATTTATCAGATTCGTACCGGCAACAAGCCGACGCTCGACGTTAAGTCCGCTATTAAACGCATGGACGCTTACGACGATATGCAGGCGGACGAAATCGCGCAGCGGATTGAAGCGGAGGAAAAGGCGGCGGGCTTCGTTGATTCGTCTGTTTTTAACCGCGACGTAGGAGCTGATGCGTAATGACCGAACGCGATATCGAAACGTTAGTCAAAGCGTATAAGGACGCTGTTAAACGTATCCGCGCCGAGCTGCTATCGTTGGATTTAACGGATATGTCGCGGGCGGTTACGGAAGCTACTCTCCGCGAAGTCGCCGGAATCCTACGCGAGTTAAACGAAGAATCTGCGGCATGGGTCGCGGAACATATACCGGAGGTCGCACGGCAGTCGGTTGCGGAGACGGTCGTAGCGGTTGGCGCGGCTAAGACGTTACGGGAAGCGCGCGAAGTCATGACGTTTAGTCGTATGAATCAGACGCTAGTTAACGCGGTGATTGAGGATACGCAGGCGGATTTACTCGCTGTGACGCATAATATCGACCGGCGAGTTCGTTCGACCATCCGCAAAGTTACCGCGGATTCGATGCGTGCGAATATGGCGGCGGGTATTAACGGTCGACGTACGATAAGCCGGGACATTCTGTCCAACATGCGGGCGGAACTCGGTAAGGCGGTCGAAACGGGGATTATCGACGCAGCCGGCCGCCGATGGAAACCGGAAGTATACGTCGATATGGTCGTACGGACGAAAACGGCAGCGACCGCTCGTGACGTACGGGTTAACGAAGCCGTATCACGCGGCGTTATGTATGGGCGGATATCGTCGCATGGCGCAACGGATGCCTGCCGCAAATACGAAGGTAAAATCGTAAAGCTAGTACCGGAGGCGCCCGGCGAATATCCGTATATTGGCGACCTACCGCGTAACGAAATATTCCATCCGAACTGTAAGCACGTAGTTTTACCGGTTAGAAATCCGCAAGAATAGGCGCAAGCCCGACCGTACGTTATGTCGTTAAACTAAACGGAATATATCGTCGACGGACGTTAATCGGCTGAGGTAACGAAATTATGACGCATGAAAAACGAAATAAATACGTATTACCGCTTAATATTCAACTATTCGCGGAAGGTGACGATGAGGGCGGCGGTGCAGTCGATGATAAAGGCGAAGCTGGGGGAAATGACGATCCTAAACCGCTAACGTTCACGCAGGAAGAACTTGACGCGCTAATCGCGAAACGTCTCGCCCGCGAAACGAAGAAATTCGCTGACTATGACGATGTAAAAACGAAGCTATCAGAGTTTGAAAAGGCGGAGGCTGAACGTAAGCAGGCGCAAATGTCCGAACAGGAGCGGTTACAAGCGGAAGTCGAAGCCGCTAAGAAACTGGCGGAAGAAGCGGAAGCGGCGCGCGAGCAGGTGTTAACGGCGGCAAATCAACGCCTACTTAAATCGGAGTTTAAGTCACTAGCTATCGAGTTAAATATTCGTAAGGACGCGGTAGATGACGCATTTACGCTATTAGACAAGAGCGGGGTGTCGTTCGATGGCGACGATATTACGGGCGTTAAAGAAGCGGTACAGGCGTTGATTGAATCGAAACCGTACCTCGTTGAGAAAACGAAGCCGCGCGATATTGGAGGCGCAAATAATCCGCCACCAAACGGTGAGAAAACGAAGGAACAACGATTAAAAGAAGCCGCGGACAAGGCGAAACGTACCGGTCGTATCGAGGATATGGCAGCGTACGGGCTATTGAAAAGAGAATTGGAAGGTTAGGTAAAGCGTTCTGCTATTTGCGGGGCGCTTTTTCTATATACAAAAACAATAAAATTGGGGGAATTTATCAATGAGTAAAATTCTATCGGGCGCACTAATCGGAAAACGCGAATCAGTCACGGATCAACTATTGCTGCTTAATCCATACCAAACGCCATTACTTTCGATGCTGGGCTTCGGTGAGTCTGTGAATCAGACAGAACATATTTGGTACGAAGATTCTATGTTCGAGCAGGAATCCACAGTTGCGACGGCGCTAACTGACTCGGCTACAGCGCTTGTAGTTGCGGACGCTGAACCATTCCGCGTCAACCAAGTAATCAAAGTTGGCGAGGAAATGTTGCTTGTAACGGCTGTTAACGTAGGTACGAAAACACTAACGGTACAGCGCGGATATGCCGGTACAACTGCGGCTGCTGCGGACGTTGGCGCTCAAGTCGAAGTATTGTTCGTAGAAGGCGTAGAGGGTGCGGACGCTCGCGCGGCACGTTCGAAAGCGCGCGTTAAACGTAGCAACATTACGCAAATTTTCGATGACACTGTATCTATCTCCGGTACGGCGGCGGCAGTTAGCAATTACGGCATCGACAACCTGTACGAGTACGAGAAATCGAAAAAATTGCTTGAACTTGCGTTACAGCTTGAAAAAGCAGCAATTAGTGGTATCAAATTCGATACAGGAAACGTTCGTCAAATGGGCGGTTTACGCAGCTTCATTACGACTAACGTAACGAACTTAAGCGGTACTGACGACCTAACTCTTGACGTTATTACCGATTCCCTGCAGGACATCTACGGTAAAGGCGGTTTCAAAACGGGCGGTCAATACGAAATTATGGTGCCGGCAAAACAGAAACGCGCTGTCGGTAAGTTCGGTACTGATGCGGTAACGATTGAAAGAGGGGATAGTGGCCGTGGAACGGTTGTTAGCTATCTAACAACTGATTTCGGCGAGTTTCCTGTCTCCATCAACGATAACCTAGCATCTGACGAAATCATGATCGTAGATAAAAACCGTATTAAAATTCGTCCGCTGCAAGGTCGTGACTTTGCGCACGAATACCTGGGCAAGCAAGGCGACTACTACGCGGGACAAATCGTTGGTGAATACACTATCGAACTACATCAAGAAGCAGCGCACGCTCGCATTAAAGGCATTAAGTCATAATAACAGATCCGAAGTGAAGGAGTGACGAGACTTGGCGGTATTTCAATCGAAGTACCGCGAACTCGCCTTCTACGTTGACGGACGTAAACACAAGTTTTCGAACGGTGAATTTACGACCGACGACGAAAAGGTGATCGCGGTATTAACGAAGGTACGCGACGCAGTTCGCGTTGATGAGCCGGCGCAGGAGCCGGCAAAGGACGAAGATAAACCGGAGGTAAAGGACGCGGCGAAACCGGCAGCTAAAGCCGCTAGTAAGCCGAAAGCCTCCGCAAAATAACGGGAGGTGGAAACATGGCGGTAAATATAACGGACGCAGACGACTATATCGTTCTTAACTGTGTCGATAACGAGGATTGGCTTGACGCTGACGAAGCGAAAAAATTACGGATAATTAACGTCGCACATCGCAAGCTCACGACCAAGTACGCTCGATATACGATACCGGACGAGGCGGTATACGAATATGCAAACGAATTAGCAATCGCGTTTAACGATACGAACCGACTACAACAGCACGGCGTCGCCAGCTTCGGGCTTAACGGCGTGGCGAATTTTACGTTTAAGGATTGGGCGAAATCCGGACTTGACGCGTGGATTAGCGATACGGTGCTCGACTTGATTTCGGAAGCAAACGGCGGGGCTACGCTTAGTCGTCGCGCCGTGAAATGGACAGTCTTATGACGGAAGGGAGTGGTGTTGTAATATGGCGTGGATACCGTTAAGACAGACCGTCACTGTTTACCCGCCGGCCGACGACGCTTACGATCCGTGGAATCCTGCGCCGCCGGTCGAGCCTTTTACGCTGAAATGCCGCTATCAAGAGAACGTCGAAACCGTCCGTAATCAACACGGAGCCGAAGTCGTATCATCCGCGCAAATATTCCTCGATAAATATGCGCCAGTAACCGCAAGCCACGAGTTTGAGTACGTAGACGAAAGCGGAACAACGACTCGATATAAGCCGCACAATGTCGCGCGCAAACGGTGGTTAAACGGTAAGGCGATATTAACGGTGGTGTACGTATGAGTAGGAATAACGGCATAAACTTCGACTTTAGCGAAATGTTAAACGGCTTGGAGCGGAAGCTTGCGCAAGAGGAAGCGGCGGCTAAACAGGAAATGGGCGACTGCATGGACGATTTATTAGCGGAGAGTACGAATATAGCACCATTACGTAAAAGTACATTACGTAATTCAGCGTGGCAAGAGACAATTTCAACCGGAAATACCGTAGAAGGTAGCGTCTACTATTCGGCAGTAGAAAAGGGCGCGGCCGGACGATTCAATTACGCCTTAAAAGTACACGAAATGGGTGAGTATAAGAATCCAACGACCGAAAACACACGCCCAAAGTTTCTATCAGAGCCGTTAAAAAAGAACGCCGAAACGTACCGACAGCGGATTGCTAACGCGATAGGCAAGGCGGTGAAGAACGGTTGATATCGATTAATGACGTAAGGACAGCCGTTAACGCAGCGGCGCCTTATACGTATTATGCGAACGAATTTCCAACGAACGCGCCGGACGATTGCGGTTATGTGCGGCTATTCGGAGGCTTCGGGCCTTCGGAATGGACGCCGAAACAGCGACCGACGTTACAAGTTGTCGTACGTGCAAAGTCCGGTGTGACCGCGGAACAACGCGCGTGGGCCGTGTTTACTGCGTTCCACAGGCGGTTAAATTGGGCGATTGGTGCGCAGAAAGTATCGTCGTCATTCGCGGATCAGTCGGTTCCGCTATATCTCGGATTAGACGAGAACAACCGACCGATGTATAGTATTAACTTTACATTGACGTATATTAACGGACAAAGAACGAGATAGACCGTGGAGCCGGTGGCTTTGCGGTCTTTTTGCGCTTACTAAATATTAGGGGGAATTTATCAATGGCAGTAAATGCAGAGACAATTAAGCTCGGCCCATGTAAGGTAACGTTTGACGTAGGCGGCACGGAGCCTATCGTATTCGAACAGACGCAGGGCGGCGTAGTATTAACGTACGAAGAAACTACGCGAGATATTAACGTAGATCAACTCGGAACATCGCCGGCGGACGCTATCATCACCGGTCGTACAGCGACTATTGCCGTTCCAGTCGTAGAAAACGATTTGGAGAAACTTGCGGCAGTTATTCCAGGCGCGGTACTCGTAGTTGATGGAACGGACGCGACGAAAAAGCGCGTAGACGTAAGCGCGGCGAAAGTTGAACGCTTATTCAAATATGCGAAGAAAGTGCAACTGGAACCGCTAGATTCCGGTGCATCGGCGGACGATATCGTAACGCTCCACAAAGCCGCAGCACAGACGAATCTTAACTATACGTACAGCTACGATAACGAGCTTATCACTAACGTAACATTCCGCGCATTTGAGGACGCAGAGAACGGCTTAATTTCCTTCGGTGATCCTACCGCAACGGCAACGCCATAAAAACGATAAATTGACGAAAGGATAGCGTTATAACAGCGCTATCCTTTTTATGGAGGCGAAAACAATCGTGATATCACGTTTCTTTAATAAATCGGCCGGCAGCAGAGTAGGCACAGCTGAAAATTCAGTATTCCTCGGAGATAAACTCGTCGAAATTCCGAAGCTGACTCCGGCAAAGTATAAATTACTATTCGGACGTATCGAGACGCTACCGCAAATCATCGCTCGTATCGTAGAGTCCCGCGGTAACGGCGACTTCATATCGACAGCGCTAATTGGCGTTGACATCGCACTCGACGAAATCGTGGAAGTCATTTCGGTACTAACGGACGTTGACGCCGAGTATATCCGCGAGAATGCCGGTATTGACGAAATCACAACGTTCATCGCACGCACGCTCGAGCGTAACGATTTGGCGACAACGCTAAAAAACTTCCGCGCCGTCCTATCCGCAGTCAGTCCAGCGAAGCCGGTACAGGGCGGCAATCTCAACGGTTAACATTTGACGAATGGCTCGCGCAGTCAGCCGTGCGACTTGGCGTTAGTCAGCGAGCATTGGAAACGGAGTATTACCTCGTTGACATTCCGATGTTAATACAGTTCCGTACGCACGAAATCGCCGAGGAACGGCTGTATACGTTGCAAAGCTTAACGGTCGCACAGACGACGGATAAAGACGTATACGCGCGGTATGTAGACGAATTGAAATCGGGGCTTTACGTAGGCAAGACCGATGCACGGCCGGAGCCGGAACGTTTGGACCGGAACGCATTAAGTAGCCTACGAAATAAGATCGGAAGGAGGTAACGTATGAACGGAGCAGGCGGAGCAACAGACGTCGGGTCGATACGTGCCAGTTTTATATTAGATATAGCGGACGGTAAACGTAAGATGACCGAGATTAAGTCGGAGCTTGAATCGACGGCTAAGAAAGCGAAGGAATCGTCGAGCAGCTTCCGCGATATGGGCGAAGAAATTAAGCGGACGAAAGTAACGATGGACGATTTCGGTAGGGTACTTGCGGCGGTCGGATCGACGGCGGCACTCGGCAAACTTACTAATACGGTATCAACGTTAGCTAAAGAGGCGAACGCATTAAGCTCCGCGTTATCCGGCGTTAGACAGGTAGCCGGCGCGCTTAACCAAGACATAAACAAAGTGACGCAGGCGACGGAGCAGCTTGCTAATCGTGGCGTACTATCGTTAACGGAAGTGGCAACCGCGATTAAAACAGGCCTTGCGACAGGCTACGGGATCGACGAAACGGTAGCGCTCATTAATACGTTGACGGATGCTGCCGCATACAACCGCGAGGCGCATTACGAGTGGGGAGAAGCCGTCGTCGTTGCGATGCAAGGTATTAAGGCCGGTAATTCGACGCTGACCGATGCCGCGGGGATCACAACGAACCTATCCGTAATGTACGATAACTATGCTAAATCGATAGGCACTTCTGCCGGAAAGCTAACCGAAGCACAAAAAGCACAAGCCGCGTACAACGGTATGATGCAAGAAGCGTCTATATTCACTGGCAATGCAGAAACTGCGCTCGACGGATATACCGGTACGAATAACGCGTTCCGTAAATCAATCGAAGCAGCACGCGTTGAGCTAGGCGAAGCATTCCTGCCAGCGGTTGAGCGTACGACAGCCGAAATGACAACGATGATTAAAGACTTTACCGGTTGGGCGTCGCAGAACAAGGAAGTCGTAACGACAATAGGTGCAGTAACGGCCGGCGCGATGGCTTTAGCGTCTGCAATCGGTATTCTAAGCGTTGCAGTACGTGGCCTTAATACGGCGCTCGGTCCGGTTGGTTGGGCGATAACAGCGATTGGAGCGTTGGCGACCGGTATCGCAGCATATACGGCGAGTGCTACGGCGGCCAGCGAAACAGCACGCGAATTTGCAGCGAGCCAAGAATCGTTAAACGCAGCACTAGCGAAAACGAACGGACTACTTAACGCTAATCAGTTTCAGCAAATGGAAGAACAAGCGGCAACACTTGAAGAAGTGATGAAACGATATAATGCGTTGATGGACGAGTATACTTCGTTGGAAAAACGAGCGTTGGACGGCGCTGGATCGGTCGAGAATACGCATCGTATGTTCGAGCTTGGCGACGCGATTAAGGCGGTCACAAAAGAACTAAAAGATATGGGGTATGCGTCGACCGAACTCGCACAGTTTGCGCTAACGTCGATGAATAAGAAGCTCGACGAATCGCTCGGCGCACTTGTGGAGTTAACACGCCAACAGCAGCAGGCAAACATTCAAAATGTCGACGCAGTTAATCGTCTAAAGGAATTGTCTACGCAATACGACGAGTTAAACAGCCGCGAGAAGTTATCGGAGGAACAAAAGCAGCAACTAGCGAACGTTGTCCGCGACTTGAAAGCAGAGTATCCCGATTTATTGACGCAGCTTGACGAGGAAAACCGCTGGCACATCGCAAACAAAGACGCACTTGACGACTATATCGTAGGTGAAGAAAACCGCGTAAACGCAGCAATCGAAGCAGCTAAGAAAACGATTGAAGCCGCGAAGGTTGAGGCGGAAACGCGCGTTAGACTTGCGAAGCAGGCAATGGCGGAAATCGAGAACGTAGAGAAAACGCGAAATCCGGTCATTGATACGCCAGCAACACGATTAATGGGCGGTATGCTTGATCGTATGTTCGAGAATCGTAAAGGCGAGCTGCAGGACGAAGTAAACGCGGCACAATTCGAGATTAACGAAGCGAATAAGCTACTAAACGACTTAGTTATCGGGCCGGACGCCTTTCGAACAACTACGGGAACTGTAACGGACACCTCGGACAAGAAGAAACCTAAGAGTAGCAAGTCGACTCCACGTAAAAAGACAGCGGAGGAAATCGCAGCGGAGGCGTATCAAGCATCGTTAAAATATATCCAGTATAGACGCGACTTAAATAAGATGACGGAAGCGCAGGAGCTTGCCGCACTTCAAAAGTTGCAGAAACAGTACGAAAAGTATTACGACATTCGTACCGATGCAGAAGTCCGCGTATATCAACTAAAAGAACAGATAGCTGCAGCCGACGTTAAGCGCGGTAAAGAGGCGGAGAAACGTCAATTCGAAGCTTCGGCGAATTGGATCGAACAGAAAACGCGTGAAATGACGTTAGCTGGCGAGAGTGCGGACGCTATCGCGGATATGCAGCTCACCGCCTGGACTCGCGTACGTAACCGCTACGATAAAGACTCCGAATACTATAAGCGTGCTGACGACCGTTTATATAGTTTGCGCGTGGAACATATTCGTAAAACGGAGCAAGCGCAGAAAGAGGCGGAGAAGTTAGCCGCTGACGTTGCTAAAGCTACGATTAAATCGATTGAAGCGCAGAAGGACGCCGAGCTTAAAGCGCTGGACGAACGCAGAAAGGCGTTAAATAAATTCTACGACGAACAGCTCGGTAAGATCGATAGTGGAGAACGTGCGCGCGACCGGGCCGAGTTAGAGGCGGAAGCTGCAAGGTATGCCGGGGCTACATCAGAACGCGGTAGGAAACATTATGCGGAACTACTCGAACAGCTCCGCGAAATGGACGTAGAGGATCAGCGCCAGGCACTCGAAGAAGAACGCGACGCCAAACTCGAAGCACTCGACGAACAGGAGAACGATATTAAATCGTTTTACGACGATATGAAAGACGCGCTCGAAACGTTCAACGGCGACGCGATCAAGTTATATCAACTAACGGAAAATGAGCGATTAAAGGCGTTCACCTCGACGAATGCAGCGATCCTATCCGAATTAATTACGTTCAAAGCGCAGTACGATTCGATTATGGCAGGCGTAAGTACGTCCGGTAGCTCGGCTTCGGTTGTAGCGCAGATGAAGGCGAACGCGGCGGCATGGCACGGAGCGGATGCGGCAGGACGGGCGAAACTAGCAGCGGAGAATCAATCGTTAGGTCAATCGATAGGCGCTACGTATAAAGGCGGTAAGTGGCTAACGGGCGATAATATACCGTTATTCCATACGGGAGGAATCGTCGGACAAGGTAATTTCTCCGTCGGTGATCGTTTAATGCCGGACGAATTAACCGCGATTTTACGACGCAATGAGTACGTATTCACGCCGGGGCAACTTGATTCGTTATTAGCGGCGAAGGCTGGCGGAAAAGGCGATACTAACGTCAGAATAGACAAGCTCGTCGGACTAGAGATGCACGACACCGTAATGGAGGACGAAATCGACGTAAGGGCGCTCGGACGTACCGGCAACGATTTAGTCGCGGACATGATACGTAATCAATTTACGAAAGGGGAGTAGGCGGACTTGACGGAACAGTCTTATGGCTTTGCGTATAAAGGACGGCACTGTTCGGAGTTTGGCGCGCGCCTACTCCGCTATAACGTAGGAAGTCCGCAGCTTCGTGAGAACGAAGATACAGTCGCGGGGCTTGACGGCGTTATCGATTATGGAACGGAGCTCGGCAAACGGGAAATCGAAGTCGTATTCGATATTGATCCGGACGAGCGAAGTTTTAAGCGGCGGCAGTCGCAGATATTATCGTGGCTCAAACCGAAGGCGGCCGGTGTACTCGTATTTGACGACGTGCCTGACCGCTTTTTTAACGCCAAGCTAACGGGAAGTATGGCGGTAGAGCAAATCGGCAAGTACGGCGAAATCCGCGTTACGTTTAAGGCGGCCGATCCTTATTCGTATTCAACAACGGAGTCGGATAACGTTATTCTCGATTCGGACGTTGTGCTAGACGAAGAAATTACGCTCGACGCAGCGTGGTCATTTACGGTTATTAGTCCGCAGACTATTACGGTGAATAATTGGGGCTACGAAGATATTCGTCCACGCATCGTGATAACCGGTAGTTGGAACACGTTGTCGGTCGGAGGGCTTACGTATAATGCCGCGGCCAGCGGAAAGACACTCGTTATCGATGGCGAACGGGAAACGGCGCGAATAGACGGTGTATCCGTACTCGGAAACGTAACGGGCGATTTCGTAACGTTGGAGCCGGGTAATAACACGGTAACTATCGGAG
>Ga0180217_1003747_pt1 | contig 12577 bp, 10 predicted proteins | sample eDN3rd37CBELigOP_FD_128521 | JGI IMG/M metagenome (GOLD analysis project Ga0180217, IMG submission 128521) | Enriched Organic Plus compost microbial communities from Emeryville, California, USA - eDNA 3rd pass 37_C BE-Lig OP (version 2) (version 2) ... | reverse complement strand
GTCTTCAAAGCCCGGCGGCGGATTCTTGTCCTTGGTGCTGTCGTAAGTCTGTTCTTCGCGGCCGGTCAGGCGGTGCGTCATCGCCACGCTTTCGACCGAATGCACAAAGGTGACCTGGCCCTCGGGCGAAACCTTCTCGACCACCCACTTCTTCACAGAGCGGCTATCGGTCGCGGCGTTCTGCGTGGTGCCGGCCACGGTGGTGAGAATTTCCACCTGGTGCCGCACGTCCCAGAGGAACACGTCGCCATCGGCGAACTTATAACGCAGCAAGTGCTTTTCTTGATTGGCCGGTTTTTCATCGGCCGGTGTCGCGGCAGGGGCGCACGCGAAGTAGGCAATACCGGCCAGCATGGCCGCCGAACGAGCCAGAGAAAGCAGCTTCATGACGCATCCTTGCGACAAAACGAGGAGGCAACTGGCCAAAACCGGCCCCAGCCAAGACGGGCGGGCCAGTCAGGCGACACGGTTCAGACCGCGCCGCCACGCGGGTAGCCGTCGATCCGTCCGCCCCAGCCCAGCTTGGCCGACAGCGTCCGGTAGTAGCCGCGACCGGGCACTTCGACCAGCAGAAACCGCGGCTGGGCTCGTTCCACCCGCACGCGGTCGCCCGGCTCCAGCCGGCACAGCACCTGGCCATCGACCACCACGCTGGTGCCTTCGTTGGGCCGATTCGCGACCAGCTCAAACACCCGGTCGGCCGCGTCGACCACGGGCCGGTTGGTCAGGGTATGAGGGCTGATCGGCGAGATGACAAACGCATCGAGGCTTTTGCGCAATATGGGGCCGCCGGCCGACAGATTGTGTGCCGTCGAACCGATGGGCGTGCTGATGATCAGGCCGTCGCAACGATAGGTAGTTGCCCATTCTGCGTCAACATAGAAATCAAGCTCCAGCATGGAGAACGGGTAACCGTTCAGCACGGCCGCCTCGTTGAGCCCCAGCTGGCGATGGATCTCCTGGCCGTCGCGGAGCACGCTGCACTCGAACATCAAATGCTCGATGGTGTGACAGCCCTGGGCACAGACCGCAGCCAACTGGGCATCGAGTTCTTCCGGCGAAATCGCCGCCAGAAACCCTAGTCGCCCCAGATTGACGCCCACCACCGGAATCTGGCGGTAGCCCATGTGGCGGGCTGCCCGGAGGATGGTGCCATCGCCGCCCATCACGATGGCGTACTGGACGTCGTAGCTGGTCAGGTCGGCTTCCATGCCGAAATCCCACAGGCGGATCTCGGCGTGCCGCTCGATGATGCCGCGCAGGGCGGAGGCCTTAGCCTGGATCTCGGGCCGATCGCCCAGGCCAAGAACGACCACATCGATGCGCTCAACTTGCTGTGCCATGTCGCCGATCATAGGACAGTGCCGAGCCGGTAGCAACGTGGCGTCGCGAGGGCGACTAAGCCAGTAGCGGCCCACCGCCGCAGGGATGCGATCCCCCAGGCAGTGGAGGGACCGCAACCTGGGCAACCCCAGCCACTTGCGGCACCGGCCAAGCGAGGCAAACGGCCTAAATCCGACCTTGCTTTCTGGCCGATGGTTCGTAACATTAACACGCGTGCCGGGCATGCTTCGGCAGGCCGTTTGGTAGAACGCCGTTTTTGCCTAAGTGATTTCAGCCAGGCAAGATGCGGCGGAGGCCATGGCGGCATAAAGTGCCCACCAGCGACACGTAACAATTTCGGCGGCACCCGCCTTGCAGAGGTGCCGAGCCCTGAATACATTAGGGGCTTACCGCTGATCCCCTGTAGCTCAGCTGGTAGAGCAAGCGGCTGTTAACCGCTGGGTCGTAGGTTCGAGTCCTACCGGGGGAGCTTTTGGTTTTCTGCGAACCAAACCGACACAACCATAAACGCCCGGCTGCGAGTGCTTCGCCGCCGGGCGTTTTGCGTTTGAGGGGCGTCTGCTCATCATGCGACCTACCTCGACTGGCAATTCGCAAGGTACCGTCGACCATAGGCGTTACTGCCACTCCCGCCTTGGTGTCTCCAAGTCTTTCTACCCCGTGCGAATAAGCCTAGAAGCCGTAGTGAGCTTCCCACGGAAAGATGGAATGCAGCCAATGTGGCGGTCCAGCCGGCTGCGGCACCTTGAGAAAGGCCCCATCGATGAACTGGCAACAGGGAATCTCCGTGGATCCCCAAGTTTGCCATGGCAAGGCCTGCATCAAGGGCATCCGCGTTATGGTGTCGAGCGTCCTCGATAACTTTGCCGCAGGTCTCAGCCGGGAAGAAATATTAGCCAGCTATCCATCGCTGACTCCTGAAGATCTGGATGCAGCAATCACTTACACTGCTCAGTAATTGACCTCCCCCTGCTGTCGTTTGAATACACTACCGCCCCTTAAATTGCGGTTCGCGCTTTTCCATAAATGCCCGGATGCCTTCGGCGTAGTCTTCGCTCCGGAAGACCTGTTGGCGGAGTTCCTGCACGCGTTCGAAGGTGTCGGGCGTGAGCGGCGCTGCCCGGGCGAGCAGTCGCAGTTGCTCCTTCACGGCGGCGATGACCAAAGGGGCCTTGGTCGTGATCAGCCGGGCCAAGTCGTAGGTAAAGGCTTCCAGCTTTTCCAAGGGCACCAGGTGATTGAGGATGCCCCAGGTGGCCGCGTCCTCCGCGCTGACCGGAGCCGCGGTAAAGAACATCTCCTTCACCTTGTTGAGCGGCAGGCGGCGCATGAAGTGCAGCAAGCCGCCTGTGTTGTACGCCAGGCCCAGGTTGGCGGGCGTGATGGCGAACGAGCACGTTTCATCGCCAATCGCCAGATCGCAACTGAGCACCAGGTCGGTGGCTCCGCCCCACACCGAGCCGTGCACCATGGCGATCACCGGAGCGGGGAACGTATTGACGGCACGCAGCAGCCGTTCCAGCGGGTCGGAGTACTGGAGCGGGTCCGCTCCTTGAGGCAGCTCCGTGATGTCGTGACCGGCAGACCATACCTTCACGTCGGGCGTCGCCCGGATGATCACCGCCCTGGCCTTGGCCTGTTGAAACTCGGCCAGGCCAGCGATCAGCTCTTCGATCAAGGCGTGGCTGAGCGCGTTCCGCTTGGCCGGCTGGTTCAGGGTCAAGGTTCCGATGGAATCGGCAAGTTCGCTTTCGACGAACATGGAAGGCACTGCTTTCCGTGGTGGGTGTGGCTCTCGGCTGGGTGTGCGGGGAGTGTCGGCCGCTCCGCCCGGCATCGTCTGCGATTCCAGGCGACCGCTGTTCGCCAACTGTTGCCGGCAGGGCACAACTCAATGTCGCTTCAGCAAAGACAGGATCGCCTCGCGGTCGGCATCTAGCTCGGGCGGCGGCATATGATCGGTCCGCTGGGGCACGCCTGAAAGCTTAATCGGATTGCCGGCGACCTGTAAGTTGCCGATCGTCGGGTCCGCAATCGATACGATCATGTCGCGAGCGGCAACTTGCGGGTCCTTGGCCACGTCGGCAATCGAGTTGACCGGGCCGCAGGGCACGCCAGCCGCGTTCAGAACCTCGAGCCAGTCCTTGGTGGTCCGCTTTCGCAAGGTGCGTTCCAAGTCGGCCTCGAGCTGATCCACATGGGCGCGACGCAGGGCGTTTGTCTTGTAGTCGGGGTTCTCGAGCAGGTCGGGGCGGCCGATCGCGTTGGCCAACAGGGCAAACAAGTGATCGTTGCCTGCCGCAATGACCAGGTAACTGTCGTGAGTCGTATAGACCTGGAACGGCGCGATCTCCGGGTGGCGAGAGCCTTGCGGTTGCGCGATTTCTCCCAGCCGCAAGTAAGCCGTCAGGGCATCTTCCAACAGCGCCAACTGGCAATCGAGCATGGCGACATCCACCTTGGTGGCGCCGCCGCCCTGGCTGCGTTTGTAGACGGCCCCGATGATCCCGATCGCCAGGTACAGCCCAGCCGCCAGGTCGCCAATCGAAACGCCTACGCGCGTCGGCGGCGAGTCAGGCTGGCCGGTAATGCTCATGATCCCGCCCATGCCTTGCACCACCATATCGTAGGCGGCTCGCCGCGAGTATGGGCCGGTATCGCCAAAGCCAGACGCGGCTCCATAGATCAGGTCCGGGTAGCGAGCGTGCAAGGTTTCCCAGCCATACCCAAGCTTCTCCATCGTGCCAGGCCGGTAGTTCTCCACGAGCACATCGGCAATGCCTACCAACCGCTCGAAGGTTTCACGGTCGGCCGGGTCTTTCAGATTCAGGGCAATGCTCTGCTTATCGTAATTAATGGCGGCAAAGTACAGCGACTTGCCATTGGCGAACGGGCCAAAGGCACGCGAGTCGTCGCCGCTGCCGGGGATCTCCACCTTGATCACCTTCGCGCCAAGCTGGGCGAGAATCATCGTGCAGTAGGGGCCTGCCAGGACGCGAGACAGGTCCAACACAGTGATCCCTTTCAGCGGCTGATCGTGCGGGTCTTGCATTGGATCGTTCCTTCACATTGGGGTGAGAATGGTTGAGAGCCGCTTGCGGCACTGCTGTGCCATCACCGGGCCACGTAATACGCCCGGGTTGCCTCGTGCATCCGCTCCGCCAAAGGCGGCGCCGCGTACTTATCGGTCACCACTTCGATATAAGCCCCCGTGCCGCACGATTGAGCGTGGGTCAGCGCGGCATCCAGTTCGCCGCAGGTTGTCGCCCGCGCCGTGTACCAACCATCGCACCCTAGCGCTTGCGGCAATTGCTGGTAGTTCCAGGGGGCGATCTCGTTGAAGTACGAGTCGGCGTTCTTGCAAAGCACGCGTTCGATCAGGTAGCCGCTGTTGTTGAGCACGAAGATGATCGGCTTCAAACCTTGCCGGTGAAACTGGCAGATCTCCTGGGCGGTGAGCTGGTGTGAGCCGTCGCCCGTGATGAGAATCGTGCGCCGGTCTGGCGCGGCCATGGCGGCTCCGAAGGCAGCCGGCGTCGCCCACCCGATGGCGCCCCACAAGGTTTGATTGTGCAACTGCGCGCCGCGCGGTATCAGAGCTGGGCTCATTCCCAAGGCACACGTGCCCGACTCGACCACCACGGTATCGCCAGGCCGCACGAAACGAGCCCAACGTGGGTAAAGCGAGTCGGCGGTGATGCGGTCGTCGCCGCTGCCCTCGGGCTCGCCGAGATCTTGGACCGTTGGCCCATGAACGTCTGTGCGTTTCGGCAGCCGCGAGGCCAACGCCGCGAGCACGTCTTTCATCTCCACGTTTTCAAACCAGGCATGGCCGATGCGCGTGCGATGGTGCATCACGTTGATCGTCTTGGCCGGATCAAGCCTGGCCGTGAACTCGGCCGTGTTGTAATCGCTGGCCACGGCACCAATGCCCAGGACGCAATCGGCGTCCTCCACAAACTCGCGGATGCTGGGATCAGACCACAAGCCGCAGTACATGCCGATGTACCCCGGGTGCGATTCGTCGAGGACCGTCTTGTCCATCGTCATGGTCGCGAACGGCAAGCCCGAGGCATCGACCACGGCGGTAGCCAAGTCGCGCAAGCCGAGCCGCGCGATCATCATTCCCGGCAAGATGCAGGCGGTTTGGGCACGGCCGATCATGTCCGCGATGGCGTCCACCGCGCTACGGAGCGTGGCGGGGTCGCTTTGCGGCTCGCGTACCGGCTGCGGGCTGCCAATCACTGGCTGATTGGCCACGTCCCGCGGAAACGCCATGTAAACCGGCCGGCGATGGTAGAGGGCCGCCGCGATCAGCCGCTCGGTTTCCGCGATGCAGTTCTCGGGCGAAATGATTGTGCGAGCACAAACGGCCGGGGCCGTCATGTCGTAGAACAGATCGAACTCACCGTTTCCCAGCGTGTGATGGACCACGGCTCGCGCTTCCTGCGTGGCCCGGGTCGGCTGGCCGGTGAGGTGAAAGATCGGCACATGCTCCGCGTACGCGCCGGCAATGCCTGGCAGGGCGCTCAGTTCGCCGGGTCCGTAGGTGGTGTTGATCGCCGCCAGGCCCTTGATGCGAGCGTAGCCGTCGGCGGCATAGGCCGCGTTCAGCTCGTTGCAGCAGCCGATGAACCGCAAGCCTTCGGTTTCGCAGATCGCATCATTGATGGGAAAGGCGAAATCGCCAGGCACGGCGAAGTAGTCGGTCACTCCAATTTGACGCAGCCGGGCCAAAACGTACTGGATGGTGGATTGCGGCATCGTTGGCTCCTTGAGCGGCGTCGCGGCACCGGCCTGGTTAGGTGAAGAAGCGAGCAAGTGGTGGGGGCACATGGCCTTGCGGCAGGTCGCGGCCACAGGCCGCTGCTTGCCCCCCCCACGAAGACTAAGCGAGGGTGGTGGACACCTCGGCGCGCTCGCTGCGGCGCAAAGAAGAAAGAGCCGCGCAGAGAAATCGAAAGCCCCGGCAAGCTGCCGCCGGCGAGCCGTCACGCGCCAACAAAAAAAGCGAGGCCCCCCAAGGGACCTCGCTCTCAGATGTGATCGCTATCGTTATGCGGCCGCAAACCACGCCCATTGTTCGCGACTGGGCGTGCTACCGCCAAATTGCAGCGTTCTAGGCCGTGCGCGACGATTCAAACAGGAACCACACGCGGCGTTCCGTTTCGTCGATCCAGTTCTCGATCAGGCTGGCGGTGGCCACGTCGTTGTACCGGTCGCACACTTCGTGGGTCGCCCGCATGTACTGGACGAGCTGCTTGTTATCCGCCACCAGCTCCTCGAGCATCTGCTTCGGCGCGACAAAGTCGTCGTTGTTGTCGGCAATGCGCTGATGCCGGGCGATATCGCTGATCGACTTCAGGCTGGTGCCGCCGATCTTACGAGCACGTTCCGCGATATCGTCGGTCATCGCAAAGAGCTGGTCGGCTTGCTCGTCGAGCAGCAGGTGATAGTCGCGGAAATGCGGGCCGCTCATGTGCCAATGAAAGTTCTTGGTCTTCACGTAGATGGCGAACACATCGGCCAGCAGTTGACGGAGCTCATCGCAGATTGCCGCCACGCCTTCGGAAGCAAGGTCGGTGGGGGTGGCCAATGCCTGGCTCACGCGCGAACTCTGGGTCGTGGACATGGCATGCGTCCTTTCTCTTTAGTGCGATAAGGTGAATCTGACAAGAATCTTATGGAAGGTAGCATATTTTGGCTAGCGAAGCCGCCGCTTGAGCTCTTCGCCCACCTGAAGCATCGCCGCCCGCGTGCCTGGAACCTGGCTGAGAGGGTTCAGCAGGCCCCAGTCGTGAATCATGCCATTGTAGCGAACCGCGGTGACGTCCACGCCCGCCACGTCGAGTTTGCGGGCGTATTCCTCGCCTTCGTCGCGGAGCACGTCGTGGCTTGCCGTGAGCACCAGCGCCGGTGGCAGGCCGCGCAGTTCTTCGGTCATCGCCCGCAGTGGCGAGGCGTAAATCTCTGACCGTTCGCCTGGATCGGACGTGTAGTTGTCCCAGTACCACTGCATGGCGCTACGCGTCAGGAAATGGCCCGTGGCAAACTGCTGATACGAGGGCGTCTCGAAGTAGGCATCGGTCACCGGCCACATCAGAGCTTGAAAGCGGAGGTCTGGCCCGCCGCGATCCTTGGCCATGAGCGCCACCACGGCTGCCATGTTGCCGCCCGCGCTGTTGCCCACGACGGCTAGTCGCCGGCCATCGACATCGATCTCATGCCCGAATTGCGCTACCCAATCGGTCGCGGCATAGGCCTGGTTGATGGGCGTCGGGTACTGGGCCTCGGGCGAGGGCGTGTAGTTCACAAACACGGCGGTCGCGCCGGAAATGGCCACCAGGTCGCGCACCAGACGTTCGTGCGTCGGATAGTCTCCCAGCACCCAGCCGCCGCCGTGGAAGAACATGAACGCCGGTGTCACCCGCGTTTCGCCAGCGGGATGCAGGATCGTCAGATCAACGCGCTCACCGCCATGCGCGATGGAGCGCTCGGTGACGCGGGCGGGCGGCAGCTCCACCTCGACGGAGTTTTGGATCTTGGTCAGGACGGCCCTGGCCTCGACGGGCGACAGCTCTTCCAGCGGCTTGTCGGTGCTGGAGTTCACCTGTTGCAGAAACCTCCTCACGTGGCGGTCGATGGCGATGTCATGATGGGGTTCAGTTGCGTGCATGACGGTCCCTTTCTGTAGCCAGTGACGGGCAGTGAACTTGTCTTCAACCTAACTGAGCGAGCGTGGTGGACAGAATTGGGATTTCTCCCATGGATTGGCCGGGCCTTACGTTCACGCCGGGCGAGAAGATAACGCGCCTACGCGACAGCACTCCAGCATTCGCTCCGTTCGCGAGGGCGAGAAGCTCGCCCATTCGGCATCCAACGTGCAATTGCGATGCCCTAGGGGCGGTTCAATGGCGCGGTGTAACCGGGGCTCACGAAGCCCACACCAAGCCTGTACTCGGCGACGATTCACGCATACGATTTTGGCGACAGAACTTCAGCGGCCGGCACCACGAAACCCATCATTGCCGTGTTAAGTAACTGCCCACGGGAAAAGGTTTGTCGGTTGTTCCGGGCCGTGCTACACTGCCCCGGCTAATTCGTCGCGTGTCGCAGCGCCCCTGGACTTTAAGGTCCACAATCTACGTCTTGTCCGATGGGCAGGCGGTGTCTCGGTGGACACTGCTTCGGTGGCATTCTGCGCGACAATCTTCTCCATTCTGGCGGCCGATGAGCGACGATCACACGACGCAGGCCGTAGAGCGTTATCTGGGCGAACTGGCCAAACTCGAGGGCAATGCACCCGCCGAACCGTTGGTCCGCGCGCTGATCGAGCGCGCCGTCCAGCGGCTGCATGTGCTTTGCCGTTCACTGTTGCTGCGAAGTTATCCGCGGCTGGCGAGGCCTCCGCTCAATCTGCAGTCGGAGGAGATGCTCAGCGCGGTCGTTGACCGTTTGATCCGCGCCATGGAGGAAATTCGGCCCACCACCGTGCGACAATTCTTCGCGCTGGCCAATCAACATATGCGGTGGGAGCTCAACGACCTGGCCCGCAAGATGGACAGCCAGACGCCGGTGATCGATCTGCAGGAAGCCCCCGCGCCCGCGGTGGAAACCAGCGAATCGCAGCTGAGCCCCAACGCGCTGCGCATCCTGGAGGCCATCGACTCGCTGCCAGACGAAGAACGCGAGGTATTCAGCCTGGTACGCATTCAGGGAATGACGCATGCCGAGGTGGCGGCGCTCCTGGGGACTTCAACCAAGACGGTGCAGCGGCGGCTCCATCGCAGCCTGATGCTGCTCGCGGACTTGCTCGATGACCTGCGGCCCGCGGGCTCCTCGCCCGACGATACCCATTAGCAGCCGGTGCCTGGTTGCCATGCAGCGCGACGAGCGAATCAACCAATTGATCGAGGCCGTTCTCGAATCGGGACGCACCCCAGAAGAAGTCTGCGCCGATCAGCCGGACCTGCTGCCGCAGGTGAAGGCCAGACTACAACGCCTCAAAGAAATTGAATATCAGGTTGACTCGATCTTTCCGCCTGCCCGCACGCCCACGGAAACGGTGAATCAATCGGCCACGCGGGCCGAAAGCCACTTCCCGAACATCCCCGGCTACGAAGTGCTGGCGGTGCTCGGCCGTGGCGGCATGGGCATTGTCTACAAGGCGCGGCACTTGGCGCTGAAGCGCGAAGTGGCCCTGAAGATGCTGCTCGCCGGTTCGTTTGCCGGGCGGCAGGAAAGCCTGCGTTTTGCCCGCGAAGCCGAGTCCGTGGCCGCACTGCGGCATGCCAATATCGTGCAGATCTACGACTTCGGCGAGGTGGACAACTATCTGTATTACACCATGGAGTATGTCGGCGGAGGCTGCCTGGCCGATCAACTGGCCGGGCAGATTCAAACCGCCCAGGCCGCGGCCAAGATGGTGAGCGCCTTGGCCCAAGCAGTCCACGCCGCGCACGCCGCAGGCATCGTCCATCGCGATCTGAAACCGGCCAATATTCTGCTGACTTATGACGGGGTGCCGAAGATTTCCGATTTTGGCTTGGCACGCCGCTTGGACCAGGACATGGGCCTAACCCACACCGGAGCCAGGCTCGGTACGCCCAGCTATATGGCGCCCGAGCAAATGGCCGGCAACTCCGCAACGGTTGGCCCGGCCGCCGACATCTTCGCGCTGGGAGCCATTCTTTACGAGATGCTGACGGGGCACCCGCCGTTTCGCGGTGCCAGCCTATCGGACACCGAACGCAAACTGGCCACCGAGGACGCCATTCCGCCCTCGCGCTATAACCCAAGAATCCCCCGCGACCTGGAAACGATTTGCCTGAAATGCCTCGAGAAGGCGCCGCGCAATCGTTACCCATCGGCCGCCGAACTAGCCGCCGATTTGGAGCGGTTTCTGCGGCACGAACCGATTCATGCGCGGTCGATTCCGCGCACCGAACGCGTCATGCGCTGGGTGCGCCGCAATCCGATGCTGACGTCGCTGCTGGTAACGTCCTCGGTCTTGATCCTCCTGGCCGCCAGCCTGGCGATGCAGAAGTGGACCGCGGCGGCTGCCCAACGCGCCGAGCACGCGCGGCTGACCGCCCGATTTGAATCGGGCGTAGAGCTCGTTCAGGCAGGCCATTTTTCCGAAGGCCGAGCGATTCTCGACAAGCTCGGCGACGGCGGCTTTCAGGATCTGCGGCAGCGGATTGACCGCGCGCTGCGCGACTTGAAACTGCTGGAAGATTTGGAAGCGATCCGGATCCGCCGCTCCATGTTACTCTGCGATCGCGATTCTACCTGGCGTCCCGACTTACAAGCTGCGGCAGCGTACGAAGCCCTGTTCGAAACCGGCGGATACGGCGGCACGGACCAATCACCGGCGGCCGTGGTTCGGCGGCTGATGGAATCGGACATCAAGCTGCCGCTGATCGCAGCGCTGGACGACTGGGCCGTGTGCGAACCAGACGCCATGCGGCGGAACTGGGTGCTGGAGCTGGCGAGGCTTTCGTCTCCAGACTCCAGCGAATGGGAGAGCAAGAGCCGCGATCCGGCTGCCTGGATGGATCGGGAGCGGCTGGCACAACTTGCCGCCAGCGCGTTAACGGCCGGGCCATCGGCCGAGCAACTGCGAGCGTTGGGAGACCGCCTGAGCGTGGTGGGCCTCGATCCAACCGATCTGCTGGTCCACCTCCAGCAAAAGCATGTCGATAGTTTCCTGGCGAACCTGGCGCTCGCGGACCATCTTCGGGCGACCAATCCGGCCGAAGCGGTCCGTTACTATCAGGCTGCCCTGGCGATTCGGCCCCAATCGGCCACGGTGAACAACAACCTGGCGGTTGCCTTGATGAACCTGGGCCGCCCCAGCGAGGCGCTCTTGCACTACGGCCAGGCCTTGGAGCTGGCCCCGGATTCGCCGGCCATCCACTTCAACGTTGCCCAAGCCATTGCCCAGGAACGCCCTGGCGACGCGATCGAGCATCTCAAACAGGCAACGCAATTGACCCCCGACTTTGCCATGGCACATCGCGCGCTGGGCAAACTCTACCTGCAAACGCAACAGCACAACGATGCCGAGCGTTCCCTGCGAACCTGCCTGCGGTTCATCTCCGACGAAGCCCAACGTGCCGAGATCCTCGAGCTGATCGAGCGTTGCAAGGCAGAACAGCCTTAGGCCAGGCAGGCCGGTCAATGGGGCGGCATATTGGGTGACGGCTCACTACGCCCGAGCCATCGCCCGGCATGAATCCCCAAGGCGATCGCCAATGCCGCGGAAGACAGCATGATTCCCAGATGCGAAGCGAACCGCTCCACCATCGCCCCGCTGACCCCGCCGCACAGAAACAGCGTCCAAATGGCAATGAGCAAACCCGCCCGACGGAGATGCGTATCGGTAGGCCCCTCGGGGTTTTCCACGGGCAGCCGGCGATAGGCGAGTGCCAGATGCTCGGCCAGCTTATACAGCCCGCCCGACACGTACCCGATGTTGATCGGCTGCCGGCCGACGCGGGTAATCGCTGAGTTCAGCGAGCCCATCGCGGTACTCAGCAGACCCACCGACAGCCAGGGTGAATGGACATACTTGCCTGCGACGCTGTCGACGATCAAAAGCGTCAGCGCGACCACCACCGGGGTCACGCCCGAGCTCGGCTTCCGGGCGTAAAACAGCGCCGCTCCCAGAAATGCGCCGAACACAAATGTCAGGACGGCAAGCAGATTCAACGCCGCTCCCCAGGGATGCTCGGCGACGGCTTCCACCCCGGCTCGCGTGGTGTTGCCGCTCATGAACGAAGCGTACACGTTAAAGCGCAGCAGGGCATGCGCGTCGACAAAGCCGGCTACCCAGGCAAAGGTGAGCGCCTGCATGCGTTGGGTTCGATAGGCAGCATCCAGCGCGTCCACCGCTAGGGTATTCATGGCGCTCCTCGGCGCTCGGCGATTGGTTTTCTGACTTCGCGACTCCTGGCAATTAACACGCCCGCGCCGACGGCCTGGGACCATCGGCGCGGGCGGGGCATCAACAACATACAACAGAACCTTCGCACTCAGAACAGCCCAGCGCGGTCGCGTGCTAAACTACGGCGCACCGCTCGGCGCGGAGCGATTTCAAGAACGTCTCGTCCAGATCGAGATGGCCTTGCACCAAGGCCGGCGGGTTCAGCGCCAACCACTGGTTGAGCGAAATGTCGTGGTAGTGCGGATCGTTGAACACATTCAGCACCCGGACCGGCGTGGTGCCGAT
>Ga0180217_1003740_pt1 | contig 12592 bp, 8 predicted proteins | sample eDN3rd37CBELigOP_FD_128521 | JGI IMG/M metagenome (GOLD analysis project Ga0180217, IMG submission 128521) | Enriched Organic Plus compost microbial communities from Emeryville, California, USA - eDNA 3rd pass 37_C BE-Lig OP (version 2) (version 2) ... | reverse complement strand
GTTGAACTTGCGGCCCGGGGGGAGGAGAACTTTTCCCGGGCCGTATTTTTCGGGGAAAAACCGGCCCTTGTGTGAAAAAAGGCTTCGACTTGTGAAGATACCTGTTCTACAGGAGCGGAAGTTTTGGGGCTTACCCCCCCGGATCGTCCTGAATCACCCAAATCATTTATGAAACCTATTCTTACCGCCGGTGTTGCACTGGCATTCGCCGGAACCCTCTTTGCGGAAGCCCCCAAAGAGGCCGCTCCCAAAGACCAGAAGGAGAAGGCGAGCTACGCCATCGGGCTCGACATGGGCGGGAACCTCAAGTCGCTGGAGATCGACCTCGATGTCGACTTTATCGCCCGCGGCATCCGCGATGCCCTCGCAGGCAAGCCGGCCTTGAACCAGGACGAAGTCCAGGCGGCGCTGATGACGCTCCAGAAGGACATCCAGTCCAGGATGGAAGCGAAGCAGAAGGCGGCCTCCGAAACCAACGCGGCGGCTTCCAAGAAGTTCCTCGAGGAGAACGCCAAGAAGGAAGGCGTCAAGACGACCAAGAGCGGACTTCAGTACAAGATCATCAAGGAAGGCACGGGCGCAAAGCCGACGCTCGAAGACACCGTCGAGGTGAAATACAAGGGAACGCTCGTCAACGGCACGGAGTTCGACAACTCCGAGAAGCACGGTGGTGCGGTGACCTTCCCGATCAAGGGGATCATCCCCGGCTGGACGGAAGCGCTCCAGATGATGCCGGTCGGCTCCACCTGGGAACTCTACATCCCGGCGGAACTTGCCTACGGCGAGCAGGCACCGCCGATGATCGGGCCGAACCAGGCGCTGATCTTCACCGTCGAACTCGTCGGCATCAAGAAGGACGAGGCGAAGAAGGAAGAGAAGAAGTAGCTTTCATTTCAATCGCGGCAGCCGGGGCCCCCCAAAGCCCCGGCTGTTTGCGTTTTGCGGGGGTTTGCACCGGCCCGCCGCCCCTGATAAAGTTTCCTGATGTTTGAGATCAACGAGCGGGAGAAGATCGTGGAGCGGGCTTTGCTCGTCGGCGCGTACGTCGACGCGGGCGAGAAGACCGATGCCGCGAGCCTTCTGGAGGAACTGGAGGAACTCGTCAACACGCTGGGAATTCCGGTGCTGGAGCGGATGCTCGTGCACCATCGGGAGAACCATGCCCGGTTCCTGATCGGCTCCGGCAAGGCGGAGGAGATCGCCGCCCTCGTGAAAGACCGGCAGCTCGATGTCGTCATTTTCGACAACGAACTCACGCCCGCGCAGCAGCGCAACTGGGAGAAGCTGACCGGCGTGACCGTTGCCGACCGGCAGGAGATCATTCTCGACATCTTCGCCTCGCGCGCCCGCACGCGGGAGGCGCGGCTTCAGGTTGACGTCGCCCGGATGGAGTATTCCCTGCCCCGCCTGACCCGCGCCTGGAGTCACCTGGGCCAGCAGGGCGGCGGCATCGGCGCGAAGGGCGAGGGTGAAAGCCAGCTCGAACAGGACAAGCGGAAGATTCGCGGGCAGATCGACCGGCTCAAAAAGGAGCTTCAGGAGGTTCGCCGCGCCCGCGCCACGCAGCGGAAGGATCGCAAGCGCGCCCCGGTGCCCAACGCCGCGATCGTCGGTTACACGAACGCGGGGAAATCGTCGCTTCTGCGGCGGCTGACCGGTGCGGATGTCCTGGTGGAGGACAAACTTTTCGCCACGCTCGACACGACGACGCGCAAGATCGCGCTGCCGAACAAGCAGCCGCTGCTGCTGACGGACACGGTCGGGTTTGTCCGGCGGTTGCCGCACCAGCTCGTCGAATCCTTCAACGCCACGCTGGAGGAGGCGGCGCTTTCCGATTTTCTCGTCCATGTGCTCGACGCCTCGCAGCCGCGGGTGATCGAGTTCTTCAACACGACGATGCGCGTTTTGGGAGAGCTCGAAGCCGACACGCGGCAGATGGTCGTCGTCTTCAACAAAATCGACAAGGTGGAGGACCCGGGCGTGCTCGCCGGGCTGCGAATTCACTTCCCGGAGGCGCTGTTCGTTTCCGTCCGTACCGGGGAGGGGCTCGACGCGCTGGTCGACCGGCTTTGCGATTTCGTGAGCAACGGGACGCAAACCGTCGAGCTGCGCTTCCCTGCGGCGCGCGCCGATTTGCTGGCGCGCGTGCATCGCGAGGGAACGGTGCTGGAACTCGACTACGAGGGGGATGTCGCCCACCTGCGCGCCGCGCTGCCGAAACGGGCCTGCGAGGCGCTTCAGGAGTACCGGGTGTGATCGCGCCGCTTTTCGCGGGGGGTCAGAGCGTCGGGAGCGGCTGCCCCGTCAGCCGTTCGTAGGCTTCGAGGTATTTTTCGCTGGTGCGTTGGACGATGGCCTCCGGGAGTTCCGGGGCGGGCGGCGTCTTGTCCCAGTCGAGCGTTTCGAGGTAATCGCGCACGAACTGCTTATCGAAGCTCGGCGGGCTGCTGCCGACGGAATAGTCGGTGGCGGGCCAGAACCGGGAGGAGTCGGGCGTGAGGCATTCGTCGATCAGGATCACCTCGCCGTCGAGCAGGCCGAATTCGAACTTCGTGTCCGCGACGATGATCCCGCGCTCCGCCGCGTAATCGCGGCCCGCTTCGTAGAGGCGAATCGTCAGCTCCCGGATCGTTTCGGCCACGCGGTCGCCCACGATGGCGCGGCATTCGTCCCAGGAGATGTTCATGTCGTGCCCTGATTCCGCCTTGGTGGAGGGGGTGAAGAGCGTCTGCGGAAGCCGGTCGGCCTGGCGAAGCCCGGGCGGAAGCGCCTGGCCGCAGATGCCGGCGTTCTCGCGGTATTCCTTCCACCCCGACCCGGCGAGATACCCGCGGGCAACGCACTCGACGGCGAGCGGCTGCGCCTTTCGAACGATCATCGAGCGCCCGGCGAGCTGTTCGCGGAACGGCTGGAGGCGTTCGGGGAACTCCTCGAAGTCGGTGGTGAGGACGTGGTTGCGGACAAAGTCAAAGCGCCGGAACCAGAAGGTCGAAAGCTGCGAGAGGACTTCTCCCTTGTGCGGGATGGCGTTCGGGAGGATGCAGTCGAACGCGGAGATCCGGTCCGTTGCCACGAAAAGAAGGCTGTCACCGAGGTCGAAGATTTCACGGACCTTGCCGCTACGCACCTTGGGGATGCCGGGAAGATCGCAATCGAGGAGTTGCATGGGCGAACCGTAGCGGATTCGGGTTTTGTGAAAAGTCTGTTTTCAATCCGGGCGAAGCGGGTTTAAGTCAGGGAATGCAAGCTCCGTTTCCGTTCGCCGCCCCCGCCCGCCTTGTCGATTTCATGCGGCAGGCCGACCAGCCGGGCCTGATCAACCTCGCCGCCGGGGTGCCGGGGTTTGACGCGCTTCCCGCCGAGGCGCTCGGCGACGCCTTTGCGGAGGCTTTTGCGAACGAGGGGGCCGCGATGTTTGCCTACCACCACCCGGAGGGGGATCGCGAATTGCGCGAGCAGCTCGCGCAGCGGCTCCGAAGCCGGGGGGTGGAGCCGATCGGCGGCGGGGAGGTCGTGACGGCGACCGGTTGCACGCAGGCGCTTCAGGCCATGCTGGCGGTGCTGGTCAAGCCGGGCGATATCGTGGCGTGCGAGGCCCCCGCCTATTACGGGCTGCTGGAACTGATTGCCGAGGCGCAGGCGCGGGTGCTTCCGATCCCGGTGACGGGGGGGGAAGGGATCGACCTTGACGCGACGGACGAACTGCTTTCGCAATGGAAGCCGAAGTGCCTCGTGGTCTGCACCTCGCTTTCGAATCCTTCCGGAGCGAGTCTTCCCCAGGCAAACCGCGAACGGCTGGTGGAGATCTGCCGCCGTAGCGGGGTGCGCCTTATTGAGGACGACCTTTACGCCGAACTGGAGGATGCCGGCGCACCGAAGCCGTGCCGAGCGTACGACGACGGTACGACGGTTTCGTTCGTGAGCAGTTTTTCGAAAACGGTTTCGCCGGGTTTGCGCGTCGGGTACGCGGTGCCGGGGCGCGGTCTGCACGACGCTTTTGCCACGAAGAAATGCCAGCAGGATCTTCACAGCGCGGTGGTGACGGAGGTGATGCTGCGGGCCTTCATCGCGCGGGGAGCGCTGGACCCGCACCTGGCGTGGCTCAAGCAGCGCAACGCGGCGCGGCGGTCGATCGGTCTTGAGGCGATTGCGCGTGCTTTCCCGGAGGGAACGAAGGTGGAGGCGCCGACGGGTGGCTATATGCTTTGGGCGGGGCTCCCCCCGGGCGTCGACATGGCAAAGCTGCGCGAAGCGGCGCGGGCCGAAGGCGTTGTCTTCAGCGCGGGCCAGGCTTTCTTTGCCACGCCCACCCCGGGAACGCCGGTGAACTTCATGCGGATCAACTGCGCCAAGGCTAGCGAAACGGACCTCGCGCGCGGCCTGGAGATCCTCGGCCGCCTGGCAAAACAATAGTCGGCAGGGGCGACCGAATCGCAAGACTATCGATAGTGAAGGCCCGACGACCGGCGCGCCAACGCCTTGGAGGGGCGGCGCTTCCGCGCCGCTTTGGGGTTGGGCTGTGGCAGCAATCTCGGCGTACTATGCATAGCCCACCCCCCCGCCGCTTCGGGCGATTGCGAAACTGGAGTTTTGCGGAACAGGCGCATTCCCAAACAGAGTTTGGGAACGAGGGCCAACCCAAACGCAACAACCCGCAACAACCCGCAACAGCCCAAAAAGCTGCCCGAAGAATAGCCTCGAAAACAGCTCCGGCTACCCCCGCCCCTTCCCCACCTTGAACGCGCTCGGGCAGAGCGCCTGCACTTCGCACCCGGCGCAATCGGGGTTGCGCGCGAAGCACCGCCGCCGCCCGTGCCAGATGAGCCAGTGGCTGAAGTTCGTCCAGTCTTCGCGCGGAATGATCTTCATGAGATCCGCCTCGATCTTCTCGGGCGTCGTCGCCTTCGTCAGCCCGAGCCTTTGCGAAAGCCGGGCAACGTGGGTATCGACCACCACGCCCTCATTCTTTCCGAAGGCATTGCCGAGCACCACGTTGGCCGTCTTGCGCCCGACGCCCGCCAACGCGGTGAGTTCCTCCATCGTCTTGGGCACGTTTCCACCGTGCTTGGAAACCAGGTCGGCCGCCATCGCGCGGATGTTCTTCGCCTTGTTGCGGTAGAAACCGGTGGAGTGAATCGCCTCCTCCAGTTCTTCCTGCGTGGTGCGTGCGTAGTCTTCGGCCGTTCTGTAATGGCGGAAAAGCGATTCGGTGACCTGGTTGACGCGCTTGTCGGTGCACTGCGCCGAGAGAATCGTCGCCACGAGCAGTTCGAGCGGGTTCGAGAACACCAGCTCGCAGTGCGCCGTCGGATAGACCCGCGCCAACGCCTTGACGAGGGCGTCGGCACGTTCCTGTCTGGTCATTGAAGCGATTCGCGCAAGCTGTTATTTGGCTGCCGGAGCATAGCTCTGGAGCGCCTGGAGGCGTTCCTTGGCCTGGGCGGTATTCGGCGATTCGGGGTACTTGTCGATGAGGTCCTTGTACGCCCGGTACGCCTTGCGGAGCTGCCCGGGACGGGTCGGCTCCTTCGGCTTCTTGGGATCGGCCTTCTCCGGCAGCGTGGCGGCTTGCTTCTCAAGCAGTTGCCCGCCGAGCCAGAGGCCTTCCGCCGCCGGGCCGGAGACGGCCTCGTAAAAGACGGAGACGCGGATGTACTGGTCGATGGCCGCGGCCATCAGCTCTCCCGCTTCCTTGGCCTTTCCGGCGGCCGCCGCGGCGTCGCCCTGGGCATGCTGGATCTTCCCGAGGAGAAGCGTCGATTTCGCGCTGAGTTCCGCGGTGGCGGTGTTCGCCCGGATAACGGCGATGAGGAGCGTGATGGCTTCCTCGTACTTCTGCTGCTGGTAGTTGGATTCGGCGATGCCGTAGTTGGCTTCCAGCAGCTTCGGCGACCAGGCGTAATGCTGCTTGAGCTTGTTGAACATCGCGGCGGCCTCGTCCACCTTGTGCTGAACCTGCAACGCCTTGCCGAGCCCGTAAAGCGAGATGGCCTGCGCCTCCTGAATCGGCCCGGGGGCTTGTTCGGGGGCGACACCCGCCGGGAGCGGGTAATCATTGGCGAGCTTGGTGTAGACGGCGGCCGATTCTTCCACCTTGCCGGTCTCCAGCAGCGAAGCGCCATAGAGGTCAAGATCGGCGGGAGCGTAGACGAGGTCGGGATTGTAGGCGGCAGCCATCTGTTCGAGCGCCTTTTCCTTGTCCTTCTCATAGGTGAACGAAGCGAGGGTGAAGAGAATCTTGTTCCGGGCCTCCGGCGTGTTCTCGAACTTCCCGGCCAGCGTTTCGAAATATTGCGTCACCTGCTCGCTGTTCTTGAGCTGGGCGTTGAGGAGCAGTTTCTGGTTGGCCAGAAGCACCTTCAGGGCAAGGGCGACCTGCTCCGACTTCGGGTATTGCGTGAGGAGCTTTTCCGCGGCGGCGGTCGAGTTGGTGACCCCCTTGTTCCATTCGGCGCGCTGCTCCTCGTTCAAGGCGAGATAGCGCCCCTGCGACTCGGTGTGGCGGTTCCAGAGCTGCACCACGTTCAGCAGCGCGGTGGGAGCCTTCGGGTCGTTCGGGTGTTTTTCCACCATCTCGGAGTAGACGGCCACCGCCTCAAGCGGCTGCCCGCCGTTGATCTTCATCTGGCCGATGGTGTCATAAGCGTAGAAGAGCATGTTGCTTTCCGGGTAACGCTGGATGAACTCCGTAAGAACGGCGGCGACCTCGTCGAGCTTCTGGTCGCCCGTGAGGAGCGCGGCGCGCTGGAAGTAGGTATAGGGAGCTGCCTGGCTCTTCGGGAATTCGTCAGCCACCTCCTTGAAGAGCTGAAGCGCCCGGGGCTTGTCCGAACGGGCCGCTACCTGGGCGACGCCGAATTTGGCGGTCGGCACCAGCTCGCTCTGTGGGTGGGCCTTGATGAAAGCCGTCAATTCCTTCTCCGCGTTCGCGAAGTCGTTCGACATGAGGGCAAGCTGGCCGACCCAGAAGGCCGACTGCTCCGCCTGCTGCGTGCCGGCGTAGGTGTCGCGCACTTTCTTGAACCCCGCGATGGCTTCGGGAATTTTGCCGGTTTCCTTGTAGATCGTGGCGACCCCGAACTCTGCCTGCGCGGCAAGTTCAGCCTTCGGCTTGGTGGCGAGAAAGTCGCTGTAGGTTTTCAACGCTTCGTCGAAGCGCTTGAGCTGCACCATGGCGGTGGCCTGGGCGGTCAGCGTTTCCGCAACGAAGCGGCCCTTGGGATAAAGCTGCATCCCTTCCTTGAAGTATTCGATCGCCTTGGCGGGATCGGGAGGCGGCGAAAGGAACAGCGCGCCGATCACGAGCGGGAGGTTGTCCGCCGAAGGATCGCCCTTGTGTGCGGCCTGGAAGGCGTCGTATGCGGTCACCGCCTTGTCGCGCAGGTTTTGCGAGGCGTAGGTGAGCGCGGTGTAGTACGCAATCGACTTTTTCTGATCGGGCTCCTCCGCGAACTTCTGCATCTGGTGCAAAAGGACGCGGGCTTCGTCATATCCTTTCTGCTGGAAGAAAATCTGGCCGACTTTGATCTGGGATGAAACCGTCAGGTCCCCCTTCCCTTTCACGCCCTGAAGCTTCGCGCGTTCCTTTTCTTCAAGCCGCTCCAGGCGCTTGAACCCGGCCACGTCGCGATTGCGGAGGGCTTCCGTCCGGCGCTGGCCCACGGCGGCAATCCGCGCCTCCTGCGCCTTCACCATCGGCTCCTTCGGCTGGACGGCCCGGTAGGCTTCGATGGCCCGCTTCCAGTAGATCTCCTGCTGCTCCTTCGGCCCGAGCATGCCGCGGTTGAAGAGCAACTCGCCGATCTGGAACTGCGCGTCGTTAAGGAGCGCGATGTCCTTGCGCTGGGTGATGATGTCCTTGAGCAGCTTCTCGGCTTCGTCAAGGAGAGCCCCCGCGGTGGTATCGTTGGCATTCGCCTGAAGGGCGGTCGCCCCCTGGGTCGCCAGCACAAGGGCGAGGAGATATTGGCTATCAAGGATCGTCTCGCTGCGCGGGAAGCGTTGGAGGTTTCCGCGAAGGCCGCTGACAGCGTCGGCATACTTCTGGAGCTGGAACTGGCAGAGGGCGCGGCCGTAAACGGCGCTTTCCATCTGTTCGCTGTTCGGGAACTTCTGGAGGAAGATGTCGTAGTTCTTGACCGCCTCTTCAAAGCCCCGGTTCCTTGCCGACTCGTTCTCCTCTTTCCCGGCCTTTCCGGCGATCGCCTGCGGGATGATGCTGTAGCCAAGCTCCTGCAAGTCCGGGGAGACGGTCGGTTCGATGATTTTCTTCAAGTGCTCAAGGCTCTTGTCGAAGTTGCCGAGAAGGTAATGAAGGTAGCCGAGCCGGAATTGGGCTTCGTTCAGGACGAGCGACGTGGGGTAGTTCTTGATGACGCCCTCGTAGGCGGTGACCGCTTCCTCATACTGGCCCGCGTTGAAAAGCTGCAACGCGCTGGCGCTGGCTTGCTCCGCAGTGACCTGGGCTTGCGCCGTCCCGGAAACGGCAAGGGTGGTCGTGGCGAGAACCGTGGCAAACGCAAGGCGGGCTGGGAGGTGTCGAAGCTTCATAACGTCGTGCTGGGAAAAAGGCAGAATAAACAACGGGGGGCGCGCGCGCCACTCCATTTTCTCAAACCCGCGAACGGAGGACGGAGGGGAGAAACGGAAGGAACCCGGTGCGTCATTCTTTGGATGAGGACCGTTGCGCGTAATCGGGGCAAGATCAACCGAAAACAGGGCGAAAACATTGCCTGCGCCGCGTGGTCTTTCCCTGAAAAAGTTCCACGTGGAACGTCCGCTACCCTGGCATTTCACCCCGGGTTTTGGCGTTCTTGCGAATCCAGATTTCAAGCAGCGCGAGATCCACCGGGGTGATTCCGCTGATCCGCCCTGCCTGCCCGAATGTGGTTGGACGGATGGAGGAGAACTTCTGTTTCGCTTCGCGCCGGAGATCGGAGATGGAGTTGAAATCGAGGTCTGCCGGGATGGGCCGGTTTTCGGATGCCTTGTCGCGATGAATCTGCGTCTCCTGCCGCCGGATGTATCCCTCGTACTTGAGGTCCGTCTCCAGCAGGCTCCAGATGTTTTCCGGGAAGCGGTCGCGGATTTCCGCGGGGAGGCGTGTCCATGAGGCTTCCGGTCTTCGAAGCCACTGGGCCGCACGACCGCCTTCGAAGCGGGTTTCCTCCGCCAGCTTCCGCGCTTCGGCAAGCTGTTCCTGTTTCCGGGCCGTGGCTTCCCAGCGCCGGTCGCAAACGAGGCCAAGTTCCCGCGCTTTGGGGGTCAGGCGGAGGTCGGCATTGTCCTGCCGAAGCAGGAGCCGGTATTCGGCGCGGCTCGTGAACATCCGGTACGGCTCGGTGACCCCCTTGGTGACAAGATCGTCCACCATGACGCCGATGTACCCTTCGCTCCGCCCGATGTTCAAGCTCGGTTTCCCCAATAACTTGAGTGCGGCGTTGGCACCGGCCACAAGCCCTTGTGCGGCTGCCTCCTCATAGCCGGAGGTGCCGTTGATCTGGCCCGCGAAATAGAGTCCTTCGATCCGCTTCGTCTCCAGTGTCGGGAAAAGTTGCGTGGGCGGGCAGTAATCGTACTCCACTGCGTAGCCGGGGCGGAGGATTTCTGCGTTTTCCAGGCCGCGTATCGAGCGAATGAACTCGTACTGCACCTCGTAAGGAAGACTCGTCGAAATGCCGTTGACGTAAACTTCCTCGGTGTGGCGTCCCTCCGGTTCGAGGAAGAGTTGATGGTGATCCTTCTCGGAAAAGCGGACGACTTTGTCCTCGATGGAGGGGCAATAGCGCGGGCCAACCCCCTCGATCTTCCCGCAATACATTGGCGATTTATCGAGGTTGGCGCGAATGATCTCATGCGTTCTCGGATTCGTTTCCGTAATCCAACACGAGAGCTGTTCCACGTGGAACACACCGTCCCGGTATTCGTTCAGGGTAAAGAGATCGTGCGGCCCTCGCTCCAGAAGCGCGGGGACGTAGGTGAAGGAGGGGGCGGGTTCATCACCGGGCTGGCGTTCGCATTTTGAAAAGTCGATGGAGCGGGCGTTCAGGCGGCAAGGGGTGCCGGTCTTGAAGCGGCCGACCTCGAATCCCAGCCTGCAAAGGGAGTCGCTGAGGGTGGAAAGCGTGTCCCCCATTCGTCCGCCGGGCGCATTCCGGAGGCCGACATGGAGCAGTCCACGCATAAAAGTGCCGGTGGTGATTACGACGGCGCGGCAGCGAAGTTCCACCCCCATTTGGGTTCGGACGCCGACAGCGCGCCCCCCTTCCTCGACGATTTCCACGACGTTTCCTTGCTTGATCGCGATCCCTTCCGCCCGCTCGCAAGCCGCCTTGGCGCGGAATTGATACGCCTTCTTGTCGCATTGGGCGCGGGGGGAACGGACGCTCGGGCCCTTGTTGCTGTTCAGCATCCGGCACTGGATTGCGGTGGCGTCGGTATTGAGCCCCATGAAACCGCCAAGTGCGTCGATCTCCCGAACCATGTGGCCTTTCCCAAGCCCGCCAACGGCGGGGTTGCACGACATCTGCCCGATGGTATCGAGATTCTGGGTGAAGAGAGCGACCGAACAGCCAAGCCGGGCGGCAGCCATCGCGGCTTCGATGCCTGCGTGGCCAGCGCCAATGACGGCAACATCGTATGAGGTGGGATAGACGAACATGTTCTACATGGAACAATCCGGCGCCGGCGGGTTCGCTGAGTCGAAAAGAGAGCGAACCTCATGCCCGGGAATTGTCCTGTGGGGGGAAGAGTTCCTCAAATGCCGCCGCAAATCAATCCCCGGGAAATTACCTGTCCTCACAAAACGTACGAAAATCGACCCCATCCGGAAATGCGTTCTTTTGCGGTTTATAGGGTTGAAGGGGTTTCCGCGCGGTGATCACCCATTTTCGACATCAGTTCCACCAGAAAAGCGAAATTAGCACGTGATAGTTTTTTGCCCGTTTTTGAGCTCTCATCGCCCCCACGGCCCGGCGGCGGGGGAGCAAAAAGTTTTGCTGTTTACAGGCGGGGCGGACGCATGTATGTCCTTCAGCCGCGCCACGCCGACGGTAGACGAAAAGCCCCAAGGCTTTCGCGGTTTCCGGAGGTTGCGCCGCCGAAGAAGATCGGGTTCTGCGGGCTTAGCGAATTTCGCGGGATTTGCGAGATTTGCCCTTTCGCCGGGATCCCCGGTCTTCCTCTCGAGCGGTTCTTCAGACACGCGGCTCGTTTTTCGAGCCAAAAGACTGGAATGAGGTGCCAAAGCAGTTGATATTGTGAATTGACCCATCATGGAAACCGTCGTCCAAAATTCGTCCTACGCCGATGCCCCCATCAACCGGAAGCTGACCCCGGAGGAGAAAATCCGGCTGCTTCGCGACATGCAGCGCATCCGCCGATTTGAGCAGGTTTCCCTCAAATACTATAATATGGGGAAGATGGGCGGCTTCCTTCACCTCTACAGCGGGCAGGAGTCCGTAGCTGTAGGCACGATTTCCCTTCTCGGCAAAGATGACCACGTCATCACTGCCTACCGCGATCACGGCCATGCCCTCTCCGTCGGAATGACAATGGAAGAATGCATGGCCGAACTTTTTGGAAAGGCCACCGGCTGCTCCAAGGGGAAGGGCGGGTCGATGCACTTTTTCGCTCCCGATAAGAACTACTGGGGCGGCCACGGAATCGTCGCCGGGCAGACGCCTCTCGGCCTCGGCCTTGCGTACGGCCTTAAATACAAGGGGATCAAGGGATGCTGCCTCTGCTACATGGGCGACGGTGCGGTGAACCAGGGGACGTTCCACGAATCGCTCAATCTCGCCGGGCTCCAGGGGTTGCCGGTCATCTACATCATTGAGAACAACGGCTACTCGATGGGCACCAGCCTGAGCCGGTCTTCCGTTTTCCGCGAATCGCTCGCTGCCCGCGCTGAGGGGTACGATATCGAGTGGGATGTCGTCAACGGTGAGGATCTTTACGAAGTCCGCGCCAAGACGCAGGTTGCCATCGACCGCGCCCACAACGAGAGCCGCCCGACGGTGCTCGAAATCAAGACGTACCGGTATTACGGGCATTCCGTTGCCGATGCGAATGCCAAGAAGTATCGCTCCCCGGAGGAGATCGAGCTTTACAAGACTCATCACGACCCGCTTCAGCTTTTCCAGAAGCGTTTGCTGGTGGAGGGGGTGATCACCGAAGAGCAGGCCGCCGAGATCGAGCGCGCCGCGAAGGCCGAGGCCGACGCCTCCGCCCGGTTTGCCGAAGAAAGCCCCTTCCCGAGCGAGGCCGACATTTTCTCCGACGTCTACTACGAGGTGGACCACCAGACGGAAAGCGGTCGTCGCGGGAAGCACTTCTTCAACGATTGATTTGACCCGCCCCGGCTTTTTCCAGCCATCCGGGCACGCCTTTTTCCCAGCTTTTTCAGCCACTTTCAGAAATGCCGCTCATCACTTACCGCAAAGCCCTGAACGACGCGCTCGCCGAGGAACTCACCCGCGACGAAAACGTTGTGATCATGGGCGAGGAAGTCGCCGAATACAACGGCGCATACAAAGTCACCGAAGGGCTCTGGTCCCGCTTCGGCAGCAAGCGCGTGGTCGACACGCCGATC
>Ga0180217_1003739_pt1 | contig 12593 bp, 11 predicted proteins | sample eDN3rd37CBELigOP_FD_128521 | JGI IMG/M metagenome (GOLD analysis project Ga0180217, IMG submission 128521) | Enriched Organic Plus compost microbial communities from Emeryville, California, USA - eDNA 3rd pass 37_C BE-Lig OP (version 2) (version 2) ... | reverse complement strand
GTCCGGGTCGAAGAACATCATCCAGCCTCGGCTCCAGTCGCCGTCGGTCCGGCATCCGGCTTCGATGCCGTCGGACGGACACACCACCGTTGCCTTGCGGTGCGTCGCGGCGGTCAGGCGAGCGCTGGCGAAGTGGGAGATCAGCAGGTGCCGGAGCGTGTCCGTGCGGTTCTGCTGGACGAAATGCTGGTAGGACGGAAGGCCGACCCCGATGCCCACGCAGGCGATGACCATCGCCACGGCCAGTTCCAGCAGGGTGAGTCCGTGCTGGATCCGGCGGGGGCCCGGAAAGGGCGGAACGGGCGCGGCGCGCTTCCAGCGCATGGAACCTCCTGATCAATCGCATAGGGACGTTCAGGTTCGGGCAAGGCCAATCCTCCGGGCCATCGGACCAGCCCACAGATGGGGGTAGGAAATCTCCCCGCACGTCGGTCAGGGCAGGGTGGCTATACTCAGTGATCGCATTCGGGACGCCCCCATGACCGACCGCTTCCAGCTCGTCTCACCCTATTCCCCGGCCGGCGACCAGCCGCTGGCCATCCAGAAACTGGTCGAGAACTTCGAATCCGGCCTCGCCAAGCAGACCCTGCTGGGCGTGACCGGATCCGGCAAGACCTACACCATCGCCAACGTGGTCCAGGCCGTGCAGAAGCCGACCCTGGTGATGGCGCCCAACAAGACCCTGGCGGCGCAGTTGTATGGCGAGTTCAAGTCGTTCTTCCCGCACAATGCGGTGGAATACTTCGTCAGCTACTACGATTACTACCAGCCCGAAGCCTACGTGCCGTCGTCGGACACCTTCATCGAGAAGGACAGCTCGATCAACGAGCACATCGAGCAGATGCGGTTGTCGGCGACCAAGGCGCTGCTGTCGCGCTCCGACGCGCTGGTCGTGGCCACGGTTTCGGCGATCTACGGCCTGGGCGCGCCCGAGGATTACCTGTCGCTGCGGTTGATCCTGTCGCTGGGCGAGCACATGGATCAGCGCCAGTTGATCAAGCACCTCACCGAACTGCAGTACACCCGCAACGAGTACGAACTCCAGCGCGGCACGTTCCGCGTGCGGGGCGAGGTCATCGACGTGCACCCGGCCGAAAGCGACTCCGAGGCGCTGCGCATCGAACTGTTCGACGGCGACGTGGAGAACCTGACCCTGTTCGACCCGCTGACCGGCGAGACGCTGCGCAAACTGCAACGCTATACGGTCTATCCGAAGACGCACTACGCCACCACCCGCGACCGGGTCCTGACCGCCATCGATACCATCAAGATCGAGCTGAAGGAGCGCCTGGAACTGCTGTACGCGCAGAACAAGCTGGTCGAGGCGCAGCGCCTGGCCCAGCGCACCCAGTTCGATCTGGAAATGATGGCCGAGGTCGGTTACTGCTCGGGCATCGAGAACTACTCGCGCCATCTCACCGGCAAGGCGCCCGGCGAGCCGCCGCCGACCCTGTTCGATTACCTGCCGGCGGACGCGCTGCTGGTCATCGACGAATCGCACGTGACCATCCCGCAGATCGGCGCCATGTACAAGGGCGACCGCTCGCGCAAGGAAACCCTGGTCGAGTTCGGTTTCCGCCTGCCCTCGGCGCTGGACAACCGGCCGCTGCGGTTCGAGGAATGGGAGGAGCGCTCTCCCCGCAGCATCTATGTCTCGGCGACCCCGGGGCCCTACGAACTGCGGGAATCGAACGGGGAGCTCGTCGAACTCGTGGTCCGGCCGACCGGACTGGTCGACCCCGAGGTGGAGATCCGCCCGGTCGGTACCCAGGTCGACGACCTGCTGTCGGAGATCAACCTGCGCGTGTCCTGGGGCGATCGCGTGCTGGTCACCACGCTGACCAAGCGCATGGCCGAAAACCTGACCGAATACCTCGGCGAGCACGGCATCAAGGTGCGCTACCTGCATTCGGACGTGGACACGGTGGAGCGGGTCGAAATCATCCGCGACCTTCGACTGGGCAAGTTCGATGTGCTGGTCGGCATCAACCTGCTGCGCGAGGGCCTGGACATGCCGGAGGTGTCGCTGGTGGCGATCCTGGATGCCGACAAGGAGGGCTTCCTGCGCTCGACCGGATCGCTCATCCAGACCATCGGCCGCGCGGCCCGCAACCTGCGCGGCAAGGCCATCCTGTATGCGGACAAGGTGACCCGCTCCATGCAGGCGGCCATCGACGAGACTAGCCGGCGCCGCGAGAAACAGCTGGAATACAACCTCGAACACGGCATCACCCCCAAATCGGTGGCCAAGCCGATCGTCGACATCCTGGAAGGCGCGCGCACCGAGCCCGGCGAGGCCAGGTCCGGGCGCGGCAAGCGCAAGGTGGCGGAGGAGCGCGCCGAGTACGCGATCCTGGACCCGGCCCAGGCCCTGGCCCGCATCAAGGCGCTGGAGCAGCAGATGTACCAGCACGCCCGGGATCTGGAGTTCGAGGATGCCGCCCGCCTGCGCGACGAGATCCGCAAGCTCAAGGAAGCCAGCCTGGCCGGTTGATGCGTGGATCCGGCGCGCGAGCGGGGCATACCGTGCCCGCGCCGTTGCCGCAAATCCTCATGGCGGCGGCGGTTCCGCCGGGCAGGGCGGCGATGCAGGGCGGGCGTTTCGGCGGATCGCGCAAGGACATGTTGTCGGCGCGCCGGCTTCTGGGCTAGAATTCGCGCCCCTGCAAAGGGCAGACCGGGCGGTTAGCTCAGCGGTAGAGCACTACCTTGACATGGTAGGGGTCACAGGTTCGAACCCTGTACCGCCCACCACGCTTTCCAGCGTGGATTCCCGTTTGCCTTTGTTCGCCACTCCGACATCACGAGGTGGCCCGCGGAAACGCCGGCCGAGCGTGCGACATGAGCACTACCACCGCCTGAATCCGGTACTGCCCGAGGCACTGCATCCCGTAGGCGCCCTCGTGGCGCTTTTTTGTTGGCCGCGAAGCGGCCACGGGATTCGGGAGCCGAGATTGGGGATTCGCTGTCAGGTCCTGCTCGCTTCTGCGAATCCCGATTCCCCAATCCCGAATCCCGGCCTTTCCAATGATCACGATCACGCTTCCCGACGGCAGCAGCCGCCAGTTCGAACAGCCCGTTTCCGTCATGCAGGTGGCCCAGTCCATCGGCGCCGGCCTGGCCAAGGCGACCCTGGCCGGTGCGGTCGATGGTCGCCTGGTCGATGCCAGCGACATCATCGATCACGACGCCAGCCTGCGCATCATCACGCCGAAGGACGAGGAGGGCCTGGAAATCATCCGCCACTCCTGCGCGCACCTGGTCGGGCATGCGGTCAAGCAGTTGTATCCGGACGTGAAGATGGTCATCGGCCCGGTCATCGCCGAGGGCTTCTACTACGACATCTACAGCGAACGCCCGTTCACGCCGGAGGACATGGCCGCGATCGAACAGCGCATGCAGGAACTGATCGCGCAGGACTACGACGTCATCAAGAAAATGACGCCGCGCGAGGAAGTCATCCAGGTGTTCAAGGCCCGCGGCGAGGACTACAAGCTGCGCCTGATCGACGACATGCCCGAAGAGAAGGCGATGGGCCTGTACTACCACCAGGAATACGTGGACATGTGCCGGGGACCGCACGTGCCCAACACGCGTTTCCTGAAGGCGTTCAAGCTCACCCGCATTTCCGGCGCCTATTGGCGCGGCGACGCCAAGAACGAACAGCTCCAGCGCATCTACGGCACGGCCTGGGCGGACAAGAAGCAGCTCGACGCCTACATCACCCGGATGGAAGAAGCCGAGAAGCGCGATCATCGCCGCATCGGCAAGCAGCAGAACCTGTTCCACCTGCAGGAAGAGGCGCCGGGCCTGGTGTTCTGGCATCCAAAGGGCTGGGCCATCTGGCAGGTGGTCGAACAGTACATGCGCAAGGTCTACCGCGACAGCGGCTACGGCGAAGTGCGCTGCCCCCAGATCCTGGACGTCTCGCTGTGGCAGAAGTCGGGCCACTGGGACAACTACCAGGAAAACATGTTCTTCACCGAATCGGAGAAGCGCACGTATGCGGTCAAGCCGATGAACTGCCCGGGCCACATCCAGGTGTTCAACCAGGGCCTGCACAGCTACCGCGACCTGCCGATCCGCTACGGCGAGTTCGGCTCCTGCCACCGCAACGAGCCCTCCGGCGCGCTGCACGGCATCCTGCGCGTGCGCGGCTTCACCCAGGACGATGGCCACGTCTTCTGCACGGAGGAGCAGGTCGAGTCCGAAGTGACCGCGTTCCACCGGCAGGCCCTGGCGGTCTACCAGGCGTTCGGCTTCGAAGAGATCCAGATCAAGATCGCCCTGCGCCCCGAGAAGCGCCTGGGCGACGATGCCACCTGGGACAAGGCCGAGGATGCCCTGCGGGCGGCCCTGCGCAGCTGCGGGGTCGAATGGAAGGAACTGCCGGGCGAGGGCGCCTTCTACGGCCCCAAGATCGAGTACCACCTGAAGGACGCCATCGGCCGGACCTGGCAGCTGGGCACCATGCAGGTCGATTTCATGATGCCGGGCCGGCTGGGCGCCGAATACGTGGACGAAAACAGCCAGCGCCGGCATCCGGTCATGCTGCACCGGGCCATCGTGGGGTCCATGGAGCGGTTCATCGGCATCCTGATCGAGCACCATGCCGGGGCGTTCCCGGCATGGCTGGCGCCCCAGCAGGCGGTCGTAATGAATATTACGGACGCCCAGGCCGATTATGTGGATGAAGTCCGGAAAACCCTTGCAAATCAAGGATTCCGGGTGGTGGCCGATTTGCGGAACGAAAAAATCGGTTTTAAGATCCGCGAGCACACGCTGCAGCGGGTCCCCTACCTCCTGGTGGTCGGAGACCGCGAGAAGGAAAATGGCGCCGTTGCCGTGCGTACGCGATCGGGCGAGGATTTGGGCACAATGTCCGTATCCGACTTCGCCGAGCGCCTGCGCAGCGAGGGCGCGTAAAGGGTCCGGTCCCGCCTGGGGCCGGCACGATTCTCTCTGGAGACTGAAACATCAGCACCCCTGACAACAAGCAAAACCGCAAGAACCATGAAATCCGCGTGCCGCGCGTGCGCGTGATCGGTTCCGATGGCGAGATGATCGGCGTGCTCTCGCGCGACGAGGCATTGTCGATGGCCGAGGAAGAAGGCCTGGATCTGGTCGAGATCCAGCCCAACGCCGAGCCGCCCGTCTGCAAGATCATGGACTTCGGCAAGTTCAAGTTCGAGCAGCAGAAGAAGGCCAACGAAGCCAAGAAGAAGCAGAAGCAGGTCGAGATCAAGGAACTCAAGTTCCGGCCGGTCACCGACGAAGGCGACTACCAGATCAAGATGCGCAACATCCGCCGCTTCCTCGAGGAAGGCGACAAGGTCAAGGTCAACATCCGTTTCCGTGGCCGCGAGATGAGCCACCAGGAACTGGGGCGGCAGATGGCCGAGCGCATCGAGGCCGAGCTGGGCGACGAAATCGTCATCGAGTCGCGTCCGCGCCTGGAAGGCCGGCAGATGGTGATGATGATCGCCCCCAAGAAAAAGTGACCTTCCGCGCCGCGGGCGCAGGACACTTGCGGTAATCCCTCTTCCCGCGCGGGGGAGGATGAAAAGGGCGCCGTCAGGCGCTCTTCTCGTTCCCGGACGGGACGCACCGCAGGTCGGCGGCAGTCGCGCCCGGCGAACCTGCTGATTTGCAAGGAAAACCAAGTCCCTGCATAATGTGCGGCCCGGTTCGCCGGGATTGGCTGCTTGCAGCCCAGGACCCGCCACTGGTTTCTTTTGGAATCAATGGCTTACAAGCCGACTGGGGCACGGATGGAAAGCGTGGCACGGCGTGCCGCCGCCCAGGTCAGTGACATAAACCATCAAGGACATCGCAATGCCCAAGATCAAGACCCACCGGGCGGCGGCCAAGCGTTTCCGCAAGACCGCCTCCGGCAAGTACAAGGCTGGCCACGCCAACCGCAGCCATATCCTCACCAAGAAAGCGACCAAGCGTAAGCGCGGCCTGCGTGCGACGAACATCGTTCGCGCCGAGGACAGCGGCCGTCTGGACCGCATGCTTCCCTACCTCTGAGGACTGAACCATGGCACGAGTTAAGCGTGGCGTGATGGCGCGTCGCCGTCACAAGAAAGTCCTCCACCTGGCCAAGGGCTACTACAACGCCCGCCGCAAGGTGTTCCGCGTCGCCAAGCAGGCGGTCATCAAGGCGCAGCAGTACGCCTACATCGGCCGCAAGCAGAAGAAGCGCAACTTCCGTTCGCTGTGGATCACCCGCATCAACGCGGCGGCCCGCATCAACGGCCTGAGCTACAGCCGCTTCATGAACGGCCTGCAGAAGGCCGGCATCACCCTGGACCGCAAGGTGCTGGCGGACATCGCCGTGCACGATGCGACGGGTTTTGCGGCCCTGGCTGAAAAGGCGAAGGGCGCACTCGCAGCCTAAGCTGCGATCTCCACCGTAAACGCAGTACCGGCAATCCATCGCCGAACACGTGGGGAAGGGCGCGAGTCCTTCCCCATTGTTTTTTGTGGTCCCGGATCCGGGACCCGGACACGCCGAACCTCATCTGGACGATCCATGAGCGATATCGAATCCCTGTCCACCCAGGCCCTGGCCGACATAGCCGCGGCGCAGACGCCCGATGCGCTGGAGCACCTGCGCGTCACCCTGCTGGGCAAGAGCGGCAGCATCACCACGCAGCTGAAGCAACTGGGCACGCTGCCCGCCGATCAGCGCAAGAGCGCCGGCGAAGCGATTAACCGCGTCCGCGACGCCATCGGCGAAGCGCTGGCGGCGCGCAGGACGGTGCTGGAGGACGCGGAGCTGGACGCGCGCCTGTCCAGCGAAACCATCGACGTGACGCTGCCGGGCCGCAACGGTTCCCGTGGCGGCCTGCATCCGATCAGCCGCACGCTGGAGCGCATCGCCGACATTTTCGGGCGACTGGGCTACGAACTGGCCGATGGTCCGGAGATCGAGGACGACTGGCACAACTTCGAGGCGCTGAACTTCCCGCCGCACCATCCCGCGCGCGCCATGCACGACACCTTCTACTTCGGTGACGGCCGCCTGCTGCGCACCCATACCTCCGGCGTGCAGGTCCGCTACATGGACTCGCACCCGCCGCCGCTGCGCATGATTGCCGCCGGCAAGGTCTATCGCAGCGACAGCGACCAGACCCACTCGCCAATGTTCCACCAGGTGGAAGGCCTGCTGGTCGACGAGCATTCGACGTTCGCCGATCTGAAGGGCACCCTGGCCGAGTTCGTCCGCGCCTTCTTCGAACGCGATTTCGAGATGCGCTTCCGCCCCAGCTATTTCCCGTTCGTCGAGCCGGGCGCCGAGGTGGACATCGCCTGGCAGCAGCCCGACGGGAGCACCCGCTGGCTGGAAGTGCTCGGTTGCGGCATGGTCCACCCGAACGTGCTGCGCAACTGCGGCATCGATCCGGAGCGCTACACCGGCTTCGCGTTCGGCATGGGCGTGGAGCGCTTCGCGATGCTGCGCTACGGCGTCAACGATCTGCGCGCGTTCTTCGAGAACGACGTGCGGTTCCTGCGGCAGTTCGCGTAGTCGGGCACGCCCGGCGGTACGGCCGGCGCGGTGAGCGATGCGAGCGGCGCCAACCACAATGGATAGATGGCAACGGCGGGCCGAAGCCCGCCCTACGGTGACACGATGAAATTCAGCGAAAACTGGCTGCGCAGCCACGTTCCCACCCCGGCCACCCGCGACGAACTGTCGGCGGTCCTCACCGCGATCGGGCTGGAAGTCGAAGAGGTGACCGCGCTGGGCGACGGCCTGGCAGGCGTGGTGGTCGCGCGCATCGTCGAATGCGCCAAGCATCCGGAGGCGGATCGGTTGCAGATCTGCCAGGTCGACGCCGGGCAGGGAACGCTCCTGCAGATCGTCTGCGGCGCACCGAACGCGCGTCCCGGGCTGGTGGCGCCGCTCGCTATGGTCGGCGCGAACGTCGGCGGCATCGCGATCAAGGCGGCGAAGCTGCGTGGCGTCGAGTCCAACGGCATGCTCTGCTCGGCCAAGGAACTGGGTATCGACGCCGACGCTTCCGGACTGCTGGAACTGCCGGACGACGCGCCGATTGGTGCAACGATTGGCGAATACCTCGGCCTGCCGGACGCCAGCATCGAGATCAAGCTGACCCCGAATCGCGCCGACTGTTTCAGCGTGCGCGGCATCGCCTACGACGTCGCGGCCGCGCTGGGCAGCCAGGTCGAACCGCTCGAGGCCACGCCCGTTCCCGCCGGGAGCGGCGCCGCCCGCGTGATCCAACTGGATGCCGGCGAGCGCGTTCCGCGTTTCGCGGGCCGCGTGATCCAGGGCGTGGATGCCAACGCGCCCACGCCGATCTGGATGGCCGAGCGCCTGCGGCGCGCCGGTGTGCGCCCGATCAGCCTGCTGGTGGACGTCACTCAGTACGTGATGCTGGAACTCGGCCAGCCCATGCACGCATTCGATCAGGATCTGCTGGAAGGCGACGTGGTCGTGCGCCCGGCGCGCGCGGGCGAGGCGATCAAACTGCTCGATGGCCGCACCGTCACGCTGGACGAGGAATTTTTGGTGGTTTCCGATGGCCAGGGCGGCAGGGCCGCGCGCGCGGTGGCGCTGGGCGGCATCATGGGGGGATACGACACCCGCGTGACCGACATCACCCGCAACGTGTTCCTGGAGGCGGCGCACTGGATTCCTTCGGCCATCATCGGCCGCAGCCGCCGGCTGGGCATGCATACCGACGCGGGGCATCGTTTCGAGCGCGGCGTCGATCCGGAGTTGCCGCGCATCGCGGTGGAGTACGCCACCCGCCTGATCCTGGCGGTCGCCGGCGGCGTGCCGGGACCGGTGACCGAGACCGTACTGCCCGAATACCTGTCCGCACCGCCAGCCATCGGCCTGCGCCGCGCGCGGGTCGCGCGCGTGCTGGGTATCGGGATCGCCGACGCCGAAATCGAGCGGATCCTGCAGGCGCTGGGGATGCAGGTGACGCGCGAGGGCGAAGGCTGGCGGGTGGTGCCGCCCAGCCGCCGCTTCGACATCGCCATCGAAGAGGACCTGATCGAGGAACTGGCGCGCATCCACGGTTACGAGCGCATCCCCACCACCTTGCCCGGCGGCGCCACGCGCGTGGCGGTGCAGAGCGAGACCCGCGTGGATCCGCCGACGGTGCGCCGCCAACTGGCCGCGCGCGAATATCTGGAAACCGTCAACTACGCCTTCGTCGACGCCGCCTGGCTGGCGCACTGGCAGGTTGACGAAGGCGCCGTACCGCTGGCCAATCCGCTCAGCGCCGAACTGGGCGTGATGCGCACGCAGTTGCTGCCGGGCCTGGTGGCCGCGCTGGGACGCAACGTGGCGCGCCAGGCCGGACGGGTGCGCCTGTTCGAGCTGGGCAACGTTTTCCATGCCGCGGGAGACGGCGCCGCACCGGTCGAGACCCTGCGCATTGCCGCGGCGGCCTGCGGGGACGCCCGCAGCGAGCAATGGGGCGAGAAACCGGCACGCAAGGTCGATTTCCATGATCTGAAGGGAGACCTGGAGAGCCTGGCGGCCGCCGCGGGAGCCGTGCTGGAGTACCGGCCGTCCCCCCGCGCCAGCGGACATCCGGGGCGTTCGGCCGACATCTACCGGGACGGCCACCGCATCGGCTGGATCGGCCAGTTGCACCCGCGCCTCCAGCGCCAGTTGGACCTGGACGTCGATGTGCTGGCGTTCGAGGTGGATCTCGCGCCTCTCACCGAACGCGCGGTCGCGCGCGCCTCGGAACTGTCGCGGTTCCCGTCCGTCCGCCGGGATCTCGCGTTCGTCGTCGCGGAACAGGTCGCCTGGGACGCCCTGCGCCAGACCGCCCGTGAGGCCGCCGGCCCGCTGCTGCGGGATGTCCAGCTGTTCGACCGGTATGTCGGGCCGGGCGTCGAATCCGGTCAAAAGAGTCTCGCTATGGGCTTGATTTTGCAGGACAACTCACGCACTCTGACCGACCGCGACGTGGATTCCGTGGTCGCCGGCGTGGTGACCGCCATCGAGGCGGCCCACGGAGCGAAGATCCGCGGATGAACGGCGTGAAGGCAATGGCAGGACGGGTAACAGCAATAGGGGACAGGCAGAAATGGCGCTGACCAAGGCCGAGATGGCCGAGCGGCTGTTCGACGAGGTGGGTCTCAACAAGCGTGAGGCCAAGGAATTCGTGGACGCCTATTTCGACGTGCTGCGCGATGCGCTGGAGCAGGGCCGGCAGGTCAAGCTGTCCGGCTTCGGCAACTTCGACCTGCGCCGCAAGAACCAGCGGCCTGGCCGCAATCCCAAGACCGGGGAAGAGATCCCCATTTCGGCGCGGACCGTGGTGACGTTCCGGCCGGGGCAGAAACTCAAGGAGCGTGTGGAAGCCTATGCTGGATCCGGGCAGTAATCGCGAGCTACCGCCGATTCCGGCGAAGCGCTACTTCACCATCGGTGAGGTCAGTGAACTGTGCGACGTGAAGCCGCACGTGCTGCGCTACTGGGAAACGGAGTTCCCCAGTCTCGAACCGGCCAAGCGCCGCGGCAATCGACGCTACTACCAGCGCCACGACGTGCTGATGGTGCGGCAGATCCGCAGCCTGCTGTACGAACAGGGTTACACCATCGGTGGCGCGCGCCTGCGGCTGGAAGGCGAGGGTGCCCGGCAGGAGTCGGCGCTGAGCAACCAGATCGTCCGCCAGGTGCGGATGGAACTGGAAGAAATCCTGCAGTTGCTCCGCCGCTGAGCGCCAGTCCCGCGGACGCGCCTAGGAAAGCCCGGCGCGTTCCCGCTATAATCAGCGACCGCCCGCGAGGCGGACGTTTTCCAGGATTCGGGGTATAGCGCAGCCTGGTAGCGCACCAGTCTGGGGGACTGGTGGTCGTCGGTTCGAATCCGGCTACCCCGACCAACTCGCAAGAGACGAACAGGCCCGCCATGCGCGGGCCTGTTCGTGTCCGCCTGCTGCGGCCCACCTTGCGGGAACCCCCGCGCTCATGTTTAGTATTCCTTCATGCATCCGCGCGCCGAAGAGTTGATCCAGTCACTGGACCTGGCTCCCCACCCGGAGGGCGGGTACTACCGCCGTATCTTCGAATCGGCCAAGCGCACCGAAGTGAACGGCATCGAGCGTCCCACGCTCACCGCCATCAAGTATCTGCTCACCGCGGGCGTCACCAGCCGCTGGCACCGTGTCGACGCCACCGAGATCTGGGACTGGTCCGAAGGCAGTCCGCTGGAACTGTCGATGTTCGATCCGGAGAACCGCACGCTCAGCCGCGCGCAACTGGACACGTCCGCGCGCGGTGGACAGCAGGTGCAGGTGGTCAAGGCCGGCATCTGGCAAAGCGCCCGCAGCCTGGGCGACTACACGCTGATGGACTGCTCGGTGTCGCCCGGTTTCGCATGGAAAGGGTTCCAGTTGCTCGAACACGACAGCGAGATCGCCCGCCAGTTGCGCGAGGCGGGTGGCAAAGTCGCCTGAGGCACGGGAACCGGCGCACGGTCGTAGGGTCTGAGCCTGCTCCGGCGCTCCGGGCGCCTTCTCGGGAGTGCGGTGGAATGCAAGGCACTTGGTGTGTGGGTCTCCTGCTGGCGGCGTGCGTGTCGGGTGCCGCGTCGGCCCAACAGGCGCAGTCTTCGCCGTCCGCGGATGCGCGGGCATCGGTCATCGAGATGGATACGGTCGTCGTCAGCGGCGCCCAGCCGGGCCCCGGCCTGTGGCGGGTCAGCCGGGATGGGCACGTCCTGTACATCCTGGGCACCCAGTCGCCGCTGCCCAGACGGATGACCTGGCTGTCGCACGACGTGGAGCAGGTGATTGCCTCGTCGCAGGAAGCCATCAAGCCGCCGCGGGTGAAGGTGGATGCCGACATCGGCATCATCCGCGGCGCGCTGCTCATTCCATCGATGCTCAAAGCGAGGCGCAACCCGGATGATCGAACGCTTCGCGACGTATTGTCGCCGGAGCTGTACACGCGCTGGAGCGGGCTCAAGGCGCGTTATCTGGGACGAAACAAGGGCATCGAAAAATGGCGTCCGATCTTCGCCGCGCGCGAACTTTATGAAGCGGCCCTCACCCAGGCCGGGCTGGCCGAGTCAGGAATCGTCAGTCCCGTGGTCGACAAGGCCATCAAGCGGCATGGGTTGAAAGTCACCACGCCGCTGCTGGGCTTCAAGGTCGAACAGCCGAAGCAGGCGCTGAAGGAATTCGCCGGTACCCAACTGGACGACCGTGCCTGTTTCGTCGCGACCCTGGAGCGCGTGGAGAATGATCTGCCGCTGATGACCGCGCGCGCGAATGCCTGGGCGGTCGGCGACATCGACGCGCTTCGCGCCTTGCCTTACGAGGACCACAACCGTACCTGCGCACAGGTGCTCACCGAGACCGAATTCGCGCGCAGGCGCGGCGTCACCCAGGTCGCGGCCGCACTGCAGGAGAAGTGGCTGGAGGCCGCGGAAAACGCCTTGCGGGCGAACGCCTCCACGTTCGCGACCCTGCCCATTTCCGAACTGCTCAGGCCGGATGGTCCCTTGGCCCGGCTACAGGCGAAGGGCTATCAGATCGAAGCGCCGGAATGACCAGGGCGGCGCCCGCCGTGGCCGCGGAGTGAAGCG
>Ga0180217_1003735_pt1 | contig 12603 bp, 10 predicted proteins | sample eDN3rd37CBELigOP_FD_128521 | JGI IMG/M metagenome (GOLD analysis project Ga0180217, IMG submission 128521) | Enriched Organic Plus compost microbial communities from Emeryville, California, USA - eDNA 3rd pass 37_C BE-Lig OP (version 2) (version 2) ... | reverse complement strand
CGCCCCCAGGAGGGAGCGCGTGTAGTCGTCCGAGGGTGAGTCGAAGACCTGCGCGGCGGGGCCGGTCTCGACGACGCGGCCCTTGTTCATCACCGCGATCTCGTCGGAGAGGTAGCGCACCGTCTGGATGTCATGCGAGATGAAGACCATCCCGAGACCCAGCTCGTTCTTCAGGTCGGTGAGGAGGTTGAGGATCTGCGCGCGCACCGAGACGTCGAGGGCCGAGGTCGGCTCGTCGGCGACGATGACCTGCGGGTCGAGGGCCAGCGCGCGGGCGATCGCGACGCGCTGGCGCTGACCGCCGGACAGCTGCCCGGGGATCGCGCCGAGCGTCGAGGCCGGCAGGCCGACGAGCCCGATGAGCTCGCGCACCTTCTTCTCGCGCGTCGCGCGCGTGCCGATGCGGTGCACCTCCATCGGATCCATCAGCGCGTCGCGGATCGTCATGCGGGCGTTGAGCGCCGTAGCCGGGTCCTGGAAGACGACCGACAGGATGCGGCCGAGGCGACGGCGCACGCCCGGGGTGAACGAGCGCACCTCCTCGCCGTCGAACACGACCTTCCCCGACGTCGGCTTCTCCAGGCCCACGAGGACCTTCGCCGCCGTGGACTTGCCCGATCCGGACTCGCCCACGATGCCGAGGGTCTGGCCGCGGCGAACGGTGAGACTGACGCCGGCCAGCGCGTCGACGTACTGCTTGGCGAACAGGCCCGAGGCGCGGGTCTTGAACCGCACGCGCACGTCCTGCAGTTCGATGACGGGTTCGCTCATCGGCCCACTCCGATCGGCTCGACGGGGGCATCGTCGGGATGCCCGGCGTAGTAGTGCTCGGTTCCCTCGATGCGACGGCGCACCGGCGTGACGCCGGCGTTGCGCGCCGGGTCCGACGAGCGCGGCGCGAAGCGGTCGCCCGCCGGGAAGTCGCGCGGCGACGGCACGACGCCCGGCACCTGGTGCAGGCGGTCGGAGCCCGACTCGATCGAGAGCACGGCGCCGAGGAGGCCGCGCGTGTACTCGTGCACCGGCTGGGTGAGCAGCTCGCGCGTGGTGCCCTGCTCGACGACCTGGCCGGCGTACATGACGGTGATGCGGTGCGCGAGCTCGGCGACGAGGGCGAGGTCGTGCGAGACGAACACCATCGCGAACCCGAGCTCCTCGCGCAGGCGGTTCAGCAGCTCGATGACCTGCGCCTGCACCGTGACGTCGAGGGCCGTGGTCGGCTCGTCGGCGATCACGAGGCGCGGGTTGCGCGTGAGGGCCATCGCGATGAGCACGCGCTGGCGCTGACCGCCCGACAGCTCGTGCGGGTACGACGCGAGCGTGCGCTTGGGATCGAGACCGACGAGCTCGAGCAGCTCCTCGGCGGAGCGGGTGCCGCCGCGCGAGGTGAGCTGCTTCATCTGCGAGCGGATGAGCATGGCCGGGTTCAGCGAACTCAGCGCGTCCTGGTAGATCATCGCGATGTCGTGGCCGAGCAGCGCAATGCGCTCCTTCGGCGACATCTTCAGCAGGTCCTCGCCGTCGAAGAGGATCTCGCCGCGGATGTCGGCCCGCTTGTCGAGCAGCCCCATGATCGCCAGCGAGGTGATCGACTTGCCGCATCCGGACTCGCCGACGAGGGCCATCGTCTCTCCCGGGCGCACCGAGAAGTTCACGTGGTCGACGACGTCGACATCGCCGTGGCGGGGGAACGAGATGCGCAGGTCGCGCACCTCGAGCAGCGGCGTCGCGTCGCCCTCGTAGACGAGGCGGTCGCCGCGCTCGAGTTCGCGGTCGCGCAGCTCGGCGAGACGCTCCTCGAGCGGCACGACCTGGGTGGTCGCGGCGATCTTCGGCAGCCCCTCGGCCGCCACGTCGGCGTCGCTCGGGGTGTGGAGCGTCTCGAGCTCGTCGATGCCGGCGGCGACCTGCTCGGGCGTCGCGCCCTCGACCAGCGGAGCCTGGGCGGCCTCGAGGTCGTGGGTGGCCTCGTCGGCCGAGACGGCGTCGACGCTGAGCTTGCGGGCCCGCGGCGAGACCATCGCGTCGGTCATGCCCTCCGACAGGATGTTCAGGCACAGCACCGTGATCATGATGAGCAGGCCGGGGAAGAACGTCGCCCACCAGGCGCCGCTCATCAGCAGGTTGCGGCCGGCCGCGATGACGTTGCCCCACGACGGCTCGGGGTCGGGGACGCCGGCCTGCAGGAACGACAGCGACGCCTCGAACACGATCGCGTCGGCGACGAGCACCGTGGCGAACACGAGCACCGGAGCCATCATGTTGCGCGCGACGTGCTTGACGATGATCCGGGGCGTGCCGGCGCCCATGACGCGCACGGCCGAGACGTAGTCCTCGCCGTACTGGTCGAGGATGTTCGCCCGCACGATGCGGGTCAGCTGCGGCACGTAGAGGAACGCGATCGTGAGCACCAGCACCGGCAGCGACTTCCCGAACACGGCCACGAAGACCGCCGCGAGCGCGATGCCGGGGAACGACATGACGACGTCCATGACGCGCATGAGCGTCTCGGAGATCCACTTGGGCGCGGTCGCCGCGATCGTGCCGAGCACGAGCGCCGCAACGAGGGCGCACGCCGTCGCGCCGAGGCCGATGGTCAGCGAGTAGCGGCCGCCGTAGACGAGGCGCGAGAAGATGTCGCGACCCTGGCGGTCGGTGCCGAACCAGTGATCACCGCTGGGCGGCTGCACCGGCGAACCCGACGCGAGCGGGTCGTACGGGGCGACCAGCGGCGCGAAGATCGCCGCGAGGGCGATGACGGCGAGGATCGCCAGGCAGATGCCGGAGCCGAGGGACAGTGCGCCCAAGCGCAGGCCGGGCTTCGAGAGCCGTTCAGTGAGTTTGCGTCGCATGGGTCACACCGCCCGGATTCGGGGATTGATCAGCACGTACAGGAGGTCGACGATGATGTTGATCACGACGAACGCCATCGCGACGGCGAGCGTCACGCCCTGCACGAGGTTGGGCTCGTTGTTGGTCACGCCGTTGAGGATGAGGGTGCCCATGCCGGGAATGGCGAAGATGACCTCGATGACGACGGCGCCGCCGAGGAGGTAGCCGACGCGGAGGCCGAGCACCGTGACCGGGGTGATGAGCGCGTTGCGCAGCACGTTGCGTCCGACGACGACGGTGCGCGGGATGCCGGCGCCGAGGGCGGTCCGGACGTAGTCGCGGTCGAGCTCCTCGACCATCGAGGTGCGCACGACGCGCGAGAGCTGGCCGATGACGGGCACCGCGAGCGCGAGCGCCGGCAGCGTCATGCGGGCAAGCCACGCGCCGGGGTCCTCGGCGAGGGGCGGCAGGGGGCCGGATGCCGGGAGCAGGCCGAGCTGGAGCGTGAAGAGCTGGATCAGCAGGATCGCGAGCCAGAAGGAGGGCGTCGACAGCGCGGCGACGCCGAAGAAGCGGATGACCTGGTCGGGCCAGCGGTCGCGGTAGACCGCGGCGGCGACGCCGAGCGCGAAGGCGACGACGACGGCGATCAGGAGGCCGAGGAAGGTCAGCGAGAGCGTGATGGGGAACGCGCGGGCGACCTCGTCGGCGACCGGCAGGCTGCGCGCGGAGTAGGTGCCGAGGTCGCCGCGGACGAGGCCGGCGAGGAAGGCGACGTAGCGGACCAGCAGCGGGTCGTTGAGGCCGTTGGCCTGACGGTAGGCCTCGAGGGCGTCGGGCGAGGCGGTCTCACCGAGCGCGGTGCGCGCCGGGTCGACCGGCGAGAAGGACATCACGAAGAACACGAGGAACGTGATGCCCAGGATCATCAGCGGCAGCTGCAGCAGGCGCCGGCCGATGAGGCGGAGCGTGTTCGACACGTGATGCTCCTTCCTGATTCGTAACGGGGGTGCGGAGGGTGCGCACGGGGCGCACCCTCCGCGGGGTTCACTTGGCGGCCACGCCGACGTCGAGGAACGACAAGCCGGTGGTCGGGACCGGTGCGAAGCCGATGAGCTCCTGCTCGCTCCAGGCCGTGGGCAGCTTGCGGTGGAACAGCGGGTACAGCACCGCCTCCTCGGCGATCAGGTCGAACGCCTCGTTCCAGGTCTCCTGCTGGGCCTCGCCCTCCTCCTGAACGGCGGTGTCGAGCAGCTCGCGCAGCTGGGCGTACTCGGCGCTGCCGGCCCAGTTGGTGCGGGTCTGGGTCCAGACGTTCTCGCCGTACCACCAGTTCATGAGCAGGTCGGGGTCGCTGCCGAACACCGACGGGTCACCGGGGGCGACCATCACGGTGTAGTCGCCCGAATCGACCTTGGCGTACTGCGCGGCCGACTGGCCGACGTCGAGGGTCACGTCGACGCCGATGGCGTCCAGCGACTCCTTGATGAGCGGCGCGACTTCCTTCACCCAGCCGGTGTCGGTGGTCAGCAGCGTGATCGAGAGGTCCTCGACACCGGCGTCGGCGAGGAGCTCCTCGGCCTTCTCCGGGTCGTACGTGTAGACCGTCGACGCCTCGTTGTAGTTCGGGTAGGTGTCGGGCAGGAACGACGTGGCCGCGGTGGCGTTGCCGAGCATGCCGGTCTCGATGATCTTGTCCATGTCGAGGGCGTAGAAGAACGCCTGACGCACGCGGGCGTCGTCGAACGGCGCAGCCTGGGTGTTGAACATCATGAACAGCAGGCCGAAGGACTGCACGCTGTCGACGTCGGCGGTCGCGGCGAGCGAGTCGACGTCGATGTAGGGCACGTCCTCCATCGCCTGGATGGTGCCCGACGTCATCGCGGTGACGCGTGCGGCCGAGTCGGCGAGCAGGTTCCAGTTCATGCCGGCGGCCAGGGCCGGACGCGGACCGTTGTAGTCCTCGAAGCGCTCGAACACGAGCTTGTCCTCGGGCACGGCCGAGACGAGCGAGTACGGGCCCGAGCCGACGGGGTTCGCGCCGAACGCCTCGGCGTCGGCCTCGACGAGGTCCTTGGGGACGATCTTGACGATGCCCAGGCGGCTGTCCAGCAGCGAGAAGGGGTACTTCGTCTTGATCTCGACGGTGTCCTCGTCGACGGCCGTGACGGACTCGATGAAGCTGATGTAGGTCGTGAACAGCGAGCCGCTCTCGGGGTCGAGCACGCGCTCGTAGCTGTAGACGACGTCCTCCGCGGTGACGGGCTCGCCGTTCTGGAAGGTGGCGCCCTCGCGGATGTCGATGTCGTACGTGGTGTCGTCGACCTGGGTGGGCAGCTCTGCCGCGAGCGCCGCGTAGGGCTCCTTCGTGACCGGGTCGAGGTCGACGAGGCCCTCGAAGATGTGCCAGTTCGCGGCGACCGTCACGGCGCCCGACGCGATCATCGGGTCGAAGCTGCCGCTCAGCGCGTACGAGATTCCGGCTTCGATGACGCCGTCCGGGTCGACGGTGGCGGTCGACGAAGACCCCGAATCCGTCGATGCGGCGCCGCCGCCGCATCCGGCCAGCACGAGCGCAGTGGCCACGGTGCCCGCCGCTACGACCGCGAAACGTCCCGCTCGACGGCGAGAGGTGAATCGGTTCATGTGTGCTCCAGTTGATGTGGAAGGACGCCTTGTACGACATCAGACGTCGGACGTACTATAAACACACGACGGGCGCTCCCGACAACCGCGGAAACGAACTTGTAATCTTCGGGAGGATCACACCGGATGGGAGGCTCCCGAATGCCTGTGCAGGCCAAGCGCGGTTCGCGCATGCGGCGCTCCACCACGGCCGATCAGATCAAGCAGCTGATCCTCACGCGCGGGCTCAAGCCCGGGGACGCGCTGCCGACCGAGGCCGAGCTGTGCGAGACGCTCGACGTGTCGCGGTCGTCGGTCCGCGAGGCCATCCGCACGCTCTCCTCCCTCGACATCGTCGACGTGCGGCACGGCCACGGCACCTACGTGGGCCAGATGTCGCTCGACCCGATGGTCGAGGCGCTGGTCTTCCGCGGGGTGCTCTCCCCCGACGAGTCGGTCGACGCGCTGCGCGAAGTCGTCGAGATCCGGCTCGCGCTGGATCTCGCCATGGCGGAGCGGGTGGTCGCCGGGGCGCAGGATGCCGACCACGAGGAGCTGGAAGCCCTCGTCGCCGAGATGGTGGAGAAGGCCGGACGCGGCGAGACGTTCCTCGAGGCGGACCGCTCGTTCCACACCAAACTGTTCTCCGTGACGGGGAACCGCCTGGCCGAGCAGCTCGTCGGGGCATTCTGGGACGTGCACACCGCGGTGATCCCGCAGCTGGGCATCGTCCAGCCGGCCGACATCGAGCTTACCGCTCGCGCCCACGGCGACATGCTCGACGCCGCCCGCCGCGGCGACGTGGACGCGTATCGCAAGGCGGTCACCGCGCACTACGACCCGCTGCAGCGCACGCTGGCGTCGGCCCACTGATGTCCGAGGGCGCGATCCCCGCGGCGACGCCCGCCGTCCCCGTCGCGCCCGGGCTGCGCGCCGCCCTCGCGGACCTCGCGACGGCGCTCCCCACCGATCTCAGGACGGTCGAGGACGTCCTCGCGTACCGCGCCGCCGGTGCCGCGCGGGCCACGACCGCCGCCGAGATCGCGGCGCGTCTGAACCTGTCGTTCGACGACGTCGTCGTCGCCGGGTCGGAGGTCACGGTGTTCCGCGCGGTGCGGAATCCCGCCGCTCGCGTCGTGTTCCTGCACGGCGGCGGGCTCGTCGCCGGATGCCGGTTCGACGGCGCCGACGTCCTCGCGCGGCACGCCCGCGAGCTGTCGCTCGAGGTGTGGACGGCGGAGTATCCGCTGGCGCCCGAGCATCGCTTCGACGAGATGGTCGCCGCGGCCGTCGAGGTCGTCGCGGCCGCCGTCGCGGAGGGCCTGCCCGTCATCCTCGCCGGGCAGAGCGCCGGCGGCGGCGTCGCGGCGGCGACGGCGCTGGAGTGCCGCGAGCGCGGCATTCCTCTCCTCGGTCAGCTGCTGATCTGCCCCATGCTCTCGCGCGTCGACACCCCCTCCATCCGGCAGTACCCGCGGGACGTGTCGTGGAGCCCGGTGAGCAGTGCCACCGCGTGGCGCATGGCGCTCGACGGCTCGGACGCGCTCCCGCCCGGCGAGCGCACCGACCTCACCGGGCTGGCCCCCACGTTCCTCGACTCCGGCTCGGCCGAGATCTTCCGCGACGCGATCGTGCGGTTCGCCTCCGATCTGTGGGCGCGCGGCGGCCGTGCCGAGCTGCACGTGTGGTCGGGCGGCTTCCACGCCTCGGACGGCGTCGACGAGACCCCGGTCGCCTCCGCCGAGGCGCACCGCGCGCGCCGCGAGTGGCTGCGCCGCCTCCTCGCCGACGAGCTCTGAGCGCGCCCGCGTCACCCCCGCTAGCACAGCGGGCCGCGGCATCCCACCCCCTGCCCGTGTGCGCACACGCGTGCGAGCGTGGACGGATGCTGCACCGCACGACCCCGCCGCCCGCCTCGCCCACCTCGCCCACCGAGCCGACCGAGTCGCCTCGCCCGCCTCTCGACGAGTCGCTGTCGTTCCTCGTCCGCGGCTACGACTTCGGCGGTCACGTCTGGGAGCGCGTGCGGGAGGGCGCACGGGCGGTGCCGGTGCGCCTGCTCGCGAAGCCCGGGATGCTGGTGCGCGGCGCCGAGGGCGTCGCGGTGTTCTACGACGAGGACCGGATCCGCCGGCACGGCGCGATGCCCGCGATCGTGCAGGAGACGCTGTTCGGGCACGGGTCGGTGCACAGCCTCGACGGCGACGACCACCGCCACCGCAAGGCGACCTTCGTCGACGCGCTGTACGACGACGCCGAGGTCGCGCGGCTCGCGCCGCTGCTCGACCACGAGTGGCGGGCGGAGGTCGACGACTGGCTCGCCGGCGGCGACCGATCGGCGTACGACGCGGCGGTCGGCGCGTTCGGGCGCGCGATCATGCGCTGGGCCGGGCTGCCGGGCACCCCGGCGGCGCGGACGCGCTTCGCGGTGCGGCAGGCGCGCATCGTCGACGGCTTCGGCGCGCCCTACTCCCCTGCGTTCCTCACCGCCGCGATGGACCGGATCTGGTCGGACCGCCACTGCGCGCGTCTGGTCGAGGCGGTGCGCTCCGGGAGGCTGCAGGCCTCCGCCGGCACCGCCCTGCACGCGTGGACGTGGCACCGCGACCGCTCCGGCCACCTGCTGCCGGCACGGCTGGCGGGCATCGAGCTGCAGAACAGCGTGCGGCCGATGATCGCCGTCGCACGGTTCGTCGCCTTCGCCGCGAAGGAGCTGCACGACCGCCCGGAGTGGCGCGCCCGCATCGCCGAGGAGACCGCCGAGCGCGGCGCGCTCGTCGGCGGAACCCTCGCGACGGCGTTCGCGCAGGAGGTCCGCCGCACCGCTCCCTTCGTGCCGATGCTCCCCGGCGAGGCGATCGCGCCGATCGAGCTGGACGGCGTGAGCGTGCCGGCGGGGGGCCGGGTGTTCCTCGACATCCTCGGCACCGACACCGACATCCGGTCGTGGCACCGGCCCGACGAGTTCGACCCCGAGCGCTTCGTCGGCGTGGACGACTACGAGGCGATCGCGGCGTTCGTGCCCCACGGCGGAGCGGACGTGCGGACGGGCCACCGCTGCCCCGGCGAGAAGGCGGCCGTCGCCGGCCTCGCCGCCACCGTCGCGGCGCTGAGCGACCCGCGGCTCGACATCCTCGACCGCGGCCTCGACGTGAACCGGCGCCGGCTGCCGACGATGCCGGCCTCGGGGGCGCAGGTGCGCGCGGCGGGGCGCCCGTCGTCGGCCGGCGCGCCGGGCCGCTGCCCCTTCCACTGACGCGCGGCTCCGCCGGAAAGCGATTCCGTGCGGGCGCGGTTGTCAAGCCCCTACGGCGCGCACCGGCCTCGCCCTACGGTCACGGTGAGGAAGTCCACCCGTCGGCCGCCGCGGCCGACACGACACGGAGGTTCCCCATGGCCGATCGCACCGACGCCCTGCACGAGGCGAAGCGCCCCCGCACGCCGCTCGCGGGACCCTACGGACACCCGTTCCACCCGATCCTGGTCACGATCCCGATCGGCACGTGGGTCGCCGCCGTGATCTTCGACATCATCGGGTTCGTCGCCGACGACCCCGAGCCGTACGTCGTCGGCGCGATGATCCTCGTGCTCATCGGCCTCATCGGCGCCGTCCTCGCCGCGATCTTCGGACTCATCGACATGCTCGGCATCGCCGCGGGCACGCCCGCGCGCAGGACGGCGCTCACCCACATGGGCATCAATCTCGTCGCCGTCGTGCTCATGCTCGTGAGCCTGCTCGTCCGGTACAACGCCGACCGCGACGAAGTGAGCGTGCTCGGGTTCGTCCTGAGCCTCGTCGCCCTCGCCGGGCTCGGCGTCTCGGGCTGGCTCGGCGGAAAGCTGGCCTACCACTACGGCGTGCGCGTGGCCGACGAGGCGACCCAGGCCGACGGATTCCGCTGACGCGGCCGACCGGGCTGCGGCGGCATCCGTCCTCACCCCGCCCCGCGGATCACCGGCGCCTGATCCTCCTTGCCAGCGCCGAGACCGCGACGACGGATGCCGCCGCCGTCAGCGTGCGCCGCAGCGCGGGCCGCACCGCGAGCCACGTGTAGAGGCTGAACCGGCGCCCCGTGCGCGGCAGCCCGCGCCGCGACCGGCCCGGATCGAGCGGCACGTCGAGGTTGCCCTCGCGCGGCGCGGCGGGGTCGTCGGTCTGCATGAGGCGGATGCCGACGCGGCCGAACGCCTGGTCGACCGTGCGCGGCACGACCGCCTGCAGCGCGGCCATCGCGCGCGCCGCGCCGCCGGCGTACACGTCGCGCACCGGGTGGGTGGCGGCGAACTCGATGCACGCGGCCACGACGACGGGGTCGTAGTACGGCGGCGGGGCGCTCGGCCGCCGCGTCAGACGACTGCGCGCGATCGCGTAGATCGGGGTGTCGATCACGGCGGGCCGCACGACGGCGACCGAGATCGGATCGCCCCGCGCGATGAGCTCGCGGCGCAGGGAGTCCAGGGCGCCGTCGACGGCATGCTTCGACGCCGCGTACGCGCTGTGGAACGGCAGCGACAGCATCGCCTCGCCCGACGACACCGTGACGAGCGCGCCGCCGCCGGCGCGACGCAGCGCCGGGAGCGCGACCTGCGCGCCGTGGACGACGCTGAGGAAGTTGACCTCCATCATGCGGCGGAACTCCTCCGGCGCGGTGCGCTCGAAGTCGGCGTACAGGAGCACGCCGGCGTTGTTCACCCACGTGTCGATGCGGCCGAAGCGCTCCTCGGCGCGGTCGGCGAGCGCCTGCACCTGCGCGAGGTCGGTAACGTCGCACACGACGCGGTCGGCGGTGCCGCCGTCGCGCGTGATGTCGGCGACGAGCGAGGCGAGCGCGGCGTCGCTGCGGGATGCCGCGACGACACGCGCCCCCGCACGCGCCAGGCGCCTGGCCGTCTCGCGGCCGATGCCGCTCGAGGCTCCCGTGATGACGACGACCTGCTGATCGATGGGCTTGAGTGCCATGTCTCCACGGTGCCCCGGATGCGCGTCGCGCCCGATCCCGTTGACGAGCGGGATCGGGCGCGGTAGCGGTCGGCGCGCAGGCGCCGGCCGAGCGGATGCCGCGACGCGCGGCATCCGCTCTTCGGATCAGGCGACCAGGGCGGGAGCGCCGAGGCGGCCGTCGACCATCTCGAGCACGCGGTCGCAGTGCTCGAGCACGTCACGGTCGTGGGTGACCATGACGACGGCGACGCCGGACTCGTGCGCGCGGTCGGCGAGGAGCTGAACGACCTCGTGGCTGCGCCGGCGGTCGAGGGCCGCGGTGGGCTCGTCGACGAGGAGCAGCGTCGGCTCGTTCACCAGCGCGCGGGCGATGCCGACGCGCTGGCGCTCGCCGCCGGAGAGCTCGTTCGGGCGGTGGCCGGCGCGGTGCGCCATGTCGACCGAGGCGAGGAGCGCCTGGGCGTCCACCTTGCGGTTGCCCGCGAGGCGTCCGGCGAGGCGCAGCTGGTCGGCCGCGGTGAGCGCGGGCAGCAGGTTGCCGGACTGGAACACGAACCCGATGTTGTGCAGGCGGAACTTGGTGCGGGCGCGGCCCGACAGGCGGCCGAGGTCGGTGCCGTGCACGCGCACGGTGCCGCTGTCGGGGCGGCCGAGCGCACCGGCGATCGCCAGCAGCGACGATTTGCCGGAGCCCGACGGGCCGACGATCGCGACGAACTCGCCCGGCATCACGCGCAGCGACACGGAGTCGAGCGCCCGGACGCGGGAGTCGCCGTCGCCGAGTTCGAGGACGGCGTCCGTGACCTCGAGGGCGGGGGTGGTGTCGAGGGTCATCGCTGTCCTCCCAGGGCGCGAGCGGGGTCGACCCGCGTGATCCGGATGATCGCCACGGCTGCGCCGACCAGGCCCAGCACGATGGTGAGTCCCATGGCGACGGCGATCGGCCCGAATTCGAGGTCGAACGGCATCGCGTCGGGCATGATCGCACCCATGCCGACACCGGCGGCGACGCCGATCGCGGTGAAGCCGACGAGCAGGATCGCCGCCTGCGCGAGGCTGTCGCGCAGCAGGTAGCCGCTCGAGGCGCCGACGGCGCGGAGCACCGCGATGTCGTGCGTGCGCTGGATCGTCCACACCGTGAAGAAGGCGCCGACGACGAGGGCGCAGATGACGTACAGGAAGACCTGGATCATGCTGAGCGTCAGGGTCTCGGCCTCGTAGCCGGGCGAGGCGTTGAACGACTCGGTGAGGGTCATCGTCTCGGTGCCGGCGGCCTTGTCGATCGCGGCGACGTCGAGGTCGGCGAAGTCGTCCGACTGCAGCGCAACGACGCTCGCGTACGGGAAGTCGAGGGCGTCGACCTGCTCCTGGGTGGGAGCGCCGGCCTTCGCCTGACCCGCGGCCATGAGACGCCACGTGTCGATCGGCAGGTAGGCGACGTCGACGTGGCCGAAGGTCGCCTGACCCTCGGTGAAGCCGACGACGGTGAGCTCGACATCGGTGCGGTCGAGCGTGATGACGGTGCCGATCTCGATGCCGGCGTCGCGGAGGGGCTCCGAGACGACGATGCCGTCGACGGCGCCGACGGTCTCGCCGGACGATACCTCGGGCACGAGGAAGCCGTCGGTCTCGATGCCGAACAGCGCGAGGTCGATCTGGGTGTCGTCGTCGGTCACGCCGTTGACGATGTTGACGCCCATCGGCTCGGCCAGGACGCCGTCGGCATCCTGCCATTCGGCGATCTGGTCGCCGTCCACGACGGAGCGGCTGAAGGCGTTGTCGGTCATGGTGCCCTCGTCGAAGGCGAACGCCGAGGCGGGAAGGGCCTTCAGGCCCGAGACGCCGTCGTTGACGAGGCCGGACGACAGTCCGGAGAGCATGACGACGAGCACCGAGATCAGTGCGATCACGATGCCCATCAGAGTGAAGCGGCCGCGGGCGAACCGCAGCTCGCGCAGAGCAAGGAACATGGAGACCTTCGGTTGCGGGGGATTCCGACAGGGTGTCGGAATGATACCGACATTCTGTCACCAACCGGGCGTGAGACGAAATCGGCGACGCCAGGTCAGGCAGCAAATCCCCCGCGTTCGGAGGGACTTCTCAGGAAACGAGCCCCGAGGTCAGCAGCCGGTAGACGTCGCCCGACACCTGCCGATGATCGACGCCGTACGACACGAGCCGGATGCCCGCGCCGAGCACGCCCT
>Ga0180217_1003728_pt1 | contig 12622 bp, 10 predicted proteins | sample eDN3rd37CBELigOP_FD_128521 | JGI IMG/M metagenome (GOLD analysis project Ga0180217, IMG submission 128521) | Enriched Organic Plus compost microbial communities from Emeryville, California, USA - eDNA 3rd pass 37_C BE-Lig OP (version 2) (version 2) ... | reverse complement strand
GGTGGATTTCCTCACCCATGACCCGGCGCTGCGCAGCAATCCCGCACAGCCGCCGGCGGGTGGCGTGGTGCCGGCCAAGCTGTTCGGCCTGCAGCAGCACCTGCACGACATGATCCAGCCGGGCACCCTGGCGGTGCTGCGCCGGCTGCGCGCCCTGCTCGATAAATACCCGGGCGCCGTCGCGCTGGGCGAGGTCTCCTCGCAGGACGGCGCCTTCGAGCGAATTGCCGCCTACACGGCCGGCGAGGACCTGCTGCACATGGCCTATACGCTGCGGCCGCTGCGGCATGGCTTCGATCACCCGACGGTCGCGGCGCTGCTCCAGGATGCGATGGCCGCCTCCGCGCATGGCTGGCCCTGCCTGTCCTTCTCCAACCATGATGTGGAGCGTGCCGCCAGCCGCTGGGCGCCCAGGGGTCCGGACGGCGTCGCCCGGCCCGATCCGCGCTTCACCAGGCTGCTGCTGACCTTGCAGCTGACGCTGCCCGGCAGCGTCTGCCTCTACCAGGGAGAGGAACTCGGCCTGCCCGACGCGGTGCTTGCCGAGCACGAGATCCGCGACCCCTTCGGCACCGCCTACTGGCCCGAATTCAAGGGCCGCGACGGCAGCCGCACGCCCATGCCCTGGCAGCGGACCGCGCCGCATGCCGGCTTCACCACCGGCACGCCCTGGTTGCCGGTGCCCGAGCCGCACCGCGCACTCGCGGCCGATGCGCAGGAAGCGGATCCGGACAGCGTCCTGCGCTTCTGCCGCGCGCTGCTGCGTCTCCGCCGCGCCGAGCCGGCGCTGCGACGGGGCGAGGCGATGCCGCTGGCGCTCAAGGCGCCGCTGCTGGGTTTCATCCGCCGCGACGGCATGCGCAGTGTCTCCGTGGTGTGCAACCTGTCGGGCCGGCCGGTGCCGCTGCCCGATTCGCTCAGGGATCTGTCGGTGCTGGCCGGTGGCGTGGAGGGGGTGGCGCTGCCGCCCTTCGGCGTCGCGCTGCTCGTCCCGGCGACCCAACGGGTCCCGGAGCTGGCGCTGGCCGGGTGACGCACGGACAGGAACGGTCGGGGCGGGCTGCCCTGACCGCTCCGGTTGCGGCATGATTGTGCGTCCGCCGTTGGAGGAGGCCCGATGCCGCGTCTGTCCGCCGCCCTGCTGCTCGTTGCATTGCTGCCCGGCTGCAAGAGCGCGACCGTGCAGGGCGAGAAGCCCTGGGTCTTCGCCTGCCCCGAGGCCGGCAGCCGCGTGACCTGGGACGACGGCCGCAGCCTGGTCTTCGCCGGCGCCGATCCTGCCGACCCCGGCATCTGCGTCGCCCGTACCGCCACGGGGGCGCCGGTACGCCTGGTCTGGGGCATGGTCGAGGAGACCAGCGTCGAGGGAACCGGCCACCGGCCCGGCATGGAAAGCCTGTTCCCGGCGAAGACCGGGGCGAATGCCAGCTACAACGCCACCGTCAGGTCCCCGGGCAGCGGCATCCAGTACCGCTTCGAGACCGGCTGGCGCGTGCTGGGCTTCGAGCCGGTGGAGGTGCCCGCCGGCAAATTCCCGGCCGTGGTCTTCGAACGCCGGGTGCAGGGCACTGGCGCCAATGCGGCGCAGAGTTTCACCGTGCGCTATTGGGTCGAGGGCGTCTCGGGCATCGTGCTGAAGCGGGTGGTGGAGGTCGGGCGCGGCGGCTCCACCCTGTTGCGCAGCTTCCAGGCAAAGGAGGTCAGCCTGCCACCGCCCCCGCCGCGCCGCCCGCCGCCGCCTGGCGCGCCCTCCGGCCCGCCCGTGAGCTGAACGGGATCAGCCTGGCCGCGCCAGCGTCGTCCGCAGCGCCGCCTCCAGCCGCCCCAGCGCGTCGCCGAGGGCTGCGACCATTGCCGCCGCCGCCTCGGATGAGGCGACCTGGCCGGCGCTGCGGGCGCCACCGGGCAGGGGCGCCGTGCCGTCCATGGGGAACTGCCCGGCGATCCGCAGGTCGCCCGCATCTCCTCGCTGCTGGCGCAGCAGCAGCACGGAGAGGCCGGCGCGGGCGATGCCTTGCGCCGGCTCGGCATGCAGGCGGAGCAGCTCGCCCTCCAGGACCAGGTCGGGGCGCAGTCGGGAGCCCGGGCCGACTACGGCGGAGAACAGGCCGCTCGCGGCGAGCCACTGGCGCAGCGAGTCTTCCGTCGCCTCGACGGGCGGCGCGGCCCATTCGCTCCAGTATTCCACCTCCACCACGCCATTCGGACGCAGGATGCGCAGGCCGCGCGCCTCCATGCCGGGCGCGCCTCGCAAGCCGCGCACGAGCAGCACCGGACCGCGCAGCGCGGGCGGCGCGGTCTCCGGCCGTTCTGGCCGGAGCACGAAGCGCTGCACCTCCTGGTAGGGGCGTTCGGGCAGGACGCTGCATCCGGTGAGGGCGACTGCGGCGAGGAGCAGGGCGGCGCGGCGGGTCGTCGGTGAAGGCATCATCATTGTCCCGATGGCGGCGGCGCACCGAACAGGGCCTGGCCCGGGTTCCGGCGCAGCATCTCGGTCGTTTCGCGCAGGTTGCCGATGGCGGCGCGGAGGTCCCGCAGCACCGGCGCGAGCTCGGATTGCAGATCGGCGACCACGTTGCGCGCGGTGCGTGCCCCGCCTTCGATGGTGTTGAGCGTGCCTGGCAGCCGCCGCGCGGCCGTTCGCAGCGCTTCCGTCGCCGCGGCCGCGTTCGCCACGGCCTGATCCAGCTCGGGCCGGCCGACCAGCGCGCGTGCCTCGGCGGCGGCGCCACGCAGCTCCGCCAGCGCCGCGGCGGCATCCGTCAGCACCTGGCGCAGCTCCTGGCTGTTGATCAACGCGCGCGCATCGGCGGCCGCGCCGCGCAGCTCCGCCACCGCCTGGGGGATCTCCGCCCGCTCGGCGTCCGCGCGCAGGGCGCGCAGCAGCTCCGTCGCCTCATGCAGGGCCATGGCGAGATCGCCCTCGCTCGTCTGCTCGCGCAGATTGGTCACCAGCCCGTTGATGTTGGCGAGCAGGCCGGGCAGGTCCGCCTCCTGCAGCCGCTGCAGCAGCGTCTCCGCCGCGCTCTGCACCTGCGCCACCGTCGACGGGATGGCGGGAATGTAGGTGAATCGGGGCTCCCAGGGCACGCTGCGCGGCGGGAAGCGCTCCGGGTTCACGAAGTCGAGCTCGAGATAGTTCACGCCGGTGATGCCCTGCGCCGCGATGCGCGCACGCAGGCCGAGGCGGATCGCGTCGTCCACCGAAGGCGTGTCGCCGACGCGCGAATTGTCCACGGTGAAGCGCACCAGCACCAGCTGGAAGGCGGTGATGTAGGGGCGGCCCTGCGGCCGGCGGTACTCGGCGGAGACGAGGCTGACCTGCGTCACCCGGCCGATGGCGACGCCGCGGTAGCGTACCGGCGCGCCGACCTCGAGCCCCTGCACCGATTCCTGGATGTAGGTTTCGTACACCACGGAGGCGCCGCCGAGGCGGTTGGCGGTGAGGAACAGGACGAAGCCGACCGCCAGGGCCAGGCCAACGACCACCAGCACGCCGACCCGCAGGTAGAGTCGCTGCGATTGCGGCATGCCTAACCCTCGCTTCCTGCAGGAACTGGCCGACCCGTGCACCCGCCGCCCGGACGCGCCGCCAGGCCGCCGCGCGGCCCGGATGGAAGCCCCGTGGCGGTGCCTGGCGCACCGGGCGCCATCACGCCACCACCTCCCGCCGGAAGAAGGCGCGGACCACGGGATTCTCGCTCGTGTCGCGCAGCACGCGCGGATCGCCTTCCGCGATCAAGCCTTTCGCCTCCTTGTCCAGCATGATGCAGCGGTCGCCGATCGCCAGGATGGACTGCAGCTCATGCGTCACCACGACGAAGGTGGTGCCGAGCTCGCGCGCGAGCTGGCGGATCAGCGCATCGAGGCCGGCCGAGGTGATGGGATCGAGGCCGGCCGAGGGCTCGTCCAGGAACAGGATTGGCGGATCGAGCGCCATCGCCCGGGCGATGCCGGCGCGCTTGGCCATGCCGCCGGAGATCTCCGCCGGCAGCCGCCCGGCGGCGTCGGCCAGTCCGACCAGGCCGAGCTTGGCGCGCGCCACCATCGCCCGTGCCTCCGGCGGCAGCCTGGTGTGCTCCTCGAGTGGTACGGCCACGTTCTCCTCCAGCGTGAGCGAGCCGAACAGCGCGCCCGACTGCCACATCACCCCGATGCGGCGCAGCAGCGCGTGCCGCGCCGCGCCGGTGAGCTGCGTGATCGCCTCGCCCAGGATCTCGACGCTGCCCTCGTCGGACTCGTAGAGGCCGATGATGTGCTTCAGCAGCGTGGACTTGCCGGAGCCGGAGCCGCCGAGGATGACGAAGACCTCGCCGCGGCGGACGTCGAAGCTGACATGCTCGAAGACGGTGCGGCCGCCGAAGCGCGCGGCGAGGTCGCGCACGCGCAGCACGATCTCCGCCTCCGGACTCGCGGTCGTGTCGTCCGCCATCAGAGGCCGAGCCGGAAGAACAGCACTGCGAAGATGCCGTCCAGCAACACGATGCCGATGATGCCGCCGACCACAGCCGTCGTGGCGGCGTCGCCCACCGCGCGCGGCCCGCGCCCGGCGGCAAGCCCCGCGCGGCAGCCGACCAGGCCGATGGCGAGCCCGAACACCGCTGCCTTGAACAGCCCGCCGAGCAGGTCCTGCAGGCTCAGCGCCTGCTGCAGCTGGTTCAGCACGGCCACGGGCGGGAAGCCGAGCGTCGCCATCACGCCCCCCATGCCGAGCAGGCCGGCCAGGTCCATCGTCAGCGCCAGCACCGGCATGACCAGCATGGCCGCCAGGATGCGCGGCAGCACCAGCCAGGCGATCGGGTCGATGCCCATGATGCGCAGCGCGTCCACCTCCTCGTTCACCGTCATGGTGCCGAGCTCGGCGGCATAGGCACTGCCGGTGCGGCCGGCCAGGATCACCGCCGCCATCAGCGGGCCCAGTTCCCGCAGCAGCGAGATGCCGACCAGGTTCGGAATGAAGATGTCGGCGCCGAACTGGCGCATGGGAATGGAGGACTGGAAGGCGAGGATCAGCCCGATCAGCACGCCCAGCAGCAGCGCCAGGGGAAAGGCGCGCAGCCCTGCCTCGTCCAGGTGGCGCATCACCTCCGAAATCCGGAGCCGCCAGGGGCGGGGCAGGATGGCGAGCCCGCCGATCACGGCCTCGCCGAGGAAGGATAGCTGGCCGAGCATGCCCCGGCCCCGCTCCACGGTGGCCTGGCCGATCTGCCCGAGCCAGGAGAGGCGCGGTCCGGGTGCGGGCGGGGGAGCGGCGAGGGCGTTCCGGGTGCGGTCCAGCATTGCCTGGAGCGGCCCCTCCGCCAGCCCCTGCCAGCGCGCCTCCCCCGCCTGCCGCTCCAGCCGCAGCAGCAGCACCGCCCCGGCGGTGTCCAGCCCGGTCAGCCCGGCGAGGTCGAGCGTCATCGGCTGCCCCCGGTGCACCGCGCGCGTGGCGCCAGGCCACAGCCGGGCCACGGCGGCGGCGTCCAGGCGCCCGGCGAAGGCGAGGCGCAGGCCATCGCCTTCGGGCTGGGCGGCCATGGTGGCCGGGGTGTCGGGTGGGGTCAGCATGGAGGCGCAGGGAGCGTGGTCCGGTTGGATGCGATCCGGGACGGATGGGGGCGGCGCGGGTTTCCGCAAGCCCCGGGTGTGGAGCCCGCCGCGGGCTCGTGCCACCGGGCCGGCCGGTGCGGAGCGGCGTCCGGACCGTGCAGCCGCCCCGGCGGTATCACGAAGCCGTCAGTGCATGCAACAGCACGGAAGCGGCGGCTGCCACGGTCGGGCTGTTCACCGGGCGGCTGCCGCCCGAGGGCTCGGCAGGCGGCCCGGGGCGATGGCGAGGATGCCTCCGCGGCGGTGCGGGCCGGGCGCAGCACCGCGTCCGACCGCCAGGGGAGCGGGACGCGGAGGGCGGTTGATGCGACCGGGCTCCAGCGGCCGGAGCAGCTCAGGTGCCGGCAAGATCGAGAAGCTTCGCGTGCAGCGCGTCGGGCACGCTCAGCCCCTCGCGCGCGGCGGATTCGGTCAGGGCGGCGCGGCGGGTGCCCGGCAGGCGCACGCCCTGGTCGGCCAGCATGGCGGCGACGAGGGTCTCCATGCGGTCGAGGAACACCTCCCGTCCCGCCAGCGCGGCCGGGTCCACCGCCAGGATCGCCTGGCCGAGGCGCGGCCGGTTGCCCTCGTCCACGAAGAAGCTGTCGGCCTCGAAGCCGAAGGCGGCGCCGGTCAGGGCGCAGCAGAGCAGTTCCACCACCAGCGCCAGCAGCGCGCCCTTGACTCCCCCCATGGCCAGCATGGCGCCGGAGAGGGCGGCGTCCGGGTCCGTGGTCGGCCGGCCCTGGGCGTCGATGGCCCAGCCGAGGGGGATCTCCCGTCCCTCCTTCGCCGCCACCATGATCTTGCCGCGTGCCACTTCGGAGAGCGCCAGATCCACCACCAGCGGGTCGCCATGCCGCCGCGGGAAGGCGGCCGCGACGGGGTTGGTGCCAAGCAGCGGCCGGCGCCCGCCGGGCACCGGCATGGCGGCGGGCGAGTTGGTGAAGGCGAGGGCCACCAGGCCTACCGCGGCCAGCGTCACCACGGGCAGGCCCATGGCGCCGGAATGGTGGCTGTTGGTGATGCCGAGAAAGGCCACGCCATGCGCGCGGGCGCGCCGTTCCGCCTCCGCCACCGCGAGGTCGAGCGCCGGATAGGCCAGGCCGTGACGGGCATCCACCAGCGCCGCCCCGCCCCGCTCGGCCACCACTGCCGGCTCCGCCCGTCCATCGGCCCGGCCGTTGCGCAGGAAGGCGGCGTATTGCGGCACGCGGGAGAGACCATGGCCCGCCTGCCCCTGCGCCTCGGCGGCCACCAGGGTGCGGGCGGTCGCCTCCGCCATGGCGGGCGCAGCCCCGGCGGCGGCCAGCGAACGGCGGACAAGGTCTTCGGCATCGGTCAGCGGAAGCCGAGGCATGGGGTCTCCTGACTCGCAAGGGGGAAGCGGGCACCGGCGGCCCCTTATATCGCCGGCCGGCCGCCGATGCTGCCTGCCAGCGGCGGGACGCAGCCGCCAGCCATCGGTCGGACCGCTCAGGCCATCGCCAGGGCCATCAGCACGCGCTCCGCGATCAGGGTGGAGATGCGGCTGTTGCTCTCCGCCGTCACCCCCGCGACATGCGGCGTCAGCAGCAGGTTCGGACAGTCCGCCAGCGGCGTTCCGGCGGGCAGCGGCTCGGTCTCGAACACGTCGAGCGCGGCGCCACCAAGCCGTCCTGCCCGCAGCGCCGCCGCCAGCGCCGCCTCCTCCACCACGCTGCCGCGCGAGGTGTTCACCAGCACGGCGTCGGGCTTCATCAGCGCCAGCCGCTCCGCGGAGACGAGGCCACGGGTCGCCGGAGTCAGGGGCACATGCAGAGTGACGGCATCGGCGCTGGCGAAGAGCGCATCGAGCCCGACCCGCTCCACCGGCGTCTCGGTCCAGCCGGAATGATCGTTCGGCAGCACCGGGTCGTGCGCGATCACCGCCATGCCGAAGGCGCGCGCCAGCCTGGCCACCCGCCGGCCGATATCGCCGAAGCCGACGATGCCCATGGTCTTGCCCGCCATCTCCCGCCCGGCGGAGAGGCGCGCCCGCGGCCAGGCGCCGGCGGCGACCTCGACGGTGGCGGTGAACGCACCGCGCAGCAGCATGCCGGTGGCGATGATCACGTATTCCGCCACCGAATCGGCATTGGCGCCGGTTGCGGAGATCACCTCCACGCCCCGTGCACGGCAGGCCCGCAGGTCGATGTTGTCGAGCCCGACACCGAGCCGCCCGATCACCCTGATGCCGGGTCCCTGCGCCAGCAGCGCGGCATCCACCTGGGTGCGGTTGCGCACCACAAGCGCCCGTGCGGCGGCGAGCGCACCGGCCAGCCGCTCCGGCGCGTCCAGCAGGCCGGGGTCGTAGAGCGTGGGATGGGCGGCGTGGAGCCTCTCCACCGCCGCCGTGTCCATGAACTCGGTGATGACGATGCTGTGGCTCATTGATCGACTTTGATGCCGGCCTCCGCCACCAGGCGGCCCCAGCGATCCACCTCCTCCTTGAGGAACGCGCGGGAACGCGCGGCGTCCCAGCCGAGCATCTCGAACCCTGCCTCCGCGCCGCGCCGCGCCACCTCGGGGTCGCGGACGGCCGCCAGCGTGTCGCGCTCGATTCTCGCCTGTACGGGCGCGGGCACGGCGGCGTTGGTCAGCATGCCGGTCCAGTTGGTGATGATCAGGCCCGGCGCGTCGGCCTCCTGCACCGTGGGCACCTCCGGCAGCAGAGCGTGGCGCCGCTCGGAGGTGACGGCCAGCGCCCGCAGCCGGCCGGCCTTCACCTGGCCGATGCACTCCGGCAGATTCGAGATCAGCAGGTCGAGGTTGCCGGCGACGAGATCCGTCACCCCGGGCGCGCCGCCGCGATAGGGCACATGCAGCAGGTTCGCGCCCGCCCCGGCCGCGCGGCGGAACAGTTCGAGCGCCAGATGCGGCGGCGAGCCGTTGCCCGAGGAGCCGCCGTTCAGCTGGCGCATGCGCGCCTGGGTCATGAGTTCGGAGAGCGTCTGGACGGGGTTCCTCGGGTTCACGCAGACCACCAGCGGTAGCGAGCCGAGGATGGAGATCGCGGCGAAGTCCCGCTTCAGATCGTAGGGCGCGCTGGGGAACAGGCTGTGGTTCACCGCATGGGTGAGGGTGATGGCGAGCAGGGTGTAGCCGTCGGCCGGCGCCTTCGCCGCGGCATCGGCGCCGATCAGCGCGTTGCCCCCGGGGCGGTTCTCCACCACCACCGGGCGGGACCAGGTCTCCGACAGCCTCTGCGCAACGAGGCGCGCCATGATGTCCGTGATGCCCGCGGGGGTGAAGGGTACGATGTAGCGTACGGGCCGGTCCGGATAGGTGCCGGCGGCCTGTGCATGGCCCGGCGCGGCAGGCAGCGCCGCGGCTGCGCCAACCCCGAGCAGGGTCCGGCGGGTGGTGTGCATGGGCGATCCTCCGGGCGGCGCACCGGTTGGCCCGGCTGCCGTTTCCCGGATTCTATGTCAGCGTCCGGCGCGAGCGCCAGCTTTGCGGCCCGTCACCTGCCGGAGGCGTATGCGTGCCGCAGGCCCGCCACCACCGGCAGCGCCAGCGCGCAGAGGCCGGCCATCGCCCAGAAGGCGCCACCACCGAAGCCTGCATAGAGCGGCCCGGAGGCCAGCATCAGCAGGCCGGAGGCGAGGCCCACGCCGAGCGAGGCGTGCAGGGTCTGGGCCGTTGCCGCCTGTGCCGGCGGCAGGCACGCCAGCACGCGCATCGCCGCCAGATGCTGCGCGCCGAAGGTCGCCGCATGCAGCAGCTGCACCACGGCCAGTGCCGGCAGCCAGACGGTCTCCGCCGTCACCGCCCAGCGGAGCATGCCCGCACCGGCCGCCAGCGCCGCAAGCCCCGGCGCGCCGAGCCGGTCGGCGAGGCGCCGCCCCCAGAGGAACAGCGCCACTTCCGCCACCACGCCTTCGGCCCAGAGCAGGCCGATCACCGCCGGCGAGAGGCCCGCCGCCTGCCAGTGGATGGTGACGAAGCCGTAGTAGAGCGCGTGGCTTCCCTGGATCAGCGCCGAGAGCGGCAGCAGCCAGCGGAAGCCCGCATTGCGGAAGGGTGCGCGGAAGCCGCCATGGTCCTGCGGCCCGGCCGGCGCGCGGGGCAGGGTGAGGGCCGCGGCCGCGGTCGCCAGAAGGCACAGTGCGAACAGCCAGACGGTGCTCGCCACCCCGGCCAAGGCCGCAAGCTGGCCCGCGGCGGCGGCCGCCAGGATGAAGGCCGCCGAGCCGGCCGATCGCACCCGCCCGTAATCGAAGCCGAGCCGGCGGGAGGCGCCGAGGCAGAGCGCGTCCGAGAGCGGGACCACGGGCGCCATGGCCAGGCTGTGCGCGAGGCTGACCACCAGCAGCAGCAGGAAGGCCTGCGCCAGAGCGAAGCCCGCCGCCGTCACGCCGGCCAGCAGCGCTGCCGCCACCAGCACGAGGCGCGGATCGCCGAGCGCGTCCGCCCCGCGCCCGACCAGCGGCGCCGCGACCAGGCGAACGGCGGAGCCGGCGGCCAGCACGATCGCCACCTCCGCCGGCGCCAGCCCGTGGCCCGCCAGCACCGCCGGCAGGAAGGGCAGCATCACGCCGACGGCGGCGAACTGGGCCGCGAAGAGGATGGCAAACCGGAGCGGGACCGACACCTGGGCTGCCGTCGCGTCAGACCCCGCGCCGCCGCTGGAAGAGCCAGTCCCCATCGGCCATGGCCGGGCGCGGCGCGGGAACGGCCTCGGCGACGTAGCCGAACTCGCCGAGCATGCGCCAGAGACGCTCGGGCGTGCTGCCCGCGCGCTCCAGCCGTGCGCGCGAGATCTCCACGTAAAGCGTCGGTGCATGGTGCGAGAGGGTGGTGGCCGCGCCCTCGAGCACGGCCGTCTCGCAGCCCTCGACATCGATCTTCAGGAGATCCACCCGCGGCAGGGCCATGGCGGCGATCAGGCTGTCGAGGGTCACGACCGGAACCGCCTCGCGGACCGCCATGCGACGGCCGTCCCGGACCAGGCTGGCGAGGCCGTAGCCCATGGCGCCGGCGCGCTTCAGCGGGGTCGCCAGCAGGGCGACGCCGGGCTGGGCGCCGAGCGCCGTCGCAACGATCGTGACATTGCGCCGCGGCTTGAGCAGCAGCGCAACGCGCAGCACCGATCGGGCATAGCTGCTCGGCTCCACCGCGACCACCCGGCCATGCGGGGCGAGATCGGCCAGGAGCCGCGTCACCTGCCCGCCATGGGCGCCGATATCGATGGCGATTCCATCCCCCGGCAGCAGCCGTCGCAGGATCGGATCCAGCGCGGCATGGTCCTGGTACAGCGTGGATTTCAGCAGGTGCCCGAGCCACGACCAGCTGGGCCGGAAGCGGAACCAGTCGTCGGCGGCCGAATCGTCGGGGCGGGAGGACACGCGCCGGGCATACCGCACCGGTGGAAGCCCGTCATCCAACGGGACGGGAACGCTTGCCATTCCACGCGTCCCGCCCCATGGATGGCGCCGATGTCGGACCTCTTCCCCCCCATGTTCGACGCCCGGGTCAAGGCCGTGCTCGGCCCCACCAATACGGGCAAGACCCACCTGGCCATCACCAGGCTGCTGGCGCATGCCTCCGGCATCATCGGCTTCCCGTTGCGCCTGCTGGCGCGCGAGAATTACGACCGCATGGTGGCACAGAAGGGCGAGCGCCATGTCGCCCTGATCACGGGCGAGGAGAAGATCGTCCCGCCGGAGGCGAAGTGGTTCGCCTGCACGGTGGAGGCCATGCCGCTCGACCGTCGCGCCGAGTTCCTGGCGGTGGACGAGATCCAGCTCTGCGCCGATCCCGATCGCGGCCATGTCTTCACCGACCGCCTGCTGAACGCGCGCGGCATGGTGGAGACCATGTTCCTCGGTGCCGAGACGATCCGCCCGCTGCTGCAGCGGCTGGTGCCGAAGATCGAGATCGAGACGCGGCCGCGCCTGTCGCAACTGACCTATGCCGGCCCGGCGAAGCTCACCCGCCTGCCGCCTCGCAGCGCCGTCGTCGCCTTCTCGGCCGGTGAGGTCTACGCGATCGCCGAGGCCATCCGCCGGCGGCGCGGCGGCTGCGCGGTGGTGATGGGGCGCCTCAGCCCGCGCACGCGCAACGCCCAGGTGGCGATGTACCAGAACCGGGAGGTGGACTTCCTGGTCGCCACCGATGCGATTGGCATGGGCCTCAACATGGATGTGGACCATGTGGCCTTCGCCTCGCTGAACAAGTTCGACGGCCATCAGGCACGCGCGCTGACGGCGCAGGAGGCGGCGCAGATCGCCGGCCGCGCCGGGCGCGGGATGCGCGACGGCACCTTCGGGGCGACCGCGGACTGCCCGGCACTGCCGGACGAGATGGTGGAGAAGATCGAGAACCACAATTTCGAGCCGCTGCAGGCACTGGCCTGGCGCAACTCGGAGCTCGACTTCACCAGCGTGGATGCCCTGCTCGACAGCCTGGCCGCGCCGCCGCCCGAGCCGGGGCTGACCAAGGGCCATGACGCCACCGACCATGTGACGCTCTCCATGCTGGCGCGCGAGACGGAGATCCGCTCGCTGGCCGCCAGCCGCTCCCGCGTCCGCCTGCTCTGGGAAGCCTGCCAGGTCCCGGATTTCCGCAAGCTGGCGGACGACAGCCACACGCGCCTCTGCGGCCGCATCTTCACCCATCTGGTGCAGGACGGCGCGCTGCCGGACGACTGGGTGGCCTCCCAGATCGCGCAGTGCGGCAGCACCGAGGGCGACCTCGATACGCTGATGGCGCGGCTCGCCTCCATCCGCGTCTGGTCCTATGTGGCGGCGCGCGCCGACTGGGTGCGTGACGCGGCCCGCTTCCAGGCCGAGGCCCGCGCCGCCGAGGACGCGGTGAGCGACGCCCTGCACGAGCGCCTGACCGCGCGCTTCGTCGACCGCCGCGCCGCGCATCTGATGCGGCGGCTGGACGACACGGAGGAGGAACTGCTCTCCGCCGTCACGCGCCGCGGCGAGGTGGTCGTCGAGGGCCATCCCGTCGGCCGGATCGACGGCTTCGTCTTCCATCCCGACTCCGCCGCGGAGAACGAGGAGGAGCGCAAGCTGGT
>Ga0180217_1003723_pt1 | contig 12641 bp, 15 predicted proteins | sample eDN3rd37CBELigOP_FD_128521 | JGI IMG/M metagenome (GOLD analysis project Ga0180217, IMG submission 128521) | Enriched Organic Plus compost microbial communities from Emeryville, California, USA - eDNA 3rd pass 37_C BE-Lig OP (version 2) (version 2) ... | reverse complement strand
TATGGGTGTATTTTGACACGAATCCCATTATTTCATTAAGTGGTGTATGAATCAGGTGTGTATATTCAGACAGAGTTTGTATATTTTGAGGAAGAGTCCGAATCAAGCGCGTATTCGGACAGAACCTTTGGTTATTTTTGAGGGTGAGTCCGAATCAAGAGTGTATTTGGACACGAACCTCAATGTTTTATCAAGTGGTCCGAATCAAGGGTGAATTTGGACACGAACTTCAAGGTTTCATCAGGCTGTGTCCGAATCAAGTACGTATTCGGACAGAGCGCTAGGCTATTTTTGAGGAAGAGTCCGAATCAAGGGTGTATTTGGACACGAACTCAAGGTCTCATCAAGCTGTGTTCGAATCAATGGAAATCAGCGTGAAGCTTACTAAGTACTCGATTAGAGTGGATATAATAAAGCATGCGACGTTCAACTAATTTTGGAACAAAAAAGTCATGAGATAGGGGAATAATACAATTATTCTTATAAGATTAGCGATGATAATTAATACAAATAAGCAAGTTATAGCGAAAAAAGCAAAGAGGGCCACTAGTCAAAAAAAGTCTCACTTTTAAATTTGGTAGTTCTTACAATGACCAACTTTCATGAATGTTATGTATAATGAATGTTAAAGGCTTGTAAATAGGAGGTTTGAAAAATGAGTGGGTTTCCTAAAGATGCGATGCGTATGCTAAAAGAGACGAGTCGTACATTTTATATTCCGATTACTTTTTTGCAAAAAGAGTTGAAGTATTCGGTTGCATCTGCTTATTTAGTATTTCGTGCGATTGATGAAATTGAAGACCATGAAGAGATAGACAATGATGTGAAATATACAGTTTTAGCAAAGTTAAGCGATTTATTTAAACAACCATTCGATAATGAAGAATATCTAAGAATTCTTGGACCAATAAGAGATAAAATGCCTGAAGTGACAATTCGTTTAGAAGAGTGGTTACAGGCATGTCCGAAGGATGCTTTGACGATAGTTACCAACGCTGCTGGTGAGATGGCATTAGGAATGGCAAAATGGTCAAAAGCAAATTGGAGTATTCGTACACGTGAAGATTTGGATGACTATACATATTACGTTGCAGGACTTGTTGGAGTGATGCTATCAGATCTTTGGGAGCATTACGGCGGAGAAAAAACCGATCGGGAATTAGCGATTGGTTATGGTCGTGGACTTCAGGCTGTAAATATCTTGCGCAATCAGAAGGAAGATTTGGACGAACGTGGTGTAAGTTTTGTTCCTGACGGTTGGAATCGTGCGGACTTATTCGAATACGCTGAGGAAAACTTGGCAAAAGCAGATTTGTATATGAAATCTCTTAAAAGGAAAAGCATTATTTTATTTTGTCGTCTACCTCTTGCTCTGGCACACAAAACGTTACAAGCATTGAAGGATGGTCGGGAGAAAATGACGCGTGCTGAAGTAGAGCAAACAGTGGAAGAAGTACAGACCAAATAGGACAATGGTTCTTTAGACTTAAGACAGTGTTTGCTGTGGCGTAACATGAGTGTGTGATCATTTTGAATTTAGAATAAGGGCAGGTGTTGGTGATGGCCAACTCAATTGAGGAAAGAAAATCTCAACATATTCAAATTACTCTGAACGAGAAGGTTACGGGGGATTCAATTTCAACTGGATTAGAGAAGCTTGTGTTTGTTCATAATGCACTTCCTGAAATTGATTTTGATGAAATCTCTATTAAAACCACATTCCTTGGCTTTGAATGCCAAACTCCGTTTCTCATCAGTTCGATGACGGGTGGGACAGGCCTTGCGGAGGCGATTAATCGAAACTTGGCTATTGCTGCTGAGGAAAGGGGTTGGGCTCTGGCACTCGGATCAACCCGGGCGCTGCTTGACAGTGACGGACATGCTTCCTCTTTTCAGGTAAGGGAGTATGCACCAAGCGTCCCAATCATAGCTAACTTAGGAGCTGTTCAGCTAAATTTCGGATATGGAGTCGAGGAATGCAGGCGAATTATCGAGATCACCGATGCGGATATGCTCGTTCTTCATTTGAACAGTATCCAAGAAGTGATTCAAGATAATGGAGATACGAATTTTAAAGGGTTATTAAAGAAGATTGAACAACTATGCAAAACACTGGAGGTTCCCATCGGGGTCAAAGAAGTCGGATGGGGAATTGATGATCAAACGGCTAGAAAGTTAGTTGATGCAGGAGTTGCGTTTATTGATGTTGCAGGAGCCGGTGGGACTTCTTGGAGCCAGGTTGAAAAATTCAGGTCTAATGACTCCATTCGGCGGGTTGCTGCGGAGGCATTCAGCGAATGGGGGATTCCAACGGTGGAATCAATCAGAATGGTTCGAGGTGAAATTGGTGAACGTTCATTGATTGCTAGTGGTGGAATGCAGACAGGTCTAGATGCTGCAAAAGTCATCGCATTGGGGGCCGATCTTGTCGGGTTCGGACGATCTATCCTGAAAGAAGCGACCCAGAGCGTGGAAGATGTAGTTGAAGTAATGAAAATTCGGGAAATGGAACTAAGAATGTCAATGTTCGGAATCGGTGCGGCAAAGATTCAAGAGCTTAAGGACACCCCAAGGTTAAAGGGGAAATGATCAGACGTCCTGCGATAATGTCATAGTTTCATCTTTTGTTTATAATGAAGGACTCTCAACAATTGGTTGGGAGTCTATTTTGAGTAATTAAAAATTTCTTCTACTTTAGTCGACTAACTGATTTTTGACTGCAAAAAGGGCTGCCTGTGTCCGGTCCGCTAATTCGAGTTTTGCCAATAGGTTTGAAACATGGGTTTTGACTGTTTTTTCAGTGATGAATAAGGAGCTTGCAATTTCCTTATTGCTTTTTCCTTTGGCAATTTCCTTTAACACATCTATTTCCCTTTTAGTTAATGCCTCAAATACATGTTTCGCCTGGTTCCTGTTAGAGGATAAATTGGCAAGGAGGTGCGAGGTTGCTTTTGGATGAATCTGATTTTCACCGCCCATGATTCTTTTAATTGAAGATATCAGCTCATCGGGCTCAATATCTTTTAATTGATACCCAGACGCTCCAGCTTCCAGGGCAGGTATGACGTGGTCTTGATCAGAAAAACTAGTCAACATCATGATTTTGATTTCAGGTTGTTCCTTTTTGATTTCTCTTGTTGCCTGAATACCGTCCATCTCAGGCATTACTAAGTCCATGAGAATTAATTCTGGTTTTAATAATTTCGCTTGATTAATGGCCTCTTTCCCATTTGCTGCTTCTCCGACAATCATCATATCTCTTTGTGTACGGAGGAAAAAAACGAGGCCCCGCCTGACGACATGATGGTCGTCTACTACTAATATTCGTATACTCATTTACTTATCCCCCTAAAGCGGGATCTGGACCTGTATTTCTGTTCCAATTCCCGGCTTACTTTGTAAAGAAAAAGTCCCGTTTAAGCTTTCCGTCCTTGTTTTCATATTTCGTAACCCCAACGAGAGTATTTCGCGATCTACTTCATAGTGGAAGCCGCATCCCTTATCCCTAATGTTCATTTTTACACCGGCTTCAGAAGCTTGTAATTCTAATTCTACTTCAGTTGTCTGTGAATGTTTTTTACAATTGGCCAGAGCCTCCTGCCCAATACGCCACAAGGATTCTTCTACTTTTCCGGATAGGTTAACTGCACCTGTCAGCTTTGTTTTGATAGAAAGGCCTAACATCTCAGCATAGCTTCGTAAGGCGCTAACAAGACCATTTTCAAGTCCTTCTGGACGTAGCTGCCAGATTAATGCTCTCATTTCTCCAAGTGCTTCTTGTGCCATATCTTGTATATAGGTGAACGTTTGCTGGACTTCATTGATTTCCGTCAACTCAACCCCAGCCCTTGCGGTAAGACTTAATGAAAAGAGGAGTTGATTTACTGAGTCGTGAAGGTCCCGTGCCAAACGGTTTCGCTCAGCAACGAGCGCTGTATTTTGCTCACGTTGGGTAAGTTTAATTCTTTTTAAGGCAGTTCCGATTTGGTAGGCTACTGCTTCTAGCAGTGCGAGTTCATTTTTCTCGAAATTTGTTTTGTTTGGAGCTCCTACATTTAAGATCCCAAACCTTTCTTGGCCAGCACGGAGCGGGACGGTGGCGTGATGAGTCAGACCACCTGTTTCTCCGGCTTCTTCATCAAGAGCATCTTCAATTCGTTTACATTCGATAATATTCGTTGCTTTATTGAGTTGTTGATTATTGTACTTGTTTACACACCAGCACTTACCATGGCACATGCGTCGCTTATGATCATTGGCTAAAGCGGGCGGCAGGGCTTCATCAGCAATAAGATGATGTCTGCCATCGTCATCTATTAAAAATATCCAACCTGTTTGAAGGCCAGTTACTTGAAGAAGTTTTTTCAAGACAACCTTCAATACTTCTGTTGTATCTGTTCCTTCGTTTAAAAGCTCAGCTATCTCTTTTAAAATGTTGAGTTGTTGATATCTATCCTTACCAGACATTGTTTCTCCCTCCGCCACGAAGTATCTGCTTCCATTATACCGTATTTCTAATTTTCAGACTCCGGTTTATCTAATAAGTTTACTGTTAGCACTCGAAACCTGCAATAATTCTACTATTTCTTGATTAGGCCCTTCATAGAAGACTGTTTGCCACCCATTATCAAGTTCATAGGGTCCTTCCATTTTACGAAGTGTTTTAGATTTGGCCATTACATCAGTCAAATTATTGACCTCAAAACAGATATGAGTGTTTAACTGATTTTCTTCATTACTAGAGACTAACTCAAGTCGAAAGTCACCTAAAGTTAAAAATACAATTTCTTCTTCCATGAATATAAAATGTGATTCTTCCTCAAAACCGAATTGGCTTTTATAAAATTCAATCGATTTTCTGAGATGACTGACATTAACGCCAATATGATGAAGTTTCATGGCTAAACCTCCATTTATATAATCAGATTCATATCACCGAATTCATGCCATAAATAACCTGCATCAATGGCATGGCCGTAAGCCTGGAGAAGATGCTGTTTAGAAATAAAGGCGGTAAGCATATCAAGATGGCTAGCCTCTGGCTCATGTAACCCCGTTATGATTCCGTCAGCAATTCTTAGAGGAAAGTGCTCATTGATATATAAATTTGTTACCCCTGAAAGTTCACCCGATATCGCATACGTTTCAAGTGCTCTAACTACGGTTGTACCAACGGCTATAATTCTTTTACCAGCAGTTTTTGTCGCAATAATCTTTTGTTGGGTCTGTTCAGATATATGGTATTCCTCTTCGTTCTCTTCTGGCGTTTGGTGCCACTTGTCATCAAGCAAATAACTAAGCCCAGTATGAAGTTGAATAAAATCAACCTGAATTCCTTTTTGCTTTAGTGTAAATAACAGTTCCCAGCTAAAGGCTCTACCAGCTGAGGGCATCTCGACCGAGCCGGGATGGCTTGCGAAAACCGTTTGATAATAATCCAAATCCCAGGGGTGATTGATATATTCGTAACGAACAGGTTCTCCGAGGCTATAGAACATGTTTAATAGGTCGGAACCTTTCTTCTCAAACTTCAATATTGCTAGTGGAGTTTTCTCCTTTAGACCAATTACCATTGCCGAAAGCTCAGGTGCAAATATAAAAATGTCACCAATCTTTGTATAATCCTGAACAATGAGTGCCTCCCATGTATCTTCAGTAATTCGTCTGGCCAGCCTAACTTCGACGTTGGCTCTCATTTTCCCGTTACTTAGATTCTTTGCTTGGAAAACTGCTGGTATGGTGCGGCTATTATTTAAAATAACAAGGTCTCCTGGCTGTAAATATTCAGGTAAATTGAAGAAAAGGTCATGTTGGATCTTACCGTAATTCCGGTCAATCGCCATCATCCGGACGTGATCTCTTCTGATGCCACGCTCTTCAGGTGGAAGGGATGCATTTAGTTCATTTGGAAGGTAAAAATCTAGAGTGTTGTCTACCATGTCCTACACCTCCTCCTCAGATTGGGCTGAGAATCGTTTTCCATTAATGCTTTTTGCTCGATCAGATGCTAAATATAAGAATATATCAACGACTTCTTCAGGTTTTGCTAACGGATAATCGCAATCTGGAACAGCGAGTTTGTGCATGTCAGTGTCCATTTCGCCAGGGTCGACCATATTAATCCGAATTCCAGTCTCACTAAATTCATCGGCCCATGTTTGGGTAATGCCTTCTACAGCGAATTTAGAGACCCCATACGCTCCCCAGCCTGCATAACCAATGTGACCAGCCTCTGAAGTAACATTGATAATGGAACCTTGGTTCCGTTCAAGCATACTTAAGGAAACCCTTTTTGTAACTAGAAAAGTTGATACTGCATTTACTCTTAATACTTCAGCAAAGTCTTCTTCAGGATAATCAAGGAGTAGTGGCATTGGGCTCGGGCCTAACATAGAAGCATTGTTAATCAAAACATCAATCTGTCCATAAGCCGCCTCGGTAACTGAAACGAATCGATCTACATCTTGGGAGCGGGAAACATCAGCAGTAACTGCAACTACTTTTGCCCCTAAACTCTCTGCTTCTAGCTTGACTTTTAATAAATCACTTTCTGACCTTGCACAAATTGAAAGTTTTGCTCCTTCCTTGGCAAAAGCTAATGTCAGTGCTCTCCCTAAACCCTTTGAAGCACCAGTAATCATTACAACTTTATTTTTCATTCTTTATCTCTCCTTTTAGCTATCGATGGTTTAAGCATACCGATTTCTGAAAAATCATTCTTCGTAAAAAAGCTTGAACTTTTCTACGACTTTTGGATGAGAAAATCCTTATTCAATTGAGGATAGGGGAAATAGTGCCGATATTGGACAACCTTTCTCCAAAATTCAGGTTATTTCGAGCAACCTGGCTACATAAGATTAGTTAAGAATGTACACAAATTGAAAGGGTAGGTGGAGAATGAGTCGAATCCAAAAATCAATGCTAGGTGCTTTTATTGGTGCTTCTTCGGCAGGTATGTGGTTGGTTGTCGATCTTTTACTTCCGGAACCAATCGGGGACTACTTATTGTTTTTCATAATGGGGGTAGTCCATATGGTCATTGGCTGGCAAGTGGCAAGGCTTGTTGGAAAACAAAAAGAAAGTCCATCATTGGAAGGGCAAGATAGTCTTAATGCATCCGATATATAGAAGTGAAGGCTCTCAGATCTTATGATTGAGGGCCTTAAACATATCTAACTGCAAGCACCATCGTTTTTTTTGAAAGGTGCACCTTCTGTCAGCACTGTTTGTCGCCATTAAACGAGCTGTGCATATCTTGAGTATGCATAGTTTATTTTGGAAGTTAAGGTAGTTTGTGTTTGGCGCATGTTTACGCGGGTGCGGTAGGAAACTATCTGTCAAAGGGGGTTTCTTATACGATGAATGTAATTACAACCTTCAAGGAAAAGCGGAAAGAGAAGCAGATCAAGTATGAACGGAAAATGTTACGTGAGCTTTCATTAGAAGACTTAAAGAAGAATGTCGTCGACTCATTTAGTAGCTTTTTTAGAATGGACTCTATACTTGGCAGTGCCATTGAAGAAGGCTGTATTGATGTTGCAATAGAAGCATATTTGTTAGGAGCTAAATATAGCAAATTTGGTTATTATGGAGAATCAGTAGAAGAAGTGCGGATGCGCTGCTACCGATTTGAAAAGAATCTAATTGATGCGTTATATGAGTTCATTTGCTATTGGGGGCATATTGGCGACCAAGGCTTCGTCAATGAGTCACTTTACTATGCATGCGAATACTATGTAACCTATTGGTGGACGGAAGGTTTTCAGAAAGGAGAAAAAAGATACCGGCTAAAATTGCATTAGAATTTTTAATCATATATACTCTCCTTGTCCCATATATTTAACTTAGGGACATGCAGGAGGTAAATGATGAATAAGAAACTTAAAATTGCTGGTATCCTATTGGGAGCTGTTATTTTATTTTTATTTATACAATATCGATTTATGGACAAAGATGTTTGGGATCCGTGGAGTCTACCCTTATCAGGGAAGGTAATTATAATTGACCCTGGTCACGGTGGCCCAGATGGGGGTGCCGATAATGGCGACGTACAAGAAAAAGACATTGCCCTCGAAATCTCAAAGAAGCTCCGTGACTACCTACAGCAACAGGGTGCTTTTGTACAAATGATACGGGAAGAAGATACAGATTTAGCCCCTGATGGAATGAGAGGATACAGTAAACGGAAGACTGAGGATTTGAAGAAACGAGTTCAAATCATCAATGAATCAGATGCGGATTTATTTATTAGTATTCATTTAAATGCCATTCCATCTCCTCGATGGAGAGGTGCACAAACTTTTTATTTTAGTACTTACAAGGAAAATGAGGCAGTAGCCAAGTTTATTCAAGACGAGCTTCGAAACAATCTCGGAAATACAACACGACAAGCCAAAGCGATCAATGGTGTTTACTTATTAAAAAGTGCGAAAAAACCTGGAGCACTTGTAGAGGTAGGATTCCTTTCAAATCCGGATGAAAAAGCCCTACTAGTTCAAGATAAATACCAAGACAAGGTCGCAGCCTCCATTTACACAGGAATCAACCGCTATTTCTCCAATGAATCAAATCCACCTGAATAAGAAGGTGGTTTTTTTTATGTAGCTATGACACTCCTCACACTGTAATTTGGGACAGGTATGGTATAATGAGGTTGAGTGAAACCGAATACAGTAATTAGGTGGTGTTTGTTATGTTAACTGAGCAACAAGTGAAGGAAGTATTAAATCAACTGCAAGATCCATTCTTACATAGAACATTCGAGGAAACGAATGCAATCAAAGAAGTTAAAATAAAAGAAGAAAAGAAACATGTTAGCGTAAAAATTGCTTTATCAAAGACTGGTACTGGTGAGCAACTACAGCTTCAATCTACAATTGTAAATGCCTTAAAACAAGCGGGAGCCGAATCTGTAGGTCTTCGATTTACTGACTTAACGCCAGAGGAACTCGCGAAATTTAAGACTGAATCAGCGGAAGAATCAGCTCCTTTATTATCTCCAGTAAATCAAACGACCTTTATTGCGGTAGCAAGTGGTAAGGGTGGTGTTGGTAAATCTACCGTTTCTGTAAACTTAGCGGTGTCTTTAGCTAGACTTGGTAAAAAGGTCGGTATTATTGATGCAGATATTTACGGATTCAGTGTTCCCGACATGATGGGAATTACAAAGCGCCCTGTCGTTCGTGGCGAAAAGATTATCCCTGTTGAAAGAAAAGGGGTTAAAGTCATTTCAATGGGCTTCTTTGTGGAAGACAATTCACCCGTTATTTGGCGTGGTCCAATGCTCGGAAAAATGTTAAATAACTTCTTTAATGAAGTTGAATGGGGAGATCTAGATTACTTAGTTCTAGACTTACCGCCTGGTACAGGTGATGTAGCACTAGATGTTCATACTATGCTTCCTCATTGTAAAGAAATTATAGTAACAACACCACATCCTACAGCTGCATTTGTAGCTGCCAGAGCGGGTGCAATGGCTTTACGTACAGAACACGAAGTACTTGGTGTTATTGAAAATATGTCTTATTTTGAAAGTAAAGTAACAGGCGAAAAAGAATATGTGTTTGGTAAAGGCGGCGGAGAGAAACTTGCGGAAGAGCTTCAAACATCCTTGCTAGGAAAAATTCCATTAGGTCAGCCTGATTGGAATGATGAGGACTTTGCCCCATCTGTTTACGACGAAAGTCACCCAACTGGAAAGATCTATAACGAAATTGCAAAACGAGTAATTGATGCTATTTAAATTAAAAAGAACCTCCTGAGTTTCAGGAGGTTCTTTTATATAGGAAGGAGGGTTAGCTATTTCCAGTTCCTTCTCCTTCATCTTTTTTCGCTTTTTCTTCTTTTTGCATATCCTCAGCTGCTTTAATGAGAATATCTTCAATTTTAGCTTTATATAACGGACTTTCAAGTGTTTCACTGATGACTGTTTGAAGATGTTTTCTGTATTCTTGGCTTTTCAGAACATCCATGAATTGTTCTTCCATCTCAGGATTTTTCAAGATGTCCATCATCATTTTTTGATAGTCGGGATCCTTCATCAAGTCCTTAATGAGCTTTTCGTGCTCCGTTTGCATACTCTTTGCAAAGTCTTCTACAAACTTGGTATCCTCAAACGTCTTTTTCCAAAACTCAACCCCGTTGTCAGAGGTAAGAGTTTCACGGATGGCATCTTTAACAACGACTTGGTCCATGACGAGATGCTGCTTTATTCTTTCATCTCGCATGAGTTCTTCAACTGCCTTTTTACCGTCATCGGTTTTCAATATATCGACAACCATTTTTTTTGTTTCTTCATAATCCATTCGGTTTTGTTCGACATTTGCTGGGGCACACCCAACTATTACTAATAGAAAACTAAAAATGAGGAGGAGCGACATCCATTTTCTCATTTATAAAGCTCCTTTCATAAGGGATCCTTAGTTGTTAATATGCTTTTTTTTGTTAAAAAATATTCACTGATTGGATGGTGAGAAACTGGCATTTATCCCCGACATTTTGGTACAATCATATTTGAATATAAAGAGTGGGGGATTTTGTCGTGAAAAGTCGAAATTGGGTAAGGTTATTTCTATCTACCTTACTAGTAGGCGCCATTAGTGGAATCATTACTGGATTTGCTGTTAAATGGAGTGAATATAAAGATTTATTTATAGCTTCGGATTACGTCGAAATACTTATGGTTGCATTTTGGCTCGTCGGAGTTGGATTTACTTTTAGTATTATTAGCCAAATGGGTTTCTTTGCCTATTTATCAGTTCACCGATTTGGACAAGGGATGTTTAAAGGTGCATGGAATCCTGCTCAAGTAGTATTGATTGCTTTTGTATTATTTGACTTAATTTATTTCCGTATTCAAGTATTTGCAACCGAGGGTGAGAGTATCTCCTCATATGTATGGGTTCCAATAGGTATATTAGTTTTCTCATTAATCATTGCATTCTTTAAAAGCAGACAGACCAATCGTAAAGCATTCATTCCAGCTGTATTTTTTATGTTTGTTGTTACTGTAATTGAATGGGTGCCAGCAATTAGGGCAAATGATGGAAGTTGGCTGTACCTAATGATTTTTCCTCTCTTAATTTGCAATGCGTATCAATTATTGATACTTCCAAAATTAACAAAACAAAAAAGCTGACCCTATGGGATCAGCTTTTTTACTACAATTCATTCGACAACTTCACTTTTTACATCCGCATTATTTAGCATGTCGCTAACTGTTACAAATGACAGGCCTTTACCTTTAATTCCTTTCAATACTCCAGGAAGTGCTTCCGCAGTCTGTTTAGCTGAATCTGAAGCGTGGAATAAAATAATGTCTCCACTCTTTACCCTGCCTATAACATTGCTTGTTATTTTAGCTACACCTGGATTGTTCCAATCATTTGAATCAATACTCCAGTGAATGAGAGTATATCCAAGAGAATCCAAGACCTTTACTACTCTAGAGTCAAAATTTCCATCAGGTGTTCTAAAGAAGGAAATAGTTTTGACACCCATTTTCTTAAATGCATCTTGGGCCTTATAGACATCCTTTTTAATTTGGACATCCTCTAATTCAGTATAGTTTTTATAATCATATCCTTTAATGCCAATCTGGTGCCCGTCTTTCACAATCCGTTCAACTATCTGCGGGTGGCGCTCAGCCCACGAAGCGGATAGGAAGAAGGTCGCATTTGTTACACCTGAATTCTTTAAGGTATCGAGAATCGGTAAGGCCTTCGTGTCTCCCCAACTAATATTAAAAGTAAGTGCAACTGTCTTTTCGCTTTTTTCTCCTGAATAAATCACTCGTGGGCCGTTTTCGGTTGAAAAAACAGGAGCAATATTGCCTTTTTCTATATAAAAGATACTGGCGGTAAATAATGAAGCGAAAAGAATAATTAATGTTTGCTTAATCCTCTTGCTACTAAGGATGTAGAAAAAATTCATATTTATCCTCCTTGTCCAAAGAATCTTCTGTCTAAATAATATGCTTGTCATCCAATTTTATGTGCAAATATCTTCGTAAAAATCGATTCATAAAATAACTAAATCTGGTAATAACTAGAATTACAACAAACATGAGGTGAAACTATGATTGGATTATTAGTTAATCAGGTGGAAGTCAAAGAATTAGAATACCTTCTAAAAAGAGAGATGGACGAAATATTGTTTGATGTAGAAGATGCACGAATAGACCATATAGTAAAACGTGCAATGGAAGAAAGATATCAGATCTTATTTCGCTTATTTAAAAGAATTGCTGATCCATCAGAGTGCAGTAGGTATATTCGCACAAAGAAACTAAACAGTAAAAAGGGTTAGATAGAGGGGCAGAGGATTATATCAGGCTAATATGGTCCTCTTTTAATATTTAATCATTTTTTTATAAAGATTGTTGACATGAGAATCAGACGATGATATATTAATAAACGTCGTCGCTGACGATAAACATTTTCAAAAAAAGTTTTAAAAAAGTGTTGACTACAAACAGTTGGCATGCTATATTAAAAAGGTCGCTTCTGAGCGACGAGCTAAAAAAGTTCTTTGAAAACTGAACACAATACAAGCGTCAACGTTTAATTCTAAAGTAACAAACTATTGAGCAATCAATACTCTTATTGGAGAGTTTGATCCTGGCTCAGGATGAACGCTGGCGG
>Ga0180217_1003722_pt1 | contig 12644 bp, 9 predicted proteins | sample eDN3rd37CBELigOP_FD_128521 | JGI IMG/M metagenome (GOLD analysis project Ga0180217, IMG submission 128521) | Enriched Organic Plus compost microbial communities from Emeryville, California, USA - eDNA 3rd pass 37_C BE-Lig OP (version 2) (version 2) ... | reverse complement strand
CTGACAGTTGGAGGGGCGCTCCCTTTGGCTCCGAACCAGCGTCGCTCCATCAGGAAGCCGGGCAAGACGTCCCGTTCGAAGATCGATCGTGCGCGCCCCGATCGCAATGCAGCCCAGCCGTCCGGCATCACGAGCGTCTCGAACTCGCCGGGATGGGTGCGGATCTCGCGAATGGATTCGGTTTCTTCTTGAAGCAGTGAGAACCAGAAGAAGCCGTAAGGCGGAAGCGTGATGGTATAGGGGCGGTCCGTGATCCGCGGAAAGCGGGCCCGGCCGAGCATTTCCTGCGGTGTCCAGCCCTCGAAGCCGCGCAGATCGATCTCCGCTGATTGCGCCGAGCGCGACATGTTGGCGACGCAAAGGATGGTTTCGTCGTCATGTTGACGCACATAGACCAGAACGGCGCGATTCTTGGGCCGGATGAAGCTCAAGCTTCCCCGGCCGAACACGCGTGTCGATCGGCGAACGCCGATCAGCCGTTTCGTCCAGTTCAGCAGCGAGGAGATGTTGCGCTGCTGGGATTCGACATTGACGGTCTGGTAGCCATAGACCGCGTCCATGATCATCGGCAGAAAGAGCCGGGCCGGATCGCAGCGTGAAAACCCGCCGTTTCGATCCGAGGTCCATTGCATCGGTGTGCGCACGCCGTTGCGGTCGCCGAGATAGATGTTGTCACCCATGCCGATTTCGTCGCCGTAATAAAGGATCGGCGTGCCGGGCAGCGAGAACAGCAGCGACGTCATCAGTTCGATCTTGCGCCGGTCGTTGTCCATCAGTGGCGCGAGGCGTCGGCGGATGCCGAGATTGATGCGCGCGCGCGGATCGCTCGCGTAGGTGGACCACAGATAGTCGCGCTCCACGTCCGTGACCATTTCGAGGGTCAGTTCATCGTGGTTGCGCAGGAAGAGCGCCCATTGGCAGTTCGAAGGAATTTCAGGAGTCTGACGCAGGATGTCGGCGATCGGGAAGCGGTCCTCCTGGGCGATGGCCATGTAGATGCGGGGCATCACCGGGAAGTGATAGGCCATGTGGCATTCATCGCCGTCGCCGAAATAGGCGCTCACGTCCTCCGGCCATTGATTGGCCTCTGCCAGCAACAGCTTTCCGGGTGCGTAATCGTCGAGCGCGGCACGGATGCGCTTGATGACGTCGTGGGTTTCAGGAAGGTTCTCGTTGTTGGTTCCCTCGCGCTCCACGAGATAGGGAATGGCGTCGAGCCGGAAGCCGTCCACGCCGGCATCGAGCCAGCGCTTCATGACCTGGATGACCGCTTTCAGAACGCGCGGATTGTCGAAGTTGAGATCGGGCTGGTGCGAGAAGAAGCGATGCCAATAGAAGGCGCGCGCCTCCGGATCCCAGGTCCAGTTCGACTTCTCCGTATCGGTGAAAATGATCCGTGTTTCCGGAAATTTCTCGTCCGTATCGCTCCAGACATACCAGTTGCGGGCGCTGCTTCCGGCATGCGAGCGCCGGGCGCGGCGAAACCAGGGGTGCTGATCGGACGTGTGATTGATCACCAGCTCCGTTATGACGCGCAAATTCCGCCGCTTGGCCTCCTGCATGAAGCGTCGGAAGTCCTTCATGTTGCCGAATTCGGAATTGACCCGTCCGTAATCGGCGATGTCGTAGCCGTCATCGCGACCGGGGCTCGGATAGAACGGCAGAAGCCATAGCGCTGTGACGCCGAGATCCTGGAGGTAGTCCAGCCGCTCGGTCAGACCCCTGAAGTCGCCGATGCCATCGTTGTTGCTGTCGGCGAAGGCCTTGACGTGAAGCTGGTAGATGATGGCGTCCTTGAACCACAGATCATCCGTGTCCGTCGAGGCGTCGAATTTCGAAGCGATGTTCACGGGTCCCCCTCAGGCGATGCAACGGAACAGGAGAGCGGGATCGTCGGCGGGGTCGATGGTGAGACGAACGCCGCCCCATTCCAGCGTGTGCCGCGCGCCGGTGATGAGATTCTCGATCTGCCGCACCGGCTTGCGCGCATTCGGCGGGCCCATTTCAATGCTTCCGAAATGGAACCAGAATTGTCTCGGGCGATCGTTGACCAGTGCGATGGCGACCGCGACGGCATTCTCGCCGTCGATGGATTCCTTCACGAAGCCGATGACTGCGTCATCATCCACTTGCGCGAAGCGCAGGTTCGCCGTCTGGAGGAGCGCCGCATTGTCGCGCCGGATGCGGTTGAGCCGTCCGATATAGTCCTTGATATTGCCGGGCTTGTTCCAGTCGCGCGTCTTCAACTCGTATTTCTCGGAGTTGAGGTACTCCTCACGCCCTGGGATCGGTTCGTGCTCCAGCAATTCGAAGCCGTTGTAGACGCCGTAATTGGACGACAGCGTCGCGGCCAGAGCGACGCGCGACTTGAACATCCATGGCTCGCCGCTTTGCAGGTGGAGCGGCAGGATGTCGGGCGTGTTGACGAAAAAGTTCGGCCGAAAATAATCGCGTTCCGGGTGGCCCGTCAGTTCGCTGAGGTAGGCTTGCAACTCGTCCTTTCCGGTGCGCCATGTGAAGTAGGTGTAGGACTGGGTGAAGCCCAGCTTGGCGAGGCCCTTCATGATCTTCGGCCGGGTGAATGCCTCCGCGAGGAAGATCACGCCCGGCTCGCGGAGCTGAACCTCACGGATCATCCACTCCCAGAACGGGAACGGTTTGGTATGCGGATTGTCGACGCGAAAAATGCGCACGCCATGGCTGACCCAGAACAGGATGACGTCGCGCAGCGCCTGCCATAAGGCGATCCGGTCGGCGCAATAGAAATCGGGATTGACGATGTCCTGGTACTTCTTCGGCGGGTTTTCGGCATAGCGGATCGAGCCGTCCGGACGCCGCTTGAACCATTCGGGATGCTCGGTCAGCCACGGGTGGTCGGGCGAACATTGGATGGCGAAATCCAGCGCGATCTCCATCCGATGCTGCCGTGCCGCTCGCACGAGCCGGTGGAAATCGTCGAACGTTCCAAGCTCCGGATGGATCGCGTCGTGACCGCCCTCGGCGCTGCCGATGGCATAGGGACTGCCAGGATCGCAGGCCTCGGCGACGGTGGCGTTGTTGCGGCCCTTGCGGTTGGTCGTGCCGATCGGGTGGATCGGCGTGAAATAGAGCACGTCGAAGCCGAGCTCGGCGATCTCCGGGATACGCGCGATGCAATCGTCGAACGTGCCGTGGCGGCCGGGCTGCGGAGACTGGCTGCGCGGGATCATCTCGTACCACGCGCCGGCGCGGGCGAAAGGCGGGTCGGCGACCAGGGTGTTCACCACGCTGCGGGTGATGTCGCTGCGCGGCTCGCTCGCCGCGACGGCCTCGGCCAGGGCCTCGTCAGTGAGGGGCGCGGGATCGCCTGTCCGATCGAAAGCCGCGCCAGCCCGTTCGATGATCCGCCGATGGTCCGAATTTCGCGGTCTGAGATCGGACAGAAGCCCGCGGCCCTCCTTGGCTTCGAGCGTTACGTCCTGCCCTGCCTCTTTCTTGAGCGTGTATTCCTTTCGCCAGGTGCCGAAGCGGTCGGTCCAAGCCTCGATGGCGAAGAGATACAGTCCGGGGGACGGCGGGGTGAAATGTCCATGCCAACGGTCGTTGCTGTGAAGGGTGAGAGACGCTCGCTGCCATTCCCTCTCGGTTTCAGCCCGCCAGATCAGATGCGCCGCGAGCACGTCGTGACCTTCGCGTAGAATGTCGCACCAGATATCGACGCGTTCGCCCGCGATGCGTTTGACAGCATATCGCCCGCCGTCCACGCTCGGGAAAATGTCCTCGATCAGAAACCGCGGACCGGTTGGATCGGCAGGGGAAACCTCTTCCAGCGGATATCGGTCGCTTCGATCGTCGTGACGAAATTCGGGCTGCGGCATTCGCATGGACGATCCTTCCAGCGCAATGTTGAGGCAACGACCGGCTGGCGGCTTGGTTCCGCTAAGGAACCATTTCCCGCCCGAGGATTTGATATGGTCTTCCGATGCAGCGACGGACCCGATGAACGTTTCGCAGGACCTTGAAAACCTGGCCCGGCGATGGGGTATCGAGCGTCGATTTTTCAACGCTCTCGGAGAACAGCAGGAGGCGTCTGCGGCCGTCGTCGAAGCGCTTGCGGATTTGCTCGAGCGCGCCGGCGCGCCCGCCGCCCCGGTGGCGATCCCGCCGCTCGATCCCGCCTTTCAAGGCGATGGACGCCGGCACTGGATCTTGGCCGTGCAACTCTACGGCGTGCGCTCGGGTCGCAACTGGGGCCATGGTGACTTCGCCGACCTTGTGATGCTGCTCCGCATAGCGGCCGATGCCGGCGCTGCCGGGATCGGACTGAATCCGTTGCACGCGCTGTTTCTGGACCGCGCGGAGCAGGCAAGCCCCTACGCGCCCAACAGCCGGAATTTTCTCAATCCGCTCTATGTCGATGTCGAGGCAATTCCGGGTCATTCCCCGGACGATGTTAATAGCGAAGAGCGCGACGAGATCGCGCGTTTGCGTGAAACCACGTTCGTTGACTACGAGGCGGTTGCTGAACTCAAGACGGCCGCGCTTCGCCGGGCGTTTCATCGGTTCTCATTCGGTGCCGATCCGCAGCAGACAATTGCGTTCGAGACCTTCCGGCAGGAGCGGGGAGAGGCGCTTCGTCGTTACGCCTGTTTCGAAACCTATCGCCGGATCAATCCGGCGGTGTGGTGGGACTGGCCGTCCGAATTGCGCCGACCGCAGGATCATGCGTTGCGGGATTTGGAAGAAGCCTACGGCGATGAGGTGACGTTTCATCAATACGTCCAGTGGGTCGCCGATGCTCAATTGCAGGAATGCCGTGACCTCGCCGAGTCGCTCGGCTTGCCGATCGGTCTTTATCTCGACCTGGCGGTGGGTGTGGACGCCGGCGGCGCCGATGCGTGGAGCGAACAGGACGTCATCCTGCCCGGCCTGTCGGTTGGGGCGCCACCTGATTTCTACAACGTCGCGGGTCAGAATTGGGGCCTGACCACTTTCAGCCCGCACGGGCTTGCGGCGCATGACTTCCAACCGCTGCGCACAATGCTGCGCTCAGCAATGCGGCATGCCGGCGCGATCCGTTTGGATCATGTTCTCGGATTGATGCGGCTTTATGTCATTCCGTGGGGTTTTTCGGCGCGAGACGGCGTTTATCTTCTGTTTCCGTTCGAATCGATGCTTGCGGTGATCGCCGATGAGAGCCGCCGTCATGATTGTATCGTGATCGGGGAAGACCTCGGCACCGTTCCTCCGAATTTTCGCGAGACCACAGCGGCCTGGGGGCTCTGGTCCTATCTGGTCATGCTTTTCGAGCGCCAGGGCGATGGATCGTTCCGACCCGCCGCGTGCTATCCGGACAAGGCGCTGGCGACGCTGAACACCCATGACATGGCGACCTATCGCGGCTGGATCAGCGGGCACGACATCGCCATGAAGCGCGGTATCGGCGTAGACCCTGGCGAGAGCGACGAGGAACGGGAGCGCTCCCGTACCGCCCTCGCTGCCATACTGGGCCGGCCGGCGTGTGATGAAGCGACCTTCGATCGTATCATCGGGTTCCTCGCGGCGACGCCGGCCCGGCTCGTTTCAGTCGCGAGCGAGGACGTCCTGGAAATGGTCGATCAGATCAATGTGCCTGGGACATCGAACGAATACCCCAATTGGAGGAGCCGATGGCCCATGAGGCTCGAAGATTTCCGCACCGATCCCCGGCTGCAACGGCTGGCCGACATCTTCCGTCGCGAGGGGCGCACGGTGCCGCGGGCCGGCGAAAGCCGGCTGACGGACGCGTGAAGCTTACTGGCCGGCTTGAGCCCGGCCGATGAGAGAGAACGGCGCGGCCACGATTGCCCCGGCGGTGTCGAGGACGAAGGCACCGGCGCGGTGCAGTCCATCGCCGGCCATTTGCGTCGAGTTCAGGCGCGGGTAGAGCGCGGCCAGGGCGGTGTATCGATCGTGGCCGAGCCGGTCCGAAGGGGTCAGTTTGGAGATATCGACAATTTGAATCCGGGCTTTGAGAGCCGCCTCCTGAACCCGCGGATCGCTGACGTCGAGCCGGCCGATGCGCTCGCGCGCGCCGGACAGCCGGGCAGACACCGCGAGCGCCCGGTCGTCGGAGGAGACCAGGATCGTCATCGGCCGTTGCAGCGCCCCGATCACGGAGACTTGCTGGAGAAACACGTCGATATCGATGTCGGGAGCCGCCAATAGAACATTCAGCCGGTTCAACACGTCATTCCGGCCCGCGATCTTTAATTGCCGGAGGGTTTCCACCAGCAGCCAGGCCCCCATGCTGTGGGCCACCACACGGACGCGGCCGACCCGTCGATTGGTCGTCAACGAGATCAGCAATCGGGCGAGATGGTCGCGGGAGAATGTAACGGCGTCCCTGTCGGCCAGATAACCCAGGACGCTGCCCTGGGAGGGCCAGGCGAACAGGATCGGCGCCTGCCGCAGGTTGGCGTCGGCGGCAATCTGGGCCAGCCGAAACAGCGCCTCCTGGAAATTGTTGTTGAAGCCATGGACAAAGACGCCGACGTCCTGACCGGCTGGGCCGGGCGGTATGGCGCGGCGGTCGAACGTCTGCTGGGTCAGCACCGACTGCGCGACGGTCGTGAAGCTGCGGCTCGGGTCGCGGGTGGCTGACAGTTCCACCTGGCCGGGCTGGTGGCCAGGCGGAACGGCCACTGTGAAGGAGGCATAGTTCACTGTCTGCGAGCGGTCATTCGTGAACACGTTCACGCCGGGAGCCACCCGTCCCCGCGTGGTGGCCACCAGAACGTCCACGAGCCGGGAGCCCGGTGCCGCAGCGGTCGGCTGGAGCAACTCCGGCCCCGGACGCGCTGCGCAACCGGCAATCAAGACGCTCAATGCGAGCGCCAAAAGCCCATGCAAGATACGCGCACAAGGGCTTGGCCGATCATTCCATGCAGCCAAAGGGAGCCTCCGGGGTCCATTCATCCGGGCGCAGTGTAGCAAACTTCACCGTCAGGCCAATAAGCCGGGACGGTGGCCTATCGCGCCGTGAGCTGGATGAACCGTTCCAGGAACCGTTGAGCCGCCGTCTCGGCCGGCCAGGGCGTGAGATAGTCGCGTTCAACGGCCGACGGGAGGGTTGGCGGTGGGCCGAAGAAAGTCCGGGCTTCGCTGTCGCTGAAGCCGGCCAGCCGTGTTGCCTCCAGATAGGCGGCCCCATGATCCGCCGCCTTGATGAACGCCGAGAAATCGTCGGTGGTCTTGGGCGGCAGGCCAAAGCGCAGGTGGATGGCCGCAAGAAGGCGGTTCTCGACCGATTTGTAAGCGTCGCCGATGACAGCCTTGAAGGGCGAAATCATGTCGCCGATGACGTATTCCGGCGCATCATGCAGAAGAATCATAAGCCGCCGGCTGCGGTCGAGGCGTGGCCGGCGCGTCCGCGCCACAGCCTCCACGAGCAGCGTGTGCTGGGCGACGGAATAGATATGGGAGCCGGAGGTCTGGCCATTCCAGCGCGCCACCCTGGCCAGGCCATGGGCGATATCCTCGATCTCGACATCGAGCGGCGAGGGATTGAGCAAGTCGAGACGCCGCCCCGACAGCATGCGCTGCCATGCCCGCGGCTCATCTGAAATACTCCGGCCGCTGGCCGGTTTTTTCGCTGCCCGAGCCATGATCAGCGTCCGGGCCGGGAGGGCGCGTTGCAACAGGCGTCATGACGATGGCAGGTGACGAGATGGTCATTGACCATGCCAACCGCCTGCATGAACGCGTAAATGATCGTCGGTCCGACGAATTTGAAGCCTCGGCCGGCCAGTTCCTTCGACATGGCCTCCGACACCGGTGTTTTCGCCGGCACCTGGCTTGTGCTGCGAAACCGGTTGATCCTGGGTTCGCCGTCGAGGAAGTCCCAAAGCAGGTGCGAGAAGCCGGGACCCTTTTCCATCGCGTCGAGCCAGGCCCTGGCCGATAGCACCGCGCCCTCGATCTTCATGCGGTTGCGGACGATGCCGGCATCGTTCATCAGCCGCTCGATCTTGCGCTTGTCGTAGCGGGCGATTTTCGCCGGGTCGAAATCGTCGAAGGCCGCGCGGAAATTGTCGCGCTTGCGCAGGATGGTGATCCAGGACAACCCGGCCTGGAAGCCGTCCAGGATCAGCTTTTCATAAAGGGCGCGGTCGTCCCATTCGGGCACGCCCCATTCCTCGTCGTGATAGGCGACGTAAAGCGGGTCGGTCTTGGGCCAGGGGCAGCGGCGCAGGCCGTCGTCGTGGAGAAGGGCGGGACTCATGTCGGCAGTGTAGCGTTCGGCACTGGAAATTTCGCCCATGACGGCTGCCGAGGCCGCAGGGCGACGCCATCCGCCTCGATCGTCTGGCCGGAGGCCAGAGCGTCGGCGAGCCGGTCGAGCCGGAGCATCGCGAGGGCATGATTGCCGTGGCTTGAGCCGGTGGTGCCGATCCGCTTCTCCCCCGCCATGACAGGCAGGCCCGGTTCGGGCGCCTCGCCATCGGTCGTGACCGGTACGATGCGGGTGCGGGCGGTGCCGCGATGCTCCATGCGGGAGACCACCTCCTGGCCGACGTAGCAACCCTTCCCGAAGTCCACGCCGCCGAGCTGGTCCATGTCGGCCTCATGGGGAAAGGCATCGCCATAGGTGAAATCGAAGCCGCCGCGTGGCACCCCGAGTGAAATCCGATGCGCCTCATAGGCCGCGATGTCCACCATCTCCGCGCCACGGACGGTGGCCGCCGTCTGCGCTTCACCGGGCGGCAGGATGATTCGCCGGCCCAAGGCGGGCAGACGTGGATCCTGATAGTCCAGGCCATCGCCGGCCTGCGAGGCGCCGTCCCACAGCGCCATCACGGCCAGACTTTCGGACAGGTTCTCGATCTGAACCTTGGCGCGAAGCTTGTAGAAGGTGAGCTTGGTCACGAGGTCGCCCGCCAAGGCGCGGGGGACGTCGAGCATGAAACCGCCGCCCTCAGCCTCCGGCGCTTCCGTCACCAGCGTGTCGGCGATGATCTTGCCTTGCGGCGTCAGGAGCGCCGCAAAGGCCGCCTGGACCGGTGACACCCGCGTGATGTCCGAGGTGAGGAGCCCGTTGAGAAAGCCGCGCGCGTCTGGTCCGGAGACTTTGATCACGCTTCGGTCGGGGAGGAGTGCGGCCTTCATTTCAATCTGCCATGCTTCCGATCGCTCCGAACGTAAGCCTCGTTTCGGCATCTCTCAAGAAGGGCGCGTGATCTCTTGAGAAGGGTTTGGCTTTGGAGGCGTTCGCAGGCGGTAGCGGCCGGGTGTGCAAATTGGCTCTTCCACGGCGGCCGGGCGCAGGCATAATGCCTGCCGTGCGCAAGCCTCGCGCGCCAGCAATCGACCGACACGTTCGGGGCCAATATCAGGTTCGGGGCGGCGGTTTCCGGAGGATAACGTTCGAATGAAGCGCGTTTTGATCAAGTGCGGCTGGCTGGTGACGCTCGATCCGGCGATCGGCGATTTCAGGAATGGCGAGCTGCTGTTCAACGGCAACAGCATCGAAGCCGTTGGCCGCAAGCTGGAGGCGACCGCAGACGAAACCATCGATGCCACCGACAAGATCGTCATGCCGGGTCTCGTCAACGCGCATATGCACACATGGGAAACCGCGTTGCGCGGCATCGGCGCCGAATGGATGTCCGCCGATTATTTCAAGCATATCCACGGCAATCTCGCGACGCTCTACAAGCCGGAGGACAATTACGTCGCCAATCTCGTGGGCGCGCTGGCCCAGATCGACGCCGGCGTGACCACGCTGGTGGACTGGTGCCACAACATCACCAGCCTGGAGATGGCCGAGCGGGCGGTGGATGGTCTCGTGGACAGCGGCATCCGCGCCGTCTTCGCGCATGGCACCGCCAAGCCCCTGAGCCAGACCACCGGAACGCCCTTCACCCACATCCCCCATCCGCGCGACCGGATCGAGGCGCTGCGCAAGGGCCGGCTCGCGAGCGACGACGGCCTCGTCACCTTGGCCATGGCGATCCTGGGCCCCGACTGGGGCGCCTGGGAGGTTGTCGAGCACGACATCCGCATGGCCCGCGAGTTCGGCCTCGTGTCCTCGTCGCACACGCGTCGTCGCGAGGATTGCGTGGTGCCGGACGGCTATGCCCGGATGGCCAGGAAGGGGCTGCTGGGGCCGGATCACAATCTGGTGCATGGAACGAGCTATAATTATGCCGATCTGCGCACCGTCGTGGACAGCGGCGCCACGCTGACGACCACGGCTCTTGTCGAGCTGCATCATCATATCGGCGATCCCATGGTCGCCGCCTATCGTGAGGTCGGCGGCCTGCCGTCGCTCGGCATCGACGTCGAGCTTTATTGCACCAGCCATATGTTCCGGGAGATGCAGGCGGCGCTCCTGTTCGCGCGCGGCCGCGAGATTCGCAAGAACGCCCTGCATGGACATTCGCCGTTCAAGGCCAGTCCGGTGCGCTCGCGCGAGGCCCTGGAATGGGCCACGATCAACGGCGCGAAGGCGTTCCAGCTCGACGGGCGCATCGGCACGCTGTCGCCGGGCAAGCGGGCTGACATCGTGATGCTCGACGCCACGGCCGTGAACATGGCTCCGGTCCACGATCCCATCTACTCCATCGTCGAGATCGCAGGCGCCGGCAATGTCGATACGGTCATCATCGACGGCGTGACGCGCAAGAAGGATGGCAAGCTGACGATCCCGGCCGATGTGCTGCGTAAGCGCATCGATGAGCTGACGGAATCGGGCGCCCGCCTGATGCGGGAGGGCGGCTACACAGTGGCAAGCGCGCCAAATTAAGAGCGCGCGGGGGTTCGGACTTTCGGTTCAGCGATGACACGCAACATCAACGGAATGCCAATCGGGAGATGACGATGAAGACCATTCGCATGACTCGTCGTTCGGCGCTGGCCGGATTGTCGGCCATGGCCGCCGCGCCGGCGCTGCTGGCCGCTCCGGCCATTGCTCAGCAAGGGTCTCCGATCACGCTGATGCACGGCTTCACGCCGGGCGCGAATGTGGACACGGTGGCGCGGATCGTCGCCGAGCAGCTCAGCAAGCGATTGGGCCGGCCCGTCGTGGTGGAGCCGCGGCCGGGGGCTGGCGGCACCACCTCTGCCGCGGCCGTCGCGCGCGCCACGCCCGATGGCGCGACCCTCACGATCCTTCCCAGCGGTCACGCCGTGTCGGCCGCGATCTACAAGAAGCTTCCCTATGATGCTGTTGAAAGCTTCACCTTCATCGGACGTTTGACCGATTTTCCGTTCATGCTGGTGACTTACCCCGACCATCCCGCGAAAACGATCGCGGACGTCATCAAGTCGGCCAAGGCGGACGGAAAACTGACTTACGGCACCGCCGGCAATGGGACGGGAATGCATCTGGCGTCCGAGTACTTCCTGGCGGCGGCCCAGTTGCAGATGCAGCACATTCCCTATCGCGGCTCGCCGCAGGTGATGGCGGACCTATTGGCCAAGCGCGTGGACTTCCAGATGGATACGCCGGCGTTCCTCTTGCCGTTCATTGCCGACGGCCGGGTGCGTGCGCTCGGCGTGACCGGCACATCGCGCTTCTTCGCATTGCCGGATGTTCCGACGGTCGCCGAAAGCGGCTTGCCGGATTATTCGGTGGTGGGCTGGCTTGGCCTCGCCGGGCCGGCGAAGTTGCCGGCCGATTTCGTCGCCAAGGTCAGTTCCGAGGTCAGGGCCATCCTGGCCGATCCGGTCGTGGTCAAGCGTCTGCGGGAGCTCGGCAGCGATACGGCGCCCGGCACGCCGGACGAATTCCGGAAGCGGGTGGCGGATGATGTCGCCAAATGGACGAAGGTGGTCGAGCAGGCCAAGATTCCGCGGGTGTAGGAGCCCGCGAACTTGAGCCGGCGAAGGCCGGGCGAATTATTGCCGGGAGAGATTGAGGGTGAAGTCGCCGCGGAGAATGCGCTGGGACAGCGACTCGGCGTACTTGGCCGCAGCCTCCTCGCCATAGGCGGCCACGAGATCGGCAAAGGCGGCGAACAGGCAGGCCTGCGCCATGCAATCGTCGTCGATGCCGTCCATGCGCGCCTCGGACCAGGCGTCATTGAGATAATTCAGGGCCGCCTTCTTCTGTTCGTGCTCGGGCGTTGGCTCAACGCCTGGAAGGATCGGTTTCACGCTCGGCGCTTTCATCGGTTGGGTACGGCCGCTGGCCGTTTCATCGAGCGGAACGTTATCACGACGACGCTCGATGCCGAGACCCGACCTTTAAGAAAGGTTAATCGCTGTGGATCGATTAAGGCGTTTGGCGGTCCGTGGCGATCGGGTTCTGAAGGGTCAGCCGCGCCCGAGGAAGGGCATGCCGTTGGCCATGATGGTCATGAACGGCACGCTGGTGTCGGGCGGCAGGCTGGCCAGGAAGGCCACGGCCCGGCCGACATCGGCGGCGTCCATGCGATCCTCGGTCATCATGCTCCCGTCCGGTTGAAGGGCGCCGGTCGCCATGCGCTCCGTCATGGAGGTCGCGGCGTTGCCGATGTCGATCTGGCAGCAGGTGATGCCGGTCCCGCGGGTGTCGAGCGCGGTCTGCTTGGTCAGGCCGCTGACGGCATGCTTGGTCGCGGTATAGGCGGCTGCGCGCGGCCGTGGCGTATGGGCCGAGATCGAGCCGTTATTGATGATGCGTCCGCCGGCGGGATCCTGCG
>Ga0180217_1003721_pt1 | contig 12646 bp, 10 predicted proteins | sample eDN3rd37CBELigOP_FD_128521 | JGI IMG/M metagenome (GOLD analysis project Ga0180217, IMG submission 128521) | Enriched Organic Plus compost microbial communities from Emeryville, California, USA - eDNA 3rd pass 37_C BE-Lig OP (version 2) (version 2) ... | reverse complement strand
GCGTGCGGATCACCCGTTCGATCATGCCGTTCTGCTGCGGGCAGTGCGGCGTGATGAACTCCTGGCGCAAGCCGTAGCTACGCACCAGGGCGGTGTAGCTGCGCGAGGTAAAAACCAAGCCGTTGTCCGAGCGCAGCAGAAACGGCATCGGTACTCGCCCCAGCGTCCCGAAGCGAGCGATCAGAGCGTGTTCCAGAGCAGCACCCGCCGTGCAGGCCCTACCGCTTCGCGACAGATGCCAGCCAAGCAACTCACGTGTGTGGCAGTCGATCACCAGCGCCAGCGTTGCCCAGCCGTCCCGTCCGGCCCACACGCGACACAGGTCCGTAGACCAGCGTTCATTGGGCATCGTCGCTACCGAAGGCAGAGCCTGGATGCGAGGCCTGAACCCGATCGGCCGCTTGCGAACCTGCCAGCCCATCAACTGGAACACGCGCTGCACGGTGTTCTTGTTGAACCCCAGCAGGTGCGCCACCGTCCGGTACCCAAACGACGGCGATTCCTCGATCATCGCCTTGATCGGCACGGCGAACTTGGGATCGACCTTGGGTGCGGACTTCACCGGCTTGTAGTACACCGTACGGCGCGGCACACCGAACCAGCGGCACAACTTGGCGATCGAGACGGTGATACCGTCGGCTTGCAGTCCCTGGCGGATCGTCTCGATCACTTCTCGTCCTCGCCCAGCAGGGACTGCAATTTTTTTCTGGCGCGCAGCTCCAGCATCGCCTCGCCATAGGCCTCTTGCAGGTCCTTGAGCTGGCGTTCGTACTGTTCGCGCACGTCCTGCGGATTCGCGCGCAGGGCGTTCTCCATGCCCCGCTTGCCGTCATCGATCCACTGTTCGACCTCCGACGGCGATAGGTCGTACTGACGGCTTGCCTCAGCCACGGTGGTCTTGCCCTGAATGATGTCCAGCACCAGCGCACTCTTGCGCTTGGCCGTCCAGCGTTTGATGTCTTCTTCCATCTTCGTGCTCAACGTCGTTTCCTCGATTATGACGTGAGCAGGATTTCACTGGGTCAATACAAAGTCATGAGCGCGGATGGCCTCGACGACATCGTCCTACCAGAATGATGTCAAGCACCAACGCTCTAACGTTTGGCCGTCTGTGTTTGATGCCGTCTTATATCTATTAGCTCTGAGCACCACCTAAGCAGATTCTCACTTGGACATTACACGATTGCTTTACTGAATTACTCGTTGCGGGTGTGCCGAAGCCATTACATCTCTGTACAATTTTGCCCAGTCCTTATGCGCGGCTTCCGACGAAAAACACTCCAGAATTCTTTTCCGAGCTCGCAAACCCACCTCGCATCGGGTCGATGCATCCAGCTTCATTACCTTACTGAGGGCCTGCGCCAACGCTGCTGGCGAGCCAACTGGCACAAAAAAGCCAATTCCGTCGGCAATTTCCTTTGTACCTCCGCAGTCGGTAACTACCACCACACGCTCACAAGCCATAGCCTCTGCGACGACGAGGCCAAATCCCTCCCATGCGGATGACAACACGAAGACGTCGGCTGCACACATCAGCCCAGGAATGTCGTCCCGCACCCCCAGAAATGTGACGTACTTTGTAATCTGCAACTCTGCTGTCAACCGGAGCAACGCTTCCCTTTCCACTCCATCGCCAGCTATATACAGGTGAAAATACTTCTCCTGTGACGCCAGAAGCTGTATTGCTCGCAGCAACGTTGGATAATCCTTTGCCGGCGTTAATCGACCCACGGCGAGAAGCACTACGCAGTTGTTTGCAACTCGTAGCTCTCTTCTCGTCTCAGCTCTTACATCTGCGCGATATTGGAATTTTTCTGTCGAAATACCATTGTAGATCGCACGCATCCTCCCAGGCCGAACCGCCCTCTGAGCTACAAAAGCATTCACTGCGCTCCTGCTGACGTTGGTTGATATCGTAGCTAACGCATCCGTAAAACGATAGCACAAAACCCTTAGCTTACTTTGTTCGTTGGGATTATGCGCCGATGAAATTACACAAGGCACCCTACAAAATAAACGCGCCAAGCGGCACGCGATATTCGCGTGCACTAAATGGCTGTGCACCACATCTGGCTTAGTTCGACGAAGAAAACGGACAAGATCGACAAACCCTCGAACCAAAGCTCGCCCGCCTTTCTTCATACGAAGAGGAACGAGGCGAACCGCACCATGCTTGGGCACTATCTGAGCGTCCCCGGTTAAATAGACTATTGTGACATCGTGGCCCTCACCAGCGGCCCAATCCGCTAGATCGCAAACTACTCGTTCAGCGCCTCCTACCCCTAACCCCGTAATGACATAAACGATTTTCATGGAGCCGAAACCACCAAAGACTTTATTTATTTAAGCAACACTTCGCCAATGATTTGCACTTCAAGGTTTTAAACTGAAGCAAGAGGCACTTTAAGCGGCCGCCAGCTAAACGTGCGCTAAAAAGCCGACGCATTCGTTCACCTTCGCCTCTATAGAAAAACGCGTGGCAAGACGAGACGCCGAACCCGCTTTGCGCCGAGCCAAATCTTCGTCAGCATATATTCTCTGCAAAGCCTCTTCCAATCCTTTGATATCGCCCTGCTCAACCAAGAAAGCGCTCTCCTCGCTCAAAATCTGAGTAAAGTGAGGTGTTCTCCACGCCAAAATTATTTTTCCCGCAGCTAGCTGCTCTAGTAAGGCATTCGAGGTCCCGCCCCCTCCCCCCGACGCTCCGCTTAACGTCAGACCGACACACACATCAAAAACTCTTAATAACGTTGGGAGGTCACGATTCGGAACGGTACCATGATACACAATCAAATTAAGCGCCGATTGGAAATCGGCAGTCTTGACATAATCTCCATCACCGACGACATGAAACTCGAAATTTTGTCCGTGCGCAGTAGCCTTAATAGCACGAACCAATCGCAAATATTCTTTGATTCCTTTAACCTCTGACACCCGTCCGATATATGCTATGCGCAATATCTCGCCCCGAACGCTTGGCTCTTGCTTCCAACGCGTTAAATCAACACCATTTGGAATAACATGAACGTTTATACCTTTTTCCCGATAATGGGAGGCGATATCCTCACCATTCGCCAGCACAAAATCCACCTTGCGCAGAAAATATATTTCAAGCCGCGCCAGCAGCGGAATCAATAAACGCGGTATTCTATACGCTTTTTCATGGAGATATATTCCACGAAGCCAAACAATCTTCTTCGCCGATCGGTAACGCGATAGGAGAATCATTATTAATTCATTTATACCCATACCGAGCACGATATCAGGAACTGAGAATTTTTTTGATCGGGAATACGCTCTGATAGCCCGGGCCATGCGAATAACAAAGGGCAACCCGGACACAGGTATATTCAGTTGCTTCACATTCAACCGATTCCGCGACTGGTGCGAAACAGCGGACAACAATTGCTCTGCCCGAGAGTTCCCATTCCGAAGCTTAAATCCTATCACCGTAAATTCAAAATCAGTCGCTCTTTCCACGACACGAGGAAAAAAATTATATAACCATGTTTCCCGTCCGCCAGCATTGGGATCAAGCTCCGATAGGATGATTAGATCAATCTTCTTCATTTTCCCCACTTTCAAGCGCTAAGACATCAGAAGAATCGCGATGCGAAATAATCCGGGCCGGAACTCCTGCAACGGTCACCCCGTCCGGAAATGATTTTCCGACGACCGAATTTGCGCCAATTACACATCGACTCCCGATCGAAATCCCACCGAAAATCTTCGCCCCGGGTCCTATATAACAACCATCACCGATGACTGGGGCCTTAGAGGACTTGCCCCGACCCGTCGCCCCAATATTTACACCAACATGGATCCGACAATATTTTCCGACCTTAGCAAGAGGACTCACCACAATAGTTCCGTAATGTGGTATGGCCAACCCTCTTCCAAAAACATTTAAGGGTATAGTAAATCCCAATCTCAGAGATAGTCTCTTATAATAAAGATATGGTACAGCGCGTATAGATCGGGGAACGCCACGATTCAATAGGTATTCATTAACTCGCAGCAATATGATAAAGCGAGTTATTGGATCCAGAAGAAGTCGCCATAGCGTCAAATTAACCGCTCGACTTCTCATATCCTCCGTTATGTAGCAAATACAATCCTTAAAACTTCTAATTTGATCCATTTAGTATTCTTCAACAAACGGAAAAAACCTATAAGGGACCCATGCATCAGCGTGCCCAGCGTAGTTTAACCACACCAGCAGGACCGAGGCGTAAAAACCAATAATTGCCGCAGTAATAAAAAACCGACCACCTACACTCGAACCAAATCTCACAGGCAGATTCGAAAAAACTACAAACTGAAGTGGTAGCATATATAGCGCGACACGATCTACTGCGGTAGAAGCTGGCGTTAAGAGTAACAAACAGAAAAGGCCGACGGACATCCATGCAAAAAGTTTCCACAAGCGTCGCTCACTGGGGGCAAACTTGAACTTCTTTTGCTTTGTGAGCAGAATAGCCGCTGGCAGCAGATTCATTGCGACCCGAATAAACGCCCCCTCTGATTGATACTGTGCCTCCACGTATGTTGAATACAGAACGTCCAGCGAGTCATGGACTAGTAGCCAATATCCTAAAACTCCGAATGCTCCAACCCACAATACAGCCCAAAAACGTCCCTGTGAAGCTGATAAAGCCGCAATCGGAAGGAGGAGAATTGCCGACTTGTGAAAGGTAGTTGCCACGACAACCCATACAACAAAATGCAACACCCTTCTTTCCGAAAGCGCAACTAAGGCAAATAACACGAGTCCTAGAGCAACCCCCTGTCGGCTGTAACCCATTACCACTACGGTAACCGCGTAGGGTATCGCCACGGCAATGCCTAACCATGGCAATGGTAAGATGCGACAAAATCTTGTAAGAGCTACTGCGAAGATAGTTCCACAAATGAGATTAACCGTGACGATGCCAAGTCCTGCAGATGCAACGATCCAGTTTATGAGTTGATATCCAGGATCCTTTCCTGCTAACACCTCTCCAAGACCGCTATTTTCTGCCTGTCGCATATAGCGAGCATAAGCCGACCAATCCGCACCAACTTCCCACCGCCAACCGATGAACAATGCCAACGTTATCGCGAATGCAACCCACCCAATATTGCCTATTGGCGTTTTGACATTCTCGGCATATTGCTTACGCGCAAACAAAGAAAGAATTGCCGGAACAAGAAACACTAAAACATAGGGCCACATGTCGCCTGGCCTTACTTTATCTCTTTGATCTTAATAATTTTTGCCGGCACCCCCCCCACAACAGCATAGTCGGGGACGTTTTTATTAACAACTGCGCCCGCAGCTATAGTAGCCCCGCGTCCAATCCGGACACCAGCTAGAATAATTGCTCGGGAGCCTATCCAAGTATCGTCGCCGATCTCAACCGGCTTAAGCTCTAACCCTTGCCCTGCGTACGTCCTCTTCTCCGGGGACCAAATATGATTGCTGGTATATATAATAACGTCTGTACCCATCATCACTCGGTTCCCGATTTTGATGCGCCCCAGACAACTAATGATAGATCGATTTCCAATACCGGAGTGGTCGCCCAACTCTAAATTTGATGGCGTGTTTATTATCGAATAGGGCTTGACTATACAGTCCTTCCCTAACCGCGCGCCGTTTTTTCTTAGAAAATAGATTCTGAGTCTATTTGCCAAGCACGTTCTCGACGAACCCGGCAATGCGCATGCAATTTTCAAACCTAGCGTAAGAAACTTTCTGATCATTTTCTAGAAGAGAAGACTAGTAAATACGAAGTGAGCCATCAACCCCAATACGACCCAACACAGAGGGAATAAGAAGCTCCCCCGAAGACCTCTTATGATAGGCCAAAAGGATTCACCTGCTGCTGTAATGCACAACACCCAATAGCACAAATAGAAAAGCGCACCGGTAATTGCATAGACCTCCGCAATCCACTCTTTATAAAGGAGAGCAGCAGCGGCAACCGCACTAACCCGAAAAATGAGACCAAATATTTGTAATGAAAAAGCACGTTGCTGAAGGGCTTTTATATAAAATATTGGCCCTATTGCAGACGCCAACATTTGCATAATTAAGCCCGGCATTACCCACTGAATCAACTCGCCCGAACGACGCCAACTATCGCCGAACAAGAGCCCGCAGACAGACGGTGACAGAAGCGCCATAAACAGCATCGGCCCAACTGCTGATTTGATTAAAGCTCGCTGTGTTCTTAGCACCAGATCACGTAAATTTCCCGCTCGCAGAGCAGCTCCAGCATTAGATGCGAACACTTGGGCTACAGCGCCGCCAAGCAGTGCAATTGGTGCCTGGGACACTCGTGTAGCTAGGGTTAGAAACCCCGCCTCCGGTCCAACCGCGCACGCGGCGATAATGATTAATGGTAATTGCAAACTTCCGATTTGCGCAGTCGCTTCCGCTACCGAGTACAGAGGGAATGCCCTATATCGAATGAATAATGCGCGCAACCGGCGCGCTCTCAGTAGACGCATCCGGCGAGCGTCGGTTTTTACAAATTTCTGCACCAATGACGCGATCCCCGCTCCGGTCTGCAGTAAATGGCCGAGCAATAACCCTATTGGAGAGGGAGAAATTAATCCAACGCCAATTTGTATGCCGCCGCTCGAGACAGATTGTGTAATACGCGTTCTCGAAATTAGTGTGAAGTTCTTTGTTCGCGCAGCCCAATACTGAAACAGAGAATACCAACTTGCTACCACAATGCCGCACGGAACCAACCATAAATACGGTTCGATATCTGGGCGACCCAGCCCTTCCGCAACAGTATTCGAGAAAAAGGCTATTAAAATAGCCGAGACCCCAGATATTATGACTGAGCTAATTAGACCTAAGATCAATAGGCCTATTGCTTCTACGTCCCTTTTCGGTACATTCAACGCCACGTCAAATCTTAGAGCGGCACCCACTGAAACGATCTGAACAATTGCAACATAAACTGCGTACAACGAATAATCCGCGGGAGAATATAATCTCGTTATTATTGGTAATATGGCGATTGAAATTGCCTGTGCAATCGCCGTGCCCCCGACAAGTACCGCGATCGATCGAAAGAAAGAACTTTTGAGTGTGGCCATCACTTAATCGCCGAACAGATCGCCACTCGATTTCGAGGCGACATACGTCACGTACGGCATGCGTCGTTTACGTAAGACTTCCCATTGCGCGGCCCTTCCCTCACTGCCCGTGCATTGCGATACGACACCGCATTTAATATACGTTCGAGTAGCTCAGTGACTCCGATTGGGCGCATTGTATCCCCACAATACATTTTAATTTACCAATACCCCATCCTCTCTATTTCATCTAGTTGTATTGAAACTCTAGTCGCACCGGGCTCACAAAATCAGGACGCAAAAAACATGCATCGCTTGGAAAGAGATTAGTGTATACCACGGCGCTTTCTGTTGAACGCTACATTACCGCACGAAATTATCTAAAGTTCCGTCAATCCTACGTTCCAGGAAATCGAGTTCTGTGCCGAATGGATAAGTACAAAGAGAAATCACGTGGGCCGAAACAAATAGAAATCGAGGGCCGCAGCAAAACTACTACGCCCTCTCCAACTTTTTTAAAAAGCTAACAGAACTCGCTCATTTACATAGACCCATAGCCATAATATCGCTTGTAAGAGTACCCATATCCCACTCGGTTTCTCTTGACGCCGTTAAAGATAATGCCTTTTGGCATCACAGAAATGCCCGCAAGCTTGCGAATTGCATCTCTCAACTCTCTTGGAGTGCTTCGCTCGGCTCGCGTCACCAGGAAAACCGTAGACGCATGATGAACGACAGCCAAAGTATCGGCGACAGGTAACACAGGGGCCGAATCCAAAATAATTAACTCATAGTCCTGCTGCAATGTCGTGAGTGTACGCTCAAAAGCGTCGCCGAGAAGCAACTCACCCGGGTTTGGAGGGATTACTCCCGCTGGCAATACGTCGAGCGTCACCCCCGGCACCACCGACCTTTGAATAACGTCGGTTAGATGGGCGGTTCCAGCAAGTACATTAGATAAACCCTCTACATTATGATAGCCAAAATATCGACCTAACTGTGGACGCCGTAGATCCGCATCAATCAAAAGCACTTTTTTTCCAGCAGAGGCTAGGAGCACGCTCAAATTCGCTGATACAAAACTTTTGCCAATCGCTTCTGTAGCTCCTGTAATAACGATGTTCTTGTCTTGTGCCCCCATCATCGCAAAAGTCAACCCGGTGCGCAAAGAACGTAAGCTTTCAATAGCGGGGTCGTCCGGATACAGAGTCGCGAGCAGCTCCAATTTGCCCGATACAAGTTTTCCGTTAGGCCTTATACGACCTCTGTGGTGCGACTCCAGCTTGTGTTGAGAAATACTCTCCGGAACCGCTGCATATACAGGAACTCCCGAGACTTTTTCAGCTTCAGCCGCATCTCTCATCGTCGGCCTTATCATCCGAACTAAAAATGCCGAAAATATACCCAGAATTAGCCCTGCGGCTGCTGCCACGGCGAGAATAAGCGGTTTCCTAGGAGCGACTGGGATGTTATCTGCCACTGCGTAATCTATAACGCGAACTGTTCCCACGGTTCCCGCTTTAGCCACTCGTAACTGCTGTGCATTATTCAACATGCCTATATACAGCTGGGTACTCACGTCAGCATCTCGCTGAAGACGCAACAAGTCCCGCTGAGCGCTTGGCAGTCTATCCACTTGAGCATTAAGTCTTTGCTCCTCTTTCGAAAGAGCAGAAAGCTGTTCATCAACTGCGCGCACCATCGGGTGTTCCGGGCGGTAGCGTTGCAGCAAGGCTTGGCGCTCTAACAGAAGCTCCCGCTTCCGTTGCTCGGTCGCAATAGCCTGGTTAAGCAAGGCATTTGCCGCGTTATCAACGCTAATCGTCTGGCTCTTTGTGCGATAAGCGCTTAACGCATCTTCAGCCCGACTGACTTCCTTCTTTATTTCAGGCAGCTGTGAATCAAGGAACGCCAAACTCTGATTTGCTTCAGCGCTCTTGCGCTCCACATTCTGTGTTAAGTAGCCTCTTGCAATAGAGTTTACCAATGCAACCGCGAACTTGATGTCATGGTGCTCATAGCTTACTCGGATTATATTGCTGTCCCGACTCGATTCCTCAACCTTTAAATTTGCCCTAATCAGTCGATACGCTTCGGTCTCCGGAATTTTTGATATTGCAAATCTCGTCTCTTCGTTCGCTGTCAGTCTGTTAACAGCAATCTTGCCGGGAGCACCGGCATATTCGAATTCAACAGCAACATTAAGCGGCCCACGGGCCAATTCGGTAGATTCATCGACATCCCATAACGAAAACCCTTCGGGCGCTTTTCGCACTATAAATTTTCTACCATAGCTCCCTTCTGGCACTACAAATTCTGCTATAGCAAGTTCCTCACCGCCCCATGCAAAATGGTTTAACCCCATAAACGCCGGAGCCAAACCTTTTCCTTTATAGTTACGGGCAAACAGATCTCCCAAAATGGGAAATCTGTTCTCTACGGATATCGAGAGATCGGCCTGGACCTTTCTGATCGCGTCGATTAAGACTTCGCGCGAGCGCAAAATTTCAATCTCGCCCGACACAGAGGTTGCGCGACCGCCAACATCTGTAATTAGTTGCAAACTAGACAGATGGCCTCCACCCTCGGTTTCCACTTGGATTAACGCATCCGCCCGGTAAACCGGAGCAGTGAACACCACATACAACACACCGGCAAGAAATACCGCAAATGTGACTCCAAGCACTAGCCAGATATGTTGCAATAACGTATCGAGAAAATCAGCGAAACTCAAATCGGTCTCAGATTCACTCGCCTCTGCCGTTTTTTCTATGTTTGAATTCATATAACAAATAAACTTCGTTCACCGATTATTGAGTGGTGCGATAAAGAAAATTGGCAGTCGGGATGATGTTATTAATTACGCGACTGAATCGCGCAACACCTGCCGGATCCACGTAAACAATATCTCGAGGTTTCAAGTCGAAAGCATCGGCCAGCACCAGTGCATCAGGGCTAGCCGCATTCAGATACCAAATCTGAGGCCGATTGTTTTCACCCGCGCGGATAACATACATCTGCCCCGCATTTGCCGTGAGCGGATTAAAGCCGCCGGCATCCGCAAGCGCTTCCGCCAAGGTAAGCCTGCCTCGAGGCATAACCAACGATTGCGGCTTTAGAACCTCACCCATCACAAAAACTTTTTTGAATCGATTCTCCGGGATATTTAAAATATCGCCGTTCTTTAGAATCAAATTCTGACTCGAATCACCACGATAGTACAAAGCGTACAAATCTACCGGAATTACTTTACCTTCTCTGGTGATCGTTGCGGCAGTTAGATCCGCATTAGGACTCAAGCCACCGCTTTGAGAAATGGAATCCGCCACTGTCAGTGGAACATCCGTGATGGGGATAAGCCCGGGCTTTACGACTTCACCCGTTACCAGCGCCCGCTGACTTCTATATTGCAGTACAGATACATCTACTTGAGGATCAACTAAATACTTTGCCAGCTTATCAGCTAATTCATCTCGAATTTGCAAAACCGTACGACCTGCAGCTTTTATTTTTCCTGCATATGGGAAAAAGAACGTGCCGTCCTCGTTTACAACCCTTCCCGACAGTTGATTTAATGTACCAGCTGGATTGTTGAGATCAGGGTTATTCCAAACCGTAACTAACAGCGAGTCTTGAGGTTGAACTTTATAACTATATTCCGATGCAATTGAATTTTCACGATGCAGAGAAACTTCCTTTTTTTCAGAGCTCTCCTGCCGTTGAGTCTTCATGGCGTCGATCGTTGATCGAGTTATAGTATAAATATCTGCCCGCTCAGCTATATCTTGCGTATCATCGGCTTCGTACACATATTCTCGCTCGGTTTCCGAAATCTTGGGGGTAATTCCTAAATAGGTACCAGGCACTATAGAACAACTGCTGCTCAGTACGGCCGCAATCCACAGAAGTACCCACCCCATAAAGCCGCACTTGAATTTTACGCGGTAGATAAACCGCGTAATTTCGTTTACTTCATTCAGCATATCGCCCGCCATAGCTCAAGTCGTAGTACACGTCGATCGTAGAATACCAGCTTGCTCCAATCGCTGAACCCAAGATTGAGCTCCTTTAAGAATCTGCTCAGCGACAGAATGGAAAACTTCCCGTGGTTCGTCTATCGGATCGATTATTTCCTGATTTTCCCACTGTCCGAGCAAAAATATTTTTCCTAAGCTTGTCGGAAAACGTCGCCCCATTTCTTGGCGGTGCCCAGAATCCATCACCAGAATTACTGTAGCCGCCATGACGTCATACGACACAAGCGGGGTAGCGCACTTTTCAGGTTGGATTTGAATACCCAAAGACTCTGCAGCTTCAATTGCGTATGGGTGGGGAGGCCTACCTATTGGCGCAGCAAGCCCCCTTGAGCTGACATTTGCGCACAACCTCTTCTCTCTCAAAAAATGAGAAATAAACGCCTCAGCCATCGGACTCCGGCAAACATTACCCGTGCATACAACTACAATCTGAGGTTCTTTGTGCGGGTTTACGATACTAGTCATTTAACTGAGCTGCTAAAAACTTTCAAAGTCCAAGGCAAACATTCCATTGTTGATTTTTTTAGCCTGAAAAATCGAGAGGAAAAATAATCTCAAGTTTGAAACTAAACCCGTTGTCCATATTTCCTGAGGTCTTACGTAATGCCGCCACCCCAGCTTGAAATGTCGCGGGCCTAACCCTCCAACTAAACTTAAACTCTGCACCATACCATCGTGCAGGTCTCGGAAATGCTTGATTAATATCTTGACCGGAGGAGTTTACTTCGGCCTGCATTAACTTGAAGCTATAGCGCGAAAAATATCGAAAGTCGTCTGGGACAACAGTTATCCCAGCTGAAAGCATTCGTCCTGTACCCCCAATCGGGTGTCCTATCGGCAACGCGTCGTGATAGAGGCCGTTTCTGTACGTGCTATGCCCATAAGCTGTTCCTCGCATACCCTCACCTAGCCCGAATAGCCGCTTAGCTGTGGTATCCGAAGCCTCGGCGTACCATAGGAATCTGGTTGAGCCTGCGAGATATTTAAACTGCACTCCTAATTGGCCCACATAATGGGACGGTAATCCGCCAGCTTCGTCCTCGCCGGCTAGTTGGCCATATAACGTGATCGTATTTCCCGCCACGTTAGCGGTGTAGCGCATATCGACGCCCGCGAGCTCATTGCTAGGATCGTTTCTCGTATCGTTCGAATCGCCCTTTAACGCCCGCCACAACGCACCAAAACTATTGTCTCGCCCGCTCCCACCCCATTCGATGAACCGCGAGGCGCCCAATTCCAGCCCTTCGAACGGCCGCGCGAACACCCGCATGTTCATGACACGGGCACGCGGCACGGCCGTATCGTGTTGGAGCTGGCCCAGGAACACGTCATACCCCCAGGGTCCGATCCACGACAGCCAATTGCTCTCGGGCGCCGTCTGCTTGGCGCGCTGCAGCCCTATCCCTGGGATGGCCGTGGCGGCGTTGCCCCAATTCAGGCTGCCGTCTACGCCCGGCCCCCAATAGTGGGCAAGCTGGCCGACGTACAGGGCTTGGCCGAGGAACCGGCCGGAAACATAGCTGCCTTCCAGG
>Ga0180217_1003719_pt1 | contig 12655 bp, 7 predicted proteins | sample eDN3rd37CBELigOP_FD_128521 | JGI IMG/M metagenome (GOLD analysis project Ga0180217, IMG submission 128521) | Enriched Organic Plus compost microbial communities from Emeryville, California, USA - eDNA 3rd pass 37_C BE-Lig OP (version 2) (version 2) ... | reverse complement strand
CAAAAAATACTTGATGGAAAAGGGCTGTCTTGCATTTCCGATTACCTCGACACCCGATTCGAAAGCGCTGAGCTTATTTTCGGTCCTGACCTTAGGACCCAATAAATGGGTAGAAATAATCGCGAAGATACCGAAGCCTACCGCCACGGCAAGTTGTATCAGAATAGGAACGTAGTCGACTGGCAAACCCTGCCCTTGTAAATTCTCCATATTTTTCTCTCTCGTTTATTGAACAAAAATATAAATTTTATCGGATATAAAAAGAGAGGTAGGTCACTGTTTGGGTTGGTGTCGGTCACAAATCCAGAATACCAAAAACGGATTCGGGTCAAAGGATGAGGTGGAATTTGGTTTTTCCGATATCATCGCACTGTGTCAAGTTGGGTTGACCTATTAGTTTTTTGTAACGTCTTAACTATAATTTAACTAAGCAGATCGGTGGAGGTTGCACAGCATACTCCCCACCAATCACAAGCAACACCCTACAGATACGCTATGGTAAGCTTTTGGAAAGCTCGTTCAGCAATTTTTTTGCTGCGTTCAGATCCTCATTCCATCCTTCTCTCCTTTGTGCACTATTCAGTTTCTGAATTGCTGTGTCCAGTTTTTGCAATGCCACTTTATTATTTTGTTTTTCCAAAGCTTTCTTGACGATCTTAATCTTTTCGTAGTCCTGTATCCCTTCGACCATCCTTTCATAACGAATGGAGCTGCGCGCCTGTGGATACACGACATAGGTATCACCGGCAGGCCATCTCCTAAAGCGGGAGTCCTCCAAAGGGCGCTCCACCCAAGAGTTAAAAGCCCAACGAAGTACCCCATCAAAACCTGTCGCCATAGTATACCATCCCAGATAGGCGGATTCCGCAGGATCAGAAAACGTAAATTGATTCGGGAACGGATTCGAACAGTAGATATAGAATGTCGTATTGAGTCCTTTGCTTCTTCTCTCTATCAGATCTTCGGGCACAAATGGATTCTTGACCGAAATACTGATATCGCGGCTATTCGGATAGCGCCTATAAGTCTTTTGATTGTCCGCAAAGGCGACATTCAATTTCGGTGCGACCGAGCTTAAAAGTTCGAACGCGGCATCCAGGGATTTTCGGTCACGCTCATCCATCGCAATATTTGTGATATCCAACCAACCCTTTTTTTCCAAGTGCCGGACAAAATCTGGCAAAAAGTGGCCCCATAACTCTTTGAATATCGGTGTGCCCGGATCAGCCTTCATGTTGATCACATTACCCGTCGCCTCGTCTTTATAATGGACTTCGTTGTTCCATGGGATGAGGGAGTAACAGTTGATCATCTTATTGACTCCCATATCCATCATAAACTGCACCCAACGGTCAAAAACAGTATAATCGTAGGTCCACGTATCGTCCTTATGCTTTGTCCAAATGATCATATCTTCGTAAGGATCGAATGTCTGCACATTCCAGGGATCTTTATTCAATGTTGCTGTGATCACTTTTTGTCCCGCGTTTGCCAACATCTGCATCGTGGGCTTCATAGCTTCAAAATGACGGTCACTCCATACAGGCAAATTCTCTACCCTCGCTATAGCAGAAGGATGCTGCCATTGATCCAGGTGGAAACCCCACTGCGATGGCTCGGGCAATGTCTGGTCAATGACCTCAAGCGCTATCTCCAACGTTTTAGACTTTATACCCTTACCGGAGACCTGTATTTTCGAACGGTAATTGCCTGGGGCTGCCGAACGTGGGACCTCTACAGTGATCCATACCGGACGAACTTTCTTCGGTTCGAGATTAAAGTAGGATAGGTTGTCCAATATATCGGGCGAAAGCTTGGATGGATGATCTTCCGGTTTCCTAACGTTACAATTCGTGTAGGCCGAATCGGTCATGACGTAACGAACAAATCTCGCTTGGGCTATGTCCTTGGGAAGAACAGCTCCTTTATCCGAACGGAAATTCGTAAACCCAACTTGTACATTTTTAAGCTCTTCTCCTGTCCACAACAGCAATTGTGCAGAAAGCTTTTCCCCTTTCCATCCTACCAGCTTACCCGATGCCTGTATAGAAATATCGGGGAAAACCGATTTTGAAAATCTATGGTCAATGGAAACAAAGGAAACCTGCAAACCTTTGGATACCTTGGACCAATCAGACAAAGTATCTGCTGTAGGATCAGGCAATTCTGTAAATTGACCGTATATCAGTTTCTTTTTATGTTGTCCTTGCACGTAAGATATACTTAATAATAGTGCTATACACAATATTAAAAGCGTTAGACTCCTTCTTTTCATGTCAGTAATTTAATTGCCTTAATATTATTTCCTCCAATCGTATGTCAATATATTCGCTCTTCTATATTTATCGTTGCTAAGAGGAAATCCCCTTGACGCAAACGCCAAATAGATCCTATTACCTTTGATCTTTATCCCCTCTGCCTCCATATAACCTGTATTAGTGATGCCGACTTCTTCCAGTTGACCCATATCCGCAATCGCATTGACTTTTGTTCTCCCACAGATAACCTTCCCGTCCAAAGAAAACACAGTCACATAAGCATTTGACGGGCCATTTTCCGAATTGTTTTTATTGCCATCACCCTCATAAAACACCATATAATCTCCATCTACGTCAAAACCCTGAAAACTATAGGAGTTGACATCCGTTTTTTTATTGCTTCCCTTTGGCAAATGAAACGAAGAAACAGGTCGTAATTTACTCAGGTCGTACCCCCTCACCTGTCTGGTTTCTATACGTTCTTCACTTCCCAACTCTTCACCTCCGAGAGTCACCTTGACTTCAAACGACTCAGCCAGAAGTTTTTTCGCCTCACTGAGGCGGTAGAAATAAAAATACCGTCCCCCATCTTTAGTCGCACTAATGGCCAATACATCATTAGGGAGATCCAATGCTGGATGGACATTGTAAATCCCATTGTTTAAAAAGTATGTCTCTCCGGCATAACCATTTTCATATACTTTTCCGGATTCATACTTAATACGGGATACGGATCGCGAATCTTCGTATTCCGCCGTAGCAAGATTCTTGCTCGCATTGCTAGTGACCCACACGTAGACTTCTCCGTTTTCTTCCTCTATGGCAATATTGCTCCCATGTCCAAAATATTTCAAGGTCATGTAATCACGCTGTGCATCCTGGTTGGCACGCCCTTTCAGGATATAGAGTTCATGGGATTTCGTCTTGCCCTGGACACGCCCCGATACAGCCCCAATTTGGGAATAGTAGATATTGCTCTTGGTATCGATATCAAAACTCTGCATCACACGCAAGGGCGCCTTCAGCAAGACATTTTTGCTGTAGACCTCCGTCTGTAACAACGATTTTTCTAAAAAACTCAAATTTATATCTGCTCTCTTTTGATTGTTCGAAAGAAGAGAATCCGGCGTAATAGCTATGACGGTACCATAGGCGACAAAAGAGAAAGAAAAAAACAATATTACTTTTTTTAACATAATTATATTATTGTCTTGTTACTAAGTCATACCTAAATATATTCGCCCGCCTATTATCATCGCTCGTAGCAACATACCCTCTGGACGCAAATGCTATATATACTTTATTATTAATGATTTTTATACCCTCTGCTTCCATATAGCCCGTTTTTGTAATCCCCTCATCGTGTAGATCATCCAGATTAGCGATTGCTTCGACAGGAGTCCTGTGGCAGAGTATCTTGCCTGTCAATGAAAAGACTGTCACATAGGCGCCGGAAGGTCCATTGATGATATTGTTCTCATTGCCGTCTCCTTCATAAAAAAATACATATTTGCCATGTACATCAAAACCCTGAAAGCTATACGAATTAATATCTGTCATTTTATTTGATCCTTTTTCGATAAAAAATGTCGATAGGGGCTTCAATCTGCTAAGATCATAACCTCGGACATTTCTCGTGATAGTCTGTTGGTCAACTCCTGTCTCTTCACCACCTACAATAACATCGAAAGTAAAATCCTCCAAAGCCAGTTTCTTCGCTTCGCTCAGACGATAGAAGAAGAAATATCTTGTCCCGCTCTCGGTAGCTGATATAGCAAGTACATCGTTCTCAACGTCCAATGCAGGGTGTGTATTGTACAAGCCATTATTCAAAAAGTAGGTTTCGCCGGCATGCCCGTCTTCATAGACCTTGCCACTCTCATACTTAATACGGGAGACCGAACGTGACGCATCATACTCCAAAGTAGATGTGTTTTTTGTCCCGTTGCTGTTGACCCATACATATATCTCACTATTCTCTTCTTCTATAGCAATATTGCTTCCATGTCCAAAATATTTTAAGGTCATAAAATCACTGGTCGTATTTACATTGGCTTTTGATTTTAGGATATAAATTTCATGTGACCTAGATTGCCCCTGAATATTCTGATTGACTGCACCCAATTGTGAATAATAAATATTCTCGTTGGCATCGATATCAAAGCTTTGCATTACACGCAATGGAGCCCGAAGCAAAACATTCTTACTATATATCTGTGTATTAGGCAATGATTTTTTGAAAAAATTCAGATCAATATCAACCTGATCCTGATTACAGATACCGGAGTAAGCACACAGATCCTCTTCGTTGATATGCTCCTTACCTTTGCATGCCCATAATGAAGATATGAACAGCAAATATGTCATTTTTTTAAACATGTCAAATTATTTGTATAGTATATAAATCTCATTTAAAACATCCCGACAAGCTAACAAATGTGGAAAGGTCGAAGGGTGACCACTAACGATAAATCGTAAAATCATCAATCAGCAACCTTCCATTGGCGATGGAAGGATCATCCTTTCCGCCGAGTCCAAATTTTATCACCCTAAAACGAACAGGGCCTTGTATATTGAGCTTGTCAAATGTAGCTGTCCGCTGGCTTTTGCTAAAGGACGTAATCTCCTTTCCTGCTTCCTGCCACGTCTTTCCGCTGTCTATCGAGTACTCCAGTGTCCACTTACAGGCAGGGTCATTGCCATAAGACGCATGTTTTACAGTGACTTTAGACACCCCATCCGGTACATCAAACATCATCTGCAAATAAAGAGGTTTGGCATTTTCTTTATTAAATTGCGCACCTTTTGTACCATCTTCTGTTATTGCCCTGGCTCCGGTTTTTGACACAAGTGTCACACCGTTAAGTTTCCAGGTTCCCGATTTAAGTTCTACCAAAGCCGTAGCATACTTATCCTTGGTTTCTTCTGTATCAAATTTTTCCGGGAAATTTTCATAAATCTTTTTTGACTGTGCAAACACACCTGTCGTTGTCAAAAAAAGAAGAACCATCAATTGAATGCATGTTAATGATTTCATGTTTTAAATTTATATTATTGATAAATAGCAAAATTGTCAAAATTCAACCTTCCATTATTTCCCGATGGGGAAAGAACCTTGTATATTCTGAAACGAACTGGCTCTGTAATACCCAAATTCTCGAATACCGCCTTTCGTTGAGCATTCACAGACGCAAGTATTTCCGGAGCAGTCGGTATCGTACCGTCACCTATACTCGTAGGTGTAGCGGGTATCCAATCTGACGATGATGCCGTCTTGTATTCCAATCGCCAGGTCGGAATCGCATCTGTACCATATCGACCATAATCTACCGTCACTTTTGAAGCACCATAAGGCAAGTCATAATTCATTTCAAAAATTGCAACAGCATTTTGGTTCATCTGTAGCCCTCTGTTTGGAGGTGTCGAAGCAGGAGAATTCGTAATCCCGTTACGACTGCTTGTCCAAGATGCAATAGTGGTCTGATTCAATGTATAACCTCCTGAATTAAACGTCACAACACCTGTAGCATAAGCATCTTTTACGACATCTGTAATAAATTCTTCGGGAAAACCGCTATACAATGCTCCCGGCGTATATTTCTCGTCGTCTTCATCTTCTCCTGTTTTCGGATTCTCAAAGACAGCGAAATTGTCAATGCTCAGTCTTCCATTATTGATATTTACATTATTCGCGCCACTTCCATTACCGATCTTATGTACCCTAAACCGAACCCGTCCGGTGATATCCATCGGGATAGATATGTATTGCTTCACTTTGGATACCGCCCAATAGGTGTTCCCGATCTGAGTCCAGGTTCTTCCCATATTCTTGGAGTATTCCAATGCCCATTCGGCAGGCTTATCGTTGGCATCGCCATAGCTGCTGACCCACAGACCTACCTTAGACGCTCCTTTCATCACATCGAATTGCATTTCCAAATACACCGGAACGGTTAAGTTTTGTTGAAAACGGACCGCATTTGGTGCACTAAGCACCCTGTCATTATTAGCATCCCCTAATCGAATATTAGTCAAAGACCAAGGTCCCGTCGTAAAGGTCACCACGTTATTAGGTACCTCCGGAGTGTTCATATTATAATCAGGCTTGAATGATGTCGGATGTGCATCGAATGTCTCCGGGAAACCATCGTATATTCTACCACTTGGATCCTGCAGATCATCTTTATTACGTGGCCACAAGGTTAGCCTTTCCTCTCCATCAACAATATATCTGTATGGAATAGCCACATAGTTTGCCGTCTCCGGCATTTCGACATCTGCAAATTCCGCTGTAGATTTAGTCACCAACATAGCAACTCCCATGCCGTCTACGATATCTTTATTACCTTCATACAGTTCGCCTGTAGCAGGTTTATTTCTGAAACTGACCGAATTGACATAAACTAGTGTACTTTCAAATTTGTCTGGGTTCTGGGCAATATCTCCCAAAGTGGTAAAAGTCTCGGTCAAGGGATTATTCGTCGAAACCCGGGTGATAGCTCCTGACGATATATTCGTCAACTGCAATATTCCGTCAAATTTCCTAATGCTACTACCATCGATATTGACAACGACCGAATCGCCGGGAAGAAATTTATCCGCTTCACTACCAATATGCAAATTAATACCTCGAATTACATTTCTCTTATAGTTTTGTAAAGTGATGGTTCCTTCCGGTAGATTGCGCCCATCAGGATCTGAAATAACTACCCCGACAAGATATTCAGCGCCAACCAAATTCGTGCCCCGGTCCAACTTTACCTCTTCTCCTTGGTATATCTTTCTTACATCCCCTATAGAGATAATAGGACTTGGGTAAAACTCCCCCGCTTCCTCATTAAGGGTTCTACAAGAGCCCATCAATACGATGAGAAAAACGAAAATGAATAGATTATGTATATTTTTCATAATTGTACAATTGATATTATGTGTATATTTATGGTTTTTGCCACCATACCTGTGTGTAGATTTCATCCGGACCCTGGGCCGCTACAGCCTTGGCATAGTTATCCCCATTTGTCGCCTGCACATAGATAGGATAATTCAACCGTGCGGGCATGACTTTATTATTTTTAAGTCCTGCACCCTTTGGCAAAACAGGATGCCCTGTCCTTCTATATTCAAGCCAGGACTGCACGTCTGTAAAGAAAAGGGCATAATATTTCTGTTGATGGATCATCTCCAACTTCTGCTCCAGAGAATAATCATCGTCCCATACAAATTCACCATTATTCAGATATTCCGGGCTTGCGGTAAATCCCCACAGCGCAATCGCATTAGTAATACCGCTCTGATAATAAAATGATGGTATCATGGCCGTAATCCATTCCCGGGAAGCTGCTTCAGCCAATATAAACTGTACCTCGGCAAAATTCATGATATTTCCCAACAGAGGTTCTGATTGCAGAGCCGTAGGCATATAGGATCGTGCGCGGGGTGCAGTCCCTTCTGCGTATCCGCTTTCTACACCCGCATACTCGCCCTCTGACAAAGTTACCCACTTTGCCAACCTCGGATCTCCCCAATCGACCAATCTATCGACAAAGAAACTAGCCGTTTTGGGATTATACCAATCCGCAGGTTTCCATGTCGCAAAAGGAGAATTGTAAGGAGCGACACCTGTCCAACGAAGTATAGCCGATTCAGCATTAGAGTTGATAATGGGATATTCACCGGGCTTTTCATCCACTATTTCCTTGATTTTAGCCATAGCAAACTCAGCAACTTCCCCCTTTGCGGATACGCGCAACAACAATCTTAGATAAAGTGAGTTTGAAAATTTTCTCCAATTCGCTACATTTCCACCATAAACAGGGTCGCTCGTAGCCAAAATATTTGTCCCTTCTTTCAACAACTGGTTGGCCTGTTCCAGTTTATCAAAAATATCCAGATAAATATCCTTCTGTTTGTCAAAAGCCGGCATCATAATGCCTTCTTTTGCCTTATTCGAATTGAAATACGGCACGTCCCCATAGGTATCCGTCAGCATCGAGTAGACCCAGGATTGGCATACCAATGATATCCCCATATATCCCTTTGTGTTTTCATCCGAGCTATTGATCTCTTCGGCAAAGGTATAGATGTCCTTGAAATTGGTCAGTTGTCTATACCATGAGTTCCACAAATAATCGGCTACATTCTTACGAATATCGTATCTGAAAATTTTTCCATCCGTATCTCCCATATTTACAGTCACCTGCATCAGCTCATTGGTCAGGTTTTGGCTTCGTCGCATGTTGGCGCTTACCGTCTCGACCAGAGCCGGAGCCAAAAGATTTTGAGGCAATACATGTTCTGATGTGTTCGGATTCGTATTGAGTTCCTTGAAACCTTTCTTACAGGAAACTGATACTCCTATAAAAACAACAAGCAACGCCTTCATCAAAAAATATCTTTTCATATCTATTATTTTTAAAAACCAACGGTCAGATTAATACCAAAAGTTCGTGTGGATGGAAACTGAGCGATTTCGTACCCCTTGAGTATCTCCGTCCCGCTCAACGCCCCAAATTCAGGATCAAAAGCCGGCCAATCAGAAAAAATCAACAGGTTTCTTCCATATACTCCTATTTTCGCCCGTTGCAAGCCCAACCGCTTTGCTTGTGCCGCGGTCAATGTATAATCAATTTTTGCTTCCCTAAACTTAATAAAGTCGGTAGAATACGTGCTCCCTTCGATATTGTCCCTTCCCGAATGGGCATTGTGATATGTCCATATATCTTCGGCTATTACCGTATTCGGTATGTAACTTCCGTCTGGTGCTAGCATGACACCTTTACCGATCAGTCCATTGTAACGCCCTGGCAACGTATTCTTCGTCTTGCCCTGCTCTGTCATAACCGCCTGTGTCAATGAATAAGCTACAGCCCCGAATTGTGCATCGAACAAGAAATTCATCGCAAACTGTTTGTATTTAAACTGATTCATCAAACTTGCTTTCCATCTTGGTGTCGTATTACCAATGTACATCAGATCGTTAGAAATCAAAGGATATCCATTTTCGTAGACGACTTGTCCATCCGGTGATCTCACATATCCTCTGCCGTACAGATCGCCCATACTTCCGCCTATGGTCGCCATGACTCCGCCTCTACTTCCGGGGCCATTCTGCAACATCAATTGTGACAAGCTATCCGTCAGCTCCACCACTGTATTCTTATTGGCAGAAAAGGTCGCGTTGATGCTCCAGGTCAGCCCTTTATTCACTTTGATAGGTGTACCGTTCAACGCGATCTCCACACCCTTATTTTGCACCATACCGGCATTCACGACAGCCTTTCCCATACCGGAAGCCCAGTCTACCGTAGTTTCTAATATCTGATCATAAGTCTTACCATCGTAATAAGTCACATCCAAACCCAATCGGTTACGGAAAAACTGGATGTCTATACCGGTTTCATAGCTGATTGTGCTCAACGGCAATAAGCCCTCATTAGGCAAAACAGTGGGATTGGACAACGCCCCCCCAGGATACAGAGGGTTAGGCGTATAGGTCAGAGATGTTCTATATGGAGTAGACGAGCCGCTTCCAACTTTTGCCACCGATCCTCTCCATTTTAAATAATTGATATTTTTTGGCATCACAAACATCTCTGATATGACTGCACTTAGATTTAAAGAGGAGTAAATCGGAATAGCAACATTTGCATCACTTGTCGGGCTAGCCAATACGCTGCTCCAATCCTGTCTTGCGGAGAAATCTGCAAAAAGATAATCCCTATATCCTGCCGTAACCAATCCATAGAAACTGTTAATAGCTCTTGATGCCCTATAAGGTAAGGGATTTAACACTCCGGCACTATTGGCCAAAGTAAATACCCCTGGATATAAAAGTGAATCTGCACGAAGCTCATCCTTGATATAGTTATTGCGTTGCGATGATCCTCCCAAGGAGGCCGACATTTTGAAATCCGGACTTATTTCCCGCTTATATTGAATCATAAAGTCACTGTTCAATTCCTGCGAAAAGATATTTTGTGTCCGATACATTCCTTTTTTAAAGCGTTCTGTATCGTAAGGGCGCTGCTGCGAGCGGTGGTCATAAGAAAAATCCATCGCCGTGCGCACGGTCACACTCAAATCGGGAGTAAAAAGATATTTTGCCGAAACATTCCCCGTCATCCCATGACGATTTCCTTTATTCAACATTTCATAAGCAATTAGATAGGGATTGTCCGGTTGGCTACTGTATGGATAGCTTGCTTTCCTGTTTTCCTGCCCCGGTATCCAATACTCCTTGAGCCAATCCAATGAAGCATTGGGTTGCCAAAATATATTCCAGTACATAATAGTCTGGTTATTATAACCTGAAGAGGGGAGATTATCGCTTTTCTTATTGGTATAGTTCACTTTTGCAATGACCTCAATCTTAGACGTAGGCTTGGAGTTTAAAGACAATGCGACAGTATTCCGATCATAGCCCGTATTGGGTATGATCCAACTGTTTGTAACATTGGTCGCCGAAAAACGAGCCCTTGTTCTCTCACTTCCCCCGTCCAATGTAACGGTGTTTGTAAAGGTCTTGCCGACATCAAAAAAAGCTCGGGTATTTCCCTCGTAAGGTACCCAAGGTGTCCTCTCCTTGGCCTGAGTATGCGTCACGGGATCGTATTGGAAAAAATATTGTCCTTCAAACTTAGGCCCCCAGGCCGAACTCGTCGACCTCGTACTGGTTCCATCGACGGTATTGCCAAAAGAATAATAGTCAGCTCCATCCAGCCCCTGCCCATACTCGTACTGTATATCCGGCCATCTGTTTACCGCTTCTATCGAAGTATTCGAATTGACCGTTATACCGATTCCTTTTTGATTGGGCCTACCCGACTTTGTGGTGATCATGATAGCCCCATTGGCTCCTCTATAGCCATAGAGTGCAGCCGCACCCGGACCCTTTAATACCGTCACACTCTCGATATCTTCCGGGTTGATATCGTTCAACCCTGTACCGTAATCCACAGGAGTCTCATCCGCACCGGCATAATTGTTAGAGCCGCTAGCCGTAGCACGGCCACTTCCGCCATTGATAATCACACCATCCACAACGATCAAGGCTTCATTGTCTCCTTGAAGATCCTTCTCCCCCCGCAAGATAATGCTATTTGACCCTGTAGGTCCGGCATTCGAGCGAACTAAGTTCAAACCTGCCACTTTCCCCGAAAGCGCATCGGTCCAGTTGTTGGATAAAGCATCTGTTAAATCCTCACCCTTTACGGTAGTCGTCGAGTAGCCCAAAGTTTTCTCTTGCCGTTCGATACCCAATGCCGTCACGACGACCTCATCTATTTCGGTAGTGGAAGGAATCATGCTAATCACCAAATTCGCACTAGCGTCATTAAACTGATAACTAAGCACTTCATAACCTATAAAGCGAAAAAAACCTCTCGTCCCCTTTTTAACCTTCAACGAATAAAAACCTTTCACGTCGGTCACACTAAGGGTTTTCTTTTGAATATCCTCGATTCTGACACCCACGAGTGGCTGTTGTGTGGAGGCATCCACCACATATCCCTGGACGGAAAGTGTCTCATCCTTATTTTGGGCAGAAACCTCTAGATTCAGTACAATAAGTGAAAGGATAAAAAAAACTAAAAAACTAATCTTAAAGCACTTATAATAACCAAATATAGGGACATGGACCTCAAATTTAAGTTCTGTGTCAGCCCCGCAACAGCTTTCTTGAGCTTTCTTTAAAAAGATATTCATATGCTAAATATTTAATAGAAATTGATTTGATTTTGAATATATCGCACTTCAATTCATAACTGGTACCCTTTAAATACTAGAAAGTATGCCTTGTCAAGCTCCTACTTATCAAGTCTTATCTAGTATTCTCAAGACAAACATAAAAAATAAAAAAAGTAAAAACAAAATAAAAAAGTAAAAAAACGAAATTTAGAAACAAAACGAACTTGAAATATCGATTTTGATTTTTTTTATATTGCGATACAATTTCCATTTCACAAGCCCAGGCCGCCTGTACAAAAAATATATTTAAGAGGAAATTAGGTTTAAATAAAAAAAGGGGTCCCCCGAAAGGATACCCAAAAATAGCGCGAACCTTATAAATGAAACGATTACTTGCGCCAACCAGCTGCGCAGGGCTTGCGCTATGCCGACTGACCTAATGATATTCTGATCACAAGCGCCTTCCAAAAAGCCTACTTAGCCACAACCACCTCCACACCATGCTCCTCCAACAGCTTGCACATAGATGGAGATATACCCTCATCTGTCACGACGACATCGATTTTATCCAGATTACATATCTTACCAAATCCCTTTCGGCCAAACTTAGAAGAATCACAGAGCACAATTGTTTTGAGTGAAACCGACATCATAGCCCTATTCAGTTCGGCCTCCTCGATATTGGACGTAGTTACCCCAAAATCAGGGTCTAT
>Ga0180217_1003717_pt1 | contig 12663 bp, 13 predicted proteins | sample eDN3rd37CBELigOP_FD_128521 | JGI IMG/M metagenome (GOLD analysis project Ga0180217, IMG submission 128521) | Enriched Organic Plus compost microbial communities from Emeryville, California, USA - eDNA 3rd pass 37_C BE-Lig OP (version 2) (version 2) ... | reverse complement strand
GGGTTACGAATTGTAAAATCTTATGATAGTTGTACATATACTTATACGGATTATAAGGATAACGTAAGCCCCTATCGATTCCAGATTGATTCACCTGGGCTTTATAAACTTGAAGATGGTAGTGAGATAAAGAGTCAAGTGTGGAGGAACTATCCTAGAGGCTTGGTCGGAAATGACTGTTTCGTCGTCGATCCAGACAAAATCCAATTGCCTATTTATGTCCGTACGAGAAAAAACGGAGATAAAATGACGCTAAAAGGAATGAATGGTTCTAAAAAAGTGAAGGATATCTTCATCGATGAAAAAATACCCCTTCACCGGCGTAATTTCTGGCCGATAGTCGAGGATGAACAAGGAGAGATTTTGTGGCTTCCAGGATTGAAAAAGTCATCACATGAAGCAACATGTAAAACAAAATCACACTATATCGTACTACAATACACGCAATGATTTTAGGGGGCTTTAAAGAATGAAGCAGGATATTGAGAAGGTTTTATTTTCCGAGGAAGAATTACAGCAAAAAATTAAAGAATTAGGTAATACTTTAACAGAGGACTATAAGGATAAATTTCCTTTAGCAATTGGAATACTAAAAGGAGCTATGCCTTTTATGGGCGATCTGTTAAAGAGGGTAGATACACACTTAGAAATGGATTTTATGGATGTGTCAAGCTACGGAAACTCAACCGTATCTTCTGGAGAGGTAAAAATCATCAAGGACTTGGATACTTCTGTAGAGGGAAGAGATATTCTAGTAATTGAAGATATTATCGATAGTGGTTTAACACTAAGTTATATCGTTGAATTATTCCGTTATCGCAAGGCAAAATCCATTAAAATTGTTACACTTTTGGATAAGCCTACTGGAAGAAAGGCTGATATTAATGCAGACTATGTTGGATTTATCGTTCCTGATGAGTTTGTTGTTGGTTACGGTCTCGACTATGCTGAGAAGTACCGTAATCTGCCGTACATCGGAGTTTTAAAACCTGAGGTCTATTCAAAATAAGTTTTTTGGAAAAACTGACCCTTTTTTGAAACCTATTGGCAGGTTAAACGTAAATCATTTGAATAGCAATTATTATCTATGATACTATTTACTATAGTTTGTTCACCGCGGGAGGAGGTAAGGGATGAATCGGATTTTTAGAAATGTCATATTCTATTTACTCATATTTTTAGTCATAATCGGAGTGGTTAGCTTCTTCCAAGGAGCCAATGGCCAGCCTGAAGTGATGAAATATGGAAAGTTTGTTGAACATCTCGAAACAGGAGATGTAAAAAATATCACGGTACAACCCGAAAGAGGCGTCTTTGAAGTAAGAGGCCAATTAAATGGCTACAAAGAGGATCAATATTTTGTAACAAATATTATCGGAAGCCAAAAAGAAGTAGATCGGATTTATGAAGCGGCGAAGAACGCAGACGTAGATATACTTAAAGCGAAGGAAACAAGCGGCTGGGTAACCTTCTTTACGTCGATTATCCCATTTGTTATCATCTTTATTTTATTCTTCTTCCTACTTAACCAAGCCCAAGGCGGCGGCAGTAGGGTTATGAACTTCGGTAAGAGTAAAGCGAAGCTATATAGCGAAGAAAAGAAAAAGGTTAGATTTAAAGATGTTGCAGGAGCGGACGAAGAGAAGCAAGAGCTTATTGAAGTAGTTGAGTTTTTGAAAGACCCTCGGAAATTTGCTGATCTAGGTGCAAGAATTCCAAAAGGGATCCTTCTTGTTGGACCTCCTGGAACAGGTAAAACATTGCTTGCCCGTGCTGCTGCTGGTGAAGCGGGAGTTCCATTCTTCTCAATCAGTGGTTCAGATTTCGTTGAAATGTTCGTAGGGGTTGGTGCTTCACGTGTACGTGACTTATTTGAAAATGCTAAGAAAAATGCGCCATGTATCATTTTTATAGATGAAATTGACGCAGTTGGACGTCAGCGTGGTGCTGGTCTTGGTGGCGGTCATGATGAGCGTGAGCAAACCTTAAACCAATTGCTAGTTGAGATGGACGGATTCGGTGCAAACGAAGGAATCATCATCGTTGCAGCAACAAACCGCCCAGACATTCTAGACCCTGCCCTTCTACGTCCAGGACGTTTTGACCGTCAAATCACAGTTGACCGTCCGGATGTTAAAGGAAGAGAAGCGGTTTTACGAGTTCATGCTCGTAATAAGCCTTTTGATGAATCGGTTGATCTAAAAGCTATCGCTGCAAGAACTCCAGGATTCTCAGGTGCAGACCTAGAAAACTTACTTAATGAAGCAGCACTCGTTGCTGCTCGACAAAACAAGAAGAAAATTGATATGGCAGATCTTGATGAAGCGTCAGACCGCGTAATTGCGGGTCCAGCGAAAAAGAACCGTGTCATTTCGAAAAAAGAACGCAATATCGTGGCGTTCCACGAAGCGGGACATACCGTTATTGGAATGGTGCTTGATGAAGCGGATATGGTTCACAAGGTAACGATTGTGCCTCGTGGTCAAGCCGGCGGTTATGCAGTAATGCTTCCTAAGGAAGATCGTTACTTCATGACAAAACCTGAACTGTTAGATAAAATCACTGGTCTATTAGGTGGTCGTGTAGCAGAAGAAATTACATTTGGAGAAGTGAGTACAGGTGCTCATAATGACTTCCAACGTGCTACAGGTATTGCTCGTAAAATGGTTACCGAATATGGAATGAGTGAAAAATTAGGTCCTCTTCAATTTGGTCAAGCGCAGGGTGGTCAAGTGTTCTTAGGACGCGATATCCACAATGAGCAAAACTATAGTGATGCTATTGCACACGAAATTGATCTTGAAATTCAACGCTTTATTAAGGAAAGCTACGAGAAAGCTCGCAAGATCCTTACAGAAAATCAAGATAAACTTAAGCTTATCGCAGAGACATTACTTGAGGTTGAAACATTAGATGCTGCCCAAATCAAGAGCTTATTCGAAGAAGGTAAATTACCTGACCGACCAGTAGCGATTGAAGGAACAGACAAACCAAAAGAAGATGTAAAAGTTACAATTAACTCTAAAAAAGATAATGACGTAACTGAAGGCGAAAACAAGAATAAAGAAGAATAACGTAAGAGGTGTCTACAACAAAATGTAGACACCTTTTTGGTTTCGAGCAAACCCCCGACTGAGTAAAGTTAATTGTGGAATACTAAAAAGCAGGTGTGGTATGATGTTTGCAAAGTCATACGTTATATGTTGGGGGTACTTCATGATTTTCGTTTTTGATGTGGGAAACACGAATATGGTTTTAGGGGTATTTGAAAATAATGTATTAAAACATCATTGGAGAATTGAAACAAGCCGGAACAAAACAGAAGATGAATATGGACTTGTTATCAAGTCATTATTAGAACATGAAGGATTAACCTTCAAAGATATTAAGGGCATTATCATGTCCTCTGTCGTTCCGCCAATTATGTTTGCTCTGGAACGAATGTGTCTAAAGTATTTTGGTATAAAGCCTATGGTGGTTGGGCCAGGTATTAAAACAGGCCTAAATATAAAATATGATAACCCGAGGGAAGTGGGTGCTGATAGGATCGTCAATGCTGTTGCAGGCATTCATTTATATGGAAGTCCACTCATCATTGTTGATTTCGGTACAGCCACAACTTACTGCTACATAAATGAGAAGAAGCAATATATGGGAGGAGCGATTGCGCCCGGAATTGCCATTTCAACAGAGGCTTTATATTCAAGGGCTGCTAAATTGCCAAGAATTGAAATAGCCCGTCCAGAAGGTGTGATTGGAAGAAACACGGTGAGTGCGATGCAAGCAGGTATATTATTTGGTTACGTTGGTCAGGTTGAAGGTATAGTAGCCCGTATCAAAGCACAGGCGATTGAAAAACCAAAAGTAATTGCAACTGGTGGACTCGCTGCATTAATCGCTGCTGAATCACATGCGATTGATGAGGTTGACCCATTTTTAACATTAAAAGGCTTACAGCTTATCTATCAACGTAATATGGAAGCAAAAAGCTGACAACATCAACGAACAACATGAAAAGGAGAAAAACAATGAGTGATTATTTGATTAAGGCATTAGCCTATGATGGACAGGTTCGCGCATATGCGATAGATTCAACAGATACAGTTGCTGAGGCTCAAAGACGCCATTATACATGGCCGACTGCGTCTGCTGCACTTGGAAGAACGATGACTGCAGGTGTTATGTTAGGAGCCACCCTAAAGGGGGAAGTCAAGCTAACAATCAAAGTTGAGGGTGGAGGACCAATCGGAATTATCCTTGTCGATACAAATGCAAAAGGTGAAGTAAGAGGATATGTAACAAATCCACAAACGCATTTTGACTTAAATGAGCATGGGAAACTGGATGTAAGAAGAGCTGTAGGAACAGATGGCACTTTAACAGTTGTTAAGGATGTAGGCATGAGGGAACAATTTTCAGGTCAAGTTCCAATAGTATCAGGAGAATTAGGAGAGGATTTTACCTATTATCTTGTTACTTCAGAGCAGACTCCTTCATCAGTTGGAGTAGGGGTTTTAGTGAACCCAGATAATTCAATTTTAGCTGCTGGAGGTTTCCTCATTCAGCTTATGCCGGGTACTGATGAGGTTACAATATCTCGAATTGAAAAAAGATTACAAGAAATAGAACCAATCTCAAAAATGATTGAAAAGGGACTTACACCAGAGGACATCTTAGCAGAGATTATTGGCAAGGAACACCTTAAAATTCTTGAAAAGATGCCAGTGTCCTTTGTCTGCCCTTGCTCTAAAGAACGAATTGAACGTGCAATTATTAGCCTTGGCACAGATGAAATCGAGGCAATGATTGAAGAAGATGGTAAAGCAGAGGCACAATGTCATTTTTGTAATGAAAAGTATCATTTTTCAAAAGATGAGTTAATAGAATTAAAAAACCAGGCAAAGTAAGGTAATGGGAGATGGGAAGATGAATCGAAAGATATTGTGGTCAATTATTGCTGCTCTCGTTATCACTAACTGTTTGTCGATTGTATACTTTGCAGCAGCTAAGCCAGATGAAAAAACGATTAAGGCTTCAAAACCTGTTGTCGCTAGTGGGGAAGAAGAGGTGGTTGCGACAATTGGGGATACAACCATAACAAGACAACAATGGTTACATGAACTTGAAGGGCGATATGGAAAACAAATTTTAGAAGAAATGATTGATGAAGAAGTTGTTCGTCAGATGGCCGAAAAGCATGAGATTACTTTATCTGAAGATGCTGTTGATCGTGAATTAACGTTAATAAAGACGATGTATAATACGATTGATCATGAGAAAATAAATGACGAGCACTGGAAGGAACAAATCGAGTTAAGCATTTTATTAGAAGAACTTTTAACGAAGGATGCTGTTATTTCAGAAAACGAAATGAAACATTTCTATAAGGAAAACAAGCATCTATATGAAATTCCAAAGTCATACCACCTTTCCCATATTGTTGTGAAAACAAAGAAATCGGCGGAACAGGTTCGGGATGAACTAGAAAATGGTTCTAGCTTTTCAGCACTAGCAATGGAAAAATCGATTGATGAGTTTTCAGCAAATCGGGGTGGGGAACTCGGATATGTAAATGCAGAAAATGGATATGCACCAGATAACTATTTGGAAGTTGCTGAGAGCTTGAAGCCGAATGAGTGGAGTGAACCGATCAAAGTAGAGGATGGTTATGCAGTGGTTATTCTTCATGAGATCATTGATGCTGTAACCTATTCCTATGAGGATGTAAAGGATCAAATTAAGCGCCAAATCGCAATAGACCAAATGAATGGAACGATTTCAGTAGAGCCATTTTGGAAAGAACTTGATGTGAAGTGGTTCTATGAAAAACAACAGTAATTTTCAGAAAAAATTCACAAAACGCAAGCCGCAAATTCATTGACTTTTATGGGCGTAGTTGGTAAATTGTAGATAAAACCAATAAAAATAGTAGGGATTGAGGGTGGAATCATGACAAGAGTAGCAAATTCAATCTATGAGTTAATCGGTCAAACACCAGTTGTAAAGCTTAACCATTTAGTTGATGAAGATAGTGCTGATGTTTATGTGAAGCTTGAGTTCTTTAACCCAGGTAGCAGTGTAAAAGATAGAATTGCTTTAGCGATGATTGAAGCAGCAGAGAAAAAAGGGGAATTAAAACCTGGTGACACAATTATTGAGCCAACTAGTGGAAACACGGGTATCGGTTTAGCGATGGTAGCAGCTGCTAAAGGTTTAAAGGCAATCCTAGTAATGCCTGATACAATGAGTATGGAGCGTCGTAACCTCTTACGTGCATACGGAGCGGAGCTCGTTTTAACACCAGGTTCTGAAGGGATGAGAGGTGCTGTTAACAAGGCTGAAGAGCTTGTTAAAGAACATGGCTATTTCATGGCACAACAGTTTGATAATGAAGCAAACCCTGAAATTCACCGTTTAACGACTGGTAAAGAAATTGTTGAGCAGATGGGTGACCAATTAGATGCGTTTGTATCTGGTATTGGTACAGGTGGAACTATTACTGGAGCAGGTGTGGTATTAAAAGAGAAATATCCTAACATCCATATTGTTGCAGTAGAACCAGCTGACTCTGCAATTCTATCTGGTGGAAAACCAGGTCCTCACAAAATCCAGGGAATAGGTGCAAACTTTGTACCGAGCGTTCTAAACACTGAGATTTATGATGAAGTATTTACCGTTAAAAATGAAGAAGCAATCGAATATGCACGTCGTACAGGTCAAGAGGAAGGATTCCTTGTAGGTATCTCTTCTGGAGCGGCTATCTTTGCTGCACTTCAAGTTGCGAAAAAATTAGGTAAAGGCAAGAAAGTACTTGCGGTCGTCCCAGATAATGGTGAGCGTTACTTAAGTACAGTTCTTTATCAATTTGATGAGCAATAATTCAACATACAAAAGAGTCTTATCCTCATAGGATAAGACTCTTTTTTCAATTCAATGGTGTACCAGTAATCGTATATCATGTAAAATATAAAAATAGACGATCTATAGATGCAAGCATAGAGCTGAGTGAAGTAGAGATTAAAAAATATGAGTATGAGGTGAGCTAAGATGATCGTAATGATTGATAATTATGACTCGTTTACATTTAATTTAGTGCAGTATGTGGGAGAATTAGGAGAAGAGATTATCGTCAAAAGAAATGATGAAACCACAGTCCAGGAAATAGAGGAGTTATCCCCCGATTTAATCATGATATCCCCCGGGCCTTGTACACCGAATGAGGCAGGGATAAGTCTAGAGACAATCTCTTATTTTGCAGGGCGTATCCCGATTTTTGGTGTTTGCCTTGGTCATCAATCAATTGCCCAAGCATTTGGTGGAGATGTAATTAAAGCCCAAAGGCTTATGCATGGGAAAACATCAGAAATGATACATGACGGTAAAACCATTTTTTCAGGACTTGATCAGCCTTTTACAGCTACTCGATATCATTCTCTAATCGTAAAAAAGGAAACCCTTCCTGCGTGTTTTGAAATATCAGCTGAAACAGCAGATGGTGAAATCATGGCCATCCGTCACAAGGAGTATCCAATCGAGGGTGTCCAATTTCATCCAGAGTCCATTATGACTAATGCTGGGAAGCAACTGATTGAAAATGTAGTTAAACAATTCATCAGTAATAAAAGTGAAGTAGGATCAAACTAAAAATCAGAGTGCCTGTTATTAGTACATATATCTATTACATTTTCAGAGACAGGCCTATATTGTATAAACGAATAACAAAGGAGTTTGAGAAATGGACCAAAGCAGAACGAGCAGACCAACACTAACATGTGGTCCTTATCAATTAGACTTTTCGAAAAAAACGATGATTATGGGAATTCTAAATATCACACCTGATTCATTTTCAGATGGTGGCTCCTATATTGACCTAGACGCGGCAATCCGTCACGCCAAAGAAATGGTCGAGAATGGTGCAGATATTATTGATGTTGGTGGTGAATCGACAAGGCCTGGACATGAAAGAATCTCTGATGAAGAAGAGATTGCTAGAGTGGTGCCAGTCATTAAGGTGTTAGTAAAGGAAGTTCACGTACCGATTTCGATTGATACCTATAAGTCTGAGGTAGCGAAGCAGGCAATTGAAGCAGGAGCGCACATTATTAATGATATTTGGGGTGCAAAAGCAGATCCTAAAATGGCAGAAGTGGCAGCAACCTATCAAGTGCCGATAATTCTCATGCATAACCGTGACAATAAAAACTATAAGAGTCTTATTGATGATATGATCGTTGATTTAAAAGAAAGTATTGAGATTGTGAGAGCTGCGGGTGTAAAGGATGAGAAGATTATCTTAGACCCAGGAGTAGGTTTTGCGAAAACCTTTGAAGGGAATATTGAAACGATTCGTCACCTGGACCGGTTTTCTGACCTAGGTTTTCCAATACTATTAGGAACGTCAAGGAAGTCTTTTATTGGAAAAATATTTGATTTGCCACCAAAGGAACGCGATGAAGCAACTGGCGCAACGACTTGCCTTGGTATCCAAAAGGGCTGCGATATTGTCCGTGTACACAATGTGATAGTGAATGCTAGACTTGCTAAAATGATGGATGTCCTTGTTGGTAAAGGAGAATAACAAAAATGGATAAGATCTATGTGAACCAAATGCAATTTTATGGTTATCATGGTGTTTTCACGGAAGAAACAAAGCTAGGCCAACGCTTCTTCGTGGACCTCATGGTAGAAGTGGATGTTAAACAAGCGGGTGAAACGGATAATTTAAATTACTCCGTTCATTATGGGGAGCTTTACAATCTATGTAAGGAGATTGTTGAAGGTAAGCCGTACAAATTGCTTGAGGCAGTAGCTGAAAAAATGGCTACCGACATTTTAGCCCATTTTCCATTGGTCTCTAGCTGTACAATAAAAGTAATCAAGCCTGACCCACCAATACCAGGACAGCTTCAGTCAGTAGCGGTAGAGATCACAAGGAGTCGACAATAGTGAGTAATACAGCTTATATCGCCTTAGGTACAAATATAGGTAACCGGGAATCCTATTTACATTCAGCTTTACAAGCGATTCAAGAAAAAGATATCGATATTATCGGTTTTTCTTCAATTTATGAAACAGATCCCGTTGGTTATGAAGATCAAGACCGATTTTTAAATATGGTAATTAAAGTAAATACTGATTTACAACCATTGGATTTACTAGAAGTTTTGCAGAGTATAGAGCATGAATCTGGTAGGGAAAGGAAAATAAGGTGGGGGCCTCGAACACTCGACCTTGACATTTTGCTGTTTAATCAAGAAAATATTGAAACAGAGCGTCTTATTGTCCCTCATCCCCGAATGACAGAGCGAGCTTTTGTTCTGGTACCATTAGCTGAAATAGACCAGAATTTAGAAATTCCAACAGTAACAAAGCCAATATCCTTACTACTAGACGAATTACAAGACAGAGAAGGTGTGCGTATATGGAAGCGGAGAAATGGGGAAGACGTATTCGTGCTTTTCGAAAATTAAAAGGGTATACCCAAGAGAGTTTGGCAAAAGACCTCGGGGTATCGGTGTCTCTTGTTGGAGAAGTAGAGCGGGGAACGCGAATGCCTAGTAAGATATTTTTACAAGAGGTTGCAGATATATTAAAAGTACCACTTGATGATTTACGTCCAAAAGAGGTTGATTAAATAGTATCAAAAATAGAAGGAGGGAGGGTTACCGTGTTAAAAATAGGCAATATCGAAATGAAGAACCAAGTTGTTCTTGCGCCGATGGCTGGGGTGTGTAACTCTGCGTTCCGTCTAACCGTTAAGGAATTTGGTGCAGGATTAGTTTGTGCAGAAATGGTAAGTGATAAAGCTATTCTCTATAAAAATGCGAGAACAATGGGGATGCTTTATATAGATGAACGTGAAAAGCCACTTAGCCTTCAAATTTTTGGAGGAGAAAAAGAAACATTAGTTGAAGCGGCAAAGTTTGTTGATAGAAACACAACTGCGGATATTATTGATATTAACATGGGATGCCCTGTACCAAAAATTACGAAATGTGATGCAGGGGCAAAGTGGCTATTAGATCCTAATAAGATTTATGAGATGGTTTCAGCGGTAGTTGATGCAGTTGACAAACCGGTTACTGTAAAAATGCGAATGGGCTGGGATGAAGACCATATTTTTGCGATTCAAAATGCTCAAGCGGTAGAACGTGCTGGCGGTCAAGCAGTAGCCGTGCATGGAAGAACTCGTGTTCAAATGTACGAAGGGTTTGCGAACTGGGATATTATTAAACAAGTAAAAGAATCAGTAAATATCCCTGTTATCGGAAATGGTGATGTTAAAACACCACAGGATGCGAGACGTATGCTTGACGAAACAGGATGTGACGGTGTAATGATTGGCCGTGCAGCGCTTGGAAACCCATGGATGATTTATCAAACAGTCAAATATTTAGAAACTGGTGAATTAACTGAAGAGCCAAGTGTAAGGAAAAAAATCGATGTATCAATTCTTCATTTAGATCGTTTAATTAACCTAAAGAATGAAAACGTTGCGGTAAGGGAATTCAGAAAACATGCTGCGTGGTATCTAAAAGGAATCCGCGGAAATGCAATAGTGCGTAATGACGTTAACAATTGCAATACACGAAATGAATTAGTGGCCGTTTTACAAAACTTCGTGGAAGAAGTAGAAAAAAAGCAAGAAAACAATGCTAAGGTTGTTTGACATCAATAGTTCCCTACACTATAATACCCGTAAGCAACCCACTGCCAGTTAATTACTGGCAGTTTTTCTGCTTTACGTTTATATTGGAATAGGACAAGTTATATATTTACGGTTTTTCATAGATGAGTGACAAAATAGGAGTTGATGGAAATGAATCATGAGGAATTAAATGACCAATTGATTGTCAGAAGAGAAAAGCTACATACATTGCGTGAAAAGGGAGTAGACCCTTTCGGAAAGAGATTTGAAAGAACTCACAGCACACGTGAGTTAATCGATTTATATGATGGTTTTACTAAAGAGCAATTAGATGAAAAAGAAATCACTGTTACAATTGCCGGCCGTATCATGACAAAGCGTGGTAAAGGGAAGGCTGGATTTACTCATATCCAAGATCTAACTAGTCAAATCCAGCTATATGTACGTCTAGATGCAGTTGGGGAAGAACAATATGAGATATTTAATATTGCTGACCTAGGAGATATTGTCGGAGTAACGGGTACAGTCTTCAAAACAAAAGTAGGGGAACTTTCTATAAAAGTAACTTCATTTGAGCTTTTATCAAAAGCATTACGTCCTCTACCAGATAAGTTCCATGGACTAAAGGACGTAGAGCAGCGCTATCGTCAACGCTATTTAGACTTAATCATGAGCCCGGAAAGCAAAGAAACGTTTATTACACGCAGTAAAATCATCCGAGCAATGAGACGCTATCTGGACGACCATGGTTATCTGGAAGTTGAAACACCAATGATGCATTCAATCCCAGGTGGAGCATCGGCGAAACCGTTCATTACTCATCATAATGCGTTAGATATCCCATTATATATGCGTATTGCGATTGAGTTACACCTAAAGCGCCTTATTGTTGGTGGTTTAGAAAAAGTATATGAAATCGGTCGTGTTTTCCGAAATGAAGGTGTATCAACTCGCCATAACCCTGAATTCACAATGATTGAGCTTTATGAAGCTTATGCAGACTATAAAGACATCATGAGTTTAACGGAAAACTTAGTCGCTCATATTGCACAAGAGGTATTAGGAACAACGACTGTAACCTATGGTGAATATGAGATTGACTTAAAGCCAGAGTGGAAACGACTCCACATGGTAGATGCCATTAAAGAATATGTAGGCGTAGATTTCTGGAAGGAAATGAGTGTAGAAGAAGCAAGACAGCTTGCTAAGGAACATAATGTTGAAATCAATGACAATATGCAGTACGGTCATATTGTTAATGAATTCTTTGAACAAAAAATTGAAGAGAAACTCATTCAACCAACATTCATTTATGGACATCCAGTAGAGATTTCGCCATTAGCGAAAAAGAATCCTGAAGATCCTAGATTCACAGATCGTTTCGAGCTATTCATTGTTGCTAGAGAACATGCTAATGCTTTCACAGAATTAAATGATCCGATTGATCAACGTCAAAGATTTGAAGCTCAGCTGAAAGAAAGAGAACAAGGAAATGACGAAGCACATATGATGGATGAAGATTTTGTAGAAGCATTAGAATATGGATTACCACCAACAGGTGGATTAGGAATAGGAATAGATAGACTCGTTATGCTTTTAACTAATTCTCCTTCAATTAGGGATGTATTACTATTCCCACAAATGCGCAATAAATAATATGAGTAATAGAGTGGGTTTCCACTCTATTTTTTTATAGATTTACTCAAAAAACTTTTTTAGTATAATTTTTTTATTAAAAATGCTTGCCTTAATAGTTTAGAGGTGGTATATTATAAATCTGCCGCCGAGATGCGGTGATGAAATAAAAAAAATAAAAAAGTTATTGACTATCAAAATAATAAATGATATTATTATAAAGTTGCTTCAAGAGAGCAACGATAGCGAAACTTACGAAAGTTCTTTGAAAACTGAACACAATACAAGCGTCAACGTTTAATTCTAAAGTAACAAACTATTGAGCAATCAATACTCTTATTGGAGAGTTTGATCCTGGCTCAGGATGAACGCTGGCGGCG
>Ga0180217_1003716_pt1 | contig 12664 bp, 12 predicted proteins | sample eDN3rd37CBELigOP_FD_128521 | JGI IMG/M metagenome (GOLD analysis project Ga0180217, IMG submission 128521) | Enriched Organic Plus compost microbial communities from Emeryville, California, USA - eDNA 3rd pass 37_C BE-Lig OP (version 2) (version 2) ... | reverse complement strand
TCGCGCACGAACGCGCGGACGACCCGCACGCCGGTGAGCTGCTCGCGCATGATCCGGTTGACCGCATCCAGCTTGCGCTGGAAGGACCGGAACAGAGGCACCATCCGGCTGATGATCAGCAGCGCGAACACGAGCAGGAGCGGCACCGAGACGGCGATGAGCCAGCTGAGGCCCACGTCCTGCTGGAGCGCCATGACGATGCCGCCGATCGCGAGCAGCGGGGCGCTGACCAGCATCGTGGCACCCATCATCGCGAGCATCTGCACCTGCTGCACGTCGTTCGTGTTGCGTGTGATGAGCGAACCGGCGCCGAAGGTGGACACCTCCCGCTCCGAGAACGCGCTCACCTTCTCGTACACGTCGCGGCGGATGTCGCGGCCGGCCGCCATCGCGGCGCGGGCGGCGAAGTAGGTCGCGATGATCGAGCACACGATCTGCCCGAGCGAGATCGCCAGCATGACCGACCCGGTCGACCAGATGTAGCCGGTGTCGCCGCGGGCGACCCCGTTGTCGATGATGTCCGCGTTGAGCCTCGGCAGGTACAGCGACGCGATCGCGGCGGCGAGCTGGAACAGCAGCACCGCGAGCAGCCACCACCGGTACGGGGCGAGGAAGCGGACGAGCAATCTGGCGAGCACGGCGACTCCGGAGCGTGGGAGGGGACACTGCGATGCGCGCACACACGACGGCGCAGCCTGTGCACACTAACGCACACCGCCGACGCGGGGAACCGCATCCGCGTGTCGCCGCACGGGGGTCGCGCCGGATGCTGACGCGGACCCGCTCCGGCTGGCATCATTCCTGCGGGAGGAATCGATGGAACGCGACTGCGTCATCGCCGGCGGCGGGCCCGCCGGTATGGTGCTCGGCTTCGTACTGGCTCGTGCCGGGCTGAACGTGACGGTGCTCGAGAAGCACGCCGATTTCCTGCGCGACTTCCGCGGCGACACGATCCATCCCTCGACCTTGACGCTCCTCGGCGAGCTCGGGTTGCGTGAGCGGTTCCTGGCGCTGCCGGTCACGCGCATCGAGTCGCTCGACGTGGTGTTCGACGGAACCCGCATGACGCTCGTCGACTTCTCGAGCCTGCCCGCACCGGACAACCTGCTCGTGCTCGCGCCGCAGTGGGACTTCCTCGACTTCCTCGCCGGCGAGGGCAGGACCCTTCCGGGTTTCGACCTGCGCATGCGCACCGCGGCGACCGGCCTCGTCGAGGAGGACGGCCGGGTCGTCGGTGTGCGCGCGAGCGGCCCCGACGGGGAGGAGGAGCTCCGCGCGACGCTCACCGTCGCCGCCGACGGCCGGCACTCGACCTTGCGCGACGCGATGGGGGCGGCGCCGATCGAGCACGGCGTGCCGATCGACCTGCTGTGGTTCCGACTCCCCAAGGGCGAGGTGCGGACGCCGCCGACACTCGCGTACCTCTCCGCCCACGGGATGGTGCTCACGATCGACCGCGGCGACTACTACCAGTCCGGGCTCATCATCCCGAAGGGCTCGTTCGACGCACTCCGCGCACAGGGGCTGGACGCCTTCCGGGCGCGGGTCGCGAAGGCGGTGCCGCACCTGGCGGGGCCGGTGGAGAGCATCCGGGACTGGGAGCAGGTGAGCCTCCTGTCGGTGCTGGTGAACCGCCTCGCCACCTGGCATCGGCCCGGGGTCGTCGCGATCGGGGATGCCGCGCACGCGATGTCACCGATGTTCGGGGTCGGGGTGAACTTCGCGATCCAGGATGCGGTCGCCCTCGCCAACGCCGTCACCCCGTTCCTGCGCGCGGGTGTCGCACCCGATGAGGTGCTCGCCGCCTTCCAGGCACGTCGTGAGGTGCCGGTGCGGAAGATGCAGCGGATGCAGACCGTCGGCCACCGACTCATCATGCGCCCGGGCGCGAAGCGGTTCGCACCCGGATGGGTGCTCGCGGTGATGGAACGGCTCGCCCCCCGCATCCGGAAGGTCGCGGCGCGCCGCATCGGCATCGGGTTCCTGCCCGAGCACCCGCAGTACGCCGGCGGCCACGGGTGAGCACCCCCGCCGCCGTGCTCGCCGCCCTCGCGCGCGTCCCGGCGACCTGGAGCATGCACGTCGCCGACGCGGACAGCGGCGAGGTGCTCATCGAGCTCGCGCCGGACACGGTGTTGCGCACGGCGAGCATGGCGAAGGTGCTCCTGCTCGCCGAGACCGCCCGACGGATCGAGGCCGGCACGCTCGACGCCACCGAACCGCTCCGCCGCGACCCCGCCCTCGCGGTCGCCGATTCCGGCATCTGGCGGCACCTCTCCGTCGACACGCTGCCGTTGACCGACGTGGCTCGGCTCGTCGGGCTCTCGAGCGACAACTGGGCGACGAACGTGCTGCTCGCGCGCGTGGGCGGTCCGGATGCGGTCGCAACCTGCGCCGGCGCCCTCGGCGTCCGTGACGCGACCCTCCACGACCGGGTGCGCGACGAACGGACCGACGCCCACCCGCCGACGCTCAGCACCGGCAGCGCCGCCGCCTATGCCGACGTGTTCGGCCGCCTGCATCGTGGGACGTTCGGCGGCGCCGCGGTGAGCGACCGGGTGCGCGGCTGGCTTCGGAGCGGCCTCGACTGCAGTATGGTCGCCGCCGCCTTCGGCCTCGATCCGCTCTCGCACGGCGACGGGCCCGACCGCGGCCTGTCGCTCGTCTCGAAGACGGGCACGGACGACGGCGTCCGCGCGGACGCGGGGATCGTCGCCGGCCCCGCGCGCACCGTCGCCTACGCGTGCCTGGCGAACTGGGTCCCCGAGGGCGACGCCGACCCGGTCCGCGACGACGTGCTGGATGCGATGCGCCGCGTGGGCGCGTGGGTCCGTGCGGTCGTGACCGCCCCGTGATCCGTGATCAGCCCTCGACGGTCTCCAGTTCGGCGCCTCGGCCGACGACACCCGTGAGCTGCAGTCGGAGCACGGCGGAGAGGGCGTCGACGACCTCGCGGGCCGCCTCGTCGCGCCTGGCCTCGATGGCGATCAATGCGTCCGCCGCGAGCGGCCCGTCGACCAGATCGATCCCGGATGCGGCGAGGTCGAGCACGGTGAGGGCGTCACGGTAGCGCGCGTATGCGCGCAGGCCCGCCGCGAACCGTCCCGGCGGCATCCGCTGTGCCTCACCCTCGGCATCCGGGTCGAACCCGGCGCGTCGGGCGAACTCGGTCGTGTAGCCGACGAGCGCCGGAACGAGCCGGCGGAGCGCTGCGATCCCCGCGCCCCGGGCGCCGTCGCACGCGGCGAGCGTGTCCTCCGGGGTGAGCGGTGACGGGGCGAGGGAGGCGAACGGGTCGACCGGGCCGAAGGCCTGGAGCACCGCGATCCGAGACCACGCGCGTTCGAGTTCCTCGTGCGCGAGCACGCTGGAGGGATGGCTCGCGGGTACCTGCATGCCGCCACGCTAACCGCGTGGGTTGTCGGTGCGATGACGGGAATGTTACAGCGAGTCACACCGGCCACAGGGCGGGAAAAGGAAAGACCCGGGGTGGAAGCCCGGGTCTCAGGTGAGGGCCGGAGTAGATGGCTCCGACGGTCTCGCTCCCCGGCTTGGACTCGAACCAAGAACCTATCGGTTAACAGCCGATTGCTCTGCCAATTGAGCTACCGAGGATCATGTCCCCCCTTGCGGGGCAACCCCTCCATATTAGCAAACCTCAGCGGGTGCTCGTGACATCACGCCACGATCGTGTCGCCCAGCGCACCGCGCGCGGTGTCCGAACCATGCCCGTAGGCGCATGTGTAGCCGTCGCGCATGACCAGCACATCCGCGTCGAATGTGTCCGCGACCTCGGCATCGTTCGTGACGAGCATGAGCGAGGTGCCCTTCGCCCGGCGGCGGCCGAGCGCATCCCCCACGACACGCCGGGCGTCCACATCGAGGTTGGCGAGGATCTCGTCGCCCACGATGAGTCGCGGTTCGAGCATGAGCGCCCGGGCGATGGCGACCCGCTGCCGCATCCCGGCGCTGAGTTCGTATGGGAACTTCGCCGCGAGCCCGAGCGGCAGGGTGAGCTCGTCGAGCAGCTCCGCCACCCGCAACTGCACCGCGCGGCCGTTCGCCCGCCGCACCCGGCCGGTGAACGGCTCGCCGACGATCTCGGCGACGGTCATCCGTGGCGGGAGCGTCGCACCGTCGGCCTGCCCCACATACCCGACGTACACGCCGAGACCGCGCAGCCGCCGACCGCCGCGACGGAGCGAGGTGCCCTCCACGACCGCCTCGCCGCCGTCCACCCGCACGCCGTCCGCCGCGCGGCCCGCCAGGACCGCGGCGAGCGTCGACTTGCCCGAACCGGTCGCACCGCACACCATGAGCGCCGCACGGCGCGGCAGGGTGAAGGTGACGCCGTCGACGAGACGCCGTCCCGCCGGATCGGCGATCGACAGGTCGACGCACTCGATGCTGACTACCGCCGGGTCGCTGCTCATCCCCTCATCCTGCCCGCCCCGGCGCCCTCGCGCCATGCGGCGCTCAGACGTCGCCGACGAGCGCCTGCCGCTGCAGGTCGATCTCCCGCAGCCGCATCCGCACCGACCGGCCTTCCTCCGAGTCCGGGGGCACCCGCTGGATCGCGCCCAGCAGCTCCCGCTTCGCGCGGTCGAGCGCACGCAGCCGGATCTTGTGCGCGAGCTCCTTCGTCGTCATCACCGCAGCCGTGTCGTCGCTCGCCGGGAATGCCGCCGTCAGCAGTTCGGCGGCCAGCGACCGGTAGGGCTCGCGCACGGCTTCGACCGCGGCGACCGCCCATCCGGGCACGGTGTGGTCGGGCACCGCCGCGATCGTCCGTCTGATCGCCTCCAGCGCCGGGTGGCGGAACGTCTCGTCCAGCGCGGCCCGCAGCTCCTCCTGGTCGATCCGGTGCCCGTACTGCAGGAATCCCTGGATCGCGTCGCGCTCCAGCATCACCTCGGGGGTGCGCGGCAGCGACGCCATGGTCACCGCCACCGACGACGGCTCCTCCGGCGCGGACTGCTCCCCCGGATGCGGCCGCCGATCCTGCGGGGACCTCTCGCGGCCACGACCGGAGCCCGATCCACCGTCCTTGCCGTGACGCATCGCACGCCCGACCTCGCGTCGCACCTCGGACAGATCCTCGCCGAGCCGGCGCGCGAGCACATGCTCGTACCGGTGCCGCAGGGCGTCGTCGCGGATGTCGGCGAGCAGCGGCGCCGTGGACTGCAGGCCGCGCAGCCGCCCCTCGACCGTGCCGAGGTCGAGCCCGGACAGCCGCTGGTCGATGATGAACTCGAACATCGGCGACTTCGACTCGATCATCGCCACGACGGCGCCGTCGCCGCGCTGCAGCCGCAGGTCGCAGGGGTCGAGCCCCTCCGGGCCCACCGCCACGAAGCTCGTCGCGTTGAGGTTCCGCGCCTCGGCGAAAGCCCGCACCGCGGCCTTCTGCCCGGCAGCATCCGGGTCGAAGGTGAACACGATCTCCGCCGCCGAGTTCTCACCCAGGATGCGGCGCAGCACCGAGATGTGCTCCGAGCCGAACGCGGTGCCACAGGTGGCCACCGCGGTCGTGATCCCGGCCAGATGACACGCCATGACGTCGGTGTACCCCTCGACGACGACCACGCGCGGCCGGTCACCGCGGGCGATGTCGCGCTTGGCGAGGTCGAGCCCGTACAGCACCTGCGCTTTCTTGTAGATCGGCGTCTCGGGGGTGTTGAGGTACTTCGGACCGCCGTCGTCCTCGAACAGCTTCCGGGCGCCGAAGCCGATCACCTGCCCGGTGACGTCCCGGATCGGCCACACCACGCGACCGCGGAACCGGTCGTACACGCCGCGCTGGCCCTGCGAGAGCAACCCCGCGGTGGTCAGTTCCTCGCGGGTGAACCCCTTCGCGGTCAGCGCGTCGAGCAGGCCCGACCATCCCTTCGGGGCGTAGCCGACACCGAAATGCGCCGCGGCGCCGGCGTCGAAGCCGCGCTCCCCGAGGAAGCGCCGGGCGGCCTCGGCCTCCGGCGCCATGAGCTGGGCACGGTAGAACTCCGCGGCCGCGGCGTTCGCCTCGTACAGGCGCGCCCGGCCCGAGGTCTCCCGGGCGGCGCCGCCCTCCTCCATGTGCAGCGTGATGCCGACGCGGGCGGCGAGCTTCTCGACCGCCTCGGTGAACGAGAGGTGGTCCATCCGCTGCAGGAACGTGTACACGTCGCCGGACTCGCCGCAGCCGAAGCAGTGGTAGAACCCCACCTGCGGGCGCACGTGGAAGCTGGGGCTGCGCTCGTCGTGGAACGGGCACAGGCCCTTCAACGACCCGACGCCGGCGGGTTTGAGCGCGACGCGCTCGCCGATGATGTCGGCGATGTTCGTGCGGGCCTTCACCTCATCGACGTCTGCCTGGGCGATACGGCCGGCCATCACAGCCCCTCGAGCGGCTCGGGCAGCGCGTAGCTGTCCGGGTGCACCCGGCGACCGCCGGGCACCCAGATGTTCAGGGTCGCGAGGTCGACCTCGCCGACGAGGCGGTTGTGCCAGTCGATCGCGAACCGGTCGGTGAGACTCGCCACCTGGTCGACCACGACACGGCGGCGGGCCGCATCCGTCGTCGCCTGCGCGAAGTCCTCCGCGTGCAGCGGGTCGAGGTGCTCGGGCGACTCCCACAGCGCGGTCGCGAGGTGCTTCAGCAGCCGGCGCTGCTCCTTGTACAGCTCCTTGCGCCCCTCGATGGACACGACGAAGCCGCCGATGATGCCCTTCAGCACCGCCATCTCGGCCTCGACGGCCCGCGGGACGACCACGTGGGCACCATATCGGGTCAGCACCGGTCCCGGATACGCCTCCCGGGTGGCGGCGGTCGCGGCGCGGGCGAAGCGGCCGATGAGGTCGGAGGTGAGGTTCTTCAGCCGGGCGAGCGCGGCACGGCTCCCGTCGAACGCGCCGAGCCAGTCCGGCAGCGCCATGAGGCGGGCGAGCGCCTCCTCGAGCTCGTCGCGGCCGAACCCGCTGCCGACCCAGTGCTGGATCGCGGAGAGGATCGCGGAGTGCTCACGCGGGTCGGCGAGCCGACGCGGGTCGAGATAGCGGTTGACCACCGCGTCCTCGAAGTCGTGCACCGAGTACGCGATGTCGTCGGAGAGGTCCATCGCCTCGGCCTCGATGCAGCGCACGCGGGCGGGGGCGCCCTCCCGCATCCACCGGAACACCTCGGCGTCCTCGGCGTACACGCCGTACTTCAGCCGGCCACCCGGATCGGGCACCGGTTCGGCGGCCGTCCACGGGTACTTGCAGGTCGCGTCGAGACTCGCGCGGGTGAGGTTCAGCCCGTAGCTGCGCCCGTCCGCGCCCAGCACCTTCGGCTCCAGCCGGGTGAGGATGCGGAGGGTCTGCGCGTTGCCCTCGAACCCGCCGATGTCCTCGGCCCACTCGTTCAGCGCACGCTCGCCGTTGTGGCCGAACGGCGGGTGACCGAGGTCGTGGCTGAGGCACGCGGTGTCCACGACGTCCGGCGACAGGTCGAGCGCGGTCGCGAGCTCGCGCCCCACCTGTGCCACCTCGAGCGAGTGCGTGAGGCGGTTACGGGCGAAGTCTGCGGGGCTCGCCGGGCTCAGCACCTGCGTCTTCGCTGCCAGGCGCCGCAACGCCGCGGAGTGCAGCACGCGCGCCCGGTCGCGGGCGAAGTCGTCGCGGCGGGAACGGTGCTCCTCCGGGTGGAAGCGCTCGGTCGAGGCCGCGTCGTAACCGTCGGCGCGGATCGCGCCCGCCGCCTCAGCCGCCACTGGTGTCGAGCTCCGCATCCGCCAGGACGCACGTCGCGTCGGCGCTCATGTCGCGGCTGTCCAGCCATCCCTGCGGCAGCGCGGGCTGCTTCGGGGTGCCGGCCCGGCCGCGCTGGCCCTCGGCCGCCGCACCCGGGTAGGGCGCGTCGAGGTCGAGCGTCGCGACGAGATCGTCGATCTCGGCCAGGGACGACACGGTCGCGAGCGCCGCGCGCGTGTCGCCGCCGACCGGATAGCCCTTGAAGTACCAGGCCACGTGCTTGCGGATGTCGCGGCAGCCGCGCCCCTCGTCCTCGAAGAACTCCACGAGCAGTTCGGCGTGGCGGCGGAACGCCCGCGCCACGAACCCCAGGGTGGCGTCGACCGGTTCGCCGCCCGCGTCGGGACCGCCGAGCGCACGGGCGAGATCGCCGAACAGCCACGGCCGCCCGAGGCACCCGCGACCGACCACGACGCCGTCGCAGCCGGTCTCGGCCATCATCCGCACGGCGTCCTGCGCCGACCAGATGTCGCCGTTGCCGAGCACCGGGATCTCGGTCACGGCCTCCTTGAGCGCCGCGATCGCGCTCCAGTCGGCCTGACCCGAGTAGAACTGGGACGCCGTGCGCCCGTGCAGCGCGACGGCGGCGGCGCCCGCATCCTGTGCGCGCAGGCCCGCCTCGATGAAGGTCAGGTGGTCCTCGTCGATGCCCTTGCGCATCTTCACGGTGACCGGGATCTCGCCGGCCCCCTCGACCGCGGCCCGGACGATCGCCTCGAACAGGTCGGTCTTCCACGGCAGCGCCGCACCCCCGCCCTTGCGGGTGACCTTCGGGACCGGGCAGCCGAAGTTCAGGTCGATGTGGTCCGCCCGGTCCTCGTCGGCGAGCAGGCGCGCGGCGCGTCCGATCGTCTCCGGGTCGACGCCGTAGAGCTGGATCGAGCGGGGCGTCTCGGACTCGTGATGCCGGATGAGCCGCATCGTCGTGGCGTTGCGTTCGACGAGCGCGCGCGAGGTGATCATCTCGCTGACGTAGAGGCCGGCGCCGTACTCGCGGCACAGGCGCCGGAACGCGGTGTTGGTGATCCCGGCCATGGGCGCGAGCACGACCGGCACGTCGACGACGATCGGGCCGATGCGCAGCGCGCGGTGGGGTGCGAGGGTGGCGGTCACCCGTCCATTCTCCCAGACCTCGGCCGTGAACCGGCCTGGAGCACTAGCCTGGCGGGATGAGTCTGCACGCCGACGTCGACCTGTTCTCGATCCCGTTCCTCACCGCCGACGGCGAGGAGACCTCGCTCGCCGCCCACCGGGGCAAGGTGGTGATGGTGGTCAACGTGGCGTCCCGGTGCGGACTGACCCCGCAATACGAACAGCTCGAGCAGCTGCAGCGCGCCTACGCCGACCGCGGGTTCACGGTGCTCGGCTTCCCCTGCAACCAGTTCATGGGCCAGGAGCCGGGCTCGATGGAGGAGATCCTCGAGTACTGCGCGACCACCTGGGGCGTGAGCTTCCCCGTGCTCGACAAGGTGAAGGTGAACGGCCCCGGTGCCGCTGCGCTCTACAAGGCGCTGAAGCAGGCCGAGAACCCGGAGAAGGTGAAGGGCGCGGTGAGATGGAACTTCGAGAAGTTCGTGATCACGCCCGAGGGCCGGGTGCACCGGTTCCGTCCGCAGACGAAGCCCGACGACCCGGCCGTCGTGGCAGTGATCGAGGCGGCGCTGCCGGCCTGAGGGGCGGGCGCCGCCGAGCGGGTCCTCCCGCTCAGGCGGACGCCGCCACCGACACCGCGTCCGCGTCGCCCTCCTGGGCGCGCTCGGCCCACAGCTGACGCACGATCTGCGTGAACGCGGCCGCCGGCTGCGCGCCGCTCACCCCGTACTTGCCGTCGATGACGAAGAACGGCACGCCGGAGATGCCGTACGCACGCGCCTGCGCCTGATCTGCGCGCACACGGTCGAGGTAGGAACCGGACTCCAGCGCGGCGCGCGCCTGGTCCGCATCCAGCCCCACCTCGGCGGCGAGGGCGACGAGCTCGTCGATGCGACCCACGTGCCAGCCCTCGACGAAATGGGCGGCCAGGAGGCGTTCCTTCATCTCGTGCTGCAGACCGTGCTCGGCGGCGAAGTGGATGAGCTCGTGCGCCTTGACCGTGTTGGCCGGCTTCACCGCGTCGAAGTCGTAGCGCAGCCCCGCCTCGGCGGCGATGCCGGTCACCCGGGCGAGCATCTGGTCGACCTGGTCGGCCGGCATACCCTTGCGCTCGACGAGGTAGTCGCGCTCGGTCATGTCCAGATCCTCCGGGGTGTCCGGGGAGAGCTCGTAGGACCGGTAGGTGACGGTCACCTCGGGGGCGTCGTCGTCTCGGGAAGCGTCGGCCAGGCCTGCTTCAAGGTTGCGCTTGCCGATGTAGCACCAGGGGCACGCCACATCGCTCCACACCTCGATCGTGATGGGGTCGGTCATGAAGGGCACAACCGGTTCCACCCCGGCGCTATTCCGCCGCCGCCGGATCGGGCGTGTCGACGGCGCCGCCGAACCGGCGCTCCCGATGCTGGAACACCTCGATCGCCTGCCACAGGTCCTTGCGGGTGAAGTCGGGCCACAGCGTGTCCAGGAACACGTACTCCGCGTACGCCGACTCCCACAGCAGGAAGTTCGAGGTGCGCTGCTCACCGCTGGAACGGACGAACAGATCGACGTCCGGCATGTCCGGCTGGTAGAGCCGCCGCTGCAGCAGCTTCTCCGACACCGCGGAGGGCTTCAGCCTGCCCGCGGCGACGTCGTCGGCGATGGAGCGGACCGCATCCACGATCTCGACCCTCCCGCCGTAGTTCACGCACATCGTGAGCGTGAGCGTGTCGTTGTCGCGGGTGAGCTGCTCGGCGAACTGCAGCTCCTTGACGACCGAACCCCACAGGCGGGGCTTGCGTCCCGCCCAGCGCACCCGCACGCCCCACTCGTTGAGCTGGTCGCGCCGGCGGTGCAGCACCTCGCGGTTGAAGCCCATGAGGAAGCGCACCTCATCCGGCGAGCGGTTCCAGTTCTCGGTCGAGAACGCGTACACGCTGAGATGCTTCACGCCCGCCTGGATGGCGCCGGCCACGACGTCCAGGAGCGCGGCCTCCCCCGCCTTGTGGCCCTCGACACGCGGCAGGCCCCGGCGGTTCGCCCAGCGGCCGTTGCCGTCCATGACGACCGCGACGTGCGTCGGCACCTTGTCGAAGGCGGGCGGGTACTCCCCGGTCCAGTCGATCGGGCGGTACGGCACCGCATCCTTGTGGGTGTAGGGACGGGGACTCACCGGGTGCGCTCCATCTGGGCCAGGGATCGGATGCCGCGTTCCAGGTGCCACTGCGCGTATGCGGCGATGAGGCCCGAGGCGTTCGCGGAGGTTCGTACCGGGGCGGCGTCGACGTCGGCCCATTCGCCGGCGAGGAGCGCCCGCAGCAGGGCGGTCGTGTCGGCGTCGACCCGCGCGGCACCGCTGGGTGCGCAGTCGGCGCAGACGGCGCCGCCCGCCTGCGCGAGGAACCAGCCGTGGGGCCCCTCCCGCCCGCAGCGGGCGCAGGCGTTCAGTCCCGGCGCCCAGCCCGAGAGCGCCATCGCGCGCAGCAGGTACGAATCGAGGATGCTGCGCGGGGCGTGCGCGCCCATCGCCAGCGCCCGCAGGCCGCCGACCAGGAGCAGGAAGTGCTGCGGGGTCGCCTCCGCATCCCCCAGCCGGTCGGCGGTCTCCACCATGGCGCTGGCGGCCGTGTACCGGTCGTAGTCGGCGGCGATGTCGGTGCCGTAGGTGCCGAGGGTCTCGGCCTGCTGCACGATGTCGAGGTTGCGGCCGATGTGGAACTGCGCGTCGGCGACCATGAACGGCTCCAGCCGCGCGCCGAGGCGGGACGAGGTGCGCCGGACGCCCTTGGCGACCGCGCGGATCTTCCCGTGCCGTCTGCCCAGCATCGTCACGATGCGGTCGGCTTCACCCAGTTTGTGGGTGCGCAGGACCACGACTTCGTCGCGATAGGTGGGCACCACTCGATTATCCCGCGCCGGGCGGACAATGGACGGGTGACCGAGCCGCTCTTCGTGATCCCCCTGTGGGCAGACCTCATCGCCGTCGGCCTCGGCGGCGTGCAGGGCGCCCTGTTCGCCTCCGGCTTCCGCGGCCAGCGCCGCCTCGACTTCCTCGGCGTCGCCATCATCGGCATCCTCGTCGGCATGGGCGGCGGCCTCATCCGCGATCTGCTGCTGGGCCTGTCCCCCACCACCCTGCACAACAACTGGTACCTGGTGACCGCGACGATCGCGTCGCTGGTCGGGATGCTGCTGGCGGGCCTGTTCCAGCGGCTCAACGCGGTCATCGTCGTGCTGGACGCCCTGGTCATCGGCCTGTTCGGCGCGTTCGGCACGAGCAAGGCACTCGCCCTCGGGCTGCCGATCGTGCCCGCGATCTTCGTCGGCGTGTGCGCCGCGGTCGGCGGCGGCGTGCTCCGCGACGTCATCATGGGCCTGCCGGTCGCGATCATGCACGTCGGGTCGCTCTACGCGGTCGCCGCGGGCGCAGGCTGCGTCGTCCTGGCGGTACTGGAGCTGCTGGACGTGCCGATCGCGATCGCCGCGATCGCCGGTGTGTCGGTGACGACGATCATCCGCATCCTCGCCGTCGCCTTCGATGTGTCGCTGCCCGAACAGCGGATGCTCTACCGCCGGAAGGTGGCGGTCGAGACCGCCGCGATCCCGGTGGTCCGCCCCGACACCGACTGACCCGCATCCCCAGGGCGCCGACCCCAGGGCGCCGAAACTGCACCTGCGCCTCGAGACTGCCGACAATGGCAGCAGTCTCGAGGCGCAGGTGCAGTCTCGCGGTCCCTGGCGGGTTCGCGGTCCCTGGCGGGTTCGCGGTCCCCGGCGGGTTCGCGGTCCCCGGAGGGTCAGACGGCGGCGAGTTCGCCGGCGC
>Ga0180217_1003714_pt1 | contig 12672 bp, 7 predicted proteins | sample eDN3rd37CBELigOP_FD_128521 | JGI IMG/M metagenome (GOLD analysis project Ga0180217, IMG submission 128521) | Enriched Organic Plus compost microbial communities from Emeryville, California, USA - eDNA 3rd pass 37_C BE-Lig OP (version 2) (version 2) ... | reverse complement strand
CGGCGCATCTTCTCACGCTTTGAGAAGACCGCGATCAACTTCGGCGGCATGATCCGAATGGCTTTCATCCAGCACATGCTACGAAGAATCTGGCGCACGTAATGTTTTGAGACAAAGCCTAGCATGGCCGCCTCCAAGTCGGTTCGTGTGCGTCAACAAGTCGGCGCACCCTAGTCGGCTACGGGCGTTGGCGTACTTGCTAATTAACTCGTAGCAAAAATTCCGTCCGCCCCTACGAACGTAAAGCGGATTTCCTTGTCGTCGCGCACGCGGTTCAAGTTGCGATCGGTAATCGGCTACGTTCTATCTGCACGTCGCTGCATTGCAACTTTGGGTCTGGCTACTCTGTAGCCCGTCGGGTCCACGTGAGTAAGGGTCCGTCATCTGTCTCGCCATCAGAAAGCATTACGAGCGTGAGAGAATTCCCTTGCTGGTTGCAGAGTGCATTGCAAAGTAACCGCTGGCCCCATCTGCCATTAGGGGACAGCGAGAGGCCGCCAAACGACGCCTGCCCAGTTCTTATGCGTTACTTGCACGCCCACGTAGCAACTAGTTGAGGCGTCTCTTGGGCAGGTTACTGAACGTCTGGTATGCTTGCCGCGTTCGCTCTGTCGGTGCGCAACCCGCGGCCGGCAGTGAGCCCCGGCAGTTCTCCTTCCCCCGTGCAGCGGCCTGCCCGATGAGCCTGTTCAAAATCTCCGGCGGCAAGGTCTACGATCCCGTGCAAGGCCTCGACGGCGTCGTGACCGACCTGTGGATTCGGGACGGCCGCCTGGTCGAGCCGCCTGGCGATCCCACGGTGCGGCCCGATCGCACCCTCGACGCTACCGGCCTGGTCATCATGCCCGGCGGCATCGACATGCACTGCCATATCGCCGGCTCCAAGGTGAACACGGCTCGCAAACTCCAGCCAGAAGCCAAGCGCAACGCCGAGCACGTCGCCCGCAGCCCGCTAACCCGCAGCGGCACCTTGGGCAGCGTGCCCAGCACGTTTGTCACCGGGTACAAATACGCCGGACTGGGCTATACCACGGCCTTCGATGCGGCCATCCCGCCGCTGGCCGCCCGGCACGTGCACGAGGAGTTTGCCGACACGCCCTGCATCGACAAGGGCTTTTACGTCCTGATGGGCAACAACCATTACATCATGGAGGCCGTTGCTCAGAACGATCCGGCCAAGGTCGAGAGCTTCGTGGCGTGGCTGCTCGGCGCCGCCAAGGCGTACGCCCCCAAGCTGGTGAACCCCGGCGGGGTCGAAGCCTGGAAGCAGAAACAGGCTGGCGAGATGATTCGCCTCGACGGCCCGGTGCCGCACTTCGGCGTCACGCCCCGGCAGATCATTACGGCCGTGGCCGAGGCCGCCGCGCGGCTGCGTCTGCCGCACCCAGTGCATCTGCACGCCAACAACCTGGGCCTGCCCGGCAATTGGGCCACCACGCTGGAAACCATGCAAGCGCTCGAAGGCCGCCGGGCACATCTCACCCACATCCAGTTCCATAGCTACGGCGGCGGCCAGGGCGATGAAGACACCTTCAGCTCCAAGGTGCAGCCGCTAGCCGACTACGTGAACAGCCATGAGAACATCACCGTCGACGTGGGCCAGGTGATGTTCGGCCCCACCACGATCATGACCGGCGACAGCGAGGTGGGCTATTACCTGCAAAAGCTGGGCGGCGTCCGCTGGTTCAATGGCGACGTGGAGCTGGAATCAGGCTGTGGCATCGCGCCCATCGAGTACAAGAACAAGAGCCTGGTCCACGCCCTGCAATGGGCTATCGGCCTGGAATGGTACCTGCTGGTCGATGATCCCTGGCGGGTGGTGATGAGTACCGACCATCCCAACGGCGGCTCGTTCCTCGCTTATCCGCGGATCATCAAACTGCTGATGGACCGCAACTACCGCCGCGACCTGCTCAAAACATGCCATCCCTTGGTCCGCCGGCGAAGCATCCTGGCCGACCTGAACCGCGAATATACGCTGCGCGAAATCTGCATTATCACCCGCTCGGGGCCAGCCCGAATTCTGGGTCTCACCCATAAAGGCCATTTAAGCCCCGGTGCCGACGCCGATATCACCATCTATGAACCTGATGACGATATTGAGAAGATGTTTGAGCTTCCGCGGTACGTGATCAAGGCGGGCCAGGTGATCGTCGAGAACGGCGAAATCCGCGAACCGGTCGACGGCAAGCTGTATCATGTGCAGGCCGATTACGACCGCGAGCGCGAAGCCGAAATCGCCGCCTGGTTCAACGACCACTACTCCCTCAGCTTCCGCAACTACCCGGTGGGCGAAGCGTACCTGAACGAACATCAAGCGGTGCCGGCCCGCTAGGTTCGCGGCACACCCCCAACGTCCACCGCAGCCAGCAGGGGCCTGCCGATGCTCGAATGGTTCGCCCGCAAGTTCATTTATCCTGCGCCGCGCGCCCTCGACGAAACGCCCGCCGACTACGGCACTGAGTTCGAGGAAATCGAGTTCACCAGCGGCGATGGCTGCCAGCTGCACGGTTGGTGGCTGCCGCATCCACAGGCCAGGGCCACCATTCTGATCTGCCACGCCAACGGCGAGAACGTAGCCAGTTGGGCCTGGGTCGGTGCCGTCCTGGAGCACTTGCACTGCAACTTTCTGCTGTTCGATTACCGCGGCTACGGCCGCAGCGCCGGCAAGCCGCATCAGATCGGCATCTATGCCGATGCCCTGGCCACCCATGCCTGGCTGCGCAAGTCAGGCAACCACCAGTGGCCGGTGATCGTGTGGGGCCGCTCGCTGGGCAGCGCCATCGCGATCCACGTCGCGGCCAATGTGCAGGTGGCGGGGCTGATTGCCGAGTCGGGCTTCACCAGCATGATCGAGATGGCTACGCTCGTGACGCCCTATCCGTCGTTCCTCGTCCGCCGGGCCTTACGCAACAACACGTTTGATGCCTTGGACGAAGTGCGGCACGTCGACGGTTTCAAGCTGTTCGCCCACAGCCCTCAGGATGAGCTGATTCCCTATGCGATGGGCCAACGGCTGTATGAGGCCGCTCCCGAACCGAAGGCGTTTTGCAAGCTGACCGGCGGCCACAACGATCCGTCGCTGAACCACAAGCCCTACCTAAGCGCCATCGAAAAGCTGGTGAGCCGAGTGGCAGAAGCCAACGTCGGCTGAGACCCAAAGAATAGGAATCGTTGACCGTGTGAGGTGCACGGTGACCGGCGTGTTACATCGGCTCGTCTTCCACGGTCGCCGCCCACAGCATGCGAATCCGCTGGAGCTTGCGCTCCACGGTGCGAGCCACCGTGCCCAGCCGGGCAGCGATCTCTTCGTTGGTGTAGCCTTCGAGCTTCAACTGCGCGATCGCGCACAACTGCGGATCGCTGAGTTGCTCGATCAGCAGGCGGCAATCCTCGGCCATCTGGGCGGCCAGTTCCGGCGAGGGCTCGGTGCCCATCACCTGCTGGATGGCATCGGCGTCTTCGTCGTCACTGCGAAGCTGTCCGCCTTCGCCGGGGCGCCGTTTCTGACGGTTAGCGTATTTGCGCTGGGCGAGCGCTTTGCGGACGGTGATCGTCACCAGCAGCCGCCACAGATCCTGGCGGTCGTCAAGCTTGGGAAACTTGCCTTCGGCCGCCCGGATGCACACGCTGTTGAACGCGCTTAAGGCAACGTCTTCTTCGTCGGCCATTTGGCGGGGAGCGCCGACCAGCCGCCGCTGTGCCAGGCGGACCAGTCGTTCAAAGTACCGGTTCCAAAGCTGCTGGGCGGCATCGGCATCGCCTATTTTCAGCTGCCGAATCCAGATGGTGACAGAATCGCCTTCCGCCATGGAGCCGCCCTCATATCGCTAGTCATCATCGCCGCTGCCTTGCTGGTTTGCCCTCGGCCCGCGTTCCTTGTTGACTCTGTTCTGGTCAGTTGGCTGGTGTCGGCCAAGTTCGTAGTTTAACCGCAGCGACCAATATCTGCCGAATTTGTCGGCATGAATCGTTGCCATCGCACTAACATACGTAGTTGCGGCGGCCCAATACCAGCTTACCCCCCGATCGCATGCGTACGGTCGTAATGGCAGCGTGGCCTTGAAGGGGGCTTCGCGCTGGCTTGGCTTGCACCATCGCAAGGATCGGTAGAATGGGGCTTGGCGGCCGCGGCCATGCGGCAAGCCGGCCGCGCCGGGGCAACTCTCCCTTTCGCACGCAGGAAGCATTCATGCCCAAGGTAGACGACGTCGCCCATTTTCTGGAAGTCTTCGCCCCCGAGGCATTGGCCGAGGACTGGGACAACGTGGGCCTGCTGGTCGGCGACCGGCAGCGCGAGGTGCGGCGAATCATGACCTGCCTGACGGTCACGCCCGCGAGCGCCTGCGAAGCCGTCACCGAGCAGGCCGATCTGATCGTCACGCACCATCCCCTGCCCTTCCGCGAGTTCCGCCGGCTGACCAGCGACACCGTGGAAGGCCGCATGCTGCTGGAGTTGATCGGCGCCGGCGTGGCCATCTACAGCCCTCATACGGCGTTCGACTCGGCCGCGCGCGGCATCAATCAGCAACTGGCCGAAGGGCTGGAGCTGACCGACATTGCCCCGCTGCGTCCTAGCATCTCCGCCGCCGTGGTGCACCCGGCCGCATTGGAAAGCGACAACCCGGCCGACGACAGCTCGGCCACGCCGCTGGGCTCGGGGCGCTATGGCCGGCTCAAAACGCCCACGGCGACTTCCGCCCTGGTGCGGCGGGTGAAGCGGTTCTTGAACATCAAGCACGTGCAACTGGTGGGCGAGCCGGAGCGCGAGCTATCGACCGTGGCCGTGGCGTGCGGCTCGGCGGGCGAGTTCCTCCGCCCTGCCCGTTCGCTGGGCTGCGACCTGCTGGTCACCGGCGAAACCAGCTTTCATACCTGCCTGGAGGCCGAGGCCACTGGCGTTTCGCTGCTCTTGGTAGGGCATTACGCCAGCGAGCGATTCGGCGTGGAGCGACTGGCCGACATCCTGGCCGAAGAGTTCCCCGGCACCACGGTTTGGGCCAGCCAGCAGGAAAGTTGTCCGCTCACGTGGCTGTAGCCGATAACAACCGTTTGACGGATCATTCTGACGATGCACCTTTAACACGTTGCGGCATATCTTTACCGGGCGTTGCATAGGCTGCCCGGCATTGAACCTTCAGGCCCCCCATTTCACTGCGATGCCTACCATCAAACGGATTCTGGTCACTGGCGGCGCTGGCTTTCTTGGTTCGCACCTGTGCGAGCGGCTCGTGGCTGAAGGTCACGACGTGATCTGCCTCGACAACTTCTTCACCAGCCAGAAGGCCAACGTGGCGCATCTGCTGGGCGAGCCGAACTTTGAGCTGGTCCGCCACGACATCACGCAGCCCATCTACCTGGAAGTCGACGAGATCTACAACCTGGCCTGCCCCGCCGCGCCCGGCCATTATCAGTTCAACCCGATCAAGACCCTCAAGACGTCGGTGCTGGGGGCGATCCACGTTCTGGGTATGGCTCGCCGCTGCCGGGCTAAGGTGCTTCAGGCTTCGACTAGCGAAGTGTACGGCGATCCGGAAGTGCACCCGCAAACGGAAACCTACCGTGGCTCGGTCAACCCGATCGGCCGCCGAGCCTGTTACGATGAAGGCAAACGGGCGGCCGAGACGCTGTTCTTCGACTATCACCGGATGAACCACATCAATATCCGCGTGGTGCGAATCTTCAATACGTATGGCCCGCGGATGCACCCTTATGATGGCCGCGTGGTATCCAACTTCATCCGTCAGGCGCTCGAAGGCACCGACATCACCATCTTTGGCGACGGCAGCCAAACCCGCAGCTTCTGCTACCGCGACGACCTCATCGAAGGCATGGTGCGGATGATGAACGGGCCCGACGATTTTCCCGGGCCGGTCAACCTGGGCAATCCCCACGAGTTCACCATCAAGCAACTGGCCGAACTGGTGCTGGAGCTCACCGGCTCCAAGAGCAAACTCATTTATGAAGATTTGCCGCAGGACGATCCCGTGCGGCGCCGGCCCGATATCAGCCTCGCCAAGCAAAAGCTCGGCTGGGAGCCCAAGGTCCCGCTGCAGGAAGGTTTGATCAAGACCATCGAATGGTTCCGCTCGGTGGACCTGCGGCACTTTCGGCCGCCCACGCCCAACTACTAAGCGGCCGCTTGCGCGAGTCACGCCAGACGCTCCTGCCCAGCGGTTGCTGGTGCAGGTTGTAGGCAAGGCCGCGGCCAGGAAGGTTTGAACCATGCGCGTGTTGGTAACCGGAGCCGCCGGCTACGTGGGGCGGCAGATCACGCCAGCCTTGGAGCGCGAGCACGAACTGGTCCTCGCCGATATTCGGCCGATCGCCGGCGATGCTCGCTACATTCCCCTGGACCTGATCGATGCGGCCGCCGTCCGGCGGGCGGTAGCCGGCGTGGACGCGGTGCTGCACCTGGCCACGGCCAGCGGCTTTGAAGGTGCCGTGGAAGACGACGCAGCCAACCGCCAGCGGTTCGCCGTGAATGTCGAAGGAACCTACCACCTGCTGCAAGCCGCCGCGGCTGCCGGCGTGCGACGGGTGGTGCATACCAGCAGCATCATGGTCACCTGGGGTTACTTATCGCAGAGGCAGGCAGGCCAGCCGCCAATGCTGATTGCCGGCGATGCCCCGCCCAAGCCGGTGGGCACCTACGCCGTGACCAAGGCGCTGGGCGAGAGCTTGTGCCGTCACTTCGCCGAGTCGGCGGGCCTTTCGATCGTTTGCCTGCGAATCGCCAAGCCAGTGGCACTCGACGATCCGTATTGGCGGGGCCGCCCTATCCGCCCGCAAACGCTGCCCTTTCCCGACCTGGCCCAAGCGTACGCCAAGGCGCTGACCGTACCGAACATCGGCTTTGAGGTTGTCACCGTAGTGGGCGACAGCAGCCGGCCGACGTGGGACCTCAGCCGAGCCAAAGAGGTGCTGGACTATCAGCCGACCATCCGGCTGGAAGATCACGGCTTTACACTGGGCGACGTGCTGGAGCCGGTGGAGTTTTAAGCCGCGCAACCAGGACAAAATATATAGGTATGGCGTGCCCCGGTTCTGTGAGGCGTGTGGATATAGTACGCACGTTGTATCGGCCAATCGCGCGTTTCCTATTACCGAAGGCGTGTACCCGGTCCGTGGTCCGCACAGCAGACCCTACCAAGCGTAGATCCTCTACTTCCATTCGCCGATAAGCTGTTTGCCATCCTTGAGCGGTTCTGATTTCAGGTCGCCGTCCAAACGGTAGAGCAGCGTGGTGGCATCGTCGACTTCCAGCGGACGCTGTGGCGGATCGAATCGCACCGGGTTAAACGTTTGCCGGTTGCCGAACTCCACATCCAGGTTGGCATAGCGGGCCGTGCTGGAGAGCCGGACTTCATCGATCGCGAACGCCCCGCCGTCGAGCGTCTGAGCGATCAAACCTTCCAGCCATGGTTTGCCTTTTGGCAGGCTGTACGGCCGGTTGCCATAGCCCGGCCACCACGTGCTGCGGTAGTTGGCCCGGTCGAGCCCGTTGATGTAGATGTGCACGCACGTTTGGCTCGGGTCGCGGCGGAACGGCCGCCACACGATCGCCACGTGGGCCCACTCGCCCACCGGTAACGGCCAAGGGCTGAAACCGTGAATCAGCCCATTGTTGAGAAACACGCCCTGCCGCGCCGGCACCACGCGGTCGTCCCATAGCTTTTTGACGAAGAACTCCAGCGTGCCTTGCTTCAGGTCGAACAGCTTATGCTTCGTACCGTCGACGGCGGTCACATGGTCGGGCAGCATCAACTTGCAGCCCGGTACCACCAGCGCCGCCTTGCCGTGTCGGCCAGTGACGAACGGCCCGGCAATCGCATCTGGCGAGATCACCAATGGTTTTTGCTGTAGTGCTACCTCGACTTCCGGCGTGGGCAGCTTCATATGAACCGCCCACTTCTTCAGCACTTCGGGCGACGTGAACAGCGCCGCTGTCGCACTCGCGGTGTCCGGATGGGCATCGCAGGCAACCTGGAACCATACCGCGCGCTGGGTGGTGTTACGGATGGAGATCGGGTCGACTCGACGCAGTTGCGGAACGGGATCGCCGGGCCGCGTGGTCACCAATCGGCCGGGCCTGGCTTTGTCAGCGAAGAGAGGGATGTTCGTGCCGTCGGCCGCGGTCAATTGCAGGCCTTGCACTTCGGCCGAACCTGCCCTCCACAAATTTGAATCCAAGGCCATCTGCGAAGTCCAACCTACCCAGCACGTCTCGCCGGGCTCCAAGCGAATGGGCCGTGCCGCGTGGCACAAAGGCGGAAGAGGACTGCTGCTGGCCAATACGCCCAGTTCCAACCGCGGCGTCAGCACATACCAGCCAACTGGTGCATCGGCGGGCAATGAAACATCGTGCCAGTAGGCGGTAAAGCCCGGCATGACGCGATCGAACGGTTGCACCGCCGCGGGACTCGGCGATGTCTGCACATCCGCCGCTGCAGGCTTGCCATCGGGCCCCAGCAGTGCCACCTGCTCATCAAAGCCCCAGAGCTGTAGCGTGAGCGGCTGCCCGGCCTCCTTGTAGACCATGATCGGTGAGCGCTGCGGTTTCAGCGGCGGCAGCGGCGCGATCGGTTGCCCTGTTTGCGCGGCCTGTTGCACCGCCCACAACAATCGCGGTATGCCGGCCATCGCTTGAATGAAACGATGGGGGTTATAGATCCGGCGGTTGAGATCTTCGGGCCGGGCCAGCGGTGCCGCCTCCTCGGCCAGCTGCTCCAGTTCGCTCAAGGCCCGATGCAGGTGCCGCGTGTCGCCGGTAAAGTAATCCCCATACCCGGCGTGCAGATTGGAATACACGCCCACCTGGTTACTGAGGCCAAAGGGGTCGGCGCGATAACAGGCGTCGAAGTATTGCCGCAGTACGTCCTTCATCCGCGGGTCGCCGGTCGCACGGTGATACTTCCACAGCGCCGGGCTCCAGAAATGGGCCATGGTCGGCGTGGGCGCGTGGGCAGGCAGGCTGTTCTCCTGGCAATGCCACACGCCGGAAGGGCCGGCGGAAGCCAAGAAGGCATCGGCATATTCCCGCAGCGCCTGGCCAATCCGCGGGTCCCAAGTGTGCTCGTACAACGTGGAAAGATTGAACCACAGCGTCATCTGGTGCCGCAGCCCTGACGAAAACGGCGCATAGTCGCGGATCATTTCCGCCCAGGTTTTGGGGCGAGCGACGCCGCCTTCCACGATGGTGCTGCCGGGATCCCACCAGGCTTGTTGGCGGTAATGCTCAGGCACGTCGGCACTCTGGGAGTTCACGCCGGCCAGCGCGCCGAAGTAGGCTTGCCAGTACTCGACCACCTCGGCATAGCGCTGGTCGCCGGTGAGGTAATAAGCCAGCGTGGTGGTTTCGAGCGTGCGATGGTACGAAGCCCAAAATTGCGCCCCGCCGCGCAGCCAGGCTTCCGCCGTGTTGTGATGACGCAGGTAATGCACCGTGCTGTCGATGGCCCAATCGCCAGGCACGAACGCCAGCCGTCGCGTGGGCTTGGCCGGCTCGCCGCCACGCCAATCACACAAGTACTCCAGCGGCACGTGAGCCACGGCGATATCGGTCCAGTGGTTCTCGGAAGGCAACGCCCAGTCCAGAAACTTCCGTTCGCCGCTGCGGAAGTAGCACCACCAGAGCTGCGTTTCCTTGTGATAGGTGTGAAAGTCGAACCGCCGCGGGTCGGCATAATGCCGCTGGGCCTGGGCGTCCCACTGGTAGCTGTAATGTGGCCCGGCTCCGAACAGCCACCAGCCGTAATCGCCGAAGGTATCCTGGCCGTAGCGGGAGAGTTGGAACAGCCGGTCAATCACGGCTTCGCCCTGGGCCGAGATCGCCGCCGCCTGCTCCGGCGTGATCGTCCACGGCTTGGACGGATACTCTGGCAACGGGGCTGCCTGCGGTTGCCTGGCATCTGCCGCCGGCTTGCGGCCGGGCTCGCGCGCAGCCAGCGGGCCAAAGACATCGGTGCCGCAGTTCCAGCGTCCGCTGGCCAGGGCGGCGACGGGGCTTTCAGCCAGCCGGGCGGCTTGCACGCCGTCGGCCGAGCGCGCGGCCGGGGCAAAGTGCAGGTAAAACTCGTGGCTCTTGCGGATGCCTTGACCGTCGGCCCGGTCCTCGTCAATCAGTTGATTGCACGCGCCGTAGAAGAAGTCGTAGAGCGATTGCGGCGAGGCGGCTCGCTTGGCGTAGTCGAGCAGGTAACGAGTTCCGCCTTCGCCCAGGAAATCGTGTATGCCTTGGGCACTGAAATCGAGTTCGCCGCCGCGAGGGCTCCAGGTATGCAGCGTGAGCCCATCGCGGGAGACTTCCCATTCCTTGGGGAACTGCTGCCAGAACCAGCGGAGCGAACCGGTCACGGCCACGCGGTCATCCGCCCATTGCAACCACGCCGCTGCCCGATCGGTCTGGCTGATCCGCCGCTGGCCGTAACTGCCGGTGGCGACCACGGCGGCCTCGACCGCATCGTTGCCAAAGTGGCGATAGAGGGCCTGGTACGAGGAAACGCTCTCCGTGCCGGGCGTCCAGGTAATTCGCAACGGTTTCGCATTCAGTGAGTTGGTTGCCGACGACGGCGGCCCCAGCGTCTCGCCATCAATGGCTGGAACCACGTTTAAGGCCAGCGAGCGCGGATCGGTCGCTACGGTTGGTTCGCCCTTGGGCTCCGTGAGCCGGAGGCCGAAGGCAATATCTTTGAAACGCACGCCGCGCGTGGAGCCGACCGGCCGGAACTCATCGACTACCTTGATCAGCGGCAGCCCTGCAAAGAGGTGATAGCGCGTGCGAAAGTTGATGATGCTTTTGCCATCGGGGCCCGCATAGCGGCCATCGACACGGACCACAGCCCTGACTGGCCCGGCTACTTCGACGGTTACGCTGGTCGCGGCAGCCTGATACCGCGTGCCGGCCTGATCGAGGTAGTAACGTGCCTCGGGAGGTAGCGAAGCGACCTGCTCGGCCGGGCTGAATTGGCCATCGCCATCCAGGTCCAGCGCGATGGTGAGTACGCCGGGCACAGCACCCGCCTTTGGCTGCATGTCTGGCTTGGTCCCAGCGAACGCCACGCGCAGCGGGCCGGTTTCCACCTGCGGTGCGGCATCCGGCGCGGCTTGGATGATGCGGACCGCTGCAGACTGGGCGGCATCGTTCGCAGCGCGGCGCACGCCTGGCCCAAACTCCAGGAAGTAGTGGCGGCCAGGCTGGCTGATGAAGTCGACAGTCAGCCAGCGGATGCTTTCGCTGTCGGCGTCCCAGGTGGCGGCAACCTTAGTTTGCAGCGGCTGCTCGGTGCCGCTGTCGTCCACCAGGCGGCAGTGGGCGGCATCGTTCAGCGCCCCGCGTGGGAACGGCACACCGGTCGTCACCGGCCACGGTACGGTGCGGCCAGCCAGCGGCTCGTCCAGGTGCAGTTCCACCCGGGTTACCGTTGGCTGGGCGCCAACCGCCCGTGCCGGGCAGGCCGCGAAGATGGCAACCACCAGCCACGCGGCAAGCAGCCACGGCCGCCGCAAGCGACCAGACCCATACATTGCCGAGCAGCGAGTGAAACAGCCGGGCGAGTGATGGTATGGCATGGCGAAGCAGGCCCATGGAAGGAAGCGCCGCCGGAGATGCCCCATCCCCTTCAGCACTATTGGGGGGATCGATAGAGATGCCTGCTGTTTACGCTGCCGGCCGGCAGGGAGCAAGTTTTTTGCGGGGATTGAGCCGGCGGTATCGCCATGCGCGTTTGCGACACACGATGTAGCCCCCCTCGCTGACGCTTCCCGTTAGGATTAATCGTGCCCAGTATTGTTACGGTCCGCGGAGCGGCCCCTACAGCCGGCTGATGCGCGAGCGAAGGAACACAAGTTATCGTGTAACAGCGTCATTGCCGGGTGCGAGTACCCGGCCTAGGAGTTGGGACCACCGGCTCGGGTTGTCGAATACTGTCGGCAACCCTATGCTCAGCGGTATGGATGAAGCCACCGTCTATTTCAACGGATCGTATTTACCTGCCTCGGCGGCCAAGTTGTCTTGGACGGATGCCGGATTTGTCACCGGCACTACGGTGGCTGAGCAGCTACGCACCTTCGGCGGCAAGCTGTTCCACGTCGAAGAGCACGTGGACCGGCTGAAGCGGTCCCTCCAGATCCTGGGGATCAAGCTCGATCCGTGCGAGCGGCCCTTGGCCTCAACCGCGCAGGAACTGGCTGCCCGCAATCACCAGCTATTGCCCCAGGGGTACGACCTGGGGCTGTGCATCTTTGTGACGCCAGGCCCCTATCCGGCAATGGCGCCGACGGAGATCCGGCGGCCCAATGTCGGCATGCACACCTATCCCCTGCCCTTTGGCATGTGGGCGCAGAAGTATCGCACCGGGCAGGCGCTGGCGAGCGTATCGGTGGTGCAGCCGTCGGGGCAAAGCTGGCCGCCGGAGCTCAAGGTGCGCAGCCGGGTTCACTTCTACCTGGCCGACCGCGAAGCGGTGGAGAAAGTGCCTGGGGCTCGGGCTCTGCTGACCGATGAAGCCGGGCACGTCACCGAAACGTCCACCGCCAATATCCTGCTGCTGCGTCAGGGTCGGCTGGTGTCGCCGCCGCTGGAGCGGATTCTGCACGGCATCAGCCTTAAGACCACGGTCGAACTGGCCACGGCGGCAGGCATCGCTGTGGAGTACGGCGATCTGACGCTGG
>Ga0180217_1003711_pt1 | contig 12681 bp, 10 predicted proteins | sample eDN3rd37CBELigOP_FD_128521 | JGI IMG/M metagenome (GOLD analysis project Ga0180217, IMG submission 128521) | Enriched Organic Plus compost microbial communities from Emeryville, California, USA - eDNA 3rd pass 37_C BE-Lig OP (version 2) (version 2) ... | reverse complement strand
TGATGGCCGGAGGCGACGATGATTTTCGCGGCGGGGTTGAGGCGCGCGGCCTCGTGGGCCACGTCGATGCCGGACACACCGTCCGGCATGCTCACGTCGGTGATGACCGAGTCGAACGGGATGCCAGTGCGCAGCAGATCCAGCGCGTCGCGGCCGTTGGCGGCCACGCAGACTTCGTACCCTTCGGAAGACAGGGCATCGGCCACGACTTCCGCGATATCCCGTTCGTCCTCAACGAACAGTATCCTGCGAGGGGTCTCCACCATCGTCCTCCGTCACTGCGGGCAACCAGATGCGGAACGTGGCCCCGCGCCCCGGGACGCTCGACAACTGGACGAATCCGCCCGATTGGGTGGCCAGGCCGAACACTTGGCTGAGACCAAGTCCGCTTCCCTTTCCTACCTCCTTCGTCGTGAAGAAGGGGTCGAAGATCTTGGCTTGTATGTCGGTGGGGATGCCGGGGCCGTCATCGCTGATTTCCACGCAGGCATGCAGGCGCGTTTCGGCCTCCGGGCGCGTGGGATTCTTCACGGGCTCGGCGGCGGTGCGCACGATGATGTGGCCGCTTCCGGTGATCGCGTCCCGGCTGTTGGAGACCAGGTTGAGCACGGCGGCTTCCAGTTGCGCCTGGTCCACCAGGACGGTGGGCAGGTCGTCGGCCAGTTCGAAGCGCAGGCTGACCTGACCCGCGCAGGCGCGCTCCAGAATATCCGCCGATCTGCGTATGAGTTCGCTGAGATGCGTGGGTTGCGGCAGCAGGCTCTGGCCGCGTCCGAAGGTGAGCAACTGGCGGGTGAGCAGGGCGCCGCGATCGCAGGCGCGGATGGCGGCGTTGAGCGGCGCGCCGATCGCCTCGTCGCCCGCGGTCTTGAGGGCGATCACGTCCAGGCTGTTGAGAACCACCGTGAGCAGATTGTTGAAGTCGTGCGCCAGGCCCAGGGTGAGCTTGCCGATGGCTTCCATCTTCTGTGCCTGGAACAGCGCGTCCCGCGCTTCCTCCAGGCGCTTCTGTGCGAGGTGGCGCTCGGTGACATCGCGGGTGATCTTCGCGAAGCCGACGAGGTCGCCGTCTTCCCAGATGGGTTCGATGACGACGCTTGCCAGGAACCGGCTGCCATCCTTCCGCACGCGCCAGCCTTCCGCGGACAGACTGCCTCGTTCGGCAGCCGCGCGCAGGTTGTTGCGGGGAACGTCGGCGGCGGCATCTTCGGGCGTGTAGAAACGCGAAAAATGCTCGCCGATGATTTCGTGCGCCTTGTATCCCTTGATGCGTTCGCCACCGGGATTCCAGGAGCAGATGTAGCCATCGGGGTCGAGCATATAGATGGCATAGTCCGTGACGCTTTTGATAAGCAGCGTCAACTGCCGTGATTCGTCGTCCAGCGTTGTCGGCTGTCTGATCTTCAGCACGTGCCCCGCCTCTCGTTCGACAGATCAACTTAGGATTGGAAAGGTTAATGCCGGGTGATGGCGGGTGCCGGTGCCGACGCGGAGATGCACCCGGTGTTTCGCGATGGGCCGTGTCCCGCGTGGGCGGGTTTGGCCCGGTTTCGGCCCTTGCCGGAATGCCGCCGGGGCGCTTGCCGAGGTTGGCATCCCGCGCGGGGCGGGGCTACGAGGTGGTGGGCGTCCTGAGGCGCCACAGCCAGATCGCCAGCGGGACGAAGCTCAGGTAGACCAGTGGCAGGTAGAGCGTGCCGTAGAGCGCGTCGAACTTCGGGCCGACGAGATAGCTGTCGATCATGCGCAGGAACAACCGTGCCGCGTTGAGGCCAAACGCCCACAGCGCCAGCCGGTGCGCGCGGTCGCGGCCCAGTGCCAGGCAGATCAGCACGCTGCCCAGCAGCCACGACAGGCCCAGCGGAAAGTACAGCGCGTACTGCACGGACTGGAAGGTGCCCTGCGCGGCGAGAATGCGCGCCTGTTCGGCGTCGTCGTGGCTGGCTTGGTACTGCGCGGGCAGGGCGAGGTAGACATGGAACAGTTCCACCGCGCGCAACTGGACTTCCAGCAGGCAGAACACGAAGAAGCCGAGGAACGCCAGCGCGGCGAGGGTGGGGTTGCGCCGCCAGGCAACGCCGCAGGCAACCAGGAACAGATAGGCCAGGCCGAAGAACGAGAGCAGCATGCTCACCGCCCGCGCGATGTTGAGCGGATGCGGGCCCTGCAACAGCTGCCGTGCCGGTTCGCCTCCTTCCGGCAACTGCCCGAACACGTACCACTGGAACGACTGCACCGCGACGTAGATCAACGCGACGATGGCGGCGATGCGCCGGTGCCTGACTGTATCGAACATGCGGACTCCCACGGGAACGGGGCGGTGCGGCGCGGCCAGCGTACCCGAATCGGGCCGGGGAGAGGGGCGGGATGACCCGGCCCCGGCCCCGATGCGTCCCGCCGCGGAAATCGTGTCCGAAGGGGCGGATGACGGCGCTTTCCGCGACATCAGTGCATGCATTGCCCGGCAATGCCGGATTCCGCCGGGTGGGCGACAAGGGGTTCAGCGCGGTTCGTTCCGCATCAGCCGTCCAGCATCGCCTGCGCCAGATCCGCCACGGCGAAGTCGGAGGCGACGCCGGCTTCGTCCCCGTCTTCCAGGAACCACGCGGCCGAGAGTCCCGCGAACGCGGCCACCCAGCGCAGCAGGCGATGCCGATCCAGTTGCGCCGCATCGGCAATCACGTCGAGCTGGCGACGGAAGCGATCCGGCCGGGTCACCGTAGGCAGTTCCGGATTGGTCAACAGGTTGGCGTAATCGAAACCGCGTTCGCCGGTGACGCATTTCGGATCGATCGCCAGCCAGCCGCGTTCATCGAAATCCAGCACGTTGCGATGATGCATGTCGCCGTGCAGGACCACCGGATCGCGCGGGTCGTCCAGCAAGGCCTGCGCGGTGGTCCAGGCACGGGCGAAGCGCTCGCCGGTTCCCGCCGCAGCCTGCAGCGAGCGGAACCAGGGACGCAGTGGCACCAGATGTGGCGGCGGCGGCGCGGCGCGCGGTGCATGCAGGCGGGCGAGCGTGGCGCACAGGATCCGGCTGGCGTCGTCGTCCCGGCCTTCCAGCGCCATCGCGAACAGATCGCCGCGGCCCGTGGCGCGCTCCATCAGGACCGTATCGTCGGTGTGTGCGTAAACGCGGGCGACGCCATCGCCATCCCACCAGCGCATCAGCACGCCGCCGGATTGTTCCTCCGGCGTGAGCGCGCGCTTGAGCATCGCCGGACGGCCCCGCCAGCGGACGGGGAGCAATTCACTGCCCGGCGTGGCGAAGGCTTCGCCATCGACGATGAGTTGCCAGCGTTCGAGCAGGGGGAGCCAATGGGCGGGGAGGGATGAGCTCATGTGGACCGGATGATAGCCAACCCGCGGTGCCGCGCAGGCGCGGATTCCCGCGTTTGCTGGAATGACGATTGGTGGTGATTCGCCCGGTCGCGGGATGCGCACCTGCGTGGCGGCAGACAGGTGCGGGCAAAAAAAACAGCGTGCAAAGAAAAAGGCCGCGCATGCGGCCTTTTTCGCGGCGGACTACGCGGCCGGTTGCCGCAGCGCCTCCGAATCCCAACCCGGACGCGGGGCGAAGCGATCGCCGTGACGCGATTGCAGGGCTTTGAGCCTGGCCAGCAGCGCGTCGGCGCCGGTGCTGCGGATGTACTGGATCGGACCGCCACGGAACGGCGCGAAGCCGGTGCCGAAGATCACGCCGGCATCGAGCAGGTCGCCATCGGCGACCACGCCGTCGTGCAGGCAGGCCACCGCTTCGTTGAGCAGCGGCAGGATCAGGCGGTCCTCCAGATCCTCCGGCGCCTTGTAATCCTGCGGTACCTCCGGCTTGACCGCCTTGCCGTTCTCCCACTTGTACAGGCCCTGGCCGTCCTTCTTGCCGCGCTTGCCGGCTTCCACGTTGCCCAGCGCGGCCGGAACGGTGAGGCCGAGGAACGGCGCCAGCTCGCGGCCGACGCCGGCGGCGACGTCCAGGCCCACCGTGTCGATCAGTTCGATCGGTCCCATCGGCATGCCGAACTTCACCGCGGCCTTGTCGATGACCGGGCCGGGGATGCCTTCGGCGTATGCGGTCGCCGCTTCCAGCATGTACGGGAACAGCACGCGGTTGACCAGGAAGCCTGGCGTGCCGGCCACCGGCACCGGCAGCTTGTCCAGCGCCTTGCAGAACGCGGCCAGGCGCCTTTCGGTTTCCGGCGCCATGCCGTCGTGGCGGATGATTTCCACCAGCGGCATCAGCGCGACCGGGTTGAAGTAATGCAGGCCGGCGAACTGCGCCGGACGCTGGATGTGTTCGCGCAGTTCGGTGAGCGGAATGGACGAGGTATTGGTGGTCAGCAGCGCATCGGATTTCAGGCGCGGCTCGATCGTTTCATACAGATCGCGCTTGGCTTCCGGGTTCTCGATGATCGCTTCGATCACCAGATCCGCGTCCGGCACGCCTGCTCCGTCGAGATCGCTTTTCAGCCGCGCGGCCACCGCCGGTCGCCTGGCCTCGTCCTTGACCCGCTTGGCGAACAGTTCCTGCGCACGCGCCAGCGCGCCGTCGATGAAGCGCTGCTCGCGATCCTGCAGGGTGACCTCGAAGCCCTTGTAGGCCGACCAGGCCGCGATGTCGCCGCCCATCACGCCGGCGCCGACCACGTGCACGCGCTGGATGCCGTGATCCTTGCCACCGAGGCCCTTGAGCCGTTCGGTGAGGAAGAAGATCCGCACCAGATTGCGCGCGGTCGGGGTGGAGGCCAGTTTGACCACCGCCTTGCGCTCGGCGTCCAGGCGACCCTGGATGCCCTTGCCGCCGGACTGCAGCCAGGTGTTGATGAGTGCGTAGGGTGCCGGGTAGTGCGCGCGCGGCGCCTTGCGCGCGACCTGCTTGGTCATCTGCGGCGCCAGGATCCGGCGGGCGATCCAGGTGTTGCTGATCCAGCCCAGGAAGCGCTGCTGGAACGGACGCTGCACGCCGTTGTGGATCAGGTTGACGGCGGTATCCACCAGCACGGCCGGTTCCACCACCTTGTCGACCAGGCCCATCGCGCGGGCGGCGCTGGCCGAGAGCGTGCGCCCGGTGAGCATCAGGTCCATCGCCTTGGGCGAACCGACCAGCCGCGGCAGGCGCGCGCTGCCGCCCCAGCCCGGGAAGATGCCCAACTTCACTTCGGGCAGGCCGATGCGGGTGGACGGATCGCTCGAGGCCACGCGGTAGCGGCAGGCCAGCGAAATCTCGGTGCCGCCGCCCATGCAGAAGCCGTGGATGGCCGACACCGTCGGGCAGGGCAGTTCGGCCAGTTTCTGGAACACGCTCTGGCCGCGGCGGATGGCGTCGTTGACGGTGCCGCGGCGGTCGAATTCCTGGAACTCCTTCAGATCCGCGCCGGCGATGAAGCCCGACGCCTTGGCCGAGCGCAGCACCACGCCCCTGGGCGGGTCGATGGCGAGGCGTTCGAGCAGGTCGGACAGCTCGATCAGGGCGTCCTGCGAGAACGCGTTGACGCTGGCACCCTGGCGGTCGAAGCTGAGGACGACGATGCCATCGCTGCGCAGCTCGGTCTGCCAGTGACTGAATCGAAGCCCATCGAAGTTTGCGGCCATGATCGGACCATCCGTTTACGTATGGACAAGACCGCTATCATCCCGAGGTTGTTTAACCCGCGTCAAATCCGCATATCCGGGACAGGGGTTGATCGACGGCCGGGGAAATGATCCCGCGCCGACGGTTAAATTCTTGATATCCCGCCGGTTTTTTCCGGCTGGCGAGTCGGTCCCGGTCGTCGCTGGCCGGCGCCCGACGAACGCCCGGCCGGTGGGAAGGCGGGAACGGGAAACGGGGCCGGTCAGGCCCGCGACCCACCCGTGAACTTTTTTCCGCGGATGCGGTCACATTGCCCGGCTGATGGCCGAGCTCACAGGAGTGCAGCCCGGCATGGCCGGAACCGATTCAACACAGGAGTTGGACCTCGAACTGGTCAAGCGGGTGCAGCGCGGCGACAGCGCGGCCTTCGATCTGCTGGTGCGCAAGTACCAGCATCGGGTGGTGGCCCTGATCGGGCGCTACATCCATGACTGGAGCGAATGCCAGGACGTGGCCCAGGAGACCTTCCTGCGCGCCTACCGCGCGCTGGGGAACTTCCGGGGCGATGCCCAGTTCTATACGTGGCTTCATCGGATTGCAGTGAATACCGCCAAGAACCACCTTGTAGCCCACAACCGCAGGCCGCCGACGGACGACGTCGACGCCGCCGACGCCGAGCAGTACGACAGCGGCAGCCGCCTTCGCGACACGGATACCCCCGAACGCGAACTGATGCGCCAGGAATTGGAGCGCACGGTGATGAAGGCGGTGGATGCGCTGCCGGAAGAATTGCGGACCGCCATCACCCTGCGCGAGGTGGACGGCCTGAGTTACGAGGAAATCGCGCAGAAGATGGATTGTCCCATCGGCACCGTGCGTTCGCGCATTTTCCGTGCGCGCGAAGCCATCGATGCCGAATTGCGACCCTTGCTCGATACAGACAGCGCCACCCGGGAGCGTAGCCGCCCATGACCGTAGAACACGACAAACTGGACATCCATAACCGCCAGCAACTTTCGGCGTTGATGGACGGCGAGTTGTCGCCCGACGAAGCCCGTTTCCTGCTGCGCCGCCTCCAGCACGACGACGAACTGAACGCGTGCTGGGAACGTTGGCAGCTGTGCGGCGACGTGTTGCGCGGACAGGCCCGGGCACCGGCACCGGAAGGCTTCGCGGCGAAGGTGGCCCTGGCCGTGGCGGCCGAGGCACGGCAGCCGGCGGCCAACCAGGATTCGGCGCATGCCTCGCGCGGTCGCCTGGCGCGCTGGGGCGGCGGCGCACTCGCCGCTTCGGTGGCGCTGGTCGCCTTGTTCATGGCACGCCAGCAGGTGCCGCAGGAGGATGCCGCGGCCTCCGCGCCGGCGGTGGCGACGGTGCCAAGCGCACCGGCCGAAGACACCGCTATCGCCGCCGCGACCGATACGGGGGGCACCCTGGCCGATGGTGCCGGTGCCGCCGAGCAGGCGCTGGCGTCGGCCGCGACCGCCGCGGTGGCGGTGGCCAGCGTGCCGCGACGCGCCGATGCCGCTTCCCGCCGCAGTGCCACCCGCACCCAGCAGGCGGCGCGCAGCTCCGCGGCGCGGATAATGCGGGAACCGATCCGCGCGGTGGCGAGCGCCCGGCCGCCGGTGGCGGTTCCGCCGTCGGCCATTGCTCCGGTTTCACCGGCGAACCCGCCCGCGACCGCGATTGCCCGCACCACCGATCCGTTCTCGCCAGCGCCGGTGGTCGTGCCGCAAGCCCGGCCGTGGCCGCGCTCGACCCTGTCGCAGTATCCGGCCAGCGGCGCATTCAACGCCGGATTCTCGAGTGACTCGGGGGCCCGCACGTTCTATCCGTTCGAGCCGTCGCCGCCGGCCGAACCGGTCCAGGCGCCGCAGCGCTGAGCCGCGGTCGAGCCCCGTTCCCCGGCGCGGATCGCGCCGGGTTTCCGCCAATATCCGTCATCACCCGTAATCGAGGCCCGCATTCGATGAGCCTGAGTGTTCGTTCCAACGCATTGTTCCTCTTGATCGTCACCGCGCCACTGGCGGCCTGCGCGCGCCCCGCCGACCCCGCGCCCGCGACTCCTGCCGCGGCGGTGCCTGCCGTGGCGCAGTCGTCGGCGCCGCAACTGGTCAGCGGCCTGCCGGATTTCACCAACTTGGTGGAGCAGGTCGGCCCCGGCGTGGTCAACATCGAGGCCCGGATCGGCAACCGCCGGACCGCCGACGCCGGCGACGCGATGGAGGACGAGATTCCCGAGATCTTCCGCCGCATGCTGCCGCCGGGCTTCCAGATGCCGGGCCCGCGTGACCGCGGCCCGGGTCCGCGCGGGGTTTCCGCCGGTTCGGGTTTCATCATTTCCGGCGATGGTTACGTACTGACCAATCACCACGTGATCGACGGCGCGGACGAAGTGAAAGTGAAGCTGCCGGATCGCCGCGAGTTCACCGCCAAGGTGGTCGGCAGCGACCCGCAGTACGACGTGGCACTGCTGAAGATCGAGGCCAAGGGCCTGCCGACCGTGCGCCTGGGCGACTCGAAGACCCTCAAGCCCGGTCAGTGGGTGGTCGCCATCGGTTCGCCGTTCGGCCTGGATCACTCCGTTACGGCCGGCGTGGTCAGCGCGGTCGGCCGCAGCACGGGCGGCCAGGAGCAGCGCTACGTGCCCTTCATCCAGACCGACGTGGCGATCAACCAGGGCAATTCGGGCGGTCCGCTGCTGAACACCCGCGGCGAAGTGGTCGGCATCAATTCGCAGATTTTCTCCGCCTCCGGCGGCTACATGGGCATCAGTTTCGCGATCCCGATCGATCTGGCGATGGGCGCCGTGGACCAGTTGAAGGCGACCGGCAAGGTCAGCCGCGGGCAGTTGGGCGTGGTGGTTGAGCCGCTGACCGCGGAAAAGGCGCGCGGTTGGGGGGCACCGGACACACGCGGCGCGTTGATCACGGAGGTGCTGGAAGACAGTCCCGCCTCGAAGGCCGGGTTGGTGCCCGGCGACATCATCAGAGCCTTCAATGGTACGCCCATCAACGAATCCAGTGACCTGCCGCCGCTGGTGGGGGCGCTGACGCCAGGTACCAAGGCGACCATCACCGTACTGCGTGAGGGCAAGTCGCAGGAATTGGGCGTGACCCTGACCGAGCTCAATGAGAACGTGGCCTCGGCAGGCGGCCTGCCGGCTGTCCCCGGCAAGCCGGCACCGGCCGCCGGTACCAATCCGTTGGGCATCATTGCCCAGGATCTGGACGCGAACGCCCGCAAGCAGATGGGCCTGAAAGCAGGCGAGGGCGTGTTGATTTCGCGAATCACCGGCAATGCCGCCCGCGAGGCCGGCTTGGCGCCGGGCATGGTGGTGCTGCAGGTCGGGCGCACGCCGGTCGGCTCGGCGGCGGCCCTCAATGACCAGCTAAAGAACGTCAAATCGGGCCAGACGGTGATGTTGCTGGTCCGCCAGGGTGGCGTGACGCGGTTCCTGGCGGTCACCGCGGACGACGACAAACCGTAAGCCCGCTTCCGTCCTGCTTTCGAACGCCCGCCGCGATCCCCGGCGGGCGTTCATGTTTGTGGCGCGGAGGTCGGGATTGCTCCGACCATGCGATAATGCCGCGTTATCCTGACGACGGCCGTGGCCGCCGCCCCCACATGTCCTCTGATTCCATGCGGAACATCCGCAATTTCTCCATCATCGCGCACGTCGATCACGGCAAGTCGACCCTGGCCGATCGCATCATCCAGCTCTGCGGTGGCCTCGAGGCCCGCGAAATGGAGGCGCAGGTGCTCGATTCCAACCCGATCGAACGCGAGCGCGGCATCACCATCAAGGCCCAGTCCGTGTCCCTCCCGTACAAGGCGCAGGACGGGCAGATCTACCACCTGAATTTCATCGACACGCCCGGCCACGTGGACTTCAGCTATGAAGTCTCGCGCTCGCTGGCCGCCTGCGAGGGCGCGTTGCTGGTCGTGGACGCCGCGCAGGGCGTGGAGGCCCAGTCGGTCGCCAACTGCTACACCGCGGTGGAGCAGGGCCTGGAAGTGGTGCCGGTGCTGAACAAGATCGACCTGCCGACCGCCGACATCGAGCGCGCCAAGAGCGAGATCGAGGCCGTCATCGGCATCGACGCCGCCGACGCGGTGGCGGTCAGCGCCAAGACCGGCCTGAACGTGGAGCAGGTGCTGGAAGCGATCGTCCATCGCATCCCGCCGCCGCAGCCACGCGATACCGACAAGTTGCAGGCGTTGATCATCGACTCCTGGTTCGACAATTACCTGGGCGTGGTCTCGCTGGTGCGGGTGATGCAGGGCGAGATCGTTCCGGGCAGCAAGATCCTGGTGATGTCGACCGGGCGCACCCACCAGGTCGACAACGTCGGCGTGTTCACGCCCAAGCGCAAGGTGCTGTCGAAGCTGGGCGCCGGCGAGGTGGGCTGGATCACCGCCTCGATCAAGGACGTGCACGGCGCCCCGGTCGGCGACACCCTGACCCTGGCCGCTGATCCGGCGCCCAAGCCGCTGCCGGGCTTCCAGGAGATGCAGCCGCGCGTGTTCGCCGGCCTGTTCCCGGTGGATGCCGAGGACTATCCGGCCCTGCGCGAGGCGCTGGAGAAGCTGCGCCTGAACGATGCCGCGCTGCGCTTCGAGCCGGAAAGCTCGGAGGCGATGGGTTTCGGTTTCCGCTGCGGCTTCCTCGGCATGCTGCACATGGAAATCGTGCAGGAGCGCCTGGAGCGCGAGTACGACCTGAACCTGATCACCACCGCGCCGACCGTGGTGTACGAAGTCCTGAAGACCGACGGCACGATCGTCCCGCTGGACAACCCGGCCAAGCTGCCGCCGGTGAACCAGATCGAGGAGATCCGCGAGCCGATCATCCGCGCCAACATCCTGACCCCGCCCGATTACGTGGGCAGCGTGATCACGCTGTGCGAGGAAAAGCGCGGCAGCCAGATCGGCATCACCTACATGGGCAGCCAGGTGCAGATCAGCTATGAACTGCCGATGGCCGAAGTGGTGCTGGACTTCTTCGACAAGCTCAAATCGGTGAGTCGCGGTTACGCTTCGCTCGACTACCACTTCCTGCGCTTCCAGGCCGGTCCGTTCGTGCGCGTGGACACCCTGATCAATGGCGACAAGGTCGACGCGCTCTCGTTGATTGTCCACCGCGGCCAGGCGGATCGCCGCGGCCGCGAGCTGACCGAGAAGATGCGCGAGCTGATTCCCCGGCAGATGTTCGACGTGGCCATCCAGGCCGCGGTCGGCTCGCAGATCATCGCCCGCAGCACGGTGAAGGCGATGCGCAAGAACGTGCTGGCCAAATGCTATGGTGGCGACATCACCCGCAAGAAGAAGCTGCTTGAGAAGCAGAAGGAAGGCAAGAAGCGGATGAAGCAGGTCGGCCGGGTGGAAATTCCGCAGGAGGCCTTCCTGGCGGTGCTGCAGGTCGACAACAAGTAAGCTGGGTGCCGGGGTCTGGCGAGGGGGCCGCGGAGGTTCCTTCGCGGATCCCCACTCCAATTCCCAACCCGTTCCGAAGGAACAGAAGGAACACTAGATGGTCTGGTTCGAAACTATCCTGGTCGTGTTGACGCTGCTCACCGGCGTTGTCTGGCTGCTGGACAAGCTGTTCTTCGCCAAGCGCCGCGCCACGCGCGGCGGACTGCTGGACGAAGAACCGGTGCTGGTGGACTACTCGCGCGCGTTCTTCCCGGTGCTGGCGATCGTGCTGGTGCTGCGCAGCTTCGTCGCCGAGCCTTACAAGATTCCGTCCAGTTCGATGATGCCGAACCTGCTGATTGGCGATTTCATCCTGGTCAACAAATTCGCCTACGGCCTGCGCCTGCCGATCAACAACCGCAAGTTCGTCGCCATCGGCGAACCCAAGCGCGGCGACGTGGTGGTGTTCAAGCCGCCGCACGATCCGGAAAACAACTGGATCAAGCGCGTCATTGGCCTGCCGGGCGATCGCATCGGGTTCCAGGGCAACACCGTGTCCATCAACGGCCAGCCGCTGGCCTATCAGACCCTGGGCACCTACGCCGGGCGCGGCCTGCCGATGGGCGCCGAGAGCGCGACCCTGCTGGAGGAACAGCTCCCGGGCCGCCCGCACAAGGTACTGGAAGTGCTGGATCGGGCGACCGGCGAGGGCGAGTGGATCGTGCCGCCGGGCCACTATTTCGTGATGGGCGACAATCGTGATAATAGCGAGGACGGCCGGCTGTGGACCCAGACCCACTTCCTGCCGGAGGAAAACCTGCGCGGCAAGGCCTTCCTGATCTGGCTGAACTGCGAGGACTGGTTCTGCAAGGGGAGTTTCGAACCGTCGCGGATCGGCAACCGCATCCAGTGACGGCACATCATCCAGGTCGTTCAACGGGGGAGTGGCAATGAATCACAAGCGTCAGGGCGGCATCACCTTGATCAGTTTCCTGATCGTGCTGGGCGTGGTCGGCTTCGCCGCGTTCATCGGCATGAAGCTGTTTCCGATGTACCAGGAGTACTACTCGGTCAAGAGCTCGATGAAGGGCCTGGAGAGCGAGCCCGGCATCGGCGACATGGATCCTTCCAAGATCCAGGATCTGTTCTTCCGTCGCCTGTACATCAACTACTCCGAGAACGTGAAGCCGAACAACGTGAAGTTCGAGCGCACCGACGGCGGCTGGCTGATGCGGGTGAACTATGAAGTGCGCCGTCCGCTGGTGGGCAATCTGGACGTGGTCGGCCGGTTCGACACCACCCAGGAACTGACCCGCCGCGGCGGCGGTTCGGAATAAGGTTTGAGCGCGCTCCGGCTCACGCATGCATTCGTCAATCAGGGTTTGCTGGGGCAGGCCCTGACCCATCGCAGTGCAGGAGCGCCGCACAACGAACGACTGGAATTCCTCGGTGACGGCATCGTCAACCTGCTGGTCGCCGAGGCGCTGTTCCAGCGCTGGCCCAAGGCCGATGAAGGCGCCTTGACCCGCGCGCGCGCCGAGCTGGTGCGCGAAGCCTCGCTGGCCACCATCGCCCGCCGCCTGGATCTGGGCGTGCAGTTGACGATGGGACCGGGAGAAATGAAATCCGGCGGCCACCGCCGCGACTCGATCCTCGCCGACGCGCTGGAGGCGCTGGTCGCCGCCATCTATCTG
>Ga0180217_1003709_pt1 | contig 12685 bp, 10 predicted proteins | sample eDN3rd37CBELigOP_FD_128521 | JGI IMG/M metagenome (GOLD analysis project Ga0180217, IMG submission 128521) | Enriched Organic Plus compost microbial communities from Emeryville, California, USA - eDNA 3rd pass 37_C BE-Lig OP (version 2) (version 2) ... | reverse complement strand
CACATAACACACCCTTTTGATGAAATTGATTTTTCGGCCAAACTTGATGATTACTACAACCTTCTTCTTCATGGCAGGAGTAGCATGGATAATAGGTATCACAACAGTAGAATTTAATAGCGACTCGATCAACTTCTGAGTGATAATGCAGACAACGAGTTTGCTTGTCCATCTCTTTTCCGATAACACGATGACCATGTATCAGCATTCAATTCACCCCTTTTTTACAACCTTGTAGTTATCATTTTGTAAACTTTTGAATGATTGGCTTTAATCGATAACCAAATATCCCTGCAAAAACTGCTAAAATAATATCTTTTGGTAAAGGTACAACCATCCAGGCCCAAGCCATTTTATAAGTAAAGCCAGCTGGTGCATCAAACCAAAACTTATAGGCCGCGTACATCCAATTTGTTCCGATCAAGTAGTTGATAACCGTTCCGACCAACGCAGCTACTAAAAATCCTTTAATCGTAGGGTACTTTCGTACAATTTCTCCTACAACGTAGGCAACGATAATATATGAAAGAATAAAGCCAAAAGTAGGTGTGATGAGTGAATCTATACCACCTGAAAATTTAGCGAATACCGGTAATCCAACCAATCCAATAAACGCATAAAATAGCATAGCTATTGAGCCAGTTCGACTTCCTAATAGAATTCCTGCCAGTAACGCAAAAAAGGTTTGAAGGGTGATTGGTACACCACCAATAACCAAAAATGAAGAAATATTAGCACCAATCATCATTAATACTGAAAACATTGCAATTTGAACCATTTGTAAGGTGCGTGAATAATTTGTTGTTTTTGCAATTGTAGTAGACATTATGAACCTCCTAGACCCTAATATTTAGGAATAGTATATTAAACTACTCTTCTTACGTCAACCCATTTTTATTTAGGTTAACGCAAAAAACGAAATAAAAACTCGACTTAAATGAAAAGTCGATTTGTTTAAATTTTTATATAACCCATTAAATCTATCAATATCACTTTTTGTATTATCAAAAGAGTTAACAATTTTAATGTTACGGTTTTAATAAAACTTTCCCTTTGTAATTTCGGCTTTCGATTAATTTATGTGCTGTAACAGCATCCTTTAAATCAAAGATTTGTGCGACTGGAAGAGAGAGCTGATTTGAATCAAATAGTTTAATTACCTTTTCTGCCACTGGTAACAAGCGTAATGGATTATGTTTTCTCGTTGTACCTAAGCTAAACCCTTTGATATTACGACAACTACTATGTACATCACTTGTTTTAAAGTAGCCTACATTCCCACTGCTATTACCAAATTGGACAAGCGTACCGTATAACGCCAAGCAATCTAGACTCATATTTGTTATTTCACCAGCAATGGAATCAAAGATAATGTCTGCTCCTTGATTATTCGTTTCCTTAAGCACTTCTTTAACAAATGTGTCATACGTACAAACAACGTTTGCTCCTAATCCCTTTACATAGTCTACTTTATCTAGCGTACCAACTGTACCTATAATACGTTGCACACCAGCTAATTTAGCTAATTGCACAAGCATAGAACCTACTCCACCAGCCGCACTATGAATAACAATGGTATCTGTTATTTTAACTTGCCCAATTTCATGTAAAAGCATATACGATAAGATTGATACAGTCGGCATTGCAGCAGCCTGTTCAAATGATAGTGTATCAGGTATTTTATACACTAATTTTTCATTTGCCACTACATATTCTGCGTATGAGCCTCCCTTAGGAAAAGCAATCACACGATCTCCTACGCTAAAAATTGAATTCGGGCCAACTTCTATAATTGTCCCTGCCGTATCTAAACCTAATATTAACGGGAAACTGCCTTGTCCTTTATTTCCAGTCCGTGTTTTAATATCAGCATAATTCACACTCGTATAGGCTACTTTTATTAAACATTCAGACTCTCCTGTTTTCGGAATCTCAATATCTGAGTATGACAGTACATTTGCATCACCAAATTCATTTTGAATGATTGCTTTCATTATCCTACACCTGCCTTTATGATTATCCAAATTTTAACATCCTTTTTTGAAGATGAAAATTCGGATTAAGTAATAAGCTTCAATTATGTTTTCTTATCAAATATATGTCCTTCAATTAAGAAAAATTATCCGCAACTTCTTTAATGAAAATACTTTTCTCTTTATCATGATATTAAAAGCTATTAGAAATAGAAAAGTGCAAATAAAAAACCTCTGTCCTTGATTCGGAGGACAGAGGTTTGGAAATTTATAATTTTATACCGTTCTTTAGTAAAAGTATACTATTCTCTTTATTCAACCGTAACAGATTTCGCAAGATTACGTGGTTTATCAACGTCACAGCGACGGTGTAATGCTGCATAGTAGCTAATAAGTTGTAATGGTACTACTGATACAAGTGGAGTCAATAGTTGGTGAACTGTTGGAATAACAAAGCGATCGCCTTCGTCTTCCATACCCTCCATTGAAATGATACATGCGTTTGCTCCACGAGCTACGACTTCCTTCACATTACCTCGGATATTTAAGGCTACTTGTTCCTGTGTTACTATTGCGAAAACAGGTGTACCTTCTTCAATTAGAGCAATCGTACCGTGTTTTAATTCTCCTCCAGCAAAGCCTTCTGCTTGGATATAAGAGATTTCTTTTAGTTTTAACGCGCCTTCTAAACTCACATAGAAGTCCATATTACGTCCAATAAAGAACGCATTACGAGCGATTTTTAAGTAGTCTTCTGCAATTTGCTCTAGCTCATTTTTAGAATCTACCATTGTTTGAATGCCATTAGCAGCAATCGCTAATTCTTGTTTTAAATCAAAGTCGATTTCTTTCCCTTTTGCTTTACCTACAACAAATGCAGTCACTGCAAGTACAGCTACCTGTGCAACATATGCTTTTGTTGATGCTACTGCAATTTCAGGACCAGCATGTAATAATAAAGTGTAATCTGCTTCACGAGATAGTGTAGAACCAGGTACGTTCGTAATTGTTAAGGCTGGGTAGCCAAGTTCTTCTTTCACTTTCACAAGCACTTGACGGCTATCTGCTGTTTCACCTGATTGTGAAATAAAGATAAATAAAGGTTTTTCAGATAAAAGTGGCATATTGTAGCCAAATTCACTTGAAATATGCACTTCAACAGGGATACCTGACATTTTCTCGAAGTATTGTTTCCCAATTAATCCTGCATGATAACTTGTTCCTGCAGCAATAATATATAAACGATCCGCTTGTTTAACAGCTTCTAGAATATTGTCATCAATTGCTAATTCATCATCAGAATTGCTATAAGCTTGAATAATTTTACGAACAACTGCTGGTTGCTCATCCATTTCTTTTAACATGTAGTGAGGGTAAGTACCTTTTTCGATATCACTTGCATCAAGCTCTGCTTTAAACGGTTTACGCTCAACTGGCGTACCTTCTAAAGTAGAAATCTCCACTTTATCTTTATGAACTAAAACTACTTCTTTGTCACGTAGTTCTACGAAATATTCCGTTACTTGTAGCATTGCCATAGCATCTGAAGCTACAACATTAAAGCCATCACCTACACCTACTAATAATGGTGATTTGTTTTTTGCTACATAAATTGTATCCTCATCTTCTTGATCAAGTAAGGCAAGGGCATATGAACCATGTAATAAAGATAACGTCTTACGGAATGCTTCAACAGTTGATAATCCTTCTTTTGCAAATAAATCAACAAGTTGAACGATAACTTCAGTATCTGTATCTGATTGCATTTGAATACCTTTAAGGTAAGCCTTTTGCAATAAGTGATAGTTTTCAATTACCCCATTATGCACGATTGTATAACGACCAGAAGTACTTTGATGAGGATGTGCATTTAATTGATTTGGCACACCATGTGTTGCCCAACGTGTATGCCCAATTCCGATTGTAGCATCTACATCGTCATCTACTGCTGTACGTAAATCTGCAATACGACCTTTTTCTTTAAATACTGTAATCCCTTCATCATTACGAACAGCAATACCAGCTGAATCATATCCACGGTACTCTAATTTTTCTAATCCTTTTAACAAAATTTCCTTGGCATCAAGTACACCATTATATCCAACGATTCCACACATATTTTAAATTATCCTCCGATTAAAGCTCTATCAAAAGCTTAAAAGAGCTTATAAAATAGGAATTCTGTGTAATCCCTAATTATAGTAAAGCTCTAAGTTTTGATACGCTTTTATATATATTTGCCTTTTCGTTTTACTGTCTATAAAATCACTTTTATGTTTTAAAACGAAACTATCGACCGGGCATACGATCGGGAGGTATCCGCCGAAAATTCGATTATCCTCCACCTCGTCAACTAAGGATTGAGATCCGTCCGATTTCCTTAGCTCAGGCGCTATAATTGTTTTCCTTTTTACTTATATAGCGCTAACTATTTACCTCCTTATCTAGCGCTCACTTGAAAATTGGAATATTCTTCAAATCCTTTTTTTCAAGCACCTTCATCATACAGAATATGCTTGAAATCGTCAATCATCTAAGCACATTTACTAATGTGTAATATTTTAGTAATAAAGTTTTAACATGATTACGTTATGTATCAAGTGGTATACGTGTGAACTTTTCCCCTTTTACCCATAAGAATTCCACTAGGAAATTTCCTAGTGGAAACCTTCGTACATTAAATTATTATAGTTCCTTTTCTTTTAACAAATTCACAATTTCACGATTGAATGCTGGTAAATCTTTTGGTGTACGGCTAGATACAAGTTGTTTTTGGCATACAAAAACTTCTTCATCATGGAATTTTGCACCTGCATTTTCTAAATCGACTTGAATGGATTTATAGCCTGTAATATCGCGTCCTTCTAATGATCTTGCAGTGATTAAAAGTTGAGGACCATGACAAATCGCAAATACCGGCTTCATATCACTCATGAATTTTTTCGCAAATGCTACAATACGATCATCGTCTCTCAATAAATCTGGTGAGAACCCACCAGGTATGAATAATGCATCAAAATCATCTGGATTTACATCATCAATTCCATGATCGATTTCCACACGAACTTCTCCCTGTTTACCTCTAACTGCTTTATTTCCTTCTTTATCAATGGTTACAATTGTATGTCCTGCCTCTTGTAGAGCTTCTTTTGGACTTGTAAATTCAATATCCTCAAATAAATCTGTAATTAGTGTTGCTACTTTTGCCATTTTAATATCGCTCCTTTCAAGATTACTATTTCCCTTTTATTCGACAAATAAACAAAGAGAGTGTGATATCAACATGAAAAAACCAGTAAATTTACTGTGTTGAAAACACAATAAATTTACTGGCAGTATTTTAAAGTTATTCAGCTAATCCTAATTCTTCACGTACCACATTGGCAATACGGTTTACATAGCTTTCGCATTCTTCTTCAGTTGAAGCTTCTACCATTACTCGAACTAATGGCTCTGTTCCGGATGGACGAACTAATACTCGGCCATTTCCAGCCATAGCTGCTTCTACTTCAGCAATTGTTTTTGCTACTTTGTCATTTAGTGTTACAGCATGTTTATCTACAACACGAACATTAACTAATTTTTGAGGAAATACAGTCATTTCAGCAGCAAGCTCAGATAAGCGTTTTCCAGTAGCTTTCATAATATTTACTAGCTGGATAGCCGTTAGTAATCCATCTCCTGTTGTATTGTAATCTAAGAATACGATATGCCCTGATTGTTCTCCACCGAGGTTATAATCATTTGCACGCATCTCTTCAACAACATAACGATCTCCAACAGATGTTTTCACACTTGTCATTCCATTTTCTTCAAGTGCTTTATAGAAACCTAAATTACTCATTACTGTAGATACCACAGTATTTTTCTTTAAGCGACCTTTACTAGATAAATACTTACCAATAATGAACATAATTTGATCGCCATCGACAATTTGTCCTTTTTCATCTACTGCAATTAATCGGTCTCCATCACCATCAAATGCTAAACCTACATCAGCTCCGCGCTCTAAAACAAGTTCTCCTAGTTTCTCAGGATGTGTTGAGCCAACACCATCATTAATATTTAACCCGTTTGGAGACGACCCCATAGAAGATATATCTGCTTCTAAATCTGCAAATAAATGTGTAGCTAATTGAGATGTCGCACCATGAGCACAATCCAATGCCACATGAATTCCTAAAAAATCTTCATCTACAGTTTGTTTTAAGTATGAAAGATATTTTTGTCCACCCTCGAAATAGTCACTTACTGATCCTAAATCGCCTCCAACTGGACGTGGCAATGTATCCTTCTCTAGGTCAAGTATATTTTCAATTTCAGCTTCCTGTGCATCAGTTAATTTAAATCCATCAGGACCGAAAAACTTAATTCCATTATCAGCTACTGGATTATGAGAAGCGGAAATCATAACGCCTGCATCTGCATTCATGACACGTGTTAAATAGGCCACACCTGGAGTACTTATTACACCTAATCGCATAACCTCTACTCCAATTGAAAGTAGACCAGCAACTAATGCTCCTTCTAGCATATGTCCAGAAACCCTTGTATCACGTCCTATAATCACCTTAGGGCGTTCTGTTGTATGCTTTGTTAATACGTATCCACCAACACGGCCTAGTTTAAATGCTAGTTCAGGTGTTAGCTCTGAATTGGCGACACCACGTACGCCATCAGTTCCGAAATATTTTCCCATTACTTTTCTCTCCTTCAATGCTAGACATTCCATGGTTCATATACAAAATCTCTTACTTGTATAATTTCTAAAGTAAATTTAAGAAATTCGTTATTCTGTATCGTTGTCTTCGTCAGCAGGTGTTTCTACTTCTGGAGTTGTTTCTCCATTGTTTGTTTGTTCTTCTTGTTCAGTCACCTCTGGTTTAGTTCCTTGCTCCCCATTAGTGCCACTGTGTGTCTGTGTCTGTGTTTGTGTTGTTGCCTTTGTAATATTAGCTTGTACTTCTAGTGTTTTTTTCGAAAGCCTTGTTGCTCCATTTGGCAAAGGTATATTCACTTTATAGGTACCAGACTCTGCAATTTCTGATAAATCAAATTCTACTTCTAATCTGGTGATAGGGTCAATGATTGATTTTGGTCCAAATACTTCAACTACTTTTGTTTGTGAAGTAATACTATTGATCGTGACCCCATCCTTTGGCGTACCGGTTTGCCTTATTGTTATCGGTACTTTTCGACTATAAGGTTTCACTCCAACATTCACATTAACAAATTCAGGTTCAATAATTACGTCTAGTTTATTTAAACTGTTATCTAAAACTCTAATATTCGCTTCCTTACTGAAAGACTCTGTTATCCCTTTTGCATTGTCTATCGTCGCCTTTACATAGCCAATATTTTCAATTACGCTTTTTGGACCAGTAACAAATACAGTACTTGGTTCAGCTGTTATTCCCGTCAATTCATAACCTTCAGCTATCAAACCTTTATTGAATTCTGGCTCTACTTTCACTTCTTCTGTTACTTTTTCTTCAATTTCAATATCAACTACTTTTGGGTCGATAGATACATCCAGTTTAGGTGATAAGTTTTCAGTTTGAATTGTAACTCTATGCTCACCAATTAACAATGTATTTAAGTCAACAAACACTTTAAAATCCTTTGTTAATTTTGTTTTTAATACAATCTGCATCGGTCCCTCGATAGTCACATCAACCGTTTTAGGTAATCCTGTAACAATTAAGTTTTCCGTATCGTAATACACCTCTAGGGGAACATCCGTAATAATAGCCATTTGTGAGCTTGCCTCAGCGGATTTCGTATTATCATCTAACTGAGCTTTAACATAAAAGAACAATAGGAGGGCTAAGATTAGTGCAGTAACACGTAATGCCCAAGGACTATCAAATAGTTTATCCATTCTTTTTCCCCCTCCAAGTCCACTTAGAGGTAAAATCTGAATCTTGTTCAGGTCCAAACCACAATTTTCTTAATTGAGTTTCAAATTCCTCTATTGATAGATTTCGATATAGGTTACCATTTCTAGTTAGGCTTATTGCACCTGTTTCTTCTGACACCACAATCGTGAGTGCATCCGTAACCTCACTTAGTCCAACAGCTGCTCGGTGGCGGGTTCCTAGTTCTTTAGATATAAGCGTACTTTCCGATAAAGGTAAGTAACATGCAGCAGAAATTACCTTATCCTTTTGTACAATCACCGCACCATCATGAAGTGGCGTATTTGGTATAAATATATTGATGAGCAGCTCAGATGTAATTTCAGCATTTAACTTGATTCCAGTTTCAATATACTCTGTTAATCCCGTCTCATTTTCAATAGAGATTAACGCACCAATACGTCGCTTGGCCATATAGCTAACTGCCTTTTTCATCGCTTCCACTAGGCGGGTTTGCTCATCTTCTAATTGGCCAGTAGAACGTTGGAATATCTTACCTCTCCCTAATTGTTCTAGAGCTCGACGAATTTCAGGAGTAAAGATAATAATGATGGCTAAAAATCCGTAGTTAATCACTTCTTGCAGGAGCCAACCGAGGGTATCTAAACCGAATACGACTGTCGCAAACCTAGCGAAGATAATGACGAAAATCCCTTTTAACAATTGAACGGCTTTCGTTCCTTTAATGAGGGTTAATAATTTATATATCACGTACCAAACTAATAGTACGTCTAAAACACTAAATATGATGTTTACAGGTGTAAAATCTGTAAACTGCTCAATAATCTGCACGTGGCATCCCCCACTTTTTCCTTGCTATTTCATTTATATCAATAACATCAAGACGGTATTACGCCAAAAAAGAAAAATGTTAAATATTTTATATTTAACGATTTAGTTACTAAAATGATTCCCAACATCATTATTATTTCCTAAATAATGCAGTAAATGTATTCAACATAGTTAGGAATTTCAACCATATTCATAATTTTTACTTTCCTCTAAATCCTAACAAACATTTACTCATTTTGTTAAAAATAGTATACCATAATTCGTATGAATAAAGCTTTTCTCAAGTAAAAAGCCTACCCTTTCGAGTAGGCTTTTTACTTTTAATGTCAGCTAGACATTCCTTTATTCTTTAAATAAGTCCAAAAAATCATCTACCATATCTTTAGTCTCATACCAAAGCCATTCGAATACTTGATCTATTTCTTTTATTTGACCCGTAACAACCGAAGTAGATGCCATATATTGTCCATTAATGACAATTACATCTCCATCCACTTCTCCTTCAATAACTAGGTCTCCATTTTTCACAATGACGTCACCTTTGACGACTTCACCTTCTGGAACAATAACTGTTTGCCCATTTACAACTAAATTAGGCTGCTTCGTAACCGAAAACTCATCATCTGAATAATTACTTAACATCGTTGCACTCATAAATAAGAAAAATACAGCTACTGCTACAATAACGGGATGTCGTCTTAACCACTTTTGTAAGCCTACTCCATTTTTCCCTTTAGGTAGACGTTTCATTACTATTTCCTCAAAATGTGGAGGTGCGGTAATATGTGCTGCACTCTTTACAAAAGCAATCGTGTCACTTAATTCGTGCATATGTTGTCTACAATCAGAGCACACTTGCAAATGCTTCTTCAGCTGTTGTTCATGTTCACGACTAATATCGCCATCTAAGTATTCATGCATATAGTCAACAATGTATTGTGGACACGTACTCATGCCATAACCCTCCTACAGATTGTTTAATTGCTTTCTAAGCGCTTCACGCCCTCTATGAATTCTAGTTTTAACCGTTCCTAAAGGCATATCTAAAATTTCACTAATTTCCTGTAACGATAATTCTTCTATATATTTTAAAACAATGACTGACCGATACTTATCGGGCAATCTGCTTATTTCATATTGAATTCTATCTTGCAGTTCCATTTGTTGTACAGTCTCTTCAGGTAATTGTTCACTGGATGCAATTTGAGAATACATATTTAAACCTTCCGTCCCTGCAACTTCTGCATCTAAGTAATAGTCAGGTTTTTTCTTTCTAATCCGATCTATACAAAGGTTCGTACCAATTCGATAGAGCCATGTTGAAAATTTTCTTTTTTGATCGAATGTATGAAGGTTGATGTATGCTCTTACAAAAGCTTCTTGCGCAATATCTTCCGCTTCTTGCTTATTACCGAGCATACGATAGCATATTTGGTATAACTTGTGCTGGTAGAGGCTCACAATATCTGAAAATGCGTTTTGATCACCTTTAAGCACTTGCCTTATTCTTTTGTTCACTAACGCATCCATTTATGTTTTCCTCTCCACCTTTACGGGCTTAATATGATTTACGCAAATCAATATAAAAAGTTTCATCTATTTTTAACGACTTAATTTATTTTTTACCCCCCCAAAAGTATAAATTAGTATATATACCCATAAATTTCAAGTGTCCAAAACACTATTTTACACAAGCTTTTCCCCCAATAAGGATCCCATCAACGCTACAGCAACATCCGCTGTCCTATTTCGTTCGTCAAGGATTGGATTCACCTCAACAAACTCCGCCGAAGTAATGATTTCTTCTTCTTCTAACATTTCCATAGCTAAGTGACTTTCTCGATAAGTGATTCCTCCAGGTACAGGTGTCCCAACACCAGGTGTATATAAAGGATCTAATCCATCTAAGTCAAGCGATAAATGAACTCCATCCACTTGTCGTTCTTTTAAATAGGCAATCGTATCTTCCATTACTCTTGTCATACCCATCCGGTCAATCTCATGCATTGTATATACTCTAATGCCATTTTTCTTTATCAACTCTCGCTCACCTGGATCAACTGAACGAGCTCCAATAATAATTATATTTTCTGGTTTAATTTTTGCTGATAGACCACCAATCTTAACTAATCGCTCGTCCCCTAAACCAATACAAACTGCAAGTGGCATTCCGTGAATGTTTCCAGAGGGAGATGTCTCCGGAGTATTTAAGTCTGCATGTGCATCATACCAAATGACTCCTAAATTATTATAATGAGTTGCTAAACCTGCAATTGTACCGATTGCAATACTATGGTCTCCCCCCAAAACAAGCGGAAATCTCCCTTGATTAATTACTTCTTTTACTTTATTTGACAGCTGTGTACATACCTTTACAACTTCCTTTAAATTTTTTAAATTCGTACCTAACTCTGTAATACTATCTTCTCTTTTAACTAAAATATCGCCTTCATCTTTAATGTTATAACCAAGACTTTCTAATCTCTCCGCTACATCAGCATACCGAATTGCACTTGGCCCCATATCTACCCCTCGTCGTTGTTGACCATAATCTGAAGGTGCACCGATAATTGAAATTTCTTTGTTTCTCATACAAAGCCCCCCTTTGTTGATTATTCTATTTTATAATGGAAAAGATTAGTGGCTCAACTCAACAAAAATTTGGATATTTATTCATTATTTATTGGGAAGCCGTTGTATTGTGGCATAGGGAGGAGTAACGGTGCAAATGAAATTAGGAGCATTTAAAAATATTATTTTATACAAAAAACCTCTACTCATTTGACGAGTAGAGGTTAACTTTATATTATGTATAATTTTTAGAGTAAATGGCTGGGGTACCAGGATTCGAACCTGGGCATGACGGAATCAAAATCCGTTGCCTTACCGCTTGGCTATACCCCAATAATGGTGGAGGGGGACGGATTCGAACCGCCGAACCCGAAGGAGCGGATTTACAGTCCGCCGCGTTTAGCCACTTCGCTACCCCTCCAGCTTAACACTTATGGTGGAGGATGACGGGCTCGAACCGCCGACCCCCTGCTTGTAAGGCAGGTGCTCTCCCAGCTGAGCTAATCCTCCAGTATACAGGTAAGTGTTATATAATAAAATTGGTGACCCGTACGAGATTCGAACTCGTGTTACCGCCGTGAAAGGGCGGTGTCTTAACCACTTGACCAACGGGCCTACTCTATGTATTTGTTTGTCCTTAACAGGACAATATTTATATTAGCATCATTCTATTGTAAAAGCAACTACTTTTTAAAAGTTTTTTATATTTTTTAAGATGTTCATTTAAAGTAAAATTTTGGTATTTATCTACTTAAATAATCTCATCATTTCTCAATCTAGCACCAAAAAACGATTTATATCCTTTTTAGGGCAAAAAAAATGGCTCCGAAGGTAGGACTCGAACCTACGACCAACCGGTTAACAGCCGGTTGCTCTACCACTGAGCTACTTCGGAACAATACTATTTTTTATTTCATTTCTACTGCACATTTATTATTATAATTATTCAGAATAAATTTGCAAGTGTTTTTATTTAAAATTTACGAAAAATGTTTTATAGAAAATACATGTTTTCTCTCTATTATCTCAAGATTTACATCTACGTGTTAATGGTCTTTGATTTTGAGAAAGTATTAAGCAAAGTACATTAAGTAAATGATCTGAAATACTACTAGAAGCCCAACAACTAATTCCTTGGATTAAATTAATAGTAGTCGAGGTAACACTCTTCTAGACTAAATAAAATACCTTCAAGATATCGGTAATCTTACTTACATCTTATAGAGATTTTTTATTATCTTTGATATAAGCTGGTTATTTTACAAAATAAAAAAGCCACTACTGACTATATCAGTAACGACTTTTTGAGCCTAGCGACGTCCTACTCTCACAGGGGGAAGCCCCCAACTACCATCGGCGCTAAAGAGCTTAACTTCCGTGTTCGGTATGGGAACGGGTGTGACCTCTTTGCCATCATCACTAGACTTATTT